>OUNJ010002021.1_pt1 | contig 13626 bp, 13 predicted proteins | sample 1755361 | NCBI WGS metagenome assembly OUNJ01 (sample SAMEA3914825, study PRJEB12502) | metagenome | biome: forest; material: soil | place: USA | collected 2012-03-12 | depth 0.1 m
CCGGCGCGCTCGCCGAGGCCGGCGCTGCGGCCGACGCTACGGACGCGCTCGACGCGCGCACCGCCGCGCTCGCCGAGAGCGGCGCGGCAGCCGAGACCACCACCGCGTCCGGCACGGGTGCCCAGACCGTGACCGAGGCCGGCGCGGCGACGGACAGCCCGAGCGCAAATGCGGTCATGACCGTTTCTGCCAGCGAAATTGGCATGCTCCAAGAAACTGCATCGACCAATGCTGCCGTTTCGACAGGAGTGGTCGAGACCGGTTCTGCTTCTGACTCGACCGCAGGCTTCAACGGCGCCGTGCTGGTGATTACCGAGGCCGGGGCAGCCAGCGACTCCACCAGCGGTAGTGACTTCTCGATCAACGTTCTGACCGAAGGCGGTGCGGCGAATGAGAGCGTTTCGACCGCTGGCAACGTGATCGGTACGATCAGCGAAGCTGGCACTGCAGCAGACTCCGTTTCCGAGACTGTCCTGATGGTCGCTACGGTCAACGAGATCGGCGCCGCAGGCGACTCGCTCGTGGTGACTGCTGGCACGTACCTGACCGTCAGCGAGATCGGCTCGGCCAGCGACGCTGCGGCGGTCTCCGCGCAGTTCAACGCGCTGCAGGCCGAGCTTGGAGCTGCCACAGACAGCCCGAGCACGAGCGCCAACTTTCATGCTGGCGTCACTGAGGCCGGCGCTGCTACTGACACCACGTCGCCGCAGAAGTCCAGCATCTACGCTGTGAGCGTGGCTGACGTGCTGCTGCTCTCGGAAGCCTTGCTTGCCGGCGATGGTTCTGCTACCGTGCTGCGGCCGGGGCGCTGGATCGTCCGTCGCAACAAGCTCCTGCGGACTGCCCCCTCCAACCGGAAGATCATGATGACCAACGTTCGTCCTCCGACCATTCTCGACGACAAGGACGTGAGCGAAAGCGACCTGCTCACGTTCGACTTCGCCCGTGACCTGCAGCCGTTCGAGACCATCCCGCTGGCGATCTTCTCCATCGACGTGCTCACAGGCGTGGACGCCGCACCGTCCAGCATGTTCACCGGCGCGGTCAAGGTCTACCAGTCGCTCGTGATGCAGGAGATCATGGGCGGTGTGACCGGCTGCAAGTACCATATCCGGTGCACGGCGACCACCTCCAACGGTCGCGAGCTTGTCGAGGCTGCAGTCCTGAGCGTGGTGACCCTGTAATGATCGGCGAGCTGGTCAACGAGATTCTGGCGCTTGACCCAGCGTCGCCGGTCTACTCGAAGCACCTTGAGCGGCTGAGGACCACGCTGCTGCGGCGATACAGCGCGGCTACCATCGCGCGCTGGATCGTCGAGAACACGTTCCACTCCCAGACCAACTACTCCTACAAGGATCACGAGTATCAGGAGAAAATCCTGAGTGACACCTCGCTGGAAGTGGTCGTCAAGAAGTGCTCGCAGGTCGGTATCTCGGAAGCGTCTGCTCGTATGGCGCTCGCGCTGGTGTGCGTGATGAATCCGTACACCGTCGCCTACACGCTGCCAACGGCCTCTTTCGCGGGTGTGTTCGCCAAAACCCGTATTGACCCCATCATCGAAGGGTCTGAGGTTCTGCGTGACTCGGTCCACAAGACCAACAATAACAATGAGGTCAAGCAGTTCGGTGAGTCCTTCCTGTTCCTGCGTGGCGCTCAGTCCTCGAACTCCCCGATCTCGATCCCTGTCGACCACCTGATCCACGACGAATGGGACTTTTCCGATATGGAAGTCCTGGGTCAGTACGTGTCACGACTGACCCACTCGCGCTGGAAGCGCAAGACCAAGATTTCGACGCCGACTCACACCGGCTACGGAATCGACGTGGAGTTCAACGGGTCTCGCCAGCATTACCTGTTCGTCAAGTGCCACCACTGCACCCATCAGTTCATCCCGGACTACTACAGGGATGTGCGGATTCCGGGTATGCCGGGCTTTGACCTGCATGAGTTTACCAAGCGCCATCAGTCCAATGGCCGGTGGCGTGAGGCGCAGCTTCACTGCCCGCGCTGTGGGGGCGTGCCATCGCTCCAGAAGGAATACCGGGAGTGGGTGTGCAAGAACCCGGGTGACAACTTCGTTGCTGCAGGGTATCAGGTCTCACCGTTCGATGCTCCGAACATCATCACGGTCAGCGACCTGCTGAATGCCTCTGTCGGCTACGCCCGCCGGCAAGACTTCGACAACTTCAACCTTGGACTGGCGGTCGAGGACAAGGAAGCCACGTTCGTCAAGGACGAGTTCGACAAGTGGTTCGTCCAGGCCAAGACCGGCAGTGGTTATGCCTATGTGATGGGTGTCGACGTGGGCGCGCAGTATCACTTCGTGATCCACGCCATCGACGGCTTTGGTCGCGGTGTTTGCGTCCACCGGGAGCGCGTCGGCATGCGCGACAGCCGCAAGCGCTACCACGAACTTCGTCGCGAGTGGGCAGTGAGCTGCACGGTCATGGACTCGTTGCCGCACGGCGAAACTGTGATGACCCTCCAGGCGCAGGACATCACGATGTACGCCTCGGTGTACGTCAAGAAGAACACCTTGGCTCACTATGAGGTCAAGGACAAGGATGCGTCCAAGGATGAAGCCCAGACGTTCGTGCGTCAGGTCAACGTCAACCGCAACCGGTCATTCGACGGTTACATGGAATGGCTGCGCGGCGGCAACCTGACGATCCTGCGGATGAACGAGGAAGAAGACGAAGCGTTCGTGTCTCACCACTGCTCGATGAAGCGAGCCAAGATTCCGACGCCTGACGGCCAGGAGATGGAATACGTCTGGCAGAAGACGAACGGCGAGGATCACTACCACCATGCGTCGCAGTACGCTTGGATCGCCTCGCAGATTCGTGGTATCGCGCGTTCGGGCATCGTTCTGCCGCTTTTCGCTGCTCGCAAGGTGCAAATCGCCAAGGAGATGCCAAAAGCACCTGAACGTCGACCAATGGTTGTCAGCCGGATCATTCGGGGGTAGACTCGCGCTGTCGCTGGGATGGAGTGGGAGTCATGCAGGTTCGGCGATAGGGTGGACGGCCCTCTGCAGCGCACGGGATTGGATACCCCGGTAAAGCGTGCCCGGTGATGCGATGGGGTTATTCGCAAGGGACGCCCTCAGTCGTGAGACTGGGGGCGTTTCCTTTGTGGCCTAGCTCTGGTAAGCTGCGCCCCAAACCGAGGACATCATGGCACTCATTCCGACCCTGTTCCGCCGCAAGCCCACTGCCTACCCCGAGCAGCGCTATCACGCCCTGGCGCCGACCAAGACCGCCCCCGTGAAGTCGCCCATCAAAACCACAGGCACCGGGGCGAACGTGCAGGGCCTCGACGTGCCACTGCCCAAGCCCGGCAAGGCGGGTGGTCAGAGCGTGCTGTCGATCATGACCTCGGCCAAGCCGAATGTCTCGTCGGCCTTCGTCGTCAACGACAACAGCTTCGCCTCGACCGACCTGCTGTCGCTGCGCACGAGCGCGGCGAACACCCGCGCGCTGATCTCGTCGCTGATCGCGGCCAGCCCCGAGTTCGGCGCGGCAGCGAATGCCTACGCACGACTTGGCATCCCTGCCAAGTACAAGGCTGTCGCTCGCAATATGGACGGTACATTCAACCGTCAAGCGACTCAGCTCGTCCAAGCCATCGTCACCCGGTTCGACGTGTTGGGCAATCAGGATTCCAAGAGCTTCGACGACACGTTGAGCCTTCGCTCGGTGTGCGAGAGCTTGACTCGGGACATTCTGGTCTACGGCGGCTGCTCGCTCGAACTCGTACTGGACAAGGCGCGACTGCCCTACAAGCTGCAGCCTATCTCCTTTTCGCAGGTCCAAATCTATCCTGGCGCGGATGCTAAGAGCGTCACGCCCAAGCAGCTCGTGGCCGGTCAGTACATCGACCTCGACATCGCCACCTTCTTCATGGTCACGCTTGACCAGGACCTGCTGCAGGCATACCCGGGGTCGCCCCTCGAACCGGCGATCCAGGGCGTCATGGCCTCCTTCGAGTTCATGAATGACCTGCGCCGGATCATCAAGAACGCGATCCACCCGCGCATGGAGATCGTGATCGACGAGGTGAAGTTCAAGAACTCGATCCCTCCCGACATTCAGAACGACTCCGAGAAGGTCATTCAGTTCATGAATGACACCATCGCGAACCTGACCAGCTCCATCGCTGACCTGACACCTGAAGAGGCCATCGTTCACTTCGATTCGATGGGGTTCAGTGTCGTCGACCACGGCAACACCAATCTCGCCAACGAGTATCAGGTCATCTCGGGTATCTTCAACTCGAAGATGACGACTGGCACCAAGTCGCTGCCGTCTGTCCTGGGTCTCGGTGACGTGACCTCAAACATCGCGTCGACTGAAACGCTCATGTTCATGAAGAGTGTCGAAGGCATGGTGACCTTCAAGCTCAACGAGGTCATGAGTTGCGCACTGACCCAAGCTGTGCGCCTGATGGGTCAAGACGTGTACGTCAAGTTCGAGTGGGATCGCCTGGAGCTGCGACCGGACGCCGAACAGGAGTCCTTCAGGGCGCAACGCCAGTCTCGCTTCCTGGAGCTGCTGTCTTTCGGCATGATGCAAGATGACGACGTGTGTATCGAGCTGACCGGCCAGATGACGCCGGATGGCTACGAGCCCAAGGCTGGCACCATGTTCATGCTGACGTACCCGCAGGTCCAGATGCAGGATGGCACAACTGGCACGTCCACCAACGACGGCACCTCGAACAACGGCTCGGCGGTGAACAAGAGCTTGAAACCGCAGACGCCCACCGGTGGCGCCCGAGGCTCGAACAAGAAGACTGGCGCTCCACCCAAGTAGCGTGGTATAACCCTGCCTGCAAACACGGAGCAGGCAATGACCAAGGCGGCGACCCAGCAGCACACGAGCGATAGCACCACGGACACCGTCCTGTGGTGCGGTAGCGAGGCCTCCTTCGAGGCCTACGTGCGTGGCCGCGACGCCATCATCGCCGGCCTCGTGGCGGGCACGCTCGACCTGAAGGCATTCGCTGGTGCGGAATCGGACACGCCCGGCTCCTACCTCCTGTCGAAATCCGGCAACATTGGCATCATCACGGTCGCGGGATCGCTGACCAACGAAGACAGCCCGTTCAATCGTTACTTCGGCATGACCAGCTACGGCGAGATCGGTCGTGCGCTGCAAGCGGCAGTCGCCGACCCTGAGATCAAGCGTATCGCCATGAACTACGGGAGTAGCGGCGGCGCGGTCAACGGTGTCCATGACACCGCGACCTCCATTAAGATGGTCAGCGACACCATGAAGCCGGTGCACACCTACACCGGTTCGACCATGGCCTCCGCTGCGCTCTGGCTTGGAGCTTCCGGCAAGACCATCAGCGTCAGTCCGACGGCCGTCGTGGGCTCCATCGGCATCCTGCAGGTCCACACGGAGACCAGCAAGATGATGGCCGACATGGGTGTCAAGCGCACGGTGATCCGCTCCGGACAGTACAAGGCTCTCGTGAATCCGCATGAGCCGCTGACGGACGAGGCGAAGGCCGCGACCGAGAAGATGATGGGCGAAATCTACGGTGTCTTCATGGGACACGTGGCATCGGCCCGAAAGACGGACTATGCCAAAGCGGATGCTGCCTATGGGCAGGGCCGCGAGTTCGTCGGTCAACAGGCTGTTGACGTGGGCCTTGCATCGAACGTCACGTCGTTCGACGCTTTCATCGCAAATCTGCAGCAGCAGGTTGACAAGACCACGAGTGACCCGCACAATGCCGGCAATTACCAACGAGGCAAGTCCATGACTCTCAAAGCTCTCTCCCAAGCTGCGGCCGACGCGATGAAGGCGCAAGGCATGTCCGACGAACAGATCATGGCCGTCGACAAGTCCACGTTCGAGGCGAACGAAGCCGCCGCGAAGGCGAAGGCCGAGTCGGAAGCCGCCGCCGCGCTGAAGGCCCAGCAGGATGCCGCCGCCGCGCTGGCAGCCGCGTCCAGCGGCAACAGCCTGTCGGCCGAGACCCTGCTCGCCAAGCTGACCGCCCAGACCGGCGAGCTGCTGAAGGCCCAGGCCGAGGCCACCGAGGCGAAGGCCAGGGTCGCCCCGCTGGAAGCCAGCCTCGAAAGCTGCCGTGGCGTCATCACGGCCAGCCTCAACGCCATGAAGATCGGTCTCGGCGGCTCGGCCTCCGACTACAAGGCCACCTCGCTGGTCGACCTGCTCAAGGCGCACAGCGACACCGAAACGGCCTTCAAGGCCAAGTTCCCGAACGCCCAGGTCTCGGCCATCTCGTCGGACCCGAAGGCGCAGGTGAACGATGCCGACAGCTCGTGGCTCCGCGTGGCGGAACGCACGGTCGCGTCCAACAAGGCGTGACCCGCTGAAATCGAAGTCACCTACACCGGAGAAAGATCATGAAGTTCCAAATCAAGTCGACCATCAACCGCACCACGGTCACCACCGTGCGTCTGGGCGCGGGTCTCGATTCCGTCGCCGGCAACGGCATGCGCGACGCGGACCGCCTGAAGTTCATCAAGCTGGTCGCCGAGTCGCGCTACGACCTGTGCGCTGCGGGTGACGACATCGAAGGCTGGGTCTCCTCGGTCGACACGTCGACCGCTGACGGCTACACCACGGGTGGCCGCGCGAACGGTGGCCTGCTCGATGTGTGCTTCGACGGCCTCCAGGCCACGCCGGGCACCGGCACCGTCAACATCGGCGACTACGTCGTGTGCGGCACGGTCGTCGCCAAGCAGACGGCGCTGACCACGGCCTTCCCGAAGGTCTGCACCGCGACGACCCAGGCCACCGCCAAGTCGAGCCCGTTCGCCATGCGCGTGGTCTCGCTGGGCTCGGCCGGCACGGGCGCCGTCGGCACCTTCGGTGTCGTCGAACACGTCAACCTGGGCTGATCAGCCCAGAACTTGAACAGTCACTGAACACACCAAGGAGTCATTGAAAATGGCACGGTTCCTCGAACGCGACGGCGCAATGCGCGACCCGAACCTGAACGTCAGCATGTACGCCCAAGCCGCCGAGGCCGGCATGACGTTCCCCCAGTGGATCAACCACACCTTCCCGACCGGTGCGGAGAACGAGGCCCGCTACGGGAACACGTTCGACCAGCTCATGGCCTCGGAGAACATCGTCCTGAAGACGGACCGCAAGCGCGGCCTGCGCGCCTCGACGATGGCCGAAGCCTCGGGCTTCCAGGCGGCGGCGACGACCAAGGACGCCGTCCCGGCGTCGCGCATCCTGTTCCCGGCGGTCTTCTTCCAGGCCATCGAGAACCAGCTCCAGCCGGACTTCAACATGACGGCCAACGCGTTCGAGGGCATGATCGCCTCGGACGAGTCGATCGCCGGTGACCGCTACGAGCAGCCGGTGCTGAACTACTCGGCTCCGCAGGGTGCTCGCTCGCAGATCGTGTCCCAGCTCGCCATGCCGCCGAGCATGATGCTGATCACGGCTGCGGACGTGGCCTACAAGATTCCGAGCTTCGGCCTGGGTCTGGAGATCAGCGATCAGGCGCAGAAGGCCTTCACGCTGGACTTCGTGTCGATGTCGGTCGCGCGCCAGATCGCCGCCCAGCGCATGGACCGCGCCCAGCAGTACATCCTCGCGCTGCTGAACGGCGACGCCGACAACACCGCTGGCAGTGGCACCGGCACCCAGTCGCTGGCGACCTACCTCGCGTCGGTCTCGACGCCGACGAACGCGTCGGCCATCGACTCGGCTTCGACGGGCGGCATCCTGACCCAGAAGGCCTGGATGAAGTGGCTGACCCGCAACGGCACGAAGCGTCACATCGACTTCATCGTGACCGACATCAACGGCGCGATGTCCATCGAAGGCCGGGCGAACAAGCCGGTGATCACCACCGACAACCCGAACTCGAAGCGCATCGACTCCATCATGGAGGTCGCCAACCCCACGTGGTCGGCGAACGTGAAGATTTTCATCACGGACGACGCCAACTGGCCGGCGAACACGATCATGGGCATCGACAGCCGCTACGCCGTGCGCCGCGTGCGCAACCTGCTCGCCGACTACCAAGCCATCGAGCAGTACGTCATGCAGCGCAAGACGAGCATGCGCTTCGACTTCGGCGAGCACGTCAACCGCCTGTTCATCGACGCCTTCGACCTGCTGGTCCTCGCCTGATCGGCGACCATGCCGAAAGGGCCACCTTCACAGGTGGCCCTTTTCTTTCACCCGACGCCCGGGTATGATCGCCCGGTCCCACAACCCACCTTGGAGAAGCCACAATGGCCGACAAGACCCCCGAACAGATCGCAGCCGAAGAAGCGGCTGCTGCAGCCAAGGCCGAAGCCGAGGCGAACGCCCAGGCCAAGAAGACGGCCGAGGCTGACCTCAAGGCCAAGACCGAGCAGGCGGCTGCCGACGCCGCAGCGGCCAAGGCGGCTGCCGAGAAGGCCAAGCTGTCGGCCATGGCTGTCACCCCGAACGCCGTCGCCAAGCTGGTCAAGGACGCGGCCGGTCACCCGCCCATCGCCGTGGGCGAGCGCCGGATGTTCATCCCGGTGCATGGTCGCATCCAGAACCCGCTCACGCTGCAGTGGTTCGAGGGTCAGGCCGTCAAGGCGACGGTCGACGACTGGATCATCGGCCAGTATTACGCCGAAGAACCGCGCCTGCGCCTGAGCGAGGACTGAGACCATGGCGCTGACCGACTATCTGAGCTTTGATGAGGTCCGTCAATCCATCGGCGTGGACGAGGACGAACTGTCGGACGACAGCCTCTCCCTGCCGATGTATGCGACGGAACTCACCATCGCTCTGGGGGCGGTCGGCGATGGCGCTCTCCAGGCGCTCTACACTACGGTCGCCCAGCTCGATCCGGCCTCGCGCACCGCGCAGCAGCAGCAGCTCTACGACCTGACGCGGCTGTATGCGGTCTACTCCACCGCCCTGGCTTGCCTGCCGGGCATCCCGCTCCAGGCGATGAAGGGCGAGGCCGACGAAAAAGCGGACTACACCCGTTTTGGTGGAAATGTGCATGATCAGGTGATGGCTCGCCTGACCACGTCGGCCGAGCGGTCACTTCTGGCGCTGACGGCCCTGTACATCAAGATCGCCAGCCTCGACGCGACGCCGGTCGTTCGCACGCTGTTTCTCGCCACCGGCAACAACTACGACCCGATCACGGGGTAAGCTATGTCTCGACTCTTCAAGTCGGCTGTCAAGTTCGACAAGACCCCGTGCAACGACCCGTACACGGGGTCTTTCTGCTTTCTGGGGCAGCTCAAGGCGTGGCCTGAGACACTGCGCGACAGTGAGGTCGCACAGCGGCGCGTGCTGAGCTGCGGCCCTGACATCGTCATCCCGGACCGCCGGGTGATTGAAGCCTTGGGAGAGGTCTACGTCATCGGTACGGGCCACCAAGACACCTACAACGGCAGGCCGATTCGCATGGGCTACACGGCCATGCTCGCAGACGGCCTTGCCACGGTGCAGTCGCTCGGAGCAGCCTGCGTTGGCGCGGACGGCTTCACAGCCTACGCCGGCAAGGCTTGGGTCAAGAACGAGGCCTTCACGCAGCAGGACTCGAAGCTCAACCCCCAGCATCAGGTCTTCTTTTCGACCTCGGAGACTGTCATTCAATCGAGCGTGATCACGCTTGGTGGTGTCATGATGCTGGCCCGTGGGCGGTTCGACGCGCCTTCCGGCCTGCAGATCATCACGTGCGACGAGCTGCAGGCTCCGAACCTTGAAAGCGGTAACCTGGAGGTCTCGACGTGGTCAGCCAAGCTCAACTCGAACTCGGTCGTGACCATCCCGGTCACGGCGCTGCGCATCCGGTGGCAAAGCGTCTTCACCTATGGTCAAGCGTCTTCGCCGACCTTCGAGGCGGGGGACATGCAGGTCGCTGTCGCCAAGGTCACGGCGACGCCGACTGTCGGCTCCGTATTCGCACTGTCCGATGGGCGGTGGACGGTGTTGTCTATCATCGAGTCACCTGACGCGTGGATTTGCAGGGTCAAGCATGCAGGGTAGCCTGACACTCAACAAAGACTATTTCGACGCGTATTTCGACATGCTCGAAAACGACCTCGACGCAGTCGCTCGGGGTGTCGTCATCGTCTTCTGGAACAACCTGCTGGTCAACACGCCGCAGTGGACCGGTGCCATGGCCGCGAGCTGGAATTTCAGCTATGACATGCCTGTGCCTGTCGACCGTCACGATCTTGTCCAAAGCCGGGAGCTGCCACCGTTTCAGAAGGGTCATCCTGTCGGTATCGACATCGCCAACGCTGAGTCGGCGAGGGCGATCAACAACTTCAAGCTCGGCGATGTAGCCTTCATCACCAATGGTGTGACCGATGAACACGCTAATTACTATGCTCAGGATGTTGAAGACGGGCTGCAGAAGGTTCGTGCAGTCAATCGGCCGGGCAATGCAGTCGCTCTGTCGCTAGGCAAGATCGACGCTCAGTACGGATACGGCATCAAGCTCTCTACCGCAAAGCAGCTCATGAAGCTGAAAGTAGAATGACTACCAAGCAAGACATCGAGACCTCCCTGATCGGCTTCATCGAAGACGACTTCACGGCTCAGTTCCCACTCGTGCCCATGGCATGGGGTAATCAGCCGTTCGACTATAACGCTCCACCGGATGTGTACGTCCAGGCGATGGTCATCATCCCGAATACGGAGCAACTGGCCGTGAACTCCCAGCTTGACCGTCACTATGGCAATCTGCACTTCACGGTGATCACGAAGCTGGGTCTGGGCACCTTGACTGCGAACCTCGTGGCTGACTGGCTGTACAAGGCGTACCGTCATGAATCCATTGACGGCATTGAGATTCGTGGTGCCAAAATGGCCGGGGAGGGTGCTGCCCACGACGGCTGGGAGATCAAGCTGCTGGTGCCCTTTGTCACTTCGCCCCTTTGACAGGTAGACACGCCTGCGGTATAGGCACTACAATCCGGCGCATTCAACAGAGGACTTTGCATCATGACTCTCAGCGTATCGAATCAGGTATCCCTCCGCTACAAGCTGGAGGGCAACTACCCGACGAACTTCGGCGTGCTGCAGGCGGGCAATGGCACGGTCTTCAACTACACCGGCGAGTCGCTGGCGTATGACCTCGTGAACGTCACCTCGAAGACGATCCGCTCGGATCGCTCGGTGGCGGACATCGCGCAGGTCGACGCGAACGCGGGCGGCGGCTTCAAGGTCGAACAGATCGCGGGCGACGTGGACTGGATTCTGGCCGGCATCATGCAGAACCCGTGGGTGCCGTATGGCACTTCTGGCCTGTCGACCTCCATCGCGTCGCTGACCCTGGCGGCGAACACGATGACCGCCAGCGTCGCGCCGACCGGCTCCAGCGCCTTCACGACCCTGCAAGCCGGCCAGTTCTTCTCGCTCAAGCCGGCCGCTGGCCTGACTGCCGCGCAGAACGCCTACCTCGCCAAGACGGTCTTCCGCGTGCACCCGACGACGGCGCCGACCTCGACGGTCATCACGCTCGACCCGGCGACGGTCGTCAACACGACGCTGCTGCCCGGCCCGCTGACGAACGTCCAGATTTCCAGCTCGTCGGTCTTCAACGGCACGACGATGCAGACGTTCTCCATCGAAGCGGCTCACCTGGACATCAACCAGTTCCGCTGCTACGTGGGCATGGCGTTCGACTCCATCGAGATCAGCTTCGAGTCGGGTGCCATCGTCGAGATGGACGTGACCATGATGGGTCGGACCATGTCGGTCACCAACACGACCAACATGGGCACCCCGACGGCTGCCACGACCAACACGCCGGCCAATGCCACCAAGGGCATCATGGACGTGATCGAAGGCGGCGCGCTGCTGTCGGCCATCACCTACGTGAAGTCGGGCAAGATCAAGATCGCCAACAACCTGCGCTCGCAGGAGGCGGTGTCGACCTTCGGCGCGGCGGGCATCGCTGCCGGCACGCTGGAGATCACCGGGTCCCTGGAAATGTACTTCGCCGACGCGACCCACTACAGCAAGGCGCTGGCGGGTCAGGCCACCGCCCTGGCGCTGCCCATCGTGGACGTGAACGGCAAGGGCTACACCTTCTCGATCCCGGCCATGAAGTACACGTCGGCCAAGGTCAATTCGACGGGCGAGAACACCGACACGATGCTGTCCCTGGAGTTCCAGGCCATCGTCGACCAGACCTCGACGAACGCCACGCTCGGCAAGAGCATGGCGATCTATCGCCACTGATCCGCTGGTCGGGAGGGTGACTCCCACTCTCCTGGCCTCATCCAAAGACTGCCACAGAGCAGTCTTTCTTTTCCCTGCCACTGAAAGTTGATCATGGACATTTTCAAGAGCTTCGCTACCAACGCCGACAAGGAAGTGACCGGTTCCTGGGTCGACCTGCTGCCTGTCAAGCCGTCGGACAAGCCGATGCCGCGCATCAAGGTCGCGCGCCTGGGCAACCGGCTGCATTCGCGGGTCATGACCAAGGCCTACCGCGAGAATCAGGCAGCCTTGAACTCGGCCGACGACAACCTGCAGACGCTGACCGACGAGCGCCTGAACATCGAGGTCTCGGCCAAGACGATCCTGCTGGGCTGGGAAGGTCTGGAGTATGCGGGCGAGCCCATCGAATACAGCTACGAGAACGCGGTCAAGCTGCTGTCGCACATCGACTTCCGCCAGCTCGTGCTGTCGCATGCCCGGAACTTCGAGAACTTCCGCGCCGAGCAGGAACAAGCGGCAAAAAAAGACTAAGGTCCCGCCTGGAATGGGACCTGACCTATGGGACGAAGTCCTGGCAGGCCCTGTTCAAGACTGTCCTTGAGGACACGGGTTCTCCGCACCCGGCCATGCTCAAGAAGCCACCGCCCAGTGAGGAAGACGACATATACTTTGTTGGCTTCTGCATCCTGGGCGGTCGTCGTATGTACAGTCAGGTGGGGCCGCAACCGCTGCCTCTTACGGAGATTCTGGCATACATGGACGAACTGTGTATGACAGACGTGGATGAACGCGAGATGTTTCTAGAGATCATCACTGATCTCGACTCTTGCGAGATGAACCTGATCACAGAGAAAGCGAGAAAGAAATGAGCGCACTCCTTAACGTCAACGTCGACAGCACGTCGGGCCGTGCTGAGGTACTGGCGTTCAAGGAGTTCGTTCAGAAGAACCTCAGCTCGATCAAGTTCGACATCAAGACGGACAACCTGCCGACGCTCAAGATGCAGGTCGATGAGGCCGCACTGAACTCGGGAATCACCGCTGTTCTGGAGCAGGTCCACAAGATCGGCATCGACACCGGCTCGATCACCAAGAACGTGCAGGAGGCAATCCGCGCCGCGTTCGCACCGGAGTATCAGGTCCGCATCGCGTCCGGTCACCTGACCGAGCAGGTACGCGCTGCCGTCCAGGCCGGCATGCAGATCGGCGAGCTGAACTCGCTGCCGCGCACGAACACTGGCACGCTGCAGGGCGGCGGCGTGACTGCTGCCGCGCTCGCGGAGGCTGTGCGCACTGCGGTGCTGCCGCTGGCCGACAAGATCGACTCGATGACCAAGTCGACCGAGAACAGCATGCGCCAGGGACGGCGCACGGGCTCGGTCTCGGTCTCGGGTCGCGCGGATGGCGCCTCCGTTTCGGTCAAGACCTCCCTGCCGCCCGACGAGGCGCTGGCC
>OUNJ010000191.1_pt2 | contig 13601 bp, 6 predicted proteins | sample 1755361 | NCBI WGS metagenome assembly OUNJ01 (sample SAMEA3914825, study PRJEB12502) | metagenome | biome: forest; material: soil | place: USA | collected 2012-03-12 | depth 0.1 m
TGGAAAGAATACGCCGTTTGTTTGAGCACTCCGCTAGGAGTGGTGAGAGAACCTTGACCTTGTTTGAGGTCGCCTTGCCAGACTGCGGAACCAGTACGTTTCATAGGGAAGCAAGCGTACGACGAAGGTCGCGCCAAACAAGCGCCGGCTGCATTTTTTTCGGGCACCACTTTGTCATGCTTTTCTGAATACACACGGCAAATCCGCGTGAAAAACATGAAACGAGCAGCCAATCCTGTTAATATATTAGGAATTTCACCCTAACAGCAACGCACTGTTTAAATGCTGCTAACGGTTGAAATGGGTACGAATCTTGCATAATTGTAATATAACTACATCCGCCGGCGGCTGATGCCGCAGGCCTAACCCTACTCACGACGAAAATGAATAACTTCTCCTCTTGGAGAGTGACGGGGAAAAGCGCATTGCGCATTCCGCTCCTGATTTCGGCTTTTGCCGCCGGCCTGCCGTTGGTCAGTTTTGCACAAGAAGCGGCCGTGACACAGCCGACTACGCAGAAGGACGACGACGGGAATTCTTCTACTGTTAAGATGGAGAAATTCACTGTAACGGGCAGTTATATACCCTCTGCCGCGGAGGCGTTAGCTGTGCCGGTGACAACCTTTTCCGATCAAGATATTGCGCTCAGCGGAGTCCGCACTGACACGCTCGATCTCTTGCGCAAGATCGCCCCTTCGATTGCGGGCATCGGCGGGGAGAATGCCACCATCAGAACTGCGGAAACGTACGGTGGCGGGGAATTGACCAATCACGGCATGGAAGTGTTGGTCCTGATCGACGGCCGGCGCGTGGCGACCTCTGCGGCTGAAGCAGTCGCGGGAGATCGATTTGTGGATTTGAATATGGTGCCAGCGTCCGCCATCGATCGCATCGAAGTCCTTCAGGACGGCGCCTCGGCCATTTATGGTTCCGACGCGGTCGGCGGGGTGATCAATTTGATCCTCAAGAAAAACTATAATGGTTGGGAAGCTGGAACTCATTATGGTGTGAGCACGGATACGGGCCACTTTCGGGAGCGCATGGGTTACATCACAGGCGGTGTCTCCAACGATAAGACCTCGATCATGATCTCGGCCGAATATTCCAAGCGCGACCCGATCATGTTCAGCCAACGTTCCTATACCAATCCGTATTATGGAACTGAATATTATCCTGGCATCGTCGACGTCTATAATAGCGCTACCGGCAACGATGAAGACTATCAATTGAATCCAAAGTATAATGCCCCGCCCGGAGGCGGCACTTATACGATGGACCAGTTAGTCACGATGGGTTATTATACAGATCTCGGCAGCGACTCTGATCCCGCGGTTGTTTCTAAGATCCAATCCGGGCTCAACCTCGCGGACAAGCAGACTCTCGTTCAGTCACAAAAACGCACCAGTTTGCTGATCAATGCGAGCCATCGCATTTATGAGGACCGCCTCGAATTTTTTGGCAACGTTCTTTACTCGAACACCCACACGCAATCTTCACTCAATGCGCAGCCCATCTATCCGTATGTTTCGACCCCGTTTACCGATCTGATCGAGGCCGGGGCAACTCCTCCGCCAGCCGGGACACAGTATATTCCGGTCACAACACCGGGCAATCCATTCTCGCAGGCTTGGATGGAGCAAGGCGGCACCTTTGATGAAGATGGGAATCCACTCGGCCTTGGAGTCGATGCCCACAACCGCTTCGTCGATTTCCCGCGAATTTTTAGAAACGACAATACACTCTTCCGCACCGTCGACGGTTTTCGCGGAAAAATTAATGATCGTTACTCATGGGAAACAGGCCTGACGCTGAGTCGCTACCAGATCGATTATTATAACGATAACGTGATCGACGAGCAGGCTTTCTTTGACGCGCTTGCCTCTGGTTCAATCAATCCGTTTGCCTTGAAACAGGATGCCTCGGCTCTCACCAATGGCGTTCTCGGAACCGCCACCATGAACGGAACGAGCACGCTAACCGCCGGCGATTTTGTTTTCAACGGCAAGCCGTTCGATCTGCCCGCCGGCCCGTTTGCATTCGCGGTTGGCGTGCAATACTCGCGCGAAACACTCAGCGCGCAGGCGGACATCAATACGGAAAACAAAGGATGGATCGATTCGCCTTCGATTCTCCCGATCGACAAGTCCCGCACGGTCACCGCTATGTTCGGCGAAGTCGAAGTTCCGATTTTCTCCCCGCAGCAGAATATCACGGGCCTCTATGGTTTGAACGCCGACTTGGCTTACCGCATCGAGCGTTATTCCGCGATCGGTGCTTCCCGCGTTCCCAAGGTCTCCCTCAAGTATACGCCTTTCAACGAAGACCTGAGCTTCCGCTTCAGCGCGGGCAAGTCGTTCATCGCGCCGACGCTTTACGATCTGTATGGGCCGGTCAACGTTGGCTCATCTGAATCGGTTAATTATACGCCATACGGTTCGACTGTGGAGCAACAGAACGTGCAGTTCGAAAGCTCCTCCGGATCGAACCCGAACCTCAAGCCTTCCACCGCGACTAATTGGTCTCTCGGCTTTAATTTCACGCCGCATCAGGTGAAAGGTTTGAGCCTCACCGTCGATTTCTTCCAGAGTATCCAGAAGGGTCTGCCCGGCAGCCCCGATGATGAAACCGTGGTCCAGAGCGTCGAAGATCTCGGCACCGCCTCGCCATATATTGACTTCGTCCGTTTCGGCACGGCTAACGGCGCTAAGGCGACGGGGCCAGGCCAGATTAGTTCCCGTCCGAAATCCACTGTCTGGCTCGTCACGCCAACCACGAATCTCGGCGGCACGTTGATCCGCGGCGTTGACGCGAGCATCGAATATATTCTGCCGACCGCGACTTTAGGTCGCTTCGACTTCCGGACGAATCTATCGGTCTACAATACATTCCGCCTCGAAGTTGAGCCGTCAGAGCCTTATTATAACTATGTGGGCACGGCGACCTCGCTCGACGCTGAAGCGACGATCCCGCGCTGGCGCACCTATACCACGGTCGAGTGGCGTTGGAAGGGCTTCAACGTGGGAATCTCTCACACCTTCGTTCCATCCGTAGTCGACCTCGGTCCTGGCGGCGTCGAAGCAGAACCCGCCGTTCACGTCGCTTCTTATACACAGTTCGACGTCTTGGCGGGCTACGACTTCAAAGGCCAGAAATGGGCTCCGTATCTAAGCGGCTTCAGCATCCAAGTGGGCTGCAACAACGTGTTTGACCGCAATCCGCCGGTCGCGCTGAACGCCTTCACTGACACGAATGCAGACATCGGCACGTACGGTGGCGCGATTGGCCGCGAGCTCTACGTCGACGCGAGTATTAAGTTCTAATAAACTCCCAAAGTCGCGACGACAACGTCACTTAATTGGTTAAAAAACGCCGCCGTTCTCGGCGGCGTTTTTTTTATTTTCGAGCGCGAGAATTTCCGGCGCTCTTTCGAGAGAATTACAGTCCAGATGCAATCCAGGTAAAAATCCGCGGAAAAATCCACGGCTACGGATGCACATCACAACCGCCTACCTCAAATACAGCTGACAACTGAACCGCGTCCGCACAGGGTCCCGCTGCGATGACACCTTCGGAGATCCAAGCCGGATTTTCGGCGGCGCTGCAGTTTCAGTTTACGCGAAACTGGATCGAAGCCGAACGCGGTTACCGCGCGCTCATCGCCACCGATCCAGGTGAGCCTGTGTTGCTGTATAATTTAGGCATCGTGCTCAAAGCTCAGAATCGATTCGGCGAGGCCGTGGACGCCTTCGATGCAGCGCTCTCGCTGCGGTCGGATTTTCCCGAAGCTTCTAATAATTTAGGAAATACTCTCGTGACCTGCGGTGAACTCGATCGCGCGATTTCCGTTTTGGAATCGTGCCTTCAACTCCATCCAACCTTCGCTGATGGTTTCAACAGCCTTGGGAGCGCTTATAAAGATCGCGGCGAAATTCACGCCGCGGTTCGGGCGTTGCGACGAGCGGTCGAAATGCAGCCGGCGAATCTTGTTTTCCGTAGCAATCTCATCTACGCGCTTCACTACGATTCAGAAGCAACGCCCCAATCGCTGCGCGCCGAAGCCGAAGCGTGGGCGCATCATTGTCCGACGCTCCCGGCCACAGAATCCGACTCTCCGGCGCGTGAAGGTCATACGCAGAATACTTCTCAATATAAGGCCCCATCAACGGCGAGTCGTCGTCTGCGCATTGGCTACATTTCCCCTTACTTTCGCGAGCACTGCCAGAGTCTCTTTCTCGCACCTTTGCTCAAACACCATGACCACGCGCGTTTCGATGTTTTTTGTTACTCCGACGACAGCCGTGAGGACCGCATCACGTCACAACTTCGTGGATACGCCGAGCACTGGCGGAACATCGCCAACCGCGCGGCGACAGAAATCGCGAGTCAAATTCGCTCCGACCAAATCGATGTCCTGATCGATCTCGGTCTGCACACCGCGCAAAATTATCTGCCCGTTTTCGTGCTACGCCCCGCTCCTCGGCAGATCAGCTGGCTCGGCTATCCCGGAACGACTGGTCTGTCCGTAATCGATGCGCGTCTCACCGATCCGTTCCTCGATCCGCTGGGCGAGCACCACGAATACGCGACGGAACGCCCAATCCGCCTTCCCCACACATTCTGGTGCTATGATCCGTCTGCCCTGAGCTTAGTCGCTCCACCGCCGCGAACCCCGATCGAACGCGATGAAATCACCTTCGGATGCCTCAACAATTTCTGCAAAGTGAACAGTGGCGTGCTCGCTTCCTGGGCGCGCGTTTTGGCAGCTGTCCCCCACTCACGTTTGATCTTAATGGCTCCGCGTGGCTCGGCCCGCGAGCGGGTTCTCCGCGAACTCCACGTAGCGCCGGACCGAGTCACCTTCGTCGAATTCACCCGGCGGGCCGAATATCTCGAGCGCTACCGGGAAATTGACCTCTGCCTCGACACGTATCCATATAATGGACACACGACTTCGCTGGACGCGCTCTGGATGGGCGTGCCGCTGGTTACGCGCTATGGTGACAAAACCGTTTCACGCGCCGGCTATTCCTTTCTCGCCAACTTGAACTTAGTGGATCTAGCAACCGTGTCCGATGATCAGTTTGTGAACTCAGCCATCGCTCTCGCGCACGATCGGCCGCGACTCACTTCGCTACACGCCACTTTGCGCGCCCGGATGGAAAACTCCCCCCTAATGAATGCGCCAGAGTTCGCCCGCAACTTCGAACAGGCGATGGTTTCGGCACAGTAGTCGTCCGAGTCGCAGAAAGATTTTAGAGAAATGTGGCCGATTCCCATATAGTGCGGCGACGAGTCGCCGCATTCTTTGTCGGAGCCGATTTTAGAATAAGATCTGTCCCAGTTCGATTGAGCCGCTCCATACCTAAAGATTAAGTCACAAAAAAACGCACGCGGCCGGAGCCTACGTGCGCTTTGAGATTCAAACGAATTCGGTCAGAGCTTCTCGACTGGAGCGCCTGACTTTTCCCAGCCTTCAATGCCAGGAGCGAAGTGCTTGATGTTAGTGTAACCCAGATTAGCAGCTTCCTTCGCGGCTGCTTTGTAGGCGCTGCACGCTTCATTGCGGCAATAGGCCACGACGAGCGCGTTCTTATCAGCCGGCAAAAGCTTAGCCAATTCCTGTTCGTGAGCTTGGAAGTCAATCGCGCCGGGAATGTGGCCGGCGCGATACGAATCGGAGCCATTGGCATCGAGCAAGATTACTTGCTTTGAACTGACCGCCGAACGCAGGTCAGCGGGCGAGATGTCTTGCACCTTGGCGTTGGCGGCAAAGGCGGTGGTTGTCACAATAGCGGCGAAGACGCACGCGTATAATGCGGAGAGCAGGTTTTTCATGATATGTGGGTGAACAGGTTTTCGAACAAAATGAGGGCGGGCAGAAAAAACTCAACCCAGTTAAACAAGGCTGATTTTAATGAGGCGTCGGCAGAAAGCCGGCGGCTTTTAACCAGTCAGCTGCACGATCTGGCCATGTCGTGACGGTCAACTCTGTACGGCGCGCACCGTATCCATGCCCACCTTTTGGGTATAGATGCATTTCCACCGGCACGCTTACATCCCGAAGGGCTTTGTAGTAGTGAAGGACATTCTCCACCCGCACGGGATCGTCCTCCGTCATGATGATAAAAGTCGGCGGCGTATCGGCGGTGACATGCAGTTCTGGGACAAGCACGTCGTTGTGCTCTTTGTCGACGAGGTAAGCTGGATAGATTAAAATCGAAAAATCGGGGCGCGAACTCTCTTTGTCGGCAGCATCAATTTTTGGATACACCCGTTTCGGCGTGGTGCTCACCATCACCGCGAGATTTCCGCCAGCGGAAAAACCAAGCACGCCGATGCGATGCGGATCGATCCCAAACTCGCTCGCGTGCGAGCGCAACAGGCCGAGAGCGCGCTGCGCATCTTGCAAAGGTGCCATGTAACGGGCCATCGCGCGGGTCGGGACGCGGTATTTCAACAGCACCGCCGTCACGCCCAACGAATTCAGCCACTCGCAGACTTCGCTGCCCTCCAAATCATACGCGAGCACGTTGTATCCACCGCCTGGACACACCAGCACCGCCGTCCCATTTCGCTTTCCCGCCTCCGGGGCAAACACGGTCATCTCGGGATCAGTGACATTGCTAAGCCTGATTAAACGCCGTCCGGCCACTAAATCATCTTTGGCCGTGGTGGTGTCACCTTCCGCGGGAAATGTTTTGGTTTCGCCAGGCGGCTTGTCCGGCCAGAGATGAATCGCATGATCAGCTGCCGCCGGCTGAGCGGAACCGGTGCTGCTTGGCCCAAAAACAGCGAGCGAAGCGATGAGAGGTAGAAGGCCGCGATTCACGAAAGACATGACGGATTTGCGGGGACGGGGATGCACTCGAAACAGTTCTATTCTGAATGCAAAAAGCCGCCGGCTGCAAGATCGGCGGTCATTCGCTGAGGACAAAGCGTAGGTCCTCGATGCTCATCACGCTAGCGACATTTTCCTCCTGCACAATAGCGCGGGCGAGTTCCGACTTCGTTTGTTGCAATCGCCGGATCTTTTCCTCGATGGTCCCACGCGCCAACAAACGGTAAGCGATCACCGCATTTTTCTGGCCGATGCGATGCGTCCGGTCGATCGCCTGCGCTTCAACCGCCGGATTCCACCACGGATCGAGGAGAATCACATAACTTGCGGCTGTGAGGTTCAAGCCGGTCCCCGCTGCTTTTAGGGAGAGCAAAAACACGGGCTCACCATCCGCGGCTTGGAAGCGGTCGACGAGTGCTTGGCGGTTCTCGGTTTGACCAGTCAGCAAGAGGTATTTGATGCGACGGGCTTTCATTTCCTGACCGACCAGAGTGAGCAGGGTGACGAATTGCGAGAACACCAAGACACGATGGCCTTCCGCGATCAGCGGCTCGAGCGTGTCAAAGAGCGCCTCGAGTTTCGCCGAGCCGGAACTCGGTTTACGATGGGCGGGCTTAGCCAACGAGGCCGTCTGATCCGACGCTTCAGCGGAGGCCAACTTCTGCGCATCCGTTTCCGACGGTTCCACCATGCCGTCGGCTAAGGTTGTAGTGCCCGGGTCAATACCGAGTAGGCGCGGGTCACAACAAATCTGCCGGAGGCGCAAAAGCGATTGGAGGATGTTGAAACGCTGACGGCTCAGCTCCGCATCCGTTTGCACGCCGAGCAGCAACCCGCGCGCACGTTTCAGCTCTGCATCGTAGAGCATCCGCTGCGGACCATCGAGTTCTACCAACAGGTCTTCTTCGATCCGCGGCGGCAGATCTGCGGCCACTTGCGCCTTCGTTCTGCGCAGCAAAAAGTGGCGAACTCGCCGGCCCAATCGAGAGCGCGCGAGCGCGTCCGCGCGATCGCCGTAGGTACGCTTGAATGAAGTTTGACTGCCGAGCAAGCCAGGCATCGCGAACGAAAATAAACTCCACAAATCAAGCGCGCGATTCTCGATCGGCGTACCCGTCAGAACGATGCGATTGATGGCGCGTAAATCCCGCGCGACCCGCGCGGTCTGCGACTGAGGGTTTTTGATATTTTGGCCTTCGTCGAGAACGACTGCGTCCCAAGTTTGACCGATCAGCATGCCAGCCGAAATTCGCAACTGAGCATAGTTCACAATCGAAACATGCGCATTTCGGGGCAGTTCGCCGCCAATCAGCGCCGCCGCGGACAGATCCGGCGCAAAACGGCGCGTCTCGAGTTCCCAGTTAGAAACCACGCTCTTCGGGCAGACGACAAGTGCGCGCAGTTCGCGCCCGGCGTTCTTGCGCACATTTTCCGCCAACCAAAGCAACCAGGCCAGCGCCTGCACGGTTTTGCCGAGGCCCATGTCATCCGCCAAAATTCCGCCCAGCCCGTTCGAAGAAAGATGAGCGAGAAAATGGTATCCGTCTTTCTGATACGGGCGCAGCTCCGTTTTCAACTGAGCGGGAACCGGCGGAGCCGGGATCGCTCGCAGACTCTCCGCTCGCGCACGCACGCGCGCCGCTTGGGCGTCGGGGAACAGACCCGCGATGCGTTCGTCGGCGAGTTGCAAGGCATGGAAGCGTTGTGGCGTGGGCGCGGGAGCCAGGGCTTTCACATCGATGCCCAGTTCGCTCAACCGCGCCTCTTCGTCAGCTTCGAGATTAAGCTGCAAACGTCGCCAGCCCTTGCCCGCCAAGCGCACAAATTTGCCCCGCGCTTTCAGGAGTAGTTTCACTTCCTCCGGAGTGAGCGTGTGGTCTTCGGCTTTGATTTCGACTTCGAGATCGAACCAGTCGATCGGGCCGCCGCCGATGGGCCGCGCTTGGACTTCGACACGAGCGCGATCCGCCGCGCGAGCCAGTCCCGCCAGATCGCCTAGGCCCACCACCTCGATGCTTGCCTCCGCGATGCTCTGCGTCCACGCGGCAAAATCTTCGGGAAACGATTTTGTAGACGCACGCCGCCCCCACACTTCGCTCGCCGCGATCCAATCTAAATTAAAAGAAGCGATGAACGCCCGAGCTGGATCCGCCGCGGTGTAGTCGGCTTCTTCAACCGTGTTGTCTGGCCGGGCGGTTTCGGACCAGCGCGGTTTGGACCAACCCGTGTCGCGCCATATCGAAACGACTTGGCCGCCGTTATCGACCGCCTCGAGTTTCACTTCGAGATTTTCTCCATCGTCGACTTTGCCGATCAGGGAACAAACCAAGCGCGGGCGAAGTGTAACCATTTCCACGCGCGGCAAGTCCACGCCTTCGAAACGCACGCCTCGGCGCCGTAGCGCCACCGTCGAGCGGGGGTCGAGCGCTTCACGGGGAACGATTACGCCGCGAGGCGCACCTTCGGCGAGTGGCGGGGGTAACTGATAAACGGTATGGCCACTCACCGCCAACGGCGGTCGGCCGCCAAGATCGATCAAGTCACTCGGCGCGGCCAGGCCCGACGAATCGACCAAGTCGAAGCGCACCTCGGCAGTCGGGCCTGCCGCCGGTCGACCTTCCCAATGCAAAGGCACCGCTTCGGTGGAAAACGATTCTCCACGGTCGTCGACCAGGAGCGAACGCAGGAGCGAACTCTGCAGCATCCAGCGGAGCAACTCTCGCGTATTCGTATCGTCGATACGCAAGCTCGGTGCATCCGAAGAATACCATTGACCGGCCCGCAGATGCCGTAGCTGCACTTCTTGCAGGAGCAAGAGCGCGAGTGGATTGTCACCATTCCCGTCGGTGGCGGCGTCCAGCCAGCTCTTCACGCGAGGTGAGCGCGCGATTTGCCAATTGGCCTCGGGAGATTCGCGAAATTCCCAGGTCAACCGCGGCGTGCTCAGCTTCAGCCGAAGTTCCCGCGGCAACTTTTCCGTGACCACGATTTCTTCGACTTCCTCGTCTTCGCCCAAAAGCTTTTTCCAGCGCTCGATTTCCTGGGCGCGTTCTTCCGCGGCGATTTGTGCGCGGACATGTGCTGTGTCGGTCCATGGGCGTAATACCTCGGGCACTGCGATGCGGTTGCGCTCCGCGTAGAGGGCGAGGTATTGCCAAAACTCGATTGGCGACGGAGACGCTTGGAGCAAATGTTGCCACTCCGTCAGCACCGGCTGGGGGTCACTGAAATAGTAACCCGACTCGCCAATGCCAAGTGCACGAAAATCGCGCGGATACAAAAGTCCACCGGTGATGATGCGATGCCATGCGAGCACGAGTTCTCGGGCGATGGACTTTTCCTTCGTTGACAAAGGCCGGCCGCGTCCCGCCTCCCATTGCGCAATCAACGGTGCGAGTTCAGGTGGATCGACGCGGTGTCCACGGGCAGCCGCGCCGGCGGTTGCACCTGCGGCGCTGGTTTCGGTGTCAGCTGCCGGTGGCGGTTCAGGAGAGGCGCGCAACGCGGCGAGCGCGGCGGCATAAGCATGTTTGCAATCGCCGCCCAGGGGGCAATTGCAGTCATTTTCCCATTGGTCGTCTTCATACTTCCACTGCACCACGTAGCGTCGCGTGCCTTGCACACTTGCGCGAAAACCACTTTCGCCCTCGAGCGGTTGAATCTGTTTCACCCGCTCCTGCCGAAAATATTCCTGACCGCGCCGACCGTCGTGAGCGGGAAACGTGGCCAGCCGCGTCCGCAGCGATTGTTGCTCCGAACCCGACAATGAAACGGATGCTGGCACAGCCTAGTTAAAAGTTAAACGCACGCCGCCCAAGAGCGTGAACGGAGTGGCGAGCCGAGGTGGCTGGAACCCATTGTTGGTTGAAATGTACGAGCGATCGAAAAGATTTTCGCATTGCAGATAAACCTCGATGTCATGCTGGAGTGGATACGCGGCGGAAAGATCGACGACGACATGACTCGGCACGACCAAGGTGTGGTCGTTGTCGCCATACGAAGCCGAGAGCCAGCGCAATTGCGGGGTCACCCGTAAACGAAACGGTGCCAGATAACTCACGCTGGCCGTTGCGCGCTGCCGTGGGATGCCCGCGACTTGCTGGCTCACGCTGGCTTGGTCGACCGGATTATCGGTGATCGTGGAATCAGCATAGTCATAACCGAGCGTACCAGAAAAACCGGCGCCGAAGACCCAGGTTGCCTCGGCTTCGACCCCACGCGAGCGCGCCGAACCCGCATTGATGTTGCGCGATCCAAAATGGTAGCCGGGGGGAAGTTCGCTCACCGGCAGCGACTCGCTCGTGATGACGTGTTGAATCGTGTTAGTATAAGCCGTCACCTGCGCGCGAAATCCGGGCTGAGTAAAGTCGACTCCAACTTCTCCACCGGAGAGCGTCTCAGGCCGCAGGGAGGCATTCGCGTACTGGATACCCGTCGCGCTCGAAAACGGGCGATAAAGTTCATCCAAATTCGGCGCGCGAAACGCCTCATACGCGGCGCCGCGCACGGCCCAGTGCCGATCGATCGCTTGCCGAACTGACAAACGTGGGTCGAAGGAATTCTTCGATTCATCAGGCACGGCCCCGACCCCGCCGGCCGAGCCATCGTAACCAGCGAAGTTGCGATAGTGTTCATAACGCACGCTGCCGAGCAATTCGAACGAGTCGATCGGCTTGATACTGGTCTCGGCGAAGACGCCTAAGAAAACCTGTTCTCCTCGGCCGACGTCAGTGCGCACCAAGTTGCCCTTGGAATCGAAAATGAAATTCGTATCCGCGCCCTTGATACCGTGGAAATCGCCGCCGACTGTAACCGAACGAAGCCAGCCGTTCCAATTTTCTGTGCCGAGGGCGGAAACGCCGGTATCGTGGGTCGGAGTGAAATGGCGATTCTGCAAAAACTGCTCGGTGCCGGTCGGCACGCCCGGCGTGTTCCCCGCAGTATCGACCCGGAATTCACTCGCATCGTGAAATGCGGACAACGTGAGCGAGCCGTTATCAAACTGCTCGCGCAAATCTCCTGAGAATGTCCACAGCCTCTGCGTATTGACGCCGATCGGGGTCAGCAGGTCTTCGAAGTTTTTATGGTAATCGATTTTGGCGTCAGCGGTCAGAGTGGGAGCTAATTTGAAATCCCCTTTCGCGTCCACGTTATCCGCAGTGAACGTCGTGGGCACGCTGACCGCCTGAAGATAAGCGGAAGGCGTTTGTTCGTAACCGTCGGTATGGGTGTGGCTGTAATCGACCGAAAAAGCGACTTTGTCGGAGATGACGGCGCTGGCGTCCGCGAATGCGCGATAGGTGCCCCAACTGCCGACAGCGCCATCGACGAGCGCGCTGTTTTGCTGCGGCGTTTTCGTGATAATATTGATCACCCCGCCCATGGCGTAATTTCCCCAGAGCGGCGCGCCCCCACCGCTCACTACCTCGACACGCTCGACCGAGTCGATGGGCACGCGATTCCACTGCACGTATCCAAAAAACGGATCGTTGAGCGGCACGCCATCGAGCAGCACGAGCGCGCGCAGACCGCCAAGGCCGCGCATAGAAATCCCCGAGCCGGTCGGATGAAGTTGATAAGATGCGCCAATCGGAAGATCGATCGAGGGCGTCAGCCGAAGCGCGTCATCCAGCGAAACCGCCGGCGAGTTTGCCAACTGCTCCGATGAAATCACCGACACGCTTTGCGGAAGATCTGAGAGGTGGCGATCGCCGCGCGTGGCTGTAATGACAACGCTGTCGAGAGCAACCGGCGCGCTAGGTTCGGCCGACTGCGCCCACGCGGCCGCAGCCAAAAAGGACGCAGCATTGATCCATAAAATAGCCGATGAGAGGAAGCGCACGGGAGAAAAGACGCATCAGAGCAGAGCTCGGACCGCTTTTTCAATCCCCACAGGATCTAATCCTTGAAAACCGATCTGCTGCCAAAGGCCGCCAGAGCCTTCTTTGTTCACGCCAATATTGTTGTAACGCCCTTTGAAACCCCGCGTGAGCAGCTGCGTGCCGAAGCGCGAGCCGAGGCCGGTTTTCACATTCCAACCTTCCGCAACGAGGACGAAAGGCGCAGCGGCGAGCTTCTTCATCACCGCTTCATCGTAGAGATTGAGCGTTGATTTGTTGATCAGACCCACGCGAACGCCTTGTTCACGCAGTCGCTCAACAACGTCGAGCGCGCGGTAGAGAACTTCGCCAAAGGAAACGATGTAACCCCCGCCTTCTGCTTCTCGGACGACATCGTCATGGCCCGGCTGGAAGGGTTTGTCTTTGAACAAAGGCTCCCCTTTTTCGTTGAGAATATCCGGCACGGCGGAGCGATTGGAAAATAGGAAGCGCAGCCCTTCATCATCGAAAATGCGACGCACGCAGGCGGCGAATTGATATTGATCCACCGGAAAATAAAGACGCGTGGTATCGTCTCCGTGGCCGGGCGTGACGCCACCATCCGCGAACATCGAGTTGATGCCAAAGTGGCAGGTATTGTCCGCCATATCGTCCACGCCGGAGTGCGAGAAGTGAGCGAGCACATTGGAAAAATTGAGCCGAGACATCGTGATCTCGCTCACACACATTTCCAAGAACGCGGAGAACGTCGCAAAGACGCCCTGCCTGCCTTTTGAAGAACCGAAACCGGCCGCGGCAGAAAAGTTTCCGCGCTCCATAATGCCGGCCTGAATGAAAACTTCCGGGTGCTGCTTGCGGATATGATGAGTTCCGCAGGAACCTTCGAGATCGTTGTCGAAAACACGCACCCGCGCGAGACGCTC
>OUNJ011033217.1_pt1 | contig 13517 bp, 10 predicted proteins | sample 1755361 | NCBI WGS metagenome assembly OUNJ01 (sample SAMEA3914825, study PRJEB12502) | metagenome | biome: forest; material: soil | place: USA | collected 2012-03-12 | depth 0.1 m
TCGTCGGCGAGAAGGCCGGCGAATCCAAAAACAGCGGTCATCCACGCACCGCCATTCGCTGCCGGGTGTGAGCCGCCCATGAAGACCGTTCCGACATAAACTTTATACTTCGCCTCGAGATCGATGCGCGCGGTCTTGAGAAAATATTTGTACGCGAAATCGAGATCGCCGCATTCGCACGCTAGCAGCGCGTAGGCACTCGCGCTCAGGCTAGAGCCGTGCTCGGTGCGCGGTTCGTAGTAGAGCCAATTCGCGCGTTTCACCCCGACGCTATAGCGGGAGCGAAATAGCACGAGCATCATCACGACGTCGGCCTGCTTGATGATTTTCGTAGGAACGGCCAGCCCCTGACCGGCGCCAAGATACTCGTTCGGGTGAATCATCTTCGATTTCAACTCCTCGATGGTGGCGTCAAGTAATCGGAAGTAACCGTCGAATTGTTCGATCACCTGCGTCTTCTCATCGGGAGCAGGCACGAAGAGCAGTCGCGCCGCTTCGGCGAAGACGGGCAATTCCGCTTCAATATTAATTTTCTCGATCAACGCTTTATAAGCGTCCGAATGACTTGTCCGCAGGTAGCTCGCGACCGTATCGGCGATCGCAAATGTTTCCTTCGCGACCATGTTGGTAAACGCGTTATTGCTGACGCGTTCGTGATATTCGTCGGGCCCGATGACATCGAGAATCTCGTAGCGCCCCTTGTCCTTCTTGAAATGGGCGTACGAATAATAAAAGCGGGCGCACTCTAAAATCACTTCCGCACCGCCGTCGAGCAGGAGCGAATCATCGCCGGTAAGTTTGAAATATTGCCACATCGCGATCGCGACGTCGCCGCTGATGTGAACTTGTTTATCGCGAAAATGGGTGCGGAGTTCACGGCCCGTGATCGGATCGCCAATATTGAAATAAGTGCAGGCATCGTCACCGCTCTCCTGACTTTCCCACGCGTAGAAAGCACCGCGAAACCCCGGCCCTTCTGAGCGCGCTTTGCGGCGGGCACCGTCGAGTGTTTTGATCCGATAGCGCAAAAGTTCGACGGCTTTTTCTGGATCGGTATGAAGAAAGAACGGGAACATGAACATCTCCGTGTCCCAGAAAATCGCGCCTTTATAGACCTGGCCAGAAAGCGCCCGGGCCGGAATCGAGTTCGCGCTACCCTTGACCGGCGCGACCATCAAAAGTTGGAAAATACTATAACGCAGGGCGCGCTGCGCTTCGTCGTCGCCTTCGATCTTAACGTCAGAGCGTGACCAAGTCGTTTGCCACGATTGCGTGTGCGCTTCCAAACAGCGAGCGAAGCCGAGAGTCTTGGCCGTTTGAACCGCTTCGGTGGCCGCCTGCGCGAGCGGCAGCGCGACCGGGTCGTTTTGCGTGAAAACGGCGAAGTATTTTGAAAACGAATACAGCTGGTTAGGCTTCGCCGAGAAACGCAGAATGTGCAGCGCGTGTTTCCCTTCGATCGTTTCCTTGGACTCAATGAAGGCCGCGTCGATGGTTTCCGCGACGACGACTTGTTTGCTCATCTCGTGCGTGTGTCCGCGCGCGAGAAGGGTTTTTCCTTCGTGCGAAAGGGCGAGGTCGGGAAGATGAGGGCCATTCAGGTCCCAGATGTTACCGTCGATCCCGGTCTGAATATTAACTTCAGCTTCACGGTCGCACTCGACTGAAAACTGGATCACGCCGAGGTGCGGCGAAGCCAGACTCAAGAATCGGCGCGATCGAAGAGTGACTGCCTTGCCACCAATCCAGAAAACGGTCTCGCGCTCGAACAAAGCGTTCGCGAGGAAGAGCGTTTGGCGGTGCGAGCTGACATTGGCGATCAATGTCGACAGTTCGACGCCATCGACCCACACGCGGCTGAAGCCGCCGTTGGGCGCATTGACCGGTTCACGCCAAGCTGAACCGACGCGATCGAAGATACCCGCGAGCGTGATACCCACCGACTCCGTGGCTCCAAATTCGTCGAGCGTGCCCCGATAGCCCATGTAGCCGTTGGCGATCTGGTAAACGTTTCCCCGGCGCATGAGACTTTCTTTGTCGCCGGCGAATTCACTGGTGCTAATTTCCCAAAGTTTATCCATTTGTTGAATACGCTGTTCTCCCGTCATCACGCACGCGCAACATGAGCGCGGCGGCCACGATCATCGAAACGCCTCCCAGGACGATTGCCTTGATCGGTTGGCCATGAAATAAATTGCGCACGATCAGTCCGAGACTGGCGGCGGCCAAGATTTGCGGAATGACGATGAAGAAATTGAACATGCCCATGTACACGCCCATTTTGCGGTAAGGCACCACGCTGCTCAGGATCGCGTACGGCATCGTCAACAAGCTCGCCCACGCAATGCCCAGGCCGACCATCGAGACGATCAACATAGAGGGGTCTTTGAAGAAGTTCATCGACATCAACCCAAGTCCGCCGATGACCAGACAAATCATGTGCGTGGTGACGCGACTCGTACGCTTGGCGAGAACGGGAAGCAGGAAGGCGACCACGGCAGCGACGCCGTTATATATAGACATCAATACGCCCACCCAATTGGCTCCGGCGTTGTACGCTTCCGAGCGCGGATCGCTGCTGCCATAATGATAACTGGTGACCGCCGCGGTGGCGTAAATGAAAAATGCGAAAAGCGCGAACCACGTGCAGACCTGGGCCAGCGCGAGCTGCTTCATCGCGCCCGGCATGTTGTTGAAGTCGTAAACCAGCTCGACCAGGCCGCGATGTTTGCCTTGGCGATAGCGGATCGCGGCGACAATTTGCAGCAGGCCATAGGCGACCGCTCCGAACGATAAGATATAGAGACCGTGGTCCCAGGTGAAGGCGCGTATCAGAGCACTAAATACAAGTCCGGACGCGAGCCAAATGCAGCCGGCGCGAATATAGTGGGATGGCTCAAGGTGAACGTCGATCTGCGCCTCTTCTTCCGCTGACGTCGTATCGGCGTGAAATGCTTTTTGCTCTTCGGGCGAATACTCGCGCACCGAAATGATCGTCCATAAAACCGCCAGCAAGTAGACGATGCCACCCGCGTAAAAAGACCATTTGACGGAGGCAGGGACTTGGCCGGCCGGAGCGGTATTCGCGAGGTGAAACCACCGCGCAAGTATATACGGCATGAGTGAACCGACTACCGAGCTTGCGCCGATGAAAAATGTTTGGACGGCAAAACCCGTGGTACGCTGTTCGTCGGGCAGCATATCGCCGACGAAGGCTCGCATCGGCTCCATGGTGACGTTGATGGACGCATCCATGATCCAGAGCATGCCGGCGGCGAACCACAGTGCGGGCGAGTTCGGCATCACCAGCAACGCCGCGGAGGCTGCGAGCGCGCCACCGAGAAAATATGGTTTGCGTCGGCCCAGGCGATTCCAGGTCTTGTCGCTGAGGTAGCCGATGATCGGCTGTACTGCTAAACCGGATACCGGGCCGGCGATCCAGAGGATCGGAATCTCGTCCACCTTGGCGCCCAACGTCTCGAAGATGCGGCTGACATTGGCATTCTGGAGTGCAAATCCGAATTGAATGCCGATGTAGCCAAAGCTCATGTTCCAAAGCTGCCAACCGGTCAAAAATGGTTTTTTGGGTGAAATCATAGAGGGCGAGGGTAGGCCCTGACTTTCACTGACCGCGGCGCTTGGAGCGAACTCGTTGATTGATTTCGTCGACATTCGTTTCTGCTAGGTCGGTAACCACCAGGTCAGCGCCGTTGGCGCGCAGCTCGGCAGCGTTGTGTTCGCGAGCGATTCCTATGACTAGAGCGAAGCTTCCGCGCGCACCGGCTTGCACGCCCGAAACGGCGTCTTCAAAAATAATCGCCTGCGCCGGATTCGCGCCGACGTTCGCAGCGGCGGTCGTGAAAATATCCGGCTCCGGCTTTCCTTTGAGCCCGAGTTTTTCCGAGACCAAGCCGTCGACGACGGTTTCGAAGAGCGAGACCGTGGCGGTCTTTTCGAGGATCAGCGCGGAGTTTTTGCTCGAGGTCGCTAGCCCGATGCGAACGCCCTGGCGTTGCAGTTCGTCGATCAGCGCGACCGTCGACGGATAAAGCTGCACGCCATCAGTATTTAAAATTTCGTTAAAGAGTTCGTTCTTTCGATTGCCGAGCCCGCAAACGGTTTCTGCGCGTGGCGCATCTTCTGAAGTGCCAAAAGGCACGTTGATACCGCGCGAGCGGAGGAAGTTTTCCACTCCACGGTAACGCGGACGACCATCGACATAGGTGAGGTAGTCTTCCGTATGCGTGAACTCGCGGAAAGGTTCGCCGAAACGTCTTTCGCGATCGCGCAAGTACTCGTCGAACATCCGCTTCCACGCGGTTGAGTGAACCGACGCGGTCTGAGTGAGCACGCCGTCCATGTCAAAAATTGCCGCGCTGAATTCGAGAGGGGAAAGCGGTGCCGTACGATCGACGTGCGTCGTCGCGATGACGTGGGGGCGATTCACGCCCGAGAAGTAGAGCCGCTCGCGGTGATCACAATTGGCGCAACTTGCAAACGTTGCGGCCTCCGTCTTGGGCGAAGTCGGCTTTCGCGAAGGCAAGCAATCGCGGGATTAATCGCGAGGGAAACCGGCCGTTGCTACGTTTTATGCAAACGTTGCAGAATGGTGGCCTCGGGCTTGACCCGGACGTTTAAACGGAACACTCACGTATCATGTTTCCCATTACCCCCACCGGGAACGTAAAGCTTCACGACGTCGCCGCGAAGGCGGGCGTCTCTGTTTCAACCGCTTCCCGTTGCCTCACTGGCGCAGTGACCATGGCGAAAGACACGCGTGCCCGCGTGCTCTCCGCCGCAGATTCACTTGGTTACCGTTACAATCCGCTGCTGGGAGAAGTCATGCGCTCCACGCGCCGCGGCTCTTCCAATAGTTATCTCGGTACGTTGGCTTATATAACGCCGTTTGATGACGCGCAAGAATGGCGCTCTACCTTAACTCTCTGTGGCCACTGGGCCTCTGCGCGCGAACGCGCGCTGAGTTTTGGTTTCGGCATGGCCGAGTTCGCGCTGACTTCCGAACGGATGACGAGCCGTCGCCTCGGTGAAATATTAAAGGCGCGCGGAATCATGGGCGTGCTACTGGCGGCCTTTCCAAAAGATCCGTTCGAGTTAATATTGCCGTGGGACCATATTGCGACCGTCCCCGTCGGTCACATGATTCATCAGCCGAAGCTTGATTGTGTGGTCAGCGATCACACAGAAGCGGTTTTGATGGCCGGCCGTACGTTGGCTGGGCGTGGCTATCGTCGCATCGGACTCGCGCTCGAGAGTTATCAAAATCAGATCACGAACCGGAGCTGGTTAACCGGTTATGCGGCGCTGCCACTTGAATATGCTGATCTGGCTCAGATTCCGGCGTACTTGCCGGAGCGGATGACGCCGGCGGGTTTCATGTCGTGGGTTCGCACCAATCGCGTCGATTGCGTGCTCACTGTCTCTACTTTTCGCAACGTGCCTAATGATATGCAGCGCTGGCTCGCAGAGTCGGGAATGCTCTGCCCTCGAGATATCGGTTTGGCTTCGCTCGACGTCACCTCGGCGACCGCGGGTTGGTCTGGCATCGATCAAAGCACTGACGAAATCGGCAAAGCCGCGGTGGACTTGGTACTCTCGAAGGTGCGCGCTGGCGACACCGGCATTCCCCAAGTTCCGCGTACCCTGCTGGTGCACAGCCAGTGGCGCGAGGGCGAAACGGTTCGGCTTGGCTGACCGACTAACGCCTCGTGATGAGTCACGAGGCGTATGGCGGTTCTTCGATCTGCCAGCGGCGGTACCCGGGGTCGATCTGTGAGGCGCGTATGACACTCTTCACATCCCTTTGCTTGGGAGCGCGGGCCAGCCGAGCGAGCGCGACTTTGGCTTAGTTTTCTCCGAGCGACGGCGCGTGGGCGACGTTGGCTTGATGCTCTTTGCGGAATCGGCCGGGCGTGACCCCTTCGTGGCGGCGAAAGAGCACATTTAAATATTCCGTGTGCTGAATGCCGACGAGCTGAGTGATATTTTTCAGCGGTAGATCCGTCTCGATGAGAAGCTGCTTCACCTTCGCGATTTGCCGCCGGCGAATATCATTGTGTGGGGAACGACCCACCGCATGGCGGTAGCGGCGTTCTAAAAGGTGGCGTGCGAGATTGACGTGGCGAGCGACGTCGTCCGCGGATATCCCCTGACAGGCGAAATCTTTGATGTAGTTGATTGCATTCGCGATCGCGCGATCGGGCACGGAGAGCACGTCGGTCGAGTGGCGAACGATCACGCGAAGAGGGTCGATCCGGATGTCATCACTTCCTGAATACAGTTTGTTCAGCAGCATCTTATCGAGCAGTTCCGCGGCACGGTAGCCGGCCAGCTGGCGATCGGTGGCTACACTGGAGAGAGGGGGATTGCCGAAGGCACAGCGCACATAATCGTTATTCGCGCCAAGCACCGCCACCTCAGTGGGGACCAGCAAACCGGCACGTTGACACGCTTTCAACACCTGCAACGCGCGTAGATCGTTGCAGGTCATGACCGCGAGCGGTTTCGGAGCGCGTTTTAACCACTCCTGAATTTCGCGCTGTTGCGTCGATTCCCAGGTAGCTTCTTGAAAACGGTACTCGGTTTCGAGCGCATCGCAGGTGTAGCCCGCCAGCGAAAGTGCTTCGACGAATCCGGATCGACGCTCCTGAGCCCAACTTTCGGTGAGTCCGCAGAATCCAAAATGTTTAAAGCCGCGCTCCATCAAATGCTCGGCGCCGAGATGACCGACTGCATAATTGTCCGGACGAATCTTCGGAACGCCAGAGGAGACCGGGCTATCGTTTAAATCTATTAAGGGAATGTGGCGCGCTCTGCAGGCATCGAGGAGGGCCTGCGAAATGTGCCGCGTGATGACGCCATCGAGTTCGTTGTCCGCGACCCAGGAAACGTTTTCCAGCGCGTTTGCTTGGCTATCTATAGTGATGTCCCAGCTACCGTGCGCGTAACGAGAGATGCCGAGCATAATCGCTTTGGCGTCGTCCCATTCGAAATTGAAAACTAAAAGTACGCGCGGGTGGCGGCGGTTGTCGGGCACCACCGTGGTCAGGCCGGTGCGCGGAAGAACGGTTTCACCGAATTCGTTTCCGGCGAGGTCCAATTTGAAGTCTTGTTCTGGGTCGGAGAAATTTTTAGGGCGGGAGACGGCAGGCATAACGGTTTGGGGTAGGAGCGTTGACCAGCGCCGTGCTGGTGAACCGATTCGGAGGGAAAAGGGGACCCGAGTCGAATGTGCCGAACGTTAAGTTTTTCGCGCAGAAACGAAGATCCTTTGCGCGTCAATTTTTTGGAAATTGACGGGAAAAAGTCGCGTCGGGTTGCTCATGCGTTCATCGTGCGTCTTCGATGAGCGCGCCTCAGTCTCCAGAAAATGAATACGGAGAGAGTCCGCGCCGACGATCCGCCAAGCGCGGCGCAGGCAATGTTCGGCGCAAAGTGCTACTCGTTTTTGATCTGCGATGGGATGATACGAAGGCGATGTTGAAAGGCGTCGCGCGTTACGATCAGGGCAACTGGGACGTTCTGCTCGACGTACAGGCGGCTTCGCTCGAAGCTTCTTGGTGGCTCGAGAAAACCCCATGGGACGGCATCATCACGCGTCATCTCAACGAGCCGTTCACGAAAATTATTCGCGAGCGCAAGATTCCGATGGTGAATCTCGATGACTCACCACACGCCGAAGGTTTTGCGAAAGTGCGTCCCAACAATCATTTGATTGGGCAGATGGGCGCGGAGCATTTGATGCAGAAAGGATTTCGCGCTTTTGCATTTTGCGGCGTGAACGAGACCTGGTCGATCGAGCGACATCGCGGCTTCGTGGATACCTTGCGCGCGAACGGACGCAGCTGTCATTTAATGACCGCCCCATACGAGATGGTCGATCCGCGCTGGGACGCCGCGCAGCAAAAAGAAATTCGCCAGTGGCTCGAGGATCTACCTCGCCCGTTGGCTTTAATGGCGTGCAATGATCTGCGCGCACTTCAGGTCGTGAGCGTCTGTCGCGCTGCTGGTTATCTCGTGCCTAATGAAGTGGCCATCCTCGGGGTAAACAACGACTACCTGCGTTGCGCGTTCGGCCATCCGCCGCTCTCGAGCGTGGAGACGGATAAGCAACTCGCTGGTTATCGCGCCGCGCAAATTCTAGATCGAATGATGATTCACGGCGAGGCACACGCGGCCGACGACGTGCTGATCGATCCGCTGGGAATCGTCACGCGCCAGTCGACCGATGTTCTCGCGATCGATGACGAAGCAACGAGCACAGCGCTGCATTACATACGGCAGTTTGCCTGTCAGGGAATTTCGGTCGAAGACGTGGTGCAGCGCGCGGGAATTGGTCGGCACCAGCTCGAGCGCAATTTTCGCAAATGGGTTGGCCGCTCACCGCATGCGGAGATTCGCGCGGTGCAAGTCGCGCGGGCCAAACAGCTGCTGCTCGATACAGATATGTCGTTAAAAAATATCGCCGACGTGGTCGGCATCCCACATATCGAATATTTGATCGTGGTCTTTAAAGAACATGTAGGCCTCACGCCTGGTGCTTTTCGAAAAAAGCATCGCGTGAAAGAGCCGAGCGCCGATCATCCGACTTTCTTTCGGGCGGAACTCGAAGACGAGGTTTAACGGCCTCGTTGAGCCATGGGCGCAACGGTTCTTCTAAATCTGCGCCCCGAACTCAGAGCGGCCCGCACGCGCCTTTGATAGGCTGAGCCGGATAGCTCATTCAGTGCACTTCTCATACACGCGAGCCGACTCTGGGGAAAGGGCCGGCTCGCGTCAGAGTGCTAGTCCATTCGCATTCAATTTTAGTTCTATGATTCTCCGTTGCTCCGGTCGGTTTTCCTATTGGTCCCTTGTCGTGGCACTGTTCTGTTTAGCGACATCGTTCGCGAATGCGCAGGGAACCGCGCCCGCAGCGCCGAACACAGGCGGAGAAGTCCATTCGGCGACGGCAGCGACGCTTGCGCCAGCGGCGACGTCATTGAATCCAGTTCTTGAATACTTAAAGGCTATCTCCGGGCACGCGGTGGTTGCTGGGATCCACAATCGCGAACCGAATAGTCGGCCGTCGATGCAGACAGACCATTTGATGGAAGAGGTCGGTGTTCGACCCGCACTTTGGAGCGGAGACTTTTTATTCAAGCCGGACGATGTGAATGCGCGTTGGGCGATGATTTATGAATGCGAGCACCAATGGAAAAAAGGTTCGCTTGTGCAGCTGATGTTTCACGTAGCTCCGCCGACGATGGGTGAAGGCTGCGCCTGGGAGGGTGGAATCATCAGTCATCTCAGCGACGACGAATGGCACGACTTAATCACCGAAGGCGGCTTGCTTAATAAAATCTGGAAGCGTCGTCTCGATGAATATGCTCGTTATATAGACTACCTTCAGTCCGTGGGCGTGATTGTGTTACTGCGTCCTTTTCACGAGATGAACCAGCATCGGTTTTGGTGGGGTGGTCGTCCGGGCGCCGACGGCACAGCGTCGCTTTATCGACTGACGCACGACTATTTAAACAACACCAAGGGCCTCAAAAATATTGTTTGGGTCTGGGATATGCAGGACATGTCGCGTGACTTCTCGGATTATAATCCCGGCGAAAGTTACTGGGATATTTTCGCATTCGATATCTATGCCGATGGCTATGCGCAGAATTGGTATGACTACGTCACCTCAGTGGTGCCGGAAAAACCGATTATCATCGGCGAGTGCGCTCATGTGCCGACTGTGGAAGTACTCACCGCGCAACCGCGTTGGTGTGCATTCATGACCTGGTCCGAGCTAACGTTTACGGAAAATACACTGGCGCAGTTGAAGGAAACGTACCACGCCGACAAAGTGGTGACGGCGGACAAGCTGCCCCATTTCAACAATGCGCCAGGCGGCGCGCCATGACTCTAAAAGACCGTTGCGGTCGTAGAATCTGGACGGTCGCAATGGACGGCAGCGGTTGCCGCGCGAATTTCTTCAGGTGTCACGGTCGGAGGCGTTGACAAAATTTCCGCGAAGAAACGCAAACTGCGCTCGAGTTGATTGCCCCAATAGGTCCAAGAATGATCGCCGGCAAATTCTTCGTAACGATGTGGGATGCCGCGGCTGTAGAGAGCAAGACTAAGCGCGCGATTAGCCGTAAGGAGTGCGTCCTGCTGCCCGCAATCGAAACGAAACGGACTGAGCCTTTCGCGATTCTTCAAAATACTGGCGAGCACGGAGGGCGCCGTATCGATCGAGATTTCCTCAGAGACTAACCGGCGCAGTTGCGCCAGTTCCGTGAGCGCGGAGTGCGCGGATGCGCCCGAGAATCGCTCTGGGTATTCGCTCGCGAGACGAAGCGCACCGAAGCCGCCCATGGATAGTCCAGCGATAAAAATTTTTGATTGGCGCGTCACACTGGGCACCGCGTAGCTCAGCGCTGCTGGGACTTCTTCAACGATCCAGCGCTCGAAATTCTGTTCGTCATGCGCGACGTAACCGCTGCCGTCGCCCCAAAGTCCGTCGGAAGGCATGGCCAAAACGAAGGCGGGAAATTGAGCGTCCAACTGCAATGCGTCGTTGAGTCGGTGGGCACCAGCTTTTTGCGTCCAGGCCCAGTGACTTCCCTGAATTCCATGCAGCAAGATTACCACTGGCACATCCGGAGTCGCATGGGCGCGGGGAGTTGCATGAACTGTAATGTCGGCGCGATGACCGAGCGCGGGGCTCTTTACAGTGATCGATCGAAGATTATCCGTTTCGAATTGCGGGTCGGAAAGTTCGATCGATCGAAAAACCAGAACACGGGAGTTATTCACGGGGTAGATAAGGATAACTCGAATTTATTTCTGACCTAAACGTCGCAGGTCTCGCTCCCGCATCCTTCCTGTAGAGCATCGCTGTAACTCTTAGGCCAACTTTTAGAGAATACTGTTTTCTGGGGCGTTTGTCTCCGCGCTGTTTAACCGATTCTGAGCTTTAATTGACTTACTTTGCAAAAACGACTGACTGGCCTCGTCAACCTTTGCCTTAACGTGCGCGCCCGTTTCGAGAAAATCGCCATCTTGCCCAGCCGCTCGTTTCACATCGCGGAGAGGCATCTGCCGCGCTTCGATGCACCTTGGCATTTTCATCCTGAACTTGAGCTAACCTATATCGCAGAAAGTCGCGGTCGGCGTTTCGTGGGTGATAGTATTGAACCGTATACGGAGGGAGATCTCGTGCTGCTCGGGCCGAATCTCCCCCATTTTTGGCACACCGAGGGCCGTCAGTTTCCGGGCGCTAAGGCGCATTCGATCTACGTTCAGTTTCAGCAAAACTTTCTTGGCGCCGACGTGCTGGAACGGCCCGAGTTCGGGGGCTTGAGACTGCTTTTGAAGAAGTCGGCTCGCGGGCTGGTTTTTTCCCGACGTGTGTCGCGCGAGGTCGCGCCGGATTTGCGAGCTCTCGTGAAAATGGAGGGACTGCCCGCGCTGTTGAAGCTCCTAGCGATTTTGCATTCGCTCGCGCAAGCGCGGACCGCGCGCCCGCTCGCAAGCGCGGCGTACGAGCCGAGTTTGGACGTGCATGCGGAGGATCGTCTGGCTCGCGTCTACGCGTTTCTCACGGAAAATTTTCGTGAGCAGATCACGCTCCGACAAATTGCGCAGGCTGCCTCGATGACTCCGGAAGCGTTCAGTCGTTATTTCAAGCGAGCCGCAGGTCGAAATGTTTCCGTATTCATCAATGAACTACGCATTGATCACGCGGCGCGTTTGCTACGCGAGACCACGGCGCGCGTGGGGGATATTGCGGCGCAGGCAGGTTTTGTCACCCTCTCGAGTTTCAATCGCCGTTTCCTCGAACGCATGCAAGTGACGCCGCGAGTTTTTCGGCAAGCGTACGTACACCATGGGACGCCGCTGCCGGCGTTCCAGCTGGCCTAGTGGGTCCGATGGCGTGAATGCGTCCGGGAGAATGGATACGTTAAATAGGTCGCCGCGTAACAATTTGCTGCCTTAAGCTCAGGGTTCGCTGCCCTGTGTATTAACAAACGCCGCGTCAACCTTTCGCGACCGCAGCAATTCGTCTTGGTTAATAAAAAGGCCGAACTCGATTTAAGTTCGGCCTTCAGAGGAGAGATTGCCGAGGCAATCTCTGTATTCAAAAAGCAGTTACTTCAACTGTGCTTTGAGCTGCTCGACCTTGGCCAAGTGCGAACGGAGCGTTGGGAGCGTCTTGTCGGCGAAAGCCTTCAAGTCTGCATCGGTGCCGTTCTTTGATTCTTTTTCGAAGAGTTCGACGGCCTTCTTGTGGTCGCGAACCATCTTGTCGATGTACTCTTGATCGAAGTCTTTCGTGCTGCGTTGGCTCCACTTTTCGACATTGGTTTTGTCGGCGGGGAGTGGCTCCATTTTAGTCGAGGCCAGGCTGGTCAGTTCGGAGTTCGCGCCCGTGTGGTCAGTGACCATCATTTCGGCGAAAGCTTTAACGTCTGGATTTTGCGCGCGGTCGACGGCGATTTTGGAAATGGAAACTTCTTCCATGCCGGAAACGGCCGCGTCTTGAACGAATTCGTGGTCGCGGTGCTTGAGTTCGCCAGCTGCGAAGGCCGAAACGGACATCGTCGCACCGAGGAGAAATAAGGTGAATTTGGTTTGGGTTTTCATCGTTGCAGTAGAACGGCCCAGCGTAAACGCGTTCCGCCAGAGAGAGCGTAGGGCAATTCGCCCAGGGGACAGCGGGAAACCTCCGGACGAGAAGCTTTTGTTGCGACTGTCTGCTTAACGTTATCGGAGGCTGTGAACATCGGCGGCCTACGTAAGCAGCGGAGATAAATTAACGTCAACATCGAGCCGCTGGATGATTTGTTCGCTTGATAAACCGTCTGGCTGCACAGCTCCCCGCCGGAGTTCATATATGAATTCAATCGCTTCGTAGACCGGTCCCCTACGTCGATACCGCTTTGCGAAAGGCGCACATTAATGGAAACGCGTTCGCATCGTATAATGGAGAGATCACCAAATACAGATATCTTGTTGAATGTCGTTAGTCCCCGCTGAAATTCTTCTCGCTGCTGCGGCAGTGTTTACCGTTATCAAAATTGCCGCCGAGCAGCAGCAGTTGTCGTGCAAGCCGATCCACGTGCGGACGGATGATGAGCACGCAGAAGAGAACGCCGCCGCCGAGGCGGATGAGTGAGGTTGTTCTAATTAATAGACTTCGTTTCACGTTCCTCTCAATTGGCTTCATCGGCGGAATGCGAATAGCCGAATTCACCCCTGAAGTCGTTACACGCATGCACCCCTTGGTGCCACCATTTCAAAGGCGCTTGAGGCACTAGCAACGAACGCTCGGGCGGGGGAGATTACGATTTACGTAGTGCCGAGATGATGCGAACGTCGGTGATGGATTTGAAGGTCACTCGAGGCCAAATCGTCGCGCGGGGACTGACCAATCGGTGCCCGAATTGCGGCGCGCACGCACTTTTTCGCGAAGGCTCCCTGTTCGATCTTAATAAGCGGTGCCCGGTTTGCGGACTGGTGCT
>OUNJ010994789.1_pt1 | contig 13442 bp, 12 predicted proteins | sample 1755361 | NCBI WGS metagenome assembly OUNJ01 (sample SAMEA3914825, study PRJEB12502) | metagenome | biome: forest; material: soil | place: USA | collected 2012-03-12 | depth 0.1 m
GTCTGGGGCCTGAGGCCCCAGTCCTTCCTTATTTCCTTCTCGATCCATCCGCCCCTAAAGGGCGGTGGTCGAGAAGGAATTGAGAAAAGATGCGGGGTCACGGACCCCGGGGGCGCCGAGCCGCGCCCCGAAACGCGACAGCGCTATGTCACTGGCTCCAACTCACTCAACCGCGCCAGATCCGCCGTCGTCTGCCCCTCGCCGCTGTGCGTAATCATATCGGCATAACGCATGCCATGCGCGATCTCGATATGCGAATAGGTGCGCATGTCCTGCACCACCGCCTGCAACCCCGTATCCCGCCCCTCCAGCGCGATGTAGAACCGCGCCTCCATCGCCTCCAGCCGCTCAGCCGTCATCCCATGCAGCGGGCTCGACGCATCGATGACGTGCATGATCGTCCAGGTCAGCGGAAAGATCGGCACCGTCGCCCGCACCAGCTTCAGATCGTGCACGCCCTGAAACGGCCGCCCCTCCTCCGTGACCTCCCTCAGCACCAGCCCGAACGCCGCCCGCGCCGACGTCATCGGGTTGAACCGGCCATTGGCCATCCGCAACATCAGCGTCGGACGGCCATTGTGCTGCGTGATCACCAGATGATCGGCGAACAGAAACCGCGCCCTGGGCTTGGAAAACCGGATGAAGATCAGGCCGGTCATCACCGCCGTAAACGCCATGCCGACGATGATTTCCGCCCCGGCGACCGCATGGCCATAGATCCCGTTCGGCGCCATCTCGCCATAACCGACGGTCGACATCGTCTCCAGGCTGAAGAAAAACGCCATGAAGACGTCGCCCGGATGCAGGTTCTGCACCGCGCCCGGCACGGCCAGATACAGCCCGGCGAACAGGGTGTTGAGCGTCAGGATAATGCCCGCGGCCGCCGCGACAAAGGCCCGCCACGACAGGGTGACGGCGATATGGTACGGATCGCGCCAATCGAAGCGCGACACCCCGACCTTGAGCAGGTTGATGCCGGCGCTTCCGGACGATCCACCCGGCACCGAGCCGCCACCCCGGGGCGGCGCTTTTGTGGGATGGACCTTTGTGGCGGCAGCTCTGGGCGAAGTCTTCGGTTCGGTCATTGGCTATTCAAGCAAATCCTGACCGGCTTCACCCGGCCTTGGCGGTAACGTCCATCCACAATACCAGCAGGCCGAAAGCCAGGACAAGCGCCCCCGATACGTGCGCCAGGACCTGCCGCTTGCCCGCCTCGCGGCTGACGGCGGAGGCCGCCCGCCAATACAGGAGCCCGCCCCCGACCACCAGCGCCAATTCGATCCCGGCGGCGATGGTGGGCTCGGCCCACAGCCCGAACCCCAGGCGCGGCAAATTCCCGGCATTGCCGGGCAAAACCGGCAGATCGCCGCGATGCACCAAGAGGTCGAGCAGCCAGTGCGAGAACGACACCGCGGCCAAAACAATCGCCGATCGCCGCCCCCAGATCAGCCAGCCGAACCCGCCCAGCACCAGCGACAGGAAAATCGCTCCGACCAGCGAATGCGTATAGTCGGCATAGATGAAGTTGCCGCCATAGGCCTGATGCACGCCCGGCACCGGCTTCAGCGTCTCGATCTTCATGAACAGCAACGGCACGAAAACGACGTCGAGCCACACCGTCGCCAGCATCAGCGCCCACAAAGGCGTGGCACGTTCGCGGCCCTTGACGGCGGCGGCGAAACCGAAATGCCCGGCGATCATTGGCCGCCCCGCTTGGCCTTGGGCCACGGCAGGAAGGCGTCGATCACGCCGGCGACAATGACAAACAGGAATACGCCCAGGATGAACTGCATAACCGCCTCGCTGAAACCGCTTCGATAGGTTAAAGGCTAACAGCGTTAGTCTTGGCCGTCAAGCGGAGCTGTCAAACCGCGCAGAATGACCGACAGGCCGTGGTCGAAGGCGGCCTCGAGGCCGTCACCGAGGCGAAAACCGTCGGCCAGCTCCATCGAAATGAAGCCGTGCAGATAAGGCACCAGGACGCGCGCCGAAGCAAAGGCGCGTTCCTTGCCGACCAGGGCGGTGAGCGGTTCCAGCAATTGCCCGACCGCTGCCCCCCGCGCCTTGGTGCCGTCGGGCGTCGCCGGCAGACGGGCGTCGAAAAACAGCGAATAGCCGTTGGGATTTTGGAGGGCGAAGGCGCGAATGGCGTGGGCCTGGGCCCGCAAGGTCGCGATGGCATCGCCGGCGACGACCGCCTGACCGAGCAGGTCGGCCAGTTCGCCAAAGACCTGCACATCGACGGCCTGCAGCAGGGCTGAGCGGTCCGTAAAACGGTTGTACAGCGACGGGGCGCGGATGCCGACAGCGGCGGCGACGGCGGCCATGGACAGGCCGGCCTGGCCTTCACGCTCCAGCAACAGGCGGGCGGCGTGGACGATTTGCGAGTCGGTGGTCTTGGGATGGGCCGGCATGGCGGCGTTATAGCGGAAGCCGGGCGCTGTCGTCACGTCGGGGTTTGACTAGGCGCCCCCGGGGCCTGATTTCGCCCGTGCGCTCAGCAGTGATCGGCGCCGCAGCCCAGCCGCTCGACATAATGCGGTTGGGCGTGGAGGAGACGGCGCAACACGTCCGGCTTTTCGTCGCTGCCGGCGAGGGTCAGCACCAGCCGGCCGTCGGCGCGGAAGACGCCGGTATAGTGCCAGGCATTGCAGCTTGCCTTGCCGGTCTGATCGACGACCTGTTCACAATAGTCAAAGACGATGGTGTTGCCGGTCACCGTGACCGGCACGGTTTTGCCGCCGGAACATCCGCCTTCGCAGTCCGTGAAGACCACGGCCGGTTTGGGGCCCGGCCGGTACTCAAGCGCCACGCCGATAAAATCGCCGGCTTCGCGGATATATTCGACGTCGCTATAGACCCCGGCCGCGGGCGTTGCGGCCTTGGCTGTCGCGGCCTGGGATATCGCGGTCTGGGGTGTCCCACCTTGAGGCGTCACAGCAGCGGGCGTCGGTGCGGCGGCCCCGGTCATAGCCATGGCCATAGCCAGGCCGATTATGTGTGCGATCATGGTATCCCCCCTGCCGCTCACCCTGCCAGAACGCGCCGGATTTGCAAGCGGCGCGCGCCCGCTTTGCATTTGCCGCGAACCATGTTTCACCGGAAGGCCGGATACGGGAGAACGCCATGAAGCCTTTCGTCCTTGCCGCCCTCGTGGGCATCGCCCTGTATGCGCCCCTGTACGCGCCCTTGGCCGCGACCGCCGGGGCGCAGACCATCGCGCCCGCCAAACCGGCGCCACTGCGTCAACGCTATTTCCCGCTGGTCGGTTACGGCCTGGTCATCGGCCTGCCCGGAACCGGAGACGATCCGGCCAAATGCCCGATGATGGTTGAATACCTGAAACGCCTGCTTGATGGCCAGACGACCACCGCCGCCATCGACCCCGCTTCGCTCCGAGGCCAGGTCGCCGCCGTCATGATCACCGCGCAATTGCCGCCCGACCCGCAGGTCTCGCACTTCGATGTCCAGGTGTCGTCGATGTGCGACGCCAAATCACTGGCCGGCGGCGCCCTGCTGACCGCCCCCCTGCTCGCCGCCGACGATAAGGCCTATGCCCTGACCCGGGGCACGGTGGCGCCGTGCGCGTACAATCCGTCCGTTGCGGGAGAAGGGTGCATCGTCAATGGGGCTGTGCGTATCGCGCCGTGAAGGCTAGCCCGGGATAGGTTTTGATTGGATCAAAACGCGCCCCGCCACAGCTTTTTGTTGTGCGTCATTTTTTCCAGAAAGGGGCGTCCACTTTTTGGCATGAGGCTCTAAACGGCCTTGCCGTCCGCATCGATCATCGGTTCGCCGTCCTCCTTATGGAACGGCCCGGCCGGCCAGCGTTCCAGCAGGTCGAGCACCACTTCCGACGGCCGGCACAGCTTCACGCCCCTGCCCGTCACCACGAACGGCCGGTTGACCAGCACCGGCTCGGCCAGCATGGCGGCCAGGATGCGCTCCTCGCTGACCCCGTCCTCAAGCAGGCCCATGTCCTTGGCCGGCGACTTGGTCTCGCGCAGGGCTTGCCGCGCCGTGACGCCCGCCGCCGCAAACAGCAGGGTCAGTTGATCCAGCGTCCAGCCGGTCTGCAGATACTCGACCACCACAGGCTCATATCCGGCGGCCTTGATGACCGCCAAAACGTTGCGCGACGTGCCGCAATCGGGGTTGTGATAGATGGTGACGCTCATAGTTCAGCCTCGGAATTGACAACAGCCGGCGCAGCCAGCAGCCAGGTAAACACAACGACGGCCATCACCGCTCCGGCGCACTGGGCCGCCACGAACGCCGGCACCGACGACGGCGCGATGCCAGCAAAGGTGTCGGACAAGGCCCGCGCCACGGTCACCGCCGGATTGGCGAACGACGTCGAGGCGGTAAACCAATAGGCCGACGTGATGTAGAGCCCGACCGCGACCGGCGTGAAATCCGGCCTGAACCGAATACAGCCCAGGATCGTGGCGATCAGCCCGAACGTCGCCACGCCCTCGGAAAACGCCAGGCCTGAGCCATCGCGCAGCTTCGTCGAGACTTGCCAGATCGCCTCGCCGAACATGGCGTGCGCCGCCCAAACGCCGAGAATGGCGCCGATAAACTGCGCCGTGACATAGGCAATCGCGCGCTTGGGCGACACCTCGCGCCGCACAGCGAAGATCAGCGTCACCACCGGGTTGAAATGCGCGCCGGAAATCGGCCCGAAGACGGTGATCAGCACGACCAATCCCGCGCCGGTGGCGAGCGTATTGCCCATCAGCGCGATGGCCGCATTGCCGCCAGACAGCCGCTCGCCCATGATGCCCGAGCCGATGACGATGGCCAGCAACAGGGCCGTGCCCAGCGCCTCGGCGGCAATCTTGCGCGGCATCAGCATCCGCACGCCAACGTGTCGAACACCGGTTGGCACAGCTCCGGCCGCCCGCCGCAACAGTCTTCGAGCAGGTAGCCCAACAGGCCGCGAAACCCGTCCATATCGGCGAAATAGCGGATGGTGCGGCCTTCGCGCCTACCGCGGATTAGCCTGGCGCGCGCCAGCACCGCCAGATTGGCCGACATGGTGTTCTGACGCACGTTCAAACGTTCGCCGATCTCACCGGCGGGCAGGCCTTCGGGGCCAACCTGCACTAGCAAACGAAAGACATCGAGGCGCGTTTCCTGGCTGAGGGCCGACAAGGCGTCGAGGGTGGCTAATTTATCCATACATCATGATTATTTGATATAATGGAGCGAGTCAAGCGTGCCGGGATGCAGGCTCCACACCCGGCCGCAGGCCCCGAACCCCGGTCCACTGCGGTGCTTGACAACCCTTATATGAGGTGATCATCATCTAACGGCATAACGGTGATATGGAGAGATTCATGCCGCGGGCGGGCACCTTCACACACAGCAAAACCATCGCCGGACTGGCCACCCTCACCTTCGCCGCATGGAGCGCAACAGCCATTCCGGCCGGCGCCCAGACCCTCAGCTGGCGGCAATACGAAAGCGTTTCCCGGCCGCAGGGCCCCGTTCCCTGCACCAAGCTGCGCGACGCCGAACAGCAGGTCGCCGACGATTTTCAGCAGATGAAGGACGTCGATGCCCAGCTCAACGAAAACCGCGACGAAATCTCTCAGTCCAATACCGGCACCGGCTGGCAGGCCCTGGCCAACGGCGCCATCGGCATGGCGGCGATCACCGACTCGATTAATGCCAGCCATCGCATCGAAGCCTCCGAGGACATCGCCCGCCAGCAGCTCGACTATTTCCACACCCTTGAGGCCGGCTGCCTCAACGACGCCCAGGCCATCGCCCAGGCAGCCGGCATCGACACCAGCAGTCACGTTGACAAGGAGGCAACCCCGACCGGCTACGTGCGGCGCACTTTCGACGGCGGCATCGAGGTCGAGGACGCCTTTTTCACCCGTGACGGCCAGCCCGACGCCCCCGAAGGCTATGCCCGCGTCACCATGCAGTGGGGATTGGATCATTCGCTCGATACTCGCTGGTTCGACGTCCACAACGCGCCGGTTCTGGTCAAGGGCGTCGCCCGCACCCTGGTCGCCTTCAGCGAACACGGCGAACCGTTGCAGCAGGACAATTTCGGCGTCGACGGTAAGCCGATCCTCGATCCCGACGGCTGCGCCCGCAAGACCTGGGTCTATGACGAGACCTCGAACAACAAGGCCGAGGAGTCGTGCTACAATGCCGACGGCACGCTGCGGCTTAACACGGCCGGTTTCGCCCGCGTGCGCTATCAGTTTCCGCCGGTGATGAACGCCATGGATCCGCTGGCCACAACCTGGTTCGGCGTCGATGGCAAACCCATGCTGTACAAGGGCTGCGCCCGACTTGCCCAGACGCGGGCCGACGACAACGAGCTGCAGGTCACCGGCGAGGCCTGCTATGGCGCCCAGGGGCAGCCGATCGTCGGACCCAACGGCTATTTCCGCCTCGCGCGCAGCTTTGCCTCGGTGGCCCACGTCAAGGAAGAGACCTATTACGGGCCGGACAACCAGCCGATTATCCGAGCCGATGTCGGCTATGCGCGCATCGACTATACCTACGACGCCGACGACGACAACGTGACCCGGACCGACCTGTTCGGCGCCGATCTGAAGCCGATTATCGGCAAGGACGGCTTTGCCAGCCACATTCAGACCTATACCCAGGATCACCTGCCGCTGATCGACCTTTATCTCGGGGCCGATGGCAAGCCGATCCTGTCGCCGAAGGACGGTTATGCCAGCAAGGTGCTGACCTACGACGCCGGCGGTTTCCAGGTGTCGGAGGCCTATACCGACGCCGCCGGCAAACCGATGGTGTCAAAGGCCGGGTTCGCCACCGAAACCTTCCGCCGCGACAAGGACGGCAACATCCTTGAGGATACCATGACCGATGCCGGCGGGCGGCTGATGGACGGGCCGCAGGGCTATGCCCATTCGCTGTGGAAGCAGGACGCCAAGGGCAATGCGGTGGAAATCGACTATTTCGCCGCCGACGGTTCGCCGGCCAGGGCGTTTGCGGTCGAGCGGATGAGCTATGACGACAAGAACCAGGTGGTGGCGGACGCCTATTTCACCGTGACCGGGCAACCGGCGACCTATAGCGACGGCTATTCGCGCGTGACCTACGTGTATAACGAGGCCAATAACCCGGTTCCGACCTATTACAACGCGGCTGGTGGGGTGATTGCGGATCCGCACAAATAGCACTGTCAAAGGTCGGGGTCACGGACCCCGTGCCCCGACGTGACTACAGCGCTTGCACTCGCCGGATCATCCCGAGATAAATCCGCATCGCCAACCGGTTGGCACCCACCTTCGCCGCGACCGCCGCCGGCAAGATATGGCGCCAGTATAGCCCAAGCCAGATCCGGCGCGCATCCGGCCGCGCCTCGACCCGGCGCACGATCGCCGGCGCCAGGCGGTAATAGGCCGCCACCCGCCGCCGTCCCTGCGGCGTCGCCAGCAGGTATCGGTCGCGCAACGCCCGCAAACTGCTCAGCTCGAAGCAATCGTCGCTCAGCCCCAGGCACTGCACCGTGGCCGTCGTCAGGAAACAGCCGCCGCCGCCCGTTGCTTCAGGCTTTTCGCCGGCCGCCAGAAACTGGTTATTCAATTGTGGCGTCTCCAAAGTGGACGGTGAAGCATAGCCGCAATAGCCTTCGATCTTCTCGAAGTCGTCTATATCCGTATAGGACCGATAGCGTTTGTCGCACGCCGCGACGAAGGATTGCCACGCGCCGTTATGACGGCTGTCGTAGTACTGTGTCAGGATGGGCTGGTCTTCGAAATAGACGACGATGCGGAACCGGCTCACCAGCAGTTTTCGTGCCGTCGCCTCATCGAGCAGAAATTCGTAGGGACTCGAGGTATACAGGCCGACGCGGCACAGCTGGCTGCCGCCTTCTGCAACGGTCATTTGCTGTAGGGCCCTCTCGTCGGTATAGAACACCCAGCTCGATGTCGCGCCACGAGATTTACGCCTCTCCTCAGCTTCGTGTCCCGGCTCGGGGAACCATGCTGGATCGTAGAAGGTGGCCGCACGAACCATGTCCGGCGTTTCGACATAGAACGGCTGACTTTCGCCGTCAGCAATAAACGCGAAAGAAATATTACGGTCCACCAGTATCTTTTCCGGTACAATTTTGCGATCGCCATCTTCTTTGACCCATTTGTAGGTCAACATCAGACTGACGTTGAATCGCACATAGGCGCGCACTTTGGCTGTCGAGCTATCGACAAAGCGGTGATCGTTGTTGCGCGCATCATCGGTATCGTACTGCGTACTGTGGATCAGGTTGTTGTATTTTATACGGTTATCAGCGGCCACCGTCCTCGCCGGGCGCACGCCCGGATTGCATTCAGGCCCGTAGAACAGGCGAAAAAATGGATCGTTTCGCCATGGCCAAGGCTCATCCTTGCCGGCACCAACGGCGAATGCTTGACCATAGACCTCCGCCTCACGGCCGATAGCCACGGTATAGGAAACACCATCGTCATCGTCGGCGCGCGGGGCCATCGTCCCCTGGCGGAAGTTGAAGTGGTAGTGACGCTCATAGCTGGCATAGGCGATGCCGGCGCCGGCGGCGGCCTGCCAGGCCTTGAGGCGGTCACCACGCGTGCCCGTGGTCAGTTCGACATACGGGCCATCACCGCTGCCCTTGACCCAGAACTGCTCCAGCTTGAACGGGCAGCCGGTGAGGATCGAGCGCTCTTTCGGCTCGGCGCGGGCCACGCCCGGCACAGCCAGCACCGCCAGCGCCCCGATGAAGCGGCGGCGCGAATTATCGATCGCCCGCCCGGGCTTGCCTTGCCACAATTTACCGAGAAATCCGCCGAAAACCCTCATGCTCGCCCCCGCGCGAAAACCGGCATCACCGCACCCCGATGCCCGGCTCGGATAACACCGGTTGGCGACGTTCGCGTCAATAGGGCGCGTCAAGAGGCGGCGCTTAACAGGCGCCAGGTGTGGCAAAGCTGCCGGTCCGCGCCGCTATCGTCTCCATGACAACGCTGCACCGCAATATCGGGCTTGTCACTCCGCGCGAATCTTGCACCCATCGATGCAGATGAAACTTTCATGACCGCTTGGCCATGACAGGCGTTTTGGGGGATCGGCATGGCCGCAGAGGTGTTCTACGTCGATTTCAGCGCCGACAACTCGGTGCGCATGGCCATCGCCGCACCGCGGCAAAGGCCGCCGGCGCCGGTCGTCTCGACCTGCCGCGGCCTCGACGATCTCGACCGGCAAATCGCGGGCTTTTTGGCGCAGCACGGCGATCCGGCGCTGATGGGCGTAGCTCTGTCGGTGTGCGGCTGGGAGCGCGACGGGGCGTTCGAGATGCCCAACCATTCCTACCGCATCGAGCGCGACTGGATCCGTTCGCGGCTGAACGTCAACCGCGTCCACATGGTCAACGACATCGTTGCCGCCGCCCTGGCCATCGACCAACTTCTGCCGTCGGAGCTGGCCACCGTCCACGCCGGCCAGGCCGACCCCAACCGGCCGAAAGCCTTGATCGCGCTGGGCCGCAGCCTCGGCACCACGACCCTGACCACCGACGAGTTCGGCGCGGCGATCGCCCTGCCCTGCGCCGGCGGCCACAGCGACCTGCCCGCCACCACCGACCGCGAATTCGCCGTGGTGCGCTATCTGCGCGGCAAGTACGGCCGGGTGTCGCGGGTGCGGGCGGTATCGACGCCCGGCCTGGCCGACGTTTACGCGGCGCTGCACGACGCCGACGGGGCCCCTGTGCCGTCGGGCTCGGTCGCCGACATCGTCGCCCGGGCACGATCGGGCGATGCGCGGGCAAAGGAAGCGGTTTCGATGGTGGTCGGCTGGCTGGCGGCGACGGCGTCGGACACGGTGCTGGCGGCGGGGGCGCGTGGCGGGATATTCATGGCCGGGAGCTTTTTCGGCCTGATCGGCGACCTGTTCGACGCGCAGGCGTTTGCTGAGCGTTTCACCGCCAAGGGGCGGCTGAGCGACATGCTGAAGGCAACGCCGGTCTATGTGGTGACGGCCGCCGAGCCGGAGATGATCGGGCTGAGCACGCTGTTCGCCGGCTAACGACGGGGTGTGGGGTCCGTGACCCCACGTCTTTTCTAAATTCCTTCTCGACCACCGCCCTTAGGGGCGGATGGAGCGAGAAGGAAATCAGGAAGGCTGGGGCCATTGGCCCCAGACCCCGATGTTGGACAGCGCACCTCCTGCCGCCCCGCAAATCTTAAAAAATCGTAAATCCATCCTCCATTTGAGGGATGCGCGGCCGTAAGGGCTGCGACATTATCCACAGGCTGCGCGGCGTGGGGGCCCGGCTTCCCGCGACCGCCGATGTGGCAAAAATAACGCGGGTTTTCCGAAATTGCCTCAAATATTAACAAATGATTGACGGCACCTGGAATGTATTGGTTTGATTGAGGATTGTGACGCAAGTCCAGATTTAAAATTCCACAGTCGATACACCAAAAACGCGAAGATTTCACAACTGAAACAACTCGACCCGGGGGCGGGTCTACGACTATTGGGGGCGCATCTTGCTTAAGATGATGATGACTTTGCTTGGCCTGTTCAGCAACAATGGCCATTCCCACGCAGCCTTACGCGCGAAATTCTCATCCGCCCCCCTGCCCCGCGCGACCGCCTGGCTGTCGTCCCTGCTGCTGGTCTTTGCCCTGCTCACCGGCGCCGGCGCGGCGCAGGCGGCGCAGACTGTCAATGTCGGTTCCAATCCGACCGGCGTCGTCAGCGGCACGAACTACAACTTCACCTTCACTGGCACCGGTTTCGTCACCGGCGACACCTACAGGATCAACTGGGGCGACACGAACAGCAGCACGGGCACCTTCGCCACCAGCACCACCACCATGACGGCGTCTCACACCTTCAACGGTGCATCCGGGCAGCTTTTCGCCGCTACGATCACTGATATGACGCAGTCCGTCACGGTCAGCGGCAATCCCACATACCAGATCGTCATTACGCCGGCGGTAACCTCGATCAGCCCCACCGTGGGCAACACCTATACCACGACCAGCGTTGTCATCACCGGCAGCGGCCTTAGCGGCGCTACGGCGGTCAAGTTCGGTAGCAACAACGCCAGCAGTTTCACGATCAATTCGAATACCCAGATCACGGCGACCGCCCCGGCCCTGAACGGCCCCGTCGGCGTGTACGACGTCACCGTGACCAATGCGGCTGGCACCAGCGCCACCTCGTCCAGCGACCAATTCACCTACATTAGCCCGCCCAGCACAAGCATGGCCTTCAGCCCGAGCACCATCACGGCTCTGGGCACGACGACCATGATCGTGACGGTCCATAACTTCAACAGCGGCACGGCGCTCAGCGGCATTGCGCTGAGCTCGACGCCTTTGCTTTCTGGCTTGACCGGCAGTTCGCCGACGACTGATTGCCCGGGCGGCACGGTGAGTTTCAGCGGCAATGCGCTCAGCTTTTCCGGCGTCAACCTGGCGGCAAGCGCCACCTGCACCGTCAGCCTGACCGTCACGCCGACGGGCGGCTCCGGCAGCTACCTCCAAACGATCTCCGGCGACACCTCGGCTACCGGCCCGGTCGCCATGACCGCCAGCGACCACGGCCTGGCCAATCTGACGGTGAACAAGGCCACCGTCACGCCGCCGACCTATCCGACGACGACCAAGGACGGCCAGACGGCCTCGTCGCTGGCCATGACGCTGTCGGCGGCGCCGACCTCCGACCTGGTGGTGACACCGTCCGGCACCGGGCTGAACTTCTCGACCCTCCCGTTCACCGCCGGCCAAACCAGCCAGAATTTCACGGTCACCTGCGCCGCTAATGCCGGTCCCGGCCCGATCACCGTCACCTATGCGCTGAGCGGCACCGATGCGGCCAACTATACAGCGCCGGCGTCGGGCACCTTCACCTGCCTGGGCAGCGTCGTCCCGCCGACCTATGGCAGCCTGCTGCGTGGCACCACCTCGGGGTCGTACCTGATGCAGACGACGGTGGCGGTGCCCAACGGCCTGACCGTGACACCATCGGGCTCGGGTCTGACCTTCACGCCCAATCCGACGACCTTCGGCGCGGGCATCAGCTCGCAAACCTTTACCGTCAGCGCCGCGTCGAACGCCACGCCGGGATCGACGGCCATCACCTACACGCTGGGCGGCAGCGACGCGGCCAACTACGTCGCACCGACCTCGGACAGCATCACCATCACCGCCCAGGCGCCGACGATTAGCTCACTCAGCGCCACTCAGGGCTATAGCGGCGGCGGCAATACCATCGTCATCACCGGGACGGGCTTCTCCGGCGCCACGGCGATCAGCTTCGGCACGGCGTCCGCGAGCAGCTTCACTGTGCTGAGTGACACCACGATCACGGTGTCGACGCCCGCTCATAGCGCCGCGCCGGTCGATATCCAGGTCACCGGTCCCGGCGGCGCCAGCTCCATTACACCGAACGACAAGTTCACCTATGTGGCGGTACCAAGTGCATCGCCGAACGGGCCCTATACGATGTCGAGCTCGGGCACCCTGAATTTTTCGATCGTCGTCACCAACCCCAACAGCACCGTTGCCCTGAGCGGGATCAGCGTGAGCTCCACCCTGCCCGCGGGCATCACCGGCAGCGCGCCGTCGACCGGAACCTGCCCCGGCGGCAGCGCCTCGTACAGTGGGGGCGTCTTTACAGCATCCGGCATGAGTCTCAACCCCTCGGCGAGTTGCACGATCAGCGTCACCCTGACGCCGACCGGCGGCGCTGGGATCTACACTCTGGGGGTCACGTCGTCCGCCACCAGCCCGAGTGTGATTTCAACGGACACCAATTACACCTTCACCTCGTTGACCGTCTACAACACCCCGGCGATCACCTCGATCAGCCCGACGGCCGGCCCGGCGACGGGCGGCACCTCGGTGACGATTACCGGCACCGACCTCACCGGCGCCACGGCGGTCAAGTTCGGCGCCACCAGTGCCGCGTCGATGACGGTCAATAGCGCCACCTCGATTACGGCTACGGCGCCGGCGGGCACCGGCACGGTCGACATCACCGTCACCACGGCGGGCGGGACCAGCGCCACCTCGGCGGCGGATCAATTCACCTATGTCGCGGCCCCGGCCGTGACCTCGATCAGCCCGACCGCCGGACCGACGGCGGGCGGCACCACCGTCGTCATCACCGGGACCAATCTGAGTGCCGCCACCGCCGTCAGGTTCGGCGCCAGCAGCGCCGCCAGCATGACCGTCAATTCGGCGACCCAGATCACCGCCGTCGCCCCCGCGGGCGCCGGCACGGTCGACATCACCGTCACCACGGGCGGCGGCACCAGCGCCACCACGGCGGCCGATCAGTTCACCTATGTCGCGGCGCCGGCTGTCAGCGGCGTCAGCCCATCGACCGGCCCGACCACGGGCGGCACCTCGGTCGTCATCACCGGCAGCGGTTTCAGCGGCGCCACGACGGTCACCTTCGGCGCCCAGACGGCG
>OUNJ010001992.1_pt1 | contig 13342 bp, 13 predicted proteins | sample 1755361 | NCBI WGS metagenome assembly OUNJ01 (sample SAMEA3914825, study PRJEB12502) | metagenome | biome: forest; material: soil | place: USA | collected 2012-03-12 | depth 0.1 m
AAATTCTAGGGGAATCCATCTTTTCTAAAATGAATAGGAGCCATAGTGGCGAAGACTCGCCACGCTGGATTCCCCTATAATTTCATGAAGGATGAAATTCGGGGAATGACGGAGGAAAGAGATTGCCTCACTCAAGGCTTCTTTGGCGGTGGCCTTAAGTCTTCGGGAATAATTTCGGGGAATTCTTCGAACAGCGGCGTTAAAACATCCAAATGAATTATTCCCATCATCCTTCCGATGATTTGCTTCTGCACTCGGAATTCTTCAGCGGTACAAACAGGTTGCATTTCCAAGAGAGAATTATTCAGCGCGCCTGATAATCGGCGGTATATTTTTGCTAATGTATCGGCAGCATCTTTATTCATGGCACGAGCTCCCTGCGATAATGCTTATACAAAGTATCGTGAAACTTTTAATGGAATGCAATCACCCCTTACTCCACGGCACCGTCGTCCCCGGAATTTTCGTCATATGGTAGCCCGTCGCGACAAAGCCCTCGCGGTGGTAGAAGCGCTGGGCGAGGTGGTTGCTGGTGTACATATCGAGCACGATGAGGTCGCATTTTTCGGCGAGCGCGCGGGCTTCGAGCCAGGCGACGAGCTTTTTGCCGAGCCCGTTCGCGCGGTAATCGGGGTGCACGAAGAAATTGTCGATGTCGAGATGCCGCCCGCACCAGAAGCGCGAATGCAGCCAGAAGCCGCTGACGGCGACCATGCGTGCGCCGTCGAACGCGGCGAGGGCGCGGTAGCCGAAGGGCAGCATGTCTTTCAGGCGTTTGGCGAACAGCGCTTGGGTGATGCCGGGATTATGCAAATGCACGAGCGGGAAAATGCCAGGGATTTCGGCGCGTGTCAGCTCGCGCAGGATGATTTTTTTTGCGGGCGACTTCGTCGGCGATTTTTTCACCGTTGCTTTCGCCGGTTTTGCCGGTGCTTTTTTCGTCGATTTTTTCCTGTTCATAGCTTGAATCCTTCATGAACGGCTTGTTGCGTGCAGTCACGACGCTGCTATAAGGAATCCATGGAAATTCGTAAACAACGATTATGGGCCAAAGCGCCGATGGTGGCCCTCGCGGCGCTGTTGGTGCTGGGCGGGTGCGGCGGTGACGATGACGATGTCGAAAAACTCGCCGAGAAAAACGAGCCGATCGACACGCTGTACGACAAGGCGCTCGTGACCTACCAAACCGGCGCGTTCAAGAAAGCGACGGAGCAGTTCGAGGAGGTAGAGCGCCAGCATCCGTATTCGGAATGGGCGACGCATGCGCAGATCATGGCGGCGTATTCGGCCTATCGCGGCGGGCAGTTCGACGATGCGGTGGTGATCCTCGACCGGTTCGTGAAGCTGCACCCGACCCATCCGAGCACGCCTTATGCGTATTACCTCACGGCGTTGTGCTATTACACGCAGATTTCGGATGTGGGGCGCGACCAGAAAATGAGCGAGAAAGCGCGCATCGCGTTGAAGGATGTGGTGGAGCGCTTCCCGGATTCGGATTACGCGCGCGACGCGAAAGTGAAGCTCGATCTCACCGAGGACCATCTCGCGGGGAAAGAGATGGAAATCGGCCGCTACTATTTGAAGCGGCAGGACTATGCGGCGGCGGTGAACCGCTTCAAATACGTGATCGACCATTACCAGACGACGAGCCATACGCCGGAGGCTTTGCACCGGCTGGTGGAGTGCTATTTGCGCCTCGGCGTGGTGCCGGAAGCGAAGAAATACGCGGCGGTGCTGGGCTATAATTATCCGGGTTCGGACTGGTATAAGTTCAGCTACGAAATGCTGCAGGGGAATCTCTCGCCGGAAGAAAAAGAATCGACGTTCAAGAAATATCTGAAAAAATTGTAACGTTATGCTGACGGATTTATCGATTCGTAATCTGCTGTTGCTCAAAGCGTGCGACATTCCGTTCGCGGGCGGCCTGAACGTGCTCACGGGCGAAACGGGCGCGGGGAAATCCATTTTGCTCGATGCGCTCGGCCTCGTGCTCGGCGAGCGCAGCGATGCGGGCCTCGTGCGCGCCGGGGAAGCGAGCGCGAGCGTGGCGGCGGAGTTCGACATCGGCGCGAATGCAGCGGCGCGTGCGCTGCTCGAGGAATTGGAGCTGGATGCCGCAGAGCATCTCGTGCTGCGGCGCACCCTCGCGGCGGATGGGAAAAGCCGTGCGTTCATCAACGATGCGCCGGTGAGCGCGGCGGCGCTGAAGCGCTTTGGCGAGGTGCTGGTGGCGCGCCATGGGCAGCATGACCAACGCGGGTTGCTCGACAGTAAATCGCACCGCGCGCTGCTCGATGCGTATGGCAAACATGCTTCGCTGGTTACGGAAACGGCGTCGAAATTCGCAGCGTGGAAAGAAGCGGTGGCGGCGCTTGCGCAGTTGCAAGAAGCGGCCGAGCGCGCGGCGCGGGATGAGGCGTGGCTGCGGCAGATCGCGGAGGAGCTGGGCGCTCTCGACCCGCAGGCGAATGAGGAGGAGCAGCTTACCGAAAAACGCAAGCGCGCGCAGGAGGCGAAGCAATCGCTCGGCGCGTTGCGCGAGGCGCTTTCGTTGCTCACGGAGAGCGACGGTGCGGCGCTGCAATTGCGGCAGGTAGCGAAGTTGCTGGGGCGCACGACGCTGGTAGAAGCAAGCGTGGGTGAGACGCTCGAGGCGGCGGAAAATGCAGTGGAGGAAGTAAGCGTCGCCATCGAGCGCGCGCTCTCGGCTGCTGATATCGACCCTGCGGAAATCGAAGCGGCGGAGGACCGGCTGCATGCGTTGCGCGGGGCTTCGCGCAAGTTCGGTGTCGCCGTCGCGCTGCTGCCGGACCTGCTCGCGGATGCGCGGGTGAAAGTGGCGACGCTGACGAATCTCACGCGCGAAACGAAGCAAGCGAATGACGCGCTGGCGGCGGCGGAAACGGAGTATAAGCGGGCGGCGGAAACGTTGTTCGCGGCGCGCGAAAAAGCTGGCGAGAAAATGGTGCGCGAGGTGGTGAAGGAACTCAAAGCGCTGAAAATGGCGAGCACGCAATTGCGCGTGGTGCAGAGCGCGCTGCCGCCGCAAAGCTGGGGCGAGGGCGGGATGCATCAGGTGAGTTTCGAGGTCGCGACCAATGCGGGCATGCCGTTTGGTTCGCTGAACAAAGTCGCGTCGGGCGGGGAATTGTCGCGGCTGCTGCTTGCGATGAAAGTGGTGCTGCATGCGGGCGGGCCGACTACCTCGATTTTCGATGAGATCGATACCGGCACAGGCGGCGCGGTGGCGGAGGCGATTGGCCTCAGGCTGAAGTTGCTCGCGGGCTCGACGCAGATGATTGTGGTGACGCATGCGCCGCAGGTGGCCGCGCTCGCGAAGCATCATTTGTTCATCAGCAAGGCGGGCACGAAGGCGATCACGACGCAGGTGGAAGTGCTCGACGACGCGGCGCGCAAGGAAGAACTGGCGCGAATGTTGTCGGGTGCGACGATCAGCGACGAAGCGCGCAAGGCGGCGGGGAAACTGCTCGAGGCGGCGCTGTGAGTTGCCACATGCTCCGTCATTGCGAGGCCTCTAGGCCGAAGCAATCCAGCGTGCTGCGTCTGCAGCACTTCAAAATTCTTACAAAAAAACTGGATTGCCGCGCTTCGCTCGCAATGACGCTGTGGAGAGGATGACACCATGCAAGCATCTTTATCCGTTGACGAAACGGCGAAACAAGAAATCGCACGGCTGAGTGCGGAAATTCGTGCGCATGATGCGCGCTATTACCAGCAGGATGCGCCGACGATCAGCGATGCGGCGTATGATGCGATGCGGCGGCGGCTGGAGCAACTCGAGGCGGAACACCCGGAGCTGGTGACGGCAGATAGTCCCTCGCAGAAAGTCGGTGCGGCGGCGCTCGAGGCGTTTGCGAAAGTGCAGCATAGCCGCCCAATGTTGTCACTGGCGAATGCGTTCACGCGTGAGGATGTAGATGAATTTCTCGCGCGCATCCGCCGGTTTTTGGAGTTGGCGGAGGATGAAACGATTGCGCTGGTCGCCGAGCCGAAAATCGATGGGCTGTCGTTCACGGCGCGTTACGAGCAAGGCAAACTGGTGCTCGGTGCGACGCGCGGGGATGGCGAGGTGGGCGAAAACATCACGGCAAATCTGCTGCATGTTTTGCCGCCAGTGCTACACAATCATCCACCCGCTTTGCTCGAAGTGCGTGGCGAAGTGTATATGCGTAAAGCGGATTTCAACGCGCTGAACGCGGCGCGCGCGGCGGCGGAGGAAGCGCAGTTCGCCAATCCGCGCAATGCCGCGGCGGGCTCGTTGCGCCAGCTCGATGCGAGTGTCACGGCGGCGCGGAAGCTGAGTTATTTCGTGTATAGCTGGGCGGAGGTGAGCGCGCCGCTGGGCGAGACGCAGGCGGGGGCGATTGCGCAGTTGGCTTCGTTCGGTTTTGCGACGAATCCGCGGATGCAGGTGCTCCATTCGCTCGATGATGTGATGGATTATTATGCGGGCCTCGGCGATGCGCGCGTGGGGCTCGAATACGATATTGACGGCGTGGTGTATAAGGTGAACCGCCTCGATTGGCAGCAGCGGCTGGGCCAAGTCGCGCGTGCGCCGCGCTGGGCGATCGCGCATAAATTCCCGGCGGAACAGGCGGTGACGAAGCTCGAGGCGATTGAGATCCAGGTCGGTCGCACGGGTACGCTGACGCCGGTGGCGCGGCTTGCGCCGGTGAATGTCGGTGGCGTGGTTGTCAGCAATGCGACGCTGCATAACGAGGACGAGATTTTGCGCAAGGGCGTGCGCGTCGGCGATACGGTGATTATCCAGCGCGCGGGGGATGTGATTCCGCAAGTGGTCGGTGTGCGCGAGGATATGGCGCGCGGTGCGGCGGCGTATGTGTTCCCGAGCGTGTGCCCGGTGTGCGGCGCGCATGCGATTCGCCCCGAGGGCGAGGTGGCGCGGCGCTGCACGGGTGGGCTCACTTGTGCGGCGCAGGCGGTGGAGCGGCTGAAACATTTCGCGAGCCGCGACGCGATGGATATCGATGGGCTCGGCGATAAGCAGATCGAGGCGTTTTTCCATGAGGGGCTGATTACGAATCCGTACGATATTTTTACGCTCGAAGCGCGCGATAGCGAGGGGCTTTCGCGGCTGAAGAACCGCGAGGGGTGGGGTGAAAAATCGGCGGGGAATTTGTTCGCGGCGATTGAAAAGGCGCGGCGGGTGACGCTCGCGCGGTTTATTTTCGCGCTCGGCATTCGGCACACGGGCGAGGAAACAGCTAAGCTGCTGGCGCGGCATTTCGTGACGTTTGCGCAGTTGCGCGAGGCGGTGCTCAGCGAGCAGGCGCTGGAGCAGTTGCTGAGCATCGACGGCATCGGTGAAGTGGTAGCGCAAGCGCTGATCGAATTTTTTGCGGAGCCGCATAACCAGGCATTGCTCGCGAAGCTGGAAACAGTGCTGACGATTCTGCCGTATGAAGCGCCCGCGATGAGCCACTCGCCGGTCGCCGGGAAAACGGTGGTGTTTACCGGCACGCTGGAAACCATCGGACGCAAGGAAGCAAAGGCGCTCGCGGAATCGCTGGGGGCGAAAGTGGCGAGCAGCGTGTCGAAAAAAACGGATTATGTCGTCGCGGGCGCGGATGCGGGAGCCAAGCTGAAAGAGGCGGTGGCGCTGGGTGTCAACGTGCTGAGTGAGGCGGAGTGGATGGCGCTGACTGGTCGGTAATTGAAAAATGGAAATTAGAAATTTGAAAGTAGAAACTAGAGAAAAAAGAAGACGGACCCCGGCGTAAAGCCGGGGTGACAGTGTGTGGGAAGGCGCTTGCCGCGATACATTCCGTAACTGTCACCCCGTTTTTACAACGGGGTCCGTCTTTCTACTCAACGTTGGAGGATTATGCATAACCCGTTCATGCAGCCGCAGCAGCCGGTGCAGATCACGATCCAGGCGGCGCCCATGATGCTCGACATCATCGAGCTGCGCGTCGAGGAAATTGCGCTCGCGATCACGCGGCATGTCGATCCGGTGGTGACACACCTCACGGTGCTGGTCGATGCGCCGATGGTCGGCGAGATCGAGGCGATGGTGGCGCAGGTGGATAAAACGGCGGTGCTGCGGGTGATGCAGCTCGCCGCCATCGACTGGGTGACGCAGGTGCAGAAGGATTTTCCGCCGTTCGCGCTCGGGCGGTTTTATGTTTACGGAAGCCACGCGAAAGATACGGTGCCAGCGAACCATTGGCCGCTGCTGATCGATGCGGTCGCGGCGTTCGGCACGGGCGAGCATGCGACGACGGCGGGGTGTTTGCTCGCGCTCGAAGCGATTCGTCGCAAGCGCCCGCAGGTGCGCGAGGTGCTGGATGTGGGCTGCGGCACGGTGATTCTTGGCATCGGCGCGGCGCGGTTGTGGAAAGCGGCGCGGATCGAAGCGTGCGACAATGACCCGGTGGCGGTGCGCGTGAGCAGGATTAATTTGCGCGCGAACCGGATTAGCAGTCGCGCGAAAGCGTGGGTGAGCGATGGGTACAAGCACCGGCCGATTCAGGGTTTGCCGCAGCAGGAAATCATCGTCGCGAATATTCTGGCGAAGCCGCTGATGAAAATGGCGCGGGATGCTTCGCGGAAACTGGCGGCGGATGGGGTGCTGGTTTTATCCGGGCTGCTGAATTCGCAGGAGGCGATGGTGCTCGCCGCGCATCGGGCGCAGGGGCTTTATTTGCAGCGGCGGATCCGTCGCGGGAAATGGTCGATTCTGGTGTTGGGGCGGGACTAGCGCTGCTGGCCTTGCTGTTGCTGCTGGCCGCGCGCGGGGCCTTCGACGCCGCGCTGTTGTTCCGGGCCCATGGGGATCGCGACTTCGCGCACGCCGCTTTTGGCCATGGTGAGGCCGATCTCTTTCACTTCGGCGAGGACATCTGGGCGGAGTTTGCTCTCGAAATAGTTGGAGAGTTTTTGCATCATCTCGCCCGCGAACTGGATGGCGCGGCCGATGGGCCCGCGCTGCGGCTCGGCGGCGACGGCTTGCTGCTGCGGTTGCGCTTGCGGTGCCGGTTGGAAAGTTTGCGCGACGGGTTGCAGTTGGTGTTGCGCTATTGGTTGCTGCGGTGCGACTTGCACGGGCGCGACGTGATGGACGGGCGCGGCGGCGACGGCGGGTTGCGGCGGCTGTTGCTGTAATGGTTGTGGTTGATGGATTTGCTGTTGCTGCACCGGCTGATGGTGTTGCGGTTGCGGCGCGAGCTGTTGCGGGGCGAGCAGCATCTGCGCGAGGATGTCGCTGGGCGCCAGCGCGGGCTGCTGTGGCGGGATGTGGTGCTGTTGCGGCTGATAGCTCGGCGCTTGCTCGTAATTGACCGGCGCGAGTTGGGGGGCTTGCTGGTGCTCGGGCGTTTGCTGCCATTCCTGACGCACGGGTTCGATCATCGGTGCGGGTGGCTGCTGCGGGGTGAGCGCTTCGGCGGCCATGCGCTGGCGCTCGGCATCCGCGGCTTTTTGTTCTTCCTCCGCTTGGTTGTTCGTCGTGCTGCTGCTCGACGTGTCGCCGGAGATGACGCCGTTCAGGCGGCGCAGGGTTTCCGGGCCCGCGATGCCATCCGCACGCAGGCCGTTCATGGACTGGAATTGCGACACGGCGTTGACGGTGGTGCCATCGTAAAAGCCGTTCACGCCGTCGCCGTTGAAGCAGCGGGCGGTGGCGAGGCGGCGCTGCAGCTCGCTGACGAAATCGCCCGAGTCGCCGAATTTCAGGGTGATGTTGGAGGGCAGGAACATAAGGGACTAGGGGTTAGGGTCTAGGGGCTAGTAAGAAAGGAGTGCTAGATTCTCGAGACTATGCAATAGAGTAATCGAGTGTAGTGGGGATGCCCAGTAAAATTTCCTTCACCAACCCCTAGACCCTAACCCCTAGTCCCTTTTTTTAATCCTCATCCGTATATTGCTTCTCGGTTTTTTCGTGGCGCTCCTGCGCTTCGATGGAGAGCGTCGCGACGGGGCGGGCCTCGAGGCGCTTCAGGCCGATCGGGTCGCCGGTTTCCTCGCAATAGCCGTATTCCCCGGCTTCGATGCGGGCGATGGCGGCGTCGATTTTCGAGATCAGTTTGAGGTAGCGGTTGCGGGTGCGCAGTTCGACGCCCGCTTCGGTTTCGAGCGAGGCGCGGTCAGCGATGTCGGCCTGGTGCCAGTTTTCCTCGTGCAAATGGTCGAGCGTTTCGCGCGATTCATCCATCAGCGATTTGCGCCAGGCGAGCAGCTTCTGGCGGAAATATTCCTGCTGCTGCGGGTTCATGTATTCCTCGCTCGCGGTCGGTTTGTAACCGGCGGGGAGCTTCGCGGGTTTGTAGTCGCGCTTGGGCTTCGGCGCGGGCTTGACCACGGCGACGGCTTTCGCGGCGGGCTTGGCCGGGGCTTTTGCAGGTTGGGATTTGGCGGGGGCTTTCGCTTTGGCGGTGCTGGTCACGGCGGGTACTTTCTTCACAAGTTTGGCGGCCGGTTTTTTGGCTGCCGGTTTCGGTGTCGGTTTCTTCACAGCGGCTTTCGCTGCCGGTTTGGTCGTTTTCTTCGCCGAGGATTTTGCCATGGACGCAACCTTCACTCAAGAGTTGATAACATCCATAAATTTAAGTGCATCCCGGCGAGGCTGCAAGGAGCTTGCTTGCGCTATACACAGTAAAGATGCGATGCGGAAAAGGGAGGGAGCATTGGTGGTCGGGCTGGACTCCGTCATTGCGAGGCCCTCTTGGGCCGCGGCAATCCAGCGTGGCGAGTCTTCGCCACTAAAAACTCTTTTAAGAACTGGATTGCTTCGCTTTGCTCGCAATGACGAGGAGGAGAGAGCGGGACTTACTATTGATAGCGTGAAGCGTCACTGCCCCGGTGGTGTATCCAGTGACACGGGGACGATGATGCCCGACATTTCGAGCTTGGCGAGTTCGACCGCAGCGCGGACTTCGATCTCGTTGACGATGCTGAGCAGCGCCGGGTCGTCGATCTGCTCGCGCTCGGCGGCGACGAGTTTTTCGAGGCTGCGGAGCGTGGTGTAGGGCACGCTGCCCATGAGCAGCGCGTCGCGTAAGGAGCTGAGCACATCGAGCGTGAGGCGGCCGCGTTTTTGCGCTTTCTGGCGGCGGGCTTCGCGCTCGTCGACTTCCTGCGCGCCGAGCAGGCCGCCCATGCTGGTGAGGGCACCGATGCTGCCGGTGGATTCGACGGCGCTTGCACCCTCGACCCCTTCGGCGGCGGCGAGCGCATCGGCGAAGCCTGGGCCGCTGGTCGCACCGGTGCGCTTCACAGGGCGCGCGGTGGTAACGGGGCGGGTATATCCAACTTTTTCGACCATGGTTTGGTGAGTATAGAGGAGGGTTGGGGGGGATGCAATGGGGGAGGGTTTAGTGGTGCCACACGCTCCGTCATTGCGAGGCTTTCAGGCCGAAGCAATCCATCTTCCTTCATTTGGCAAAGATGGATTGCCGCGCTTCGCTCGCAATGACGGCAGAGGAGAGGCTAACGGCAAGAATTGCCTGTGGAAGAAAAGAGGCGGGTTAAGCTGCTGAAAATATATTACTTTTGGACGTTACGATCATCTTGGCACGATTGTCGCATAGAAGCTTGCGCGAGGCCGTAACTACGTGCTCGCGAGCAACAGACCAGCCACAAGAGCGGCGGAAGCGACGGAGCGACGAGATGCAACGGAACGGGGATATGACGAAGCACATGGCAGCGCGCGAAGGAATGATGGGCAAGCAGTTCCTGCTGCTGCTCGCGCTCGTGGTGATGCTGTTCGCGAGCAACGCGCATGCGGCGCGGATCAAGGATGTGGTGGCGTTCGAAGGCATCCGCGACAACATGCTGATGGGCTATGGGCTGGTCGTCGGTTTGAACGGCACGGGCGATAAATTGCAGAACAACGCGTTCACGGAACAGAGTTTGATCGGCTTCCTCGAGCGGCAAGGCGTGAATACGCGCGGGGAACAACTGAAATCGAAAAACGTCGCGGCGGTGACGGTGACGGCGAAGCTACCGCCCTTCGCGCGTGCGGGTGCGGGGATTGATGTGCAGATTTCGGCGCTGGGCGATGCGAAGAGTTTGCTCGGCGGGACGCTGCTTGCGACTTCGCTCTACGGGCCGGATGGGAATGTGTATGCAGTAGGCCAAGGGCCGGTGACGATCGGCGGGTTCGAGGCTTCGGGCGCGAGCGGGACGAGCATCACGAAGGGCGTGCCGACGAATGGGTTTATTTCCAACGGGGCGACGGTGGAGCGCGAGATCGACTTCCGCCTCAACGATATGAACAGCGTGCGTTTGTCGCTTCGTAACCCGGATATTACGACGGCGAGCAATGTGATGCGCGTCATCAACCAGCAGGTCGGTGCAGGGGTCAGCCGTGTGGACGATCCCGGCACGGTGACGGTGACGGTGCCGACGGCTTACAAGGGCGATGTGGTGGGCCTGCTCGCGGATATCGAAACGCTGCCGGTGGAAACGGACCAGCCTGCGCGCATCGTGGTCGATGAAGCGACGGGGACGATTGTCATGGGCGAGAATGTACGGATTTCGACGGTGGCGGTGGCGCAGGGCAACCTGATCGTCAAGGTCGAGGAGAATCCGCAAGTCAGCCAGCCGAACCCGTTCGCGCCGGAAGGGGCGGAGACAGTGACGGTGCCGCGCACGGATGTGACGGTGAGCGAACAATCCGGCAACAAGATCGCGGTGCTGCAACAAGGCGCGACGCTGAAAGATTTGGTCGGCGGATTGAATGCGCTCGGTGTCGGCCCGCGTGATTTGATTACGATTCTGCAAACGATCAAGGCGGCAGGTGCACTGCAAGCCGACATCGAAACGAGATAGGCAGCTTATGCTTACGATGACCAGCATACCCAGTACGGCAACCACCTTTTTCACGACGGATAGCGATATGATTGCGATCAAAGATAGTACTTCGCGCACGAGCGGTTTGAAGCTCAAAGGCAACAAGCCGACCATGGAACAAGTGGACAGCGCGGCGAGCGAGTTCGAGGCACAGTTTGCCTCCCAGATGCTGTCGAAGATGTTCGACACGGTAGACCCGCACGAGTCGCTCGGCGGCAGTGACAGCGAGGAAGTGTACCAGTCCATGCTGGTGAACGAATATGGCAAGATACTTGCAAAGACCGGGGGACTCGGCATCGCCGACCAGGTCAAGCAGGCCATGCTGAAACAGCAGGAAGTGGAGTAGGTTTATGCAACAGGCAGCGTATCGGCCACCGCAGCAGCCACTGCCCAACGCGGCGATGCTGGCGAGCATGAACATCGACGATCTGATCGAGGCGACGACGCGGCTGAGCAGCATCCTGTCGCAGGAGAGCGAACTGCTCAGCACCATGCGCTACAAGGAATTGCCGAAGCTGCATGATGAAAAAACCAAGCTGACGACGGTGCTCGAAACCTACCAGCGCGTGCTGGCGAAGGACAAGAGCATGGTGAAGCAGGCGGACCAGAAACGCCGCGAGGAATTGCTGGTGCTGACCGATGCGCTCGCGTTCAATGTCGAGGATAATTTCCGCAAAGTATCGGCGGCGCGGGCTGTGAACGCGCGGGTGATGCAGGCGATCATGGATGTGGTGAGCGAGCAGCATCGCCCCGGCACGTATGGCCGCAACGGGCAAACGACGCAGATGCCGGACATGGCGATTTCGGTGAACCTCAACGAGAAAGCATAAACGATGTCACTCGGTCTTGCACTCAACAACGCGCTGTCGGGCCTGAAGGTCAACCAGGAATCGATCAGCGTATTGTCGAACAATATCGCGAACGTCAATACGGACGGGTATTCGCGCCAGATCGTCAACCAGTCGGCGGTGACGGTCGCGGGCATGGGCTCGGGTGTGACGATCGACGATATTACGCGCAAGGTGGATACGTATTTGCAGCGCTCGGTGATGGCACAATCCTCGAGCAACCAGAGCGCGCAGACGATCAGTAACCAGTATGAGAATTTGCAGAATTTGCTCGGCACGCCGGGGGAATCCAACTCCATCGACACGGCGGTGACGGCGTTTTTCAACTCCGTGCAGCAGATGGCGGATACGCCGGGCACGAGCTCGCTGAAAAGCAACGCGGTGAGTTCGGCGGTGACGCTCGCGGGGCAGATTTCGGGCCTGGCGAATAATATCCAGGATTTGCGCTACGAGGCGGACCGCTCGATGGGCGATGCGGTGGATGCGATCAACGGGTCGCTCGGGCGGCTCGACGGCATCAACCTGGCGCTGGTGCAGGCGGTGCAGCTTGGCCAATCGACGAGCAGTTTGCTCGATGCGCGGGACAAGGAGCTTTCGACCTTGTCGGGCTACATGAATATTTCGACGAGTTTCGATGCGAACGGCGCGGTGAGCGTGATCGCAGGCGACGGCGTGCCGTTAGTGGAGCAGGGGATTCACCACCAGCTGACCTACACGCGCGCTTCGTCGCAGGATACGTTCGCGCAGAACGGTACGCTGAGCGCGGTGCAGGACGTGACGGTGGACGCGAACGGCAAGCCCTACGGCCCGGCGATTACGCTGATTAGTGGCGGCACGTCGGACCAAGTGACCTCGAAGCTGACGAGCGGCACGATGGCGGCGCTGCAGCAAATGCGCGACCAGCAATTCCCGCAAGTGCTCGACCAGTTGGACCAGTTGGCGAGCCGCCTGCGCGATTCGGTGAACACGATCAACAACCAAGGTTCAAGCTTCCCGCCTGCGGCTTCGCTCACCGGGGATCGCCTCGTGCGGCCGGGGGACGAATCGACCTGGTCGGGGCAGGTGCGCATTGCGGTGCTGCAACCGGACGGCTCGCCCGTGCCCTCGGGCTATGCGGATGAGAGCTACACGGGGATTCGCCCGCTGACGCTCGACCTTTCGACGCTGACTTCGGGCGTGGGCGACGGGCACCCGACGGTGCAGACCATCATCAACGAAATCAACAACCATTTCGCGGCACCCGGGAACAAGGCGGAGCTCGGGGATTTGAATAATATCCAGCTCGCATCGGACACGACGCAATTGCCGAGCGGTGCGCCGCCGACCTTCAATTTCGATTTGGACCTCGATAATATCAGCAGCAATTCGGACAAGGTGTTCGTCACCGGCATGACGGTCAAGGACGATACGGGGACGGATATTACCAACGTGACGAAAACCGCGCCGAGCGTCGGCCTGTTGCCGACGGACAGTTACGTGACGAATTCGGGAACGTCGGATGTCACGATCAACCTCGCGGCGACGCCGAACGTGCAAGTGGGCGACAAGATTTATTTGAACCCGCCGTCCGGCGCTTCGGTGAACGGAATTCCGGCGGCGAGCCTGACCGGGTTTTTCACGGTGACGGCGGTGAGCGGCAACAGCGTGACGTTCACGGCGGG
>OUNJ010000798.1_pt1 | contig 13321 bp, 10 predicted proteins | sample 1755361 | NCBI WGS metagenome assembly OUNJ01 (sample SAMEA3914825, study PRJEB12502) | metagenome | biome: forest; material: soil | place: USA | collected 2012-03-12 | depth 0.1 m
CGCCGCCGCCGCCGTTGCCGACACCGCTGTTGCCGCCACCGCCACCGCCACCGCCTACGCCACCGTTGCCTACACCGCCGCCGCTTGGAGTGCCGTCGAAAAGGACGCAAACTGGCTGGAGGGCGAAGAGCAGCCGATTCCGGCCGAGGTAGCCGCGCGCCTGATACATGAACCATTGTGGTTGTCGGACATCCCACGCGAGATCGTTGACGCTTGGGAGCACACGGAACAGAACTTGTCGGCCCTAAACGAAGACTGGCAGGTGTGGCTGGACTGGTATCGCCGCCGCCTCAAGGGCTATCGCTCCGCCTTCGGGATTTCGCCGTCTTCCGCCGACGAGGCTTTTGTTGTCGCATTGACCTGGGAAAGCGACATCTTCTGGGAGCGCGAGCCGGCCATCGTCAATGCCGAGATTGCGGCGCGCCTGGCGACGGCGTTGGCGCCATCCGGCGCGCAGGATGCAACGGACGGCGAGCAGCAACCGCCCGAGGTCCCGCCGACCCGCCCGGCCACAATCAATCCGGACTGGTACAATGGCGTTCTGGACTTGAATCATCAACCGGCCTTACCCGATCCAGGAACGAAGGTGCCTGACGCCCTACGGGCATTGGCTGACAATCTGCGCGGCCTCATCGCCGACATTTCGGATGAAAATGGCGGAAATATCGACAAGCGTGTCGTCAAGAGCCTCAACCGGTTCATCGAACATATCCCGGAAACGGATCCAACGGAATATGAAATCCATCGCCTCGGCCTGATGGAGGCAAGTCTCAACGCCTATGGTGCCAAGGTCGTCGCCGTCGAGTGGCCCGATATGCTGGCCGTGGACTATTCCGCCACCCTGAGTCAATTTGACGATGTAATGCGCCAGTTCCCATCCTGGCGGCAATTCAAGCGCAACGTGGCGCATGAAGAGCTTGATGGACTGACGCCGAAAGACGTCGGCGAAAGCCTGTCGGCCTTGGGCGAAGTTCTGACAAACGCGGAGGTGGTGCACGCAGGACCGGCACTGGCATCGGTCATGGCGGAGCAGGCAGAGACGCTCTCCAACACGAACTCGGACGAACCCGACCTTGACAAACAGGAGACGGCCAAGGACGCGATCGAGGGTGAGCGGAACATCTTAAAGAAGATGCTGGATCGTTTTGCCAAGGGCATGCGTGAGGAAGCTCTGCAAGAGTCTGAGAAACTTGGGCGGGACATTATAAGGGCGGGGTTTGCTCTTGTCCGTACGCTGGCGCCAAAGATTTTGGCCACTGTGGCGACCGGCACGGTCGCCTACCTGACTGTAACGGACCCTGCTTTGCACATAATGATGAAGGCTATTTTGCAAAATCCTGAAGTTTTAAACCTGGTTTCAAGTGGTTCGCCATGGCTGGTCGGTGGCTTGACCTTCGTCATAAGCTTCCTGAAACGGAACGCGCCTAAGCCCGAGTAGCCCGCGCGGTTGCGTTACCATCACCGCCTTTAAACGCCGGCGCACTCAGGGCCGGGCGGCGATTTACACGAACCCGAAGTCGGTGGCGTGCAGGGTGGCGCTGTTGTCGAAGACGGCGATGGAGGCCGCACCTGTCGGGCCGGTGCCGTCCGGATCCCAGTAGAGGGTGTGGTTCGAGGTGTTGTAGATGAACTGGCCGTTGGTGCCGGAGCGGCCATTGAGGTGGAACTCATCGCCGGTCAAGTGATGATTGGCGGTAAAACCGAAGTCCGCGGCGTGGAAGATCAGCTTGTCCGAGCCCGAGACGAAGTCCGAAATGTGGTCGAGGCCGTTGTTGCCGCCGGGCGCCTGGAAGACGAAGCTGTCGTTGCCGGCCCCGCCGATCAGGGTGTCGTTGCCGCCCATGCCTCTCAGGATGTCGTTGCCGTCGCCGCCGCGAATGACGTTGTCGGCATTGTTGCCGGTGATAGTGTTGTTGAGCCCGTTGCCGGTGGCGTTGATGACGTTGTAGCCGGTCAGGATCAGGGTTTCGACATTGGCCGGCAGGCTGTAGGTCACCGCCGAATAGATGACGTCGGCGCCTTCGTTGGTGTTCTCGGTCACCACGTCACCGGGGTTTTCGACATAATAGGTGTCGTTGCCGGCGCCGCCGATCATGGTGTCGGCGCCCTGGATGCCGTTGAGGATATTGTTGCCGGAATTGCCGGTCAGGATGTTGTTCTCGCCGTTGCCGACGGCCTTGATATTGTCCGTGCCCGTCAAGGTGACGTTTTCGACATAGCCGGCGATGACGAAATCGACCGACGACATGACGGTGTCGGTGCCGCCGTTGTTCAGTTCCGTCACCTTGTCGCCGGCGCTGTCGACGACATAGGTGTCGTCGCCCTTACCGCCGGTCATGGTATCGTTGCCGGCGCCTCCGTTCAGCAGATTATTACCGGCCGTACCGATCATGATGTCGCTGCCCTGGCCGCCGATGGCGTTTTCCACGCTGACCAGCTTGTCGTTGCCAGCATTCGACGGGGGAAAGTAACCGGCATAGCCGGCCGTCAGGTCGACGGTAAGTGTAAAGCCGGCAAAGGAGGTAACGGTGCTGTAATCGATGGTGTCGTTGCCATCGCCGCCATTCAGGGTGTCCGCAGCGTTGCCGCCGCCAATCAGGGTGTCGTCGCCCGCGTCGCCGAACACCATGTTGACGCCATTGTCGCCGGCCAGTATGTCGTTACCGTCGCCGCCGTGGATCGTGTCGTCGCCGTCGCCGCCATGCACCGTGTCGTTGCCGCCGCTAGCATCGATGACATTGTTGCCGGCCGTGCCGGTTATCGTGTTGTCGGTGTCGCTGCCTAAAAGGTTTTCAAAGCCGGTATAGGATTCCTGCGTGTAATCCGTCTTGCCGGTGGTCATGTCTATGCTGAAGGCGAAGTTGTTGAAGCCGACTAGGTCCAGCGTGTCGGTGCCGCTGCCGCCGTCGACGACATTGTAACCAAAGGTATCGAGGATAACGGTATCGTTGCCCGCGCCGGTGTAGATGACGTTGGTTCCGTCGGTCACGGTGATGACGTCGTCGCCGTCGCCTGTGACGATCGCCTGATGGTTGGTAACGTCTGTCAGCGTCGTCGCCGTGTTGCCATAAAAGGTGCTGCTGTCGGCGGCGTCGAAGCGCCAGTTCAGGATGTCGGCCGTCTGGTTGAAGCCGCCGGTGGCGGCGGTGAAGCCGGCATAGGCGGTATCGGTGCCAAGCACGCTTTTCAGGTCGATGGCCTCGCTCAGTTGCGCGTCCGCCGGCCGCAGTCCATCCTCGGAATAGCGCACCTGCAGGGTCGTGCCGTCATATTCGACCCACACGTCCCAGACCTTGCCGTCGGCGACATTGACCGTCGTGTCGCTGGGACCGGCATGCACCACGCCGTCGGTATCGATATAGGCGCCGGTGTCATTATAGGTGTCGAAGGCGATGGCCAGGCTGTGGTCGATGCCGCCGTAGCCCAACTGGTCGGCGTCGTTGCCCACGGCACCGGCGGCGGCGCGCAGGACGAAGGCCAGGCCATCGGCGGCCGTACTGTTGGCTGTCACCTGGATCTGGAAATGGGTAGCGAAATGCGAGACGTCGAGCGCCGTCGTAGTGAAGGCCTCGCCGGCTTCATAGTAGCCGCTGATGTCCGTCAGCTGCAGTGCGCCATTGTTCGACTGCGCGGTGCCTTCGACATCAAGACCGGTTGTATCGCTGAAATCGTTGTAAAGGGTCGTCATCTTCGCCTCTTACGTTCAATGGGTGATGGTATACGCAAGGCTCGCATGCGGGCCGGGGCCTGGCCTCGGGTGACATTTCGTGGCTGCGTCCGGTGAAACCCGGTACGCCGTTTTCATGCAGGGACGTGTCATAACATAGTTTTTCCCCTACGTAAGCCGTGGCCCGGCTCAACGCGGACAAGCTGCTCTTTTTTACCGCATACCTTTCAACGCCGGCGTGTCGCGGCGGCGGATACGCCTGTCAGGCATGGCGGCCTTGCTGAAACAGGGTTGCGATGTTACCGATGACTCGCAGGAAAGTTTCCATTGCAATTTCAAGTCCAGCGCCCGCATCGCAGGGCGGAAACACGGGCGACGGGGGCCCTCATATCATGCCTACATATACCGGTTCGGCTGAAATCATCGTCAGCCAGGCGATCCATGATCAGGACCAGATTTCCAGCATCACCCAATTGGCCAACGGCAATGTCGTGGTGGTCTATTACGGCGCCGACCAGGTGCCCGGCACGACCGACTGGCTGGAAGGCGAGGTCTATGCCCGCGTTTTCAATGCCGCCGGCAACCCCATCGGCAACGAATTCCAGGTCAATACCTCGACCGCCGACGACCAGATCGGCGGCAACATAACGGCCCTCAATGACGGCGGCTTCGTCATTACCTGGACGACCTCGACGATTCCGGACCAGCTTGAGGAAAACAACAACGGCACGATCGAGAACGGCGGCACCACCTGGATGCAGCACTACGATTCGCACGGTAATCCGGTTGGCGGCGAAACCGCGGTCGGCGCGTCCAGCGACGTCTTCACCCTGCCGTCGATCGTCCAGCTGTCCGACGGCAATATCGTTGTCTACACCTTCACCTACGACCAGAATTTCAATCAGCTCATCCAGGCCCAGACCTTCGCGCCGGACCTGACCCCGGTCGGGAAGCCGGTGACGCTGCCCACCAATGCCTTCTATCCGCCCAATTCGATACAGGTCATCGATGGCCACGTCGTCGCCACCTATGGCGATGGCGACGCCAAGGTGATAGATCTCGGCACCGACGGCGTGACTGTCGGCCAGTCGATCACCGCCAACACCTACACCACCGGCTATCAGGGCTCGACCCAGCTGGCGGTGCTGAAAGACGGCAGTGTGGTCGTTACCTGGCAAAGCAATCTGCAGGACGGGTCGAACTACGGCGTCTTCGCCCAGCACGCCTCCGCCGACGGCACGCCCATCGGCGGCGAGGTTCAGGTCAACACCTATACGACGCTCAGCCAGTACAATCCCCATATCACGGCGCTGGACGACGGCGGCTATGTCATCGTGTGGACCAGCAATGGCGAGGACGGCGACAAGTATGGCATCTACGGCCAGGTTTACGACGCCCAGGGCAATCCGTCCGGCGACGAGATGCATATCAGCCTGCAAAGCACGGGCAGCCAGACCAATGCGCTGGTCGAAGCCATTCCGGGCGGCTTCGTCGTCACCTACATGAACCAGGACGATCAGGGGGTCTACAAGATCGCCGAGCGCGTCTTCACCATTCCGCACGACCAGGTCCTGACCGGCGACGACACGGCCAACACCCTGCTGGGCGGCTCGGGCAACGACACAATTTCCGGCCTCGGCGGCAATGACGCGCTGTACGGCGGTTCCGGCAACGACATGATCGACGGCGGCACCGGCGCCGACAAGATGTACGGCGGCGACGGCAACGACACCTATGTCGTCGACAGCTCAGGCGACGCGGTCAGCGAAACCTCGGCCCTGGGCGATGCCGGGGGTATCGACACCGTCATGTCGTCGGTCAGTTTCCAGCTGACCAACTACCTTGAAAACCTGACCCTGACCGGCGGCGCCAATATCAACGGCACGGGCAATGCGCTCGACAACACCCTGACCGGCAACGACGGCAACAACCTGCTCAACGGCCTGACCGGTGCCGACCATATGTCCGGCGGCGCGGGCAACGACACCTATGTCGTCGACAACGCCGGCGACACGGTGTCGGAAACCCGCGCCGACGGCAGCGATGCCGGCGGCACCGACATCGTCCAGGCTTCGGTCGGCTTCACGCTCGGCGCCTATATCGAGAACCTGCTGCTGACCGGCGCCGGCAATATCAGCGGCACCGGCAACGACCTGGTCAATACGATCACCGGCAATGCCGGCAACAACTGGCTGGACGGCGGAGCCGGGGCGGACCGCCTGGTCGGCGGGCTTGGTGACGACACCTATGTCGTCGATGACGCGCACGATGTGGTGATCGAAGGCGCCAATGCCGGCACGGACATGGTGCAGTCGAGCATCAGCTGGGCGCTGGGCGCCAATCTCGAGCAGCTGACGCTGACCGGCTCGGCCGATATCAACGGCATCGGCAACGCACTCGACAACCTGATCTACGGCAACACCGGCAACAACGTGCTGAACGGCCAGGGCGGCGCCGACGCCATGTCGGGCGGGGCGGGCGACGACACCTATTATGTCGACAACCCGGGCGACACGGTATGGGAAAGCGCCAACGAAGGCCACGACCGCGTCGTCTCGTCGGTCAGCTTCACCCTGAGCGCCAATGTCGAGGACCTGGTCCTGACCGGAACGGCCGACCTCAGCGGCACCGGCAACGATCTTTCCAACACCATCTATGGCAACAGCGGCAATAACGTCATCGACGGCGGCGCGGGCGCCGACCACATGATCGGCGGGGCGGGCGACGACACCTATTATGTCGACAATGCCGGCGATACCGTCGCCGAAGCGGCGTCGGGCGGCCATGACACCATCATGGCCTCGGTCAGCTATTCCCTGGCCGGCATCTATGTCGAGAACCTGACCCTGACCGGCAGCGACGACCTCAACGCCACCGGCAACGGCATGGCCAACGTCCTGACCGGCAATGACGGCAACAACCGGATCGATGGCGGCGCGGGCGCGGACGCCATGTCCGGCGGCGCGGGCGACGACACCTATATCGTCGACAATGCCGGCGATACGGTGACGGAGAATACCGCTTCCGGCACCGACGAGGTCCAGGCGAGGATCAGCTTTACCCTGGGCGACAATGTTGAAAACCTGGTCCTTACCGGTGGCGCGGTCATCAACGGCACCGGCAACGGGCTCGACAACCACCTGACCGGCAACAACGCCGCCAACAAGCTGGACGGCGGCGACGGCAACGACGTGCTGCGCGGCATGGGCGGCAACGACACCCTGACCGGCGGCAACGGCGCCGACACCTTCGTCTTCGACCATTTCGGTGTCGCCAACGGCGTCGATCACATCGTCGACTTCGTGTCGGGTGTCGACATGCTGGCCTTTACAGCGGCCGACTACGGCTTCGAGGCCGGCCACCAGCTGACCACGGCCGAGTTCCACGTCAACGGCCGCGTCGGCACGAACGGCCAGTTCGTCTACAACACCACCAGCCATACCCTGTACTGGGATTCGGACGGCACCGGCTCGGCCGCGCCGGTCGCCATCGCCGTGCTCGACAATGTGGCGACCCTGCACACCAGCGATTTCCTGTTCACCTGAGGAACGGTGCGCCGGAGGCGGTTCGTGATTTTCGTTGGCTTTTGCCGGCGGCGCCTTTAAACGCTGCGGACAAACGACAACGCCTCCGCGAGCCGCCCCATGTCCGACGACGAACTTCATATCATCTGCCGAGACCGCGACGGCGTGGCGCACAGCCTGCCGGCGCTGGAAGGCTGGCGCGTCATGGAAATCATCCGCGACAACGGCCTGCCGATCAAGGCCGAGTGCGGCGGCGCGCTGGAATGCGCCACGTGTCATGTTTATGTCGCAGATGCGTGGTGGGATAGGCTGGTCCCAAAGTCGGACGAGGAAGACGAAAAGCTCGACGAGGCCTTCCTGGTCAAGCGCCATTCGCGCCTGTCGTGCCAGATTCTGATGCGGCCCGATCTTGACGGGCTGGAGGTCACGCTGGCGCCGGAAAGCGACTGACGGCGCGTATAAGCCGGGCGTAACAAAGAGGTGATGGTATGCGGTTGAAGACCCTGGTGTTGACGGTATGCGCGGGTGCGCTGGTGGCGGGCTCGGCGTTCGCATGGGGGGCGACGGGCCATCGCCTGATCGGGCAGGAGGCGATGCGCGCCCTGCCGGACTATGTGCCCGACTTCATGAAGACCGACCAGGCGATCAACGATGTCGGCGAATATGCGCGCGAGCCCGACCGCTGGCGCAAGGCCGGCGACGTCCACGACAGCGAGCGTGACAACGCCCACCAGATCGATCTCGACGACGACGGCAACACCCTGGCTGGCGTCGATCTCGATCACCTGCCGCCGACGCGCGCCGCCTATGAGGCGCTGCTGGTCGCCAAGAATGTCGATCCGCGCTCGTGGGGCTATCTGCCCTATTCGGAAGTCGACGCCTACCAGCAACTGGTCAAGGACATGGCTTACTGGCGCGTTGAAAGCCTGCTGGAAACACGTGAGACCGACAAGACCAAGAAGGCCTGGTATCATGCCGACCGGTTGCGCCGCGAAGACCTGACGCTGCGCGACATCGGCGTGCTGGGGCACTATGTCGGCGATGCCACCCAGCCGCTGCACGTGTCGATCCACTATAACGGCTGGGGCGACTATCCCAATCCTCAGGGCTTCACGATGGACAAGATCCATCACGATATCGAAGGACCGTTCGTCCTCACCAACGTCACTGCCGAAGCCGTGCGTGGAAAGATCGGCGCCTATGTACCGTGCACCGACCCGGTCATGACCTGCTTCACCGCCCGGCTGAAGAAGACCGACGCCCTCGTCGTGCCCCTGTACCAGTTGCAAAAAGACGGTGGCTTCACCAACAATGACCCGCGCGGCGTCGCCTTCGTGACGCAGCAGGTGGGACAGGGAGCGCAGGACCTGCGCGACACCATCCTTGACGCCTGGCGCGATTCCAAGACCATGGGCGTCGGCTGGAACAACACGCCCTATGACGACTTCGTCGGCAACAAGGTGCCTGACGCGTGGTCCCTTATCTACGGCGACGACTAAAAAACGTGGTCTTTGGCCCATAAGTGCGTCGGCTGTGCTAGGCTGTATTAGTATACAGCCGTCGCTCGCCTCCTGCTTCTGGACTCAAATTTCACGTTTTTTGCGCCGGAAAAAGGTCAGGCTGTCCGGCGCAGCCACAGCACCATGGCCCAGGCGTAGCCCTCGTTCTTCAGCCGCTTGATGACTTCCAGCGGCGGCAGCCACACCAGTTCGTGGTCGTTTTCGGTCTTGGCGTCCGGCCGTTCGGCGACCAGTCGCGCCTCGAAGATGTGGCAGCGATTGTTGTACGGCGTGCCGTCTTCGTGAATCCAGTAGTGGTTGAACACCGTCACCGACGGTCCAGCCTCGACGACCAGGCCGGTTTCCTCCAGAAATTCGCGCCGCATCGCCTGTTCCGGCGTTTCGCCGGGATCGATGCCACCGCCTGGGAAATCGTAGGTGAAGCGGCTGTAGCCGATCTGGGCGCAGGCAATGCGGCCGTCGCGCAGCAGGATGCCGTAGGCGCCTTCGCGCGGCGCATAGGTCAGGGCGGGGTCGGGTGTGCCGAACTGCAGGATTGGGGTCATGGTGCGGGCCGGGTTGCAGGCGCCGGATCGCGCCTCAGGATAAACTCGTGGTCCAGCGACCGCCCGACGGCGAACCCGTATTCGCCGGCGCGGACGAAGCCGTGCGCCGCGTAGAGCGCCTGGGCCTTGTGGTTCTCGCTCCATACTCCCAGCCATTGGGGCGCGTCGCCGTAGTGCGTGTCGAGGCAGTCCAGCGCCTCGGCCAACAGGCGACGGCCATAGCCGCGCCCCTGGCGGCTGGCACGGACATAGAGCCGCTTGACCTCGCCATGGGATGCCGGATCGGCCTCCGGGTGGGGCAGGGAGACGGGTCCGCATTGCAGATAGGCGGCCAGGCCGTCGTCGTCGCGGATCAGACGCCAGGCCTGGCGCGGGTCGGCGATCTCGGCCGCCAGAACGGCCGGATCGTAGAACCTCGCGACGAAGGCATCCAGGTCTTCGGGCGGATAGAGATGGCCGAAGGTTTCCGTGAAGGTGTCGGTGGCCAGGCCCGCTATATCCAGGGCGTCGGCCGCCGTGATGGGCACGAGTCGCATGCGGTTAAAGCGCGGCCCTGCTGGCTTCGAGAAAAGCGCGCAAGGATTGCGGCTTCTGGCCGGTCAGCAGTTCGACGTCGCCGGTCAGGACGTCGAAGCCGCCTTCGCGCGTATTGGTGTCGAAGGAAACCAGCATCGGAATGATGGCTTCCGGCGCGCCGCCCGCCTTCATGCCGGCGGCCAGCTGCTCGTCGCTGAGCTGGACGATAGCCAGCGGCTTGCCGGTGATCTCGGATGCCAGGGCGGCGATCTGGCCGAAGGTATAGAGGTCGGGGCCGGTCAGGGTGAAGGTCTCGTCGGTCGAGGGCCGGCTGAGCGCCGCCGCGGCGGCGCGGGCGCAATCGGCATGGGCGACGTGGCTGATCCGGCCGTCGCCGGCGGAGGTGTAGTGCGTACCGGATGCCAAAGCATGTGGCATCATCATCATCAGGTTTTCCTGGTACCAGGCATTGCGCAGGATGGTGAAGGCCAGGCCGCTAGCCTTGATGGCGTTTTCGGTGCCGAGGTGATCACCAGCGAAGATGACCGCCGAACCCTCGGGCTTGGGCATCGAGGTATAGATAACCTCCTTCACGCCGGCGGCCTTCGCGGCTTCGACGGCGCCGAGATGTTGCCTGAGGCGCTGGCCGGAACCCTGCGCGTCGGTCGAAATGATCAGCACGCGGTCGACGCCCCTAAAGGCCTCGGCCAGGCCTTGCGGGTCGTCGAAATCGGCGCGGCGCGTTTCGGCGCCCTTCGCGGCCAGGTCGGCCAGTTTGGCGGTATCGCGCGAGGCGGCGATGACGTGCAGGCCCCCTTTGTCGAGCAGCAGTTCGGTGACGTGACGGCCCAGCTTGCCGTTGGCGCCGGTGACGAGGACGGTGGGTGTCGACATGGTTTGCGCTTTCGTTCGGTGATGCTGGAACGAAGATAGGCAGCCGGTGGCGATTTGCCAACGCGAAACGGTGGATATCTAGGCGCCGATGCCGGTCCAGGCATCGGTGAAGGCCTTGGCCTTGGCGAAGACAGCGTCGGGCGTGTCGCCGGGCTTGTAGACCGCAGAGCCGATGCCGAAACCGGCCGCGCCGGCCTCGACATAGGCCTTCATGCCGTCCGGATCTACGCCGCCAACCGGGAAGACCGGCATGGTCCTGGGCAGGACCGCCTTCAGCGCCTTCAGCCCCTTGACGCCGGCCAGTTCGGCGGGGAACAGCTTCAACGCATCGGCGCCGGCCTCGATGGCCGCAAAGGCCTCGGTGGCGGTGAAGAAGGCCGGGAAGGAGATCAGGCCCAGGGCCCTGGCGCGGCGGATAACGTCGGGATTGGCATTGGGCGAGATGCAGACCTCGCCGCCGACGGCCTTCAGCGTCTCAACATCGGCGATATTCAGCACTGTGCCAGCGCCGACGATGGCGCGGCCTTTCAGCGCATGGACCAGCAGCTTGATACTGTCGAACGGATCGGGCGAATTGAGCGGCACCTCGACGATGCGGAAGCCGGCTTCGGCCAGTTTTTCGCCAACGGTGACGGCCTCATGGGGCTGGATGCCGCGCAGGATGGCGACCAGCGGCAGCGAGGCCAGGGCCGCGTCCCATCGTTGGCGGAGATCGGTCATATCAGGCCCCCCTGGCGGGCGATGGCCCACAGCCCCGCCGCCGCCGCGTCATCGCCGGGATGGCGGGTAATGTCGTCGAAGCCGACGTGACGCAGGGCGCGTTCGTAAAGCTGGATCAGCGCGCCGTCGCCGATCAGGCCGATGGGGCGCCGGCCGTGGCGGGCGATTTCGGCGCGAACCTCCGAGCCGATCAGCAAACCGGACAGGTAGGACGACAGGCTTTCCGGCGCGATGTGGCCGAACAGGCCTTCGGTACGTACCGAAAAGACCAGCGACAGGAACGACTTGTCGTCCAGGGCGCGGTCGATGCCCAGTGTGAAGGCGTCGGCGTCGTCGATGTCGCCGGCCATCAGAGCGCCCAGGATCGAATGCGACTTCAGGACCTGGAACATCTCGCCGGTCATGTAGCTGGAAAAGCCGGTGATGGCGCCGTTTTCGACACGGGCCCACTTGCTGTGCGTGCCGGGCAGGACGAAGACGCCATCGCCATTGCCGCCCGCGACGCCGAACACCTGGGTTTCTTCACCGCGCATGACATTGGTCAGGCCGGCATGGTCCGCCGGGGCGCTGAGGCCCGGGACGATCTTCACCTTCAGTTTGTCGGACGGCGCGCCGACCAGGCCCGCCACGACCTGCTTCAGGCCGGCGGGCGCGGCGACATAGGGCGCCTCGGCCCAGCCCTGGCGCGAGCCGACCATGCCGGACAGCAGGATCGGCAGGTCCGGACGGGCGAAGTCGTCCTTCATCACCGAGGTCAGGGCCTGCTCGAAGCTGAGCACGCCCAGGTTCTTCAAGCCGATATTGGCGGCGTGGCGGGCGATGACCTCGCCATCGGCGCTGAACAGGAACAGGCGGAAATTGCTGGTGCCCCAGTCGGCAGCCAACAGGGCAGGGGGTTCTTCGGACATGAACATGGTCTCTGAGGAGGACAAACCCCAACTAACCCTTGAACTTCATAGGTTCAAGGCCGGTGTGCCCGCGCAGCAGGTCACTTGGGATTTCAAACAGTGTCCCGGCTTCACGGTCATCGGGCCGGTTTTCCGCCGCCGAGGTGCAGAAGGCGCGGTCCAGCCTGTCGCCGCCGAAGATGATCGAGGTGATCTGCTTCGCCGGCATGGCGATGCGGAAATCCTCAGTGCCGTCGGTATTGAAGCGGATGACGCAGGCTCCGCCCCAGCTGGCGATCCACAGGCCTCCTTCCGCGTCTACTGTCATGCCGTCGGGCGCGCCCATGTCGCCGGAGAATTTGACGAACAGGCGCTTGTCGGCCAGCTCACCGTTGTCGGTGACATTGAACAGGTAGACTTCGCCGATGCCGGTGTCGGTATGGTAGACTTGGGCGTGGTCGGCTGTAAAGGCCGGTCCGTTGGCGACCTTATACGGGCCGTCCATCTCGCGCACGCTCATATCCGGGTCGAGACGGTAAAGCGCCCCCGACACCTGGGTGATCGGCTTGTGCATCGACCCGGCCCAGATGCGCCCGTTGGCGTCAGCCTTGGCGTCGTTCAGGCGGTTGAGCGGCTCATGCGGGTAGGGATTGTGGATGTGGCGGATGGTCAGCGGGTCGAGCGTCAGCTCGGCGAACCCGCTCATCAGGCCGCAGATGAAGCCACCCTTTTCGCGTTCGATCAGCCAGCCGATATGCTCGGGCACGTGCCACGACCGCGTCGTACCGTCGAGATACCAGGCGTGGATGGTGTTTTCGAGAATGTCGACCCAGTAGATGCAGCGGTCGCGCTTCGACCACAGCGGGCCTTCGCCCAGGGTGGCGCCCGGCGGCGTGTGGCGGATGATCTTGTCGAGATCGGTCATGGCGGTCCCACTGCGTTCACTGCGAGGCCGGAAGGCCCCCACCACCACGCGCATGAAGAATGCGCGCGGTCTCCCTCCCCACAGGTGGGGAGGTATAAATTCTTATACTCCCCCACTCGTGGG
>OUNJ010001172.1_pt2 | contig 13279 bp, 16 predicted proteins | sample 1755361 | NCBI WGS metagenome assembly OUNJ01 (sample SAMEA3914825, study PRJEB12502) | metagenome | biome: forest; material: soil | place: USA | collected 2012-03-12 | depth 0.1 m
CTTCGTCGTCACCGGCAAGGCGAAATCCGAGATCCGCCGCTGGATTCGCGACCAGCAGCGCGAGGAATATGTCACGCTCGGCAAGGCCATCCTCGCCAAGACGTTCAAGCAGGAAGGCCACGACATCAGCGAAAAAATGCTCGAGCCCGCGCTGGCCCTGTTCAAGAAAAAACTAGTCGACGACCTGTATGCCGAAGTGGGTGAGGGCATCGTCAACCGCAACCAAGTGTACGACGCGGTGTTCCACACCAAAAAATCCGAATCGCACGGCGTCAAAAACCCGTTCGACCTCGCGAATCTCAAGAAAAAAGCCAAAAAATCGGTGCCGATGCCGATCAAGGGCCTTATCCCCGGCATGGCGATTCATTACGCGGGCTGCTGCCACCCGATTCCGGGCGACAAAATCGTCGGCATTGTCGCGACCGGCAAGGGCATCACCATCCACACCATGGATTGCGACACGCTCGAAAATTTCGCCGATTCGCCGGAGAAGTGGATCGACGTGGCGTGGGATTCGAGCGGGCAAGACGACACCTATGTCGGCCGCCTGCGCGTGAGTTTGAGCCACGAAACGGCGGCGCTCGCGAGCGTGGCGAACGTCATCGCGAAGGATGAGGGCAATATCAGCAACCTCAAAATCACCAACCGCAGCAGCGATTTCTTCGACCTGCTGATCGATGTCGAGGTGAAAAACGCCCGCCATCTCAATAACATCATCGCGAGCTTGCGCGCGAAAAGCGTCGTGCAGGGCGTCGAGCGGGTCTAGGCGCAATCTTCACACAACCGTCATATTTCTCCGCGATATTTCCTATAGGATGAAACCATCGGAAAGGAACTGCTATGGGCAAAAAAGCGAAGAAGAATGTTTACGCATGGCATGACGCCACGCCTGAGCTGAAAGCGCAACTGCTCGACGCACATAGCCCCTATAGCTGGCAGGAAGCGGAGCCTGGGCTGAAAGCGCAATTGCTCGATACAAATAGTCCTTATAACTGGCAGGAAGCGGAGCCTAGACTGAAAGCACAGATGCTTGACGCGCACAGCCCGTATAATTGGCAGGACATTGAACCCGAATTGAAAGCGCAACTGCTCCATACCCACAGTCCTTATAACTGGCATGACGCCAAGCCAGAGATAAAAACACAATTGCTCGACGCACATAGCCCTTACAATTGGCAGGAGGCGGAGCCTGCTTATAAAGCTGAAATGATGGCGAAATATGGCCCGCAGGCCGAAGCCGCAGCGGAAAAAGCCAGCAATTTATTCAAGAAAATCGCCACTTACAGTAAAGCCAATCCGCTCAAAATCGCACTCGGCACGGTGGCTGTAGGCACCGTCGCGGCCATCGTTTTCGGCGGAAAGCACCAAGAAGCCGAGCTGGACCGCAAAGAAACCGAGCAAGCACTCGCGCGCTAATCGTCACAAAAGCTTCACACTTCTCGGCTCCGCCATGGGTTAGAGTGTGGTTATAGAATTCTTTGACGGAGTGCATCATGAGCGACGAAACCACCACGACCCCAGCGACGGAAGAAAAGGGCAGCATTGGCGCAGCAGGCGTTATTGGCGGTGCAACTGGCCTCGCCGGTGGTTTGTATGCGGGCGAAAAATTTGTTACCGAGCATGCAATCAAGAATTTATTTCACGGCAGCAAGAAGGCAAACGAGGGTTTCCGAGAAGCAGTTCAAAAAACTGTAGCAGTTTCTGAGAATGCTAACGCAATCGCAACGCAAACTCTTGGGATTGCAGGGCTTACAGATGCAACGGGGCGCGATGTTAGTCAATTTCGATTCATCTCCGACCCGAAAGCAAAAAATTCTTATGCTATGGCCTTCACTGCAGATGGTGAAACACATCTGGTCAAAGGTATTAAAAAATTGCCTGAAACGAACGTTTTAGGACAGCCCGCTCAAAAATTCGCGACCGGCAAAACCTATCGAAGCCCTCTTGATGCACAACAGGTGTTCAAAGGTACGGAAAGTGGCACAAAAACCAGCGCTGCGCTTGTCAAAGACGCAGAAGCGAAACTTGTTGGTGACATTCGTAAAGCGGGGGGACTTGGCTTTGGTATTAAAAATACCGGCATCGCCGGTAAAGGCGCAATTATTGGCTTGGCTCTTGCGGGCACTGCTGCTGGCGCAATGGCGGCCAACGCCATCTTCGGCGGCAAGCACACCGATCAGGTGAAGCAGGACCGCAACGCCGAGCCGGAAGTGGCGAACGGTCGCTAAGCGGACATCCGTTCAATAAGCAAAAGGCGGCTTCCGGGCCGCCTTTTTTATTGGCTGCTGGCCCGTTACACCAGCTTTTGCTGGCATGGCGGCGGCGAATGGATTAAGCCGGATTTCATGAAACCAAAACTCCGCCTCGGCGTAAATATCGACCATGTGGCGACGCTGCGCAATGCGCGCGGTGGGGCGCACCCGGACCCTGTCGCAGCGGCGCAACACGCAAGGGAGGCTGGGGCAGATGGCATCACAGCCCACCTGCGCGAAGACCGGCGCCATATCACGGATGCGGACATGCATCGCCTGAAAAATGAAGTGCCGCTGCCCCTCAATTTCGAGATGGCGGCGACGGACGAAATGCTTGCCCTCGCGCTCGAAATCCACCCCAATGCCTGCTGCCTCGTGCCCGAAAAACGCGCGGAGCGCACCACCGAAGGCGGGCTGGATGTGGCAGGGCAGGCGGCCCATCTCGCCGATTTTTGCGCGCAGTTGAAAGCGGCAGGCATCCGCACGTCGTTGTTCATCGACGCAGATCCGCGCCAGGTAGAAGCCGCGGCGCACATCGCCGATATCGTTGAGCTGCATACGGGCAAATACGCAGAATTCCCGGCGCAAAGCGCGGAGGCCCACGCCGAACTCGCCAAACTGCGCGAGGCCGCAAAACTGGCGCACACGCTTGGCCTCGAAGTGCATGCGGGCCACGGCCTTACGTTCGAGAATGTCGGCGCGGTGGCGGCGATTCCCGAACTGGTCGAGTTGAATATCGGCCATTTCCTCATTGGCGAGGCGGTGTTCATGGGCCTCGAAGCGGCGATCCGAAAAATGCGAGCGCTGATGGACGGGGCCCGCGCATGATCCTCGGCATCGGCAACGATATGTGCGACATCGCGCGCATCGAAAAATCGCTGGCGCGGTTCGGCGAGGCGTTTGAGAATCGCATCTTCACGGAGGGCGAAAAAGCCAAGGCACGCCGCCGCTCCGGGGGCGGCAAACGCAACGGTGTGGCAAGCACCTACGCCAAACGCTTCGCAGCGAAAGAAGCATTCGGCAAGGCACTGGGCACGGGTGTCGGCGCGGGCGGCCGCATTTTCTGGCGCGATATTGAGGTGGTGAATCTGCCTAGCGGCAAGCCCACCATCCAACTGCATGGCGGTGCGAAAGCGGCGCTCGAGCGCGCCACACCGGCTGGCCATCGCGCCGTCATCCATCTCAGCCTCGTCGATGAATACCCGATGGCGCAGGCGTTCGTGATGATCGAATTGCTGCCCGCCTAACCCGCGAGGTAACGCGCGATCAATTCGTGCAGCGCCGCCAATTCCTTGTTCATATGGTACAGCACCGCCGCCGATTGCGGGTTCGGCAGGCGGGTTACATCCTCCGCTTCAACGCATAGATTCGCGAGCCGTTTCGCGGTGATATTCTTGCACGCGCCTTTCAGCTGGTGCGCCTGTTGCAGCCAGCTGATGACGTTAATATCGCGTTCCGCCTGACCCATTTGCTCGATGCTATGCTCGGCCGACTTCAGGAAAAGCGCCAGCAATTCCGCCAGCACCGCGCGGTCACCGCCGAGATGCTGCATCAGCCGGTTGAAGTCGATACGTGATGGCAGGGCGGCGTCCATGCTAGTCCTGCACCGGCAAGGGCGGCGTGAACATGCTGCCACGCACCATATCCTGTGGGTGCAGGCCGCGATGCTCGGCCTCGCCGTTTTTCAGGAACAGGAAAGCTTTCACCGGCGCATGCGCGGTGACGGATTGCGCAATATCCCCGAGCGTAACCGCGGGCATGATCTGCAGCACCGTGCCATCTTCCGCGACGAACAGCACATCCACCGGGGTGTAAACCTTCATCGCGGGCAGTGGCACGATGGCGGCGTCGTTGAAGTTGATGAGCACGCCGTTATCGTCCGCCAGCGAGTTCAGCGTATGGATATATTCGAGCTTCAGCGCGTCCTCGCCGCGCAGTTCGACGCTGTAGGTCACGGGCATGTGCGGCGGCTTCGGGTTCTTTTCCTTGCCGGTCAGCTGCGGCGATTCGATGCGTATATCGGCGCGCTCGAAAATCATCTGCGCGAGGGCGAGCGCGGGCAGCAACAACGCCAGCAACGCGAGGCTAGCGGGCCATGTGCGACGGCGCGGAAGGAATCTCATAATGCACCTTGTCCCCAACCGCGATGCCGCGTTTTGCCGCAGCGCCCCCGGCCAGTTCGATCACGGTTTCCACGGGGCTGTCCGGCCCCACCGGCGTCAAGGATAGCGGGATTGCAGTCGCGATGTACACAATCCTGCCGCTTTCATCCACAAACAGCATGTCGAGCGGGATGAGCGTGTTTTTCATCCAGAATTTTTCGATGCTGATCTCGGGGAAGAAAAACGCCATGCCGTCGTTCGGCGCGAGGGTTTTGCGGTTCATGAGGCCGTGCATGCGCGCCTCGGGCGTGGTGGCGAGTTCGAGATGGAGGGTGGTTTTTTTATCCGCAGCATTGGCAACTTCAGCCGTAATCACTTCGCTTTCAGCCGCGCTAACACTGCTTGCGCAAGCCATCAACAACAGCGTGACGAATAGGCGCTTCACTTCGCCGCCTCGAGCGCCGCACCCACATCTTTCAGCAAATCCGCGACGGATTCGAGGCCGACGGAAAGCCGCAGCATCCCATCCGTAATGCCGATCGCGGCGCGCGCTTCGGCGGTCATGTTGCCATGCGTCGTGGTGGCCGGGTGCGTGGCGAGGGATTTCGCATCGCCAAGGTTGTTGGAAATCGCGACGATGGACAGCGCGTTGAGGAAGCGGAACGCCGCCGCTTTGCCGCCTTTCAACGTAAACGCGATGAGCCCCCCGCCGCCGCTCATCTGCTGCTGCGCAAGCGCATATTGCGGGAAGGATTTCAGGCCGGGGTAATAGACTTTCTCAATCGCCGGGTGCTTTTCCATCAACTGCGCGACCGCGAGCGCATTGCTCGTGTGGCGCTCCATCCGCATCGGCAAAGTTTCGAGGCCTTTGAGGATGACCCACGCGTTGAATGGGCTCAGCGCCGGGCCGGTATGGCGATGGAAAGGAAGGATTTTTTCCTCGAGCAGTTCCTTGCTGCCAAGCACCGCGCCGCCGAGCGTGCGGCCTTGCCCATCCATATGTTTCGTCGTGGAATAGACCACCATATCCGCGCCGAGTTCGAGCGGGCGTTGGTAGATCGGGCTCGCGAATACGTTATCGACAATCACCAGCGCGCCAGCCTTTTTCGCGAGCTTGCAGACGGCGGCAATGTCGGTCAGTTGCAGCGTCGGGTTGGCGGGACTTTCGATGAAAATCGCTTGCGCTGGGCGGCTCAGCGCGCGCTCCCAACCGGCCATATCGTCCCCATCCACCAGCTCGGTGGTGATGCCAAAGCGCGGCAAAATATCGTTGATAATGTAATGGCAGGAGCCGAACAGCACGCGGTTCGCCAGCACGCGGTCACCAGCCTTCAGCACGCCCATGAGGCTCGCAAACACGGCCGCCATGCCGGAGGCGACAGCGATGCAGCTTTCGGCACCTTCGAGCAGCGCCAAACGGTCCTCCAGCATCGCGAGCGTCGGGTTGCGGTAGCGCGAGTAGACAAAGCCAGGCTCCTCGCCGTTGAAGCGCTTCTCCGCGGTTTCGGCATCATCGTAACAGAAGCCGGAATTGAGGAAAATCGCCTCGCCGACCTCGCCATATTGTGAGCGCAGCGCACCGCCATGCACGAGCTTGGTTTCCAGCCCGGAATTGCTATGTTTTTCGATGGTTTCGGCGGTCGATGGTTTTGGCATGGCGCTTAGGTTTCAGGTTGCAGGTTATAGCTTTTACAATGCTTGTGGCGATAGCGATGCCTATGTTAAACAGGCGGCTAAAACCTGTAACCTGAAACCTATCGGCTATCAACCATGTTCGGCAAAAACCCAAAACGCGCACCCGAAACGGGTGACGGCAGCACGCTCCAGATCGTCGAGATTTTCCCGACGCTGCAGGGCGAGGGCCCGTTTGCGGGCCACCCGGCGGTGTTCGTGCGGCTCGGTGGCTGCAACTTGGCGTGCGATTTTTGCGATACGGAGTTCGAGGATTTCCGCGCGATGGATTTGGTTTCTGTCGTGGCGGAAGTGAAAAAACTGGCGGAAAAGCGCATCGATCTCGTCGTCATCACCGGCGGCGAACCGCTGCGGCAGAACATCGCGCCGCTATGTGAAGCGCTGTTAGCCGAGGGTTTGCGCGTGCAGATCGAAACCAACGGCACGCTGTGGCGGCCCTTGCCCGAAGGTGTAAATGTGGTGTGCTCGCCGAAAGTGACGGATGGGAAATATCACCCGCTGCGCCCGGATTTGCTGGCGCGGGTGGATGCGCTGAAATTCATCGTCAGCGCGGAATCCGGCGAGTATCATGCCGTTGGTGAAGTCGGTCAAAGCGGCACCAATATCCCCGTTTACGTGCAGCCGATGGACCAATACGACGCCGCCAAAAACGCCGCCAACACCGCGCATGCGCTTGCTTTAGCGCAGCAAAACGGTTATCGCCTGTCGCTGCAAATGCACAAAATGCTAGGGATTGCATGAAAAAGGCAGTGTTACTCTTAAGCGGCGGGCTCGATTCCGCGACGACCATGGCGCTCGCCAAAGAGCAGGGCTTCGAGGTTTATGCGCTCAGTTTCCGCTATGGCCAGCGCCATGCGGTGGAACTGCAAGCGGCGCAAAAAGTGGCGCAAATGCTGGGCGCGCGGGAGCATAAAATCGCGGATATCGATTTGCGGCTGTTCGGCGGCTCGGCGCTGACTGATGACATCGCCGTGCCGAAAGACCGCTCGGGCGATGAGATATCCACAGGCGTTCCGATCACTTACGTGCCCGCGCGCAACACCATTTTTCTGAGCTTCGCGCTGGCGTGGGCGGAAGTGCTTGGCGCTTACGATATCTTCATTGGCGTCAATGCATTGGACTATTCCGGCTACCCGGATTGCCGCCCGGAATTCATCGAGGCATTTGAACGCATGGCCAATCTCGCGACGGCCTATGGTGTGGAGGCGAAACAGCATATTCGCATCCACACGCCAATCATCCGCATGAGCAAGGCGGAGATTATCCGCGAGGGGCTGCGGCTCGGTGTCGATTACGCGCTGACCATTTCCTGCTACGACCCGCTCAACGGCAAGCCCTGCGGCCATTGCGACAGCTGCCAGCTCCGCGATAAAGGCTTTGCGGAGAATGGGTTGCGGGATCCGTCGCTCGCTTAGCCGGATTGCTTGACGCGCGGGCGCAATCGCATTACGAAGCGCAGATGAGCAAAACCGACCATCTCTCGCAACTCGGCGAGGCTACCAAACTTCCGAACTCCCCGGAAGAGGCGGTGCTCGAGCGCGTCGAAAACCCGCACCCGAACGTGGATTATTTGGTGCGGTTTACGGCGCCGGAATTCACTTCGCTTTGCCCGAAAACGGGGCAGCCGGACTTCGCGCATTTCGTCATCGACTACGTGCCGCGCAATTGGATTGTGGAGAGCAAGTCGCTGAAATTGTTCCTGCATTCGTTCCGCAACCACGGCGCGTTCCACGAGGATTGCTCGATTGAAATCGCGAAGCGGATTGTCGCGGCGATCGAGCCGGTGTGGCTGCGCATCGGCGGTTATTGGTACCCGCGCGGCGGGCTGCCGATCGATATTTTTTACCAGACGGGCGAAGCGCCCAACGGCGTGTGGCTGCCGGACCAGGGCGTCGCGAATTACCGCGGACGGGGCTAATCGCTGCATTAAAACTGCAAAAATAAGCACCAATAAGTGCGCAATAGAGAATAAAACCGTGCCATTTAACGCCCAAAAGTGCGTTTTTAGGGCCGTTTGTTTCACGTGGAACATTTTTTATTTTTTTACAGTGACTTACTGGTAGGTGCGGGAGCGGCTATACTTTTCGGTTTTTTGAAGACGGACCCCGGCGTAAAGCCGGGATGACGTGGGGAGAGCATGTGCCCACACTCCGTCATTGCGAGGCCCTTTAGGGCCGCGGCAATCCATCTACTTTTTCTTTTCCACTTACCTCTTTCGGCTTTGTAACCAAGATGGATTGCTTCGCTAAGCGCTCGCAATGACGCCAGTGGGGAGGATGGAGCTTAATTCACCCGAAAAAAATATACTCACCGCACCCGCTTCGCGTTCATTGCCGCGAGGTCGAGGAAGGTGAAGCGCTCGCGCGTGAGGTGGGCGTAGCTGGTGGCGAAACGGTAGCGCTCCTCGGCGAGGCCGATCTGCGCGGGTTGGGTGTGGATGCCGCTATGCACCAGCGCGCGCTCGAGCGTGTTGGGCGCGAGCGTGATGGCTTTGATTGCTTCGACGATGCCCGGCCAGGTTTTTTCAAGCCGTGCGTTGATGGTTTCGCACTGCTCGGCGGTGAGGAGTTTCTGCGCGTAATGCTGCGCGATGCTTTCGGCCTGCTGTTGGCCGAACAGGCGAACGAACTGCTCGGCGCTGTAGGGCATCGGCCGTGTTGACGGCATGCTGAGCAACATGCGCTGCTGGAACTGGCTGACGGTGACGGTGGTGAGCGCGATGAGTTCGCCGTGGAGCATGTCGTGCAGCTCGCTGCCGTATTTCAGTTCGAGCGTGTGGGCGATCATGTGCTCGCCCTGGCTGGCGACGGCGCTGGAGCCGAATTCCGTCATGGCGTCGCCCGCGTCGAGCAGTGCGGTCATCAGGTGGGTGATGAAGCCGGATTCGTCATCGCGCGCGTTCATGAGGCCGCCGAGGAGCGCGGATTCGTGGGCGCGCAGGCGGTCGAAGATTTCGCGCGGGTAGGGCTGACCGAGCAAATGGTGGGCCATCAGCATGTCGGCCTCGACGGTGCTGCGGCAAAGCGTATCGCCAATGCCGGCGCGGGTAAGGCGCTTCGGTGCAGCGGTGAGGATGGCGGTATCGGCGATGACGGCAACGGGTGGTCGCGCGGGGAAAGATTGCTTGAAGCCCTCTACCTCGAGGCTCGCGTTGGCGGAAGTGTAGCCGTTCATCGAGGCGGCGGTGGCGACGGTGAAGTACGGTTTTTCGGCAATGAACGCGGCGTATTTCACGAGGTCGTTCACGGTGCCGGAACCAATGGCGACGAGCACGTCATACGGTGTGGCGGCGAGGGCCAGTTCCTCGGCGAGTTTTTTCGCGGGGCGCACGCGCATGCCGAGATGATGGATGGCGATGCTGGGCAATTGCGCTTTCACTTGTGCGCCTGCGGCGGCGAGGGTTTGCTCGTCACCAATCGCGAGCAGTTTTTTCCCCGGCCAATTTTGCGCGCATAAAGAAGCAATGCTTTCGCAAGCATTGGCTCCGACGGTTCGCGCTGGCTGTGGATTCGTCCGCATGTTTTTCCACAGGCAGCGTAACAGTAAGCGTTTCAGATGACGAAGGAAATCACGCGGCGGGGGATGAATCCGCTTATCGCTTGCCTTAACCGTTGCGCTGCCGCCATAACTTCTCTCCCGCCTTTGGATAGATTTATGCCGCGCCGCTATTTTGCCATTTTGAGTGTGCTCATCGCCCTGACGTTCGGCATGGCGGCGCGCGCGCAGGACATGCCGCTCGATGCGGCGGAAGATGCGAAATTCACGCAATGGGTCGAGCAATTCAAGGCACGGGCGGTGGCGCAAGGCGTGTCGCAGCGCGTGGTGGATGAGGCGTTTACGGGGCTGACGCTCGATACGGAAGTGATCGCACTCGACCGCAAGCAGCCGGAAAACAAGGTCACGCTCGCGCGCTATTTGCACAATACGATTTCCAATCGCCGCATCGAAAAAGGGCGGCAAATGCTGGCGGACCATGCGGATGCACTCGCGGCGATCAGCAAGCAATATGGCGTGCAGCCGCAATATATCGTGGCGCTATGGGCGATCGAATCGGATTACGGCGACCATAAAGGCGATTTTTCGGTGGTGCAGTCGCTCGCCACGCTGGCCTATGAGGGCCGCCGCGCGGAGTTTTTCAGCAATGAGTTGATCGACGCGCTGAAGATTCTCGACGCGGAGCATCTGCATAGCGACGAACTCACCGGCTCGTGGGCAGGCGCGATGGGCGATTGCCAGTTCATGCCCTCGACCTACCTGAACTACGCGGTGGATGCGAGCGGCGACGGCAAGCGCGACATCTGGAACAACCCGGCGGATGTGTTCGCGTCGATTGCAAATTACCTGCATTCGCTCGGCTGGAACCCACAGGAAAACTGGGGCCGCGCGGTGACGCTGCCGAAGAAATACCATTTGCGCAGCGACAGCATCAAGCATGGCCATAGCGGCAATTTCTGGCGCAAGCAGGGGCTGGTCTATGTGGGCGGCGGACACCCGGATGGGCCAACGAATCTCTACGCGATTTATGCAGGCACGCCGGGCGAGCAGGCCTACTTAATCACAGACAATTACAAAGCGCTGTTGCAATGGAACCGTTCGCGCTATTTTGCCACCGCCGTCGGCACGCTGGCCGATGCGATTGGAGAGTGACATGAAACAAATGCGCCTGTTCGCCGTGCTCGGCCTTGCTTTGCTGCTCAATGCCTGCGGCAGTTCGCACAGCGTGACTTATTCCGGCCATGAGGAATCGACCGAAGGCGTGCCCGGTTTCGTGAATGGGAAGAAAACGTCGCCTTACAATAAGCTCGGCCAATCCTATACGGTGGACGGCGAAACCTATGTGCCGCACAACCAGCCGGACTATGTCGAAGAAGGCATGGCGAGCTGGTATGGGCCGGGATTCCATGGCGGCAAAACGGCGAACGGCGAATCGTATGACAGCAACGAGCTGACCGCCGCGCATCGCACGCTGCCGCTGCCTTCGATCGTGAAAGTCACGCTGCTTTCGACCGGCAAATCCGCCTATGTGCGGGTGAATGACCGCGGGCCGTTCGCGCATAGCCGCATCATCGACCTCAGCCGGGGTGCGGCGGAAAAAATCGGGCTGTTGCGCGTCGGCGTCGGCAAAGTGCGCATCGAATATATGAAGAAAGAATCGGAGCGGTTTGCGGAGCTATTGGCGAACGGGCGTGACCCGAAATCCATCGACCTCGCCAGCGAAGTGATCGGTTCCGGCGGCGAAACGCAAGTCGCGGGGAACGATACGGTGCCAACGGCGGAAGCGAGCGCGCCCGCCCATGCCCAGCATGCCCAGAGTTTCTGGGATAGCGTGAGCCCGGATGCCAACGCCGCCGAGCCGGTAGCCGTGGCCGCGAACGCGCCGGAGCCGACGGGCGAAATCGTGCCCGTGCCGCAGGAAACGAACCAGGCCGCGCCGGTGGGCGATATTGCGTCGAGCGAGTTGAACGCGCCGTCGCCGTTCAATGTGATGGCCTCGAACGCGGGCGCGAAAGCGGCGGCCAAGCCGATGCAGTTGGCATCGCTGAGCCCCGCGCCTGCGCCCGTCGCCGCGCATGCTGTCGGTGGTACGTATGTGCAGCTCGGTGCGTTCGGCAACGAACAGAATGCGAACCGCTTGCGGGATAAATTCAGCAGCCTTGGCCCGGTGAATATCCTGCGCAAAGAGAGCGCGAACGGCACGGCGCTGTATCATGTGCGCATGGGGCCGTATGCGGATGCGGGGGCGGCGCAAAGCGCGCTCGACCAAGCGCAGACCGCGGGTATTCAGGCAAAAATCATCAAAGAATAAACAAGAAAATAGGGAGTCGCACATGTTGAAACGTTGGTCCTGGTTGGCGGTGGGTGTCATGATTGTGGCGGGCGCGTTCGCTTCCGGCGCCTCGGCCGCAAAACCCGTGGCAAAGCCAGTTGCCAAGGCCGCCGCACCCGCCCCCAAACCGGCGGACGATGAAGCGAGCGGCGAGGCGGGGCTCGACCTCAGCTTACGCACCAAAGCCGCGGCGATGCCGGTAAAAGCGCTCGACGGCAGCGCACTGACGACGGCCGCAAGCCATATGTACCTTGTCGATTTCGACACGGGCACGGTGCTCGCGCAAAAAGCGGCGGATGAGAAAATGTACCCGTCCTCGATGACCAAAATGATGACGCTCTACATCATTTTCGACGGGCTGAAAAAAGGCACGCTGACACTTTCGAGCCAGTTTACGGTGAGCGAAAAAGCGTGGGTCATGTGGAACAACAAAGGCAGCTCGATGTTCCTGCCGATCAACAGCCAGGTGTCGCTGGAGGATTTGATCCGCGGCATCGCGATCGATTCGGGCAACGATGCGTGTTACGTCGCGGCGGAAGGGATTGCGGGCTCGGAAGAAGCGTTCGCGAAACAGATGAACGACGCCACCAAAACGCTTGGCATGACGAACACGAATTTCGTGAATTCCAGCGGCTGGCCGAGCCCGGACCATACGACGACCGTGCATGATCTCGCGCTGCTGGCAACCGCGCTCATCCGCGAGTTTCCGGAGCAATACCGTTACCTCAGCGAGCGGGAATTCACCTTCCATAATATCCGCCAATTCAACCGCAACCTGCTGCTCGGCAACACGAGCCTGCATGTGGATGGGCTGAAGACTGGCCATACGGATGCGGCGGGCTACGGCATCACGCTGTCGGCGAAAGAGCCGGTGACGAACCGCCGCCTCGTGCTGGTGGTGAACGGCCTCGACAGCGAGGCGGACCGGGCTTCGGAAGGCGAGCGCCTGCTGAAATGGGGCTTTGCGAATTTCACGGATGTGCTGGCGTTTAGTAGCAGCAAGCCCGTGGTCGCGGATGCGAAAGTCTGGGGCGGCGAGGCGCAGCAAATCGCGCTCGGCGTGGCTTCCGACATCAAGCTGAGCTTGCCAAAATCCGGCGCGGCAGCACTGAAAGCGCAGGTGAACTATAAGTCGCCGCTCATCGCGCCGGTGCAAAAAGGCGCGAACGTGGGCACGCTGACGCTGACCTACGCCGATGGCTCGACCAAGGAATTCCCGCTCGTCGCGGGCGCGGATGTGGCGAAGCTCTCCTTCTTCGGCCGCGTGGCGCGCGCGCTGTAATGGCGGGCCGTTTCATCACGCTCGAAGGCGGTGAGGGGGCGGGCAAATCGACGCAACTGAAGCGGCTGGCCGCGGCTTTCGCGCAGGCGGGGATCGCGGCGATCACCACGCGCGAGCCGGGCGG
>OUNJ010955601.1_pt1 | contig 13255 bp, 6 predicted proteins | sample 1755361 | NCBI WGS metagenome assembly OUNJ01 (sample SAMEA3914825, study PRJEB12502) | metagenome | biome: forest; material: soil | place: USA | collected 2012-03-12 | depth 0.1 m
CCGGCGGCGGCGATATCGGCACCAGCCTCGGCCAAGGCCAGGGCGATCCCCTGGCCAAGACCCGTATTGGCGCCGGTGACCAAAGCCACCTTGCCGCTCAGATCGAAGGAATTCATGGGTTTACTCCCTGCATTTGGTTTTAGTGATAGCTGATCGTCCAGCGGATGGAGAAGGGCTGGCTGAGGACGCGGGGGCCGGCCTCGCAGGTGACCAGCGCCGTCATCGCGCCGGTATCGGACTCGTAGGCGGGATTGTGATCGAGCGCCGTCGACGTGCAGCGGTCGAGGCCCGTGACCTCGAACGCGGTGACGTCACCGTGACCGAACCGCGTCGTGCCGCCGTCGGTGACCGGTGCCGTGGAGAAGCCGGCGAATTCGAGACGGATGGCTTTGACCTTCAGCGGCGCCTTGGGCGTATAGACGTCGGTTCGAGTGATCTTGCCGGCGTCGAAAGCGTAGGTCGTGACGACCGACAGACGGTCGTCGGCCACCGGCGCGTTCTGGCCCAGGCGGTCGAGCTTGTCCTGATAGTAGGTGAGGGTGGTACGGCCCTTGTCCTCTACCACCTTGGCGTCGCGCTCATAGGCCAGCGGCATCAGGTGCGTGCCGTCGTCGAGATCGAACCGTGGCAAAAGCAGGGGCGCATCGCCGTCGGCGACGCCTTCGAGCAGGCCGCGCGAAAATGGCACCGGGAAATAGGGCGAATGCATGTGCTGCTCGCCACCGCCGTTGATGATCGGCAAGCCGATGATGTGACCCAGATCGCGGCGCGTCAGCAGCAGACGGTCGTATTGCCCCCTGGCGAACCAGGTCACGGTCTCACGCGGCAGTTTGGCGATCGCGCCGTCGAGGTCGGCGATCGGCGTCTTGTCCTTGTACCCCAAGGCATTCCAGCCTTCGCTGGTATAGGCGTATTGATGGGCCAGCGACAGGTTTTCACCAAGGATGCGGAACTTGCCGCGATAGGTGTCGGTGCGGCGGCCATCGTCCCACAGATTGACTGAACCGGTCTTCGGGTTGATCCAGAAGTCGACATAACGCTCCGCCGCGCGTGAGGCATAGGCATAGGCCAGGGCCTTTTCGTCGTCGCTGAGCACGCCCAGCCGGGCGGCCGCGGTCAGGACTTCGATGATGGCGGTTTCGCTATAGGGGCCGAGGCTGCGGCCATACTCAAAGCCTGAGCCGTCGGCATGGATGCGCATCAGCATGACGTCGGCCGAATTGCGCAGCCATTTCAGCACGTCCGCCGGCGGCTTGGCGTCGGTCTCGATGAAGTGGTTGGCCAGTTCGCCGGCCAGAAGGACGCTGTAGCGGTCGAAACGGCCTTCGCCGTCGGTCTCGTCGGCAAAGCCGAAATCGCCGGAATAGGCCTGATAGTGGGCCAGGATGCGCTGATAGAGGTGGTTGGCGCCATCCTCGCTTTCCCAACCCATATCGTGGCGCAGTCGGGCGATGGCGAAGGCGACGACGTAATAGTTGTTGGGATGGTCGATCAGGTCGTAGCTGTCGGCATCGACGAACATGCGCCAGTCGAGATGAACGCGCAGCTTGGCCAGGGTGAGGCGGTCGACGGCCTGGTCGAGCAGGCCCGCCCGGCGCAGCTTGTCGAGCGCCAGGACATAATAATAGGCGCCCCAGGTGTCGTTGGCGTCGTCGGCGGTCAGCTTGGCCACCGAGCGGAAATCGGTCAGGTACTGATGCAGCTTGGGATCGTCGGGCGGCAGGGTGACCAGATAGTCGACCAAGGCCAGGGCGATCTTGCCCGGCAAAAACTTGTCGCTGCCGCTGAACACAGGCGTGCCGTCCAGTACCAGGCCGCGCCCCTGCTTCACGAGTTGCAGCAGCAAGGTTTCTTCCTGCGGCAGAATCCGGTCCTGGACCGTGCGGTTATAAGGCACGATCGCGGTAGGCGCTGAGGGGGGCTGCGCCGAAGCTTCGGTGCTCAGCCCGGCAAGGGCCGTCAGGACGATAGTCGGGATCACAACACGCATAGTCACACGGAGCTGAAGGAAAGAGGGAGCGATCGGGGTATCAATCGCCGGGAAGCGACAAGCGCGGCGGCACATCTGGCTTGACCAATGTGGCGAACATCGATTCCAAGTGGGCTGGTCAAGTCAGTTTCCGCCCGCACGGTCGCTCAATGTACGATTTTGCCGAAGTGGTCGTACCTATTTTAATGGCATAAGTCTCAAAAACAGGGAATGAGTCAACAAAATCTCAGCTCAAAATGCCGAATAGCGGATATATTTTTTTATCGAATTATAACATAAATTATAAATTTTTATTTTAAATCAATGAGTTGCTTTAATTTCCGCGGGGCAGCGGCAGCGTTTCGCACAATACACTACTTGAATCCCTATAATAGGGACGGAACTTGCCTGACCTGATGCGTAAAAGTGACAGGTGATGGCAAATAGTGCGAGAAAGACGCGGCGTGCCTCGTATATTGGCCTGACGTCTCGTAAAAATATAACTCACTGTAAAATAAGTAAAATATATTATGGCCAAGCGCGCAAATGCGGTCAAATGCTCAGGCCTCTTTGTGAAAGGCTCAGGTTTGGCCGGCAAATTTCCGTTGAGTGTCAATAAAAACCCTATAGGGTCCCGATAATTCACAAGGCGTCCCACGCATATGCGGGCCCATAAGACGCTGAAGATCAAGTGGCAGGGTAAAATGATATCGACATCGACAGTGACGTCCCCCGCGGCAGTGCGCCGGCGCGGCCTTTCTCGTTCGCGCGCGGGTCTTTTCCTCGGAACGTTGTTGCCAATAACGGTATTGTTGGGCGGTGTGGCCTCGGCCCAGAGCTTGCCCTCCAACGGCCAGGTGGTTTCCGGCCAGGCGACGATCTCCGGATCTTCGAATGCCCTAACGGTGTCGCAGTCGACCGACAAGGCGATCATCAACTGGGACAGCTTCTCGATCGGCCAGGGCCAGTCGGTTCAGTTCAATAACGGCAACGGCGCGACGCTGAACCGTGTGACAGGCACCGCCCTGTCGTCGATCGACGGCATTCTGGGCGCCACCGGGTCAGTTTATCTCATCAATCCCAACGGCGTCATCGTCGGCAAGTCGGGCGTCATCAATGTCGGCGGCACCTTTGTCGGTTCGACGCTGAATGTCAGCGATGCCAATTTCAAGGCTGGCGGCGATCTGACCTTCAGCGGTGCCTCGGACGCCTCGGTGGTCAATCTCGGCAAGATCGGCGCCCTGGGTGGCGACGTCACACTGATGGCCGCCCATGTGCGCAATGACGGTTCGATCAGCGCCGCCAACGGCAGCGCTAACCTGATCGCCGGCCGTAACATCATCCTGAGCGACTCGAGCGGCGGCAACAGTTTCCTGGTCGTCAGCGGCGGCGCCGACACCTCGGTGACCAATACCGGTGCGATCACCGCGGCCCAGGCGACCCTCGAAGCCGAGGGCGGCAGCATCTATGCCTTGGCCGGCAATACCAGCGGCCTGATCCGCGCTACCGGCGTATCGACCCAGGACGGCCGTATCCGCCTGACCGCTGGCGACGGCGGCTCGGTCACGGTCGACGGCACGACGCTTGCGGCGACCAAGGCCAATGGCGACGGCGGCGATATCGCCATTACCGGCCAGTCGGTCACGGTCGGCGCCGATGCCGCGCTCGATGCCAGCTCTGCGGCGGGGCAGGGCGGCACCATTTCGGCCATTGCCGGCATGACCTCGGGCAATCTGTCGTTCAAGGGGTCGGCCACGGCGACAGGCGACACGGCCGGCGGTTCGGTCGAAACCTCGGGCTCAAGCGTCGACTTTACCGGCGCGCGCATCAATACGACGGCGGCGCACGGCGCCACGGGCACCTGGCTGACGGACCCGTTTGATTTGACCGTGGACAGCGGCGCGGCCGCGACGATTTCGAGCAATCTGGCGACCACCAATGTGACGCTGCAGACGACATCGACGGGTACCAGCGGCCCGGGCAACAGTGCGTCGGCGAACGGCGACATCAATATCAACAGCGACATCACCTGGTCGAGCGCCAATACCCTGACGCTCGATGCCTATCGCAGCATCAACTTTAACGCCAATGTCACGGTCAGCGGCGCCGGCAAGGTGGCGTTGAAGACCAATGACGGCGGTGCGAATGGTGACTACGTCTTCAACGGCGGCAAGAGCCTGTCGTTCACGGGCGCCGAAGGCTCGGGTCAGAAGCTGACCATCAACAGTACGGATTACACACTGTTGTATTCGATGAAGGAAATCGACCTCATCGATGGTAGCGATCAACAGGCGGGTACGGGGACCGCGGCCTCGGCCGGCGGCAACTATGCGCTGGCGACCTCGCTCAATGCGGCGGGAGTCACCTATTCGAAGGGCCTCGTCGGTACCAGCAGTACGGTGTTCTTCACCGGCAACTTCACCGGCCTTGGCAATACGATCTCGAACCTGACGATCGCTCACGCCACCAATTCGTCCCTCGGCCTGTTCGGCGCGACGTCCGGCGCGACGATCCGCGACCTCGGCCTGATCAATCCGTCGGTCACCCTGACCTCGAACACCGATACCGGCAATTCCTACGGCGCCCTGATCGGCCAGGCTCTGGCCGGCACGACGATCAAGAACGTCTATGCGACCAATGTCACCGTGTCGGGCGCGCTCGACACCGGCGGTCTCGTCGGCCGTCTGACGGCCAGCACGATCAGTAACGCCTTCGTCACGGGTTCGGTCACGGCCAACGCGGCCAGCGGCTCGTCGACCAATGGCACCGGGGGCCTCGTCGGCCGCCTGATCACGGGCCTCGCCTCGACCTCGAATATGATCGACAATGCCTATTCGACGGCCAATGTCACAACCTCGGGCGTCGTCACCTATGTCGGCGGCCTGGTTGGTGATGCCACGGGTAGCGGTGCCGGTCTGTTTGCCAGCATGACCAATGTCTATGCGACGGGCAATGTCACGGTCAGCTCAGGCTCGACGACGACGGGCGCCGGCGGCCTGGTCGGACGCCTGGGCAGCAGCGCTACGGCCCTGGGTTCGATCAGCAACGGCTTTGCGACAGGAATAGTCACCGGCACGGCGACCAATACCGGCCGCTTCATCGGTACGCGCAACTCCAGCAGCACGGTGACCAACGGCTACTATAATTCGGACGTCACCGGCGGCACGTCGAACGTCAACGGGACGGGTTCAACGACCGGAATTTCGGGCAAGCTGACGGCCCAGCTCGAGACTTTGAACAGCTTCGACGCCACGGTCTGGAGCACAAATACGGCGCTCGGTCTCTATCCCTTCCTCACGACCTTCTCCAACACCAATACGGTCGCGGGCTCCGCGTTCAACGCTGACGGATCGGCCGCGGCCAGCGCGGCGGTCGCCATCTACACCAACGGCACGCTGCTCAATACGGCGACCAGCGCCGGCGACGGCAGCTATAGCTACAGCTTCCTGACGCCGATCACCCTGACGACGAAGCCGGCCATCGGCGCCACCCTGACGCTGAGCGGCGCCGGTTCGATCTCGGGTGCCAGCTACAATTCCGGCGGCGCGGTCAGCGGTTTTAATCTCAAGTCGGGCGGCTTCACCTACGCCACCTCGGACACCAGCTATTCCGGCCTGTTGGGCGACCTGTCCTCCACCTTCGGCGCCACGCCCTATGCGGCGATCAGCGCGGCTCAAGGTTCGGGCAGCCTGACGATCGGCGCGACGGGCGCCTTCACCATCGACCAGGCGATAAATCAGTCGGGCACGGCCTTCGTCGAAGCCGGCGGCGGTAGCTTGACCCTGTCGGGTACGGGCTCGGTCGCTTCGTCCGCCTCGGGCACGGCGGTGACGCTGGCGTCCAACGGCGCCTTCGTCAACAATGCCGGCGCTTCGGCGGTGACGGCCAATAACGGCCGCTGGTTGATCTACAGCCAGTCGAGCAACGATCCGACGACCATCGACGCCGATGTCGACGGTGGCCTGTCGGGCAAGAGCTACTATAACGACGCCTTCAACTTCACCACGGGCACCCTGGCCTCGACACCCAACAGCGGCAACCGCTTCGTTCACGGCTCTTCACCAGTGCTGACGGTGACGCCGGATACGACGTCGGTGACCTATAACGGCAACGCGCAAAGCGATACCTACAGCGTCACCGGCTATCTCGGTTCGGACCAGGCGGGCGATAGCTTGACCGGTTCGGTCGGTGGCCTGACGACGTCGAGCAAGAACGCCGGCAGCTACAGCCTGACCGCATCGGGTTCGCTGACCTCGGACGAAAACTACACGGTCAATGTCAATGGCACCGGCACGCTGACGATCAATCCGGCGGCCTTGACCCTGACGGCGGTGACCGACACCAAGACCTATGACGCCACGACTTCATCGGCGCAGACGCCGCAAGCGTCTGGCCTGGTTGGTGGGGACACTGTCAGCGGGCTGTCGGAATCGTTCGATAGCCCCAATGCCGGCAATCGCACCCTGTCGGTGAATTCGGGCTACACCATCAATGACGGCAATGGTGGTGGCAATTACACGGTGTCGACCGTGAACGTCGCCGGCTTCATCAGCGCCATGGCGGTGACCACCCTGACCTGGAACGTGGCCAATGGTTCCTCGACCTACGGCTCGACGCCGGTCCTTGGCGCCGTCACCCTGAACGGTGTCCTGGCCAGCGATGCCGGTAACGTCTCGGGCACGGAGGCCCTGTTCTCGGGCTCGACCCAGGTGACGCCGAGCTCGACCCTGGCCGCCGGAACCTACGCGGAAAAGGTCACCGGCCTGACCGGTTCGGCCGCCAACAACTACGTCCTGGCGACCACCGGCAACACCGCCGGCGTCTATATCGTCAATCCCAAGCTGCTGACGGTGTCGCTGATCGGCTCGACCAGCAAGACCTATGACGGGACGACCACGGCGGCCCTGACCGGCAGCAATTACAGCCTGGGCGGTGTCGTCGGCACCGACAATGTCTCGCTGGTGACGGCCTCGTCCGGCACCTATGCCGACAAGAATGCCGGCAGCGGCAAGACGGTGACGGCGAACGGATTGAGCCTGACGGGTTCGGCCGCGGGCAATTACACCATAGCCACACAGGCCTCGGGTGCCATCGGTACCATCAACAAGGCCAGCTTGACCGCCTTCCTGACCGGCACGGTGAGCAAGACCTATGACGGCACGACGACGGCGACGCTGGCGGCCAACAACTACAGCCTGACGGGCGCGATCAGCGGCGACAAGGTCACCCTTAACAACCCGACCAGCGGCACCTATAGCGACAAGAATGCCGGCAGCGGCAAGACGGTCGCGGTGACGGGCCTGGCCCTGACGGGGGCCGACGCCGGCAACTATACGGTCAACACCCAGACTTCGGCGGCGATCGGCTCGATTGCGCAGGCGTCGCTGACGGTCACCGCCAATAACCAGATCAAGGCTTACGGCGCCAACGATCCGGCCCTGACCTATAGCGTCACCACAGGCACACTTTACAGTGGCGATAGCTTAAGCGGCGCCCTGACCCGCGATGCCGGTGAACTGCCGGGCGGCTATGCCATCGACCAGGGCACCCTGGCGGCGTCGAGCAATTACAAGCTGAGCTTCGTTCCGGGCACCCTGACCGTGCTCAGCAAGCCGCAGCAGGACAATATCGTCTTCAGCCAGGATTTCGTCCTGCCGTCCCTGACCGACCTGCCGGCGACCATGCCGACGGAGACGACCAACACCACTACGACGGGCGGCGGCTGCACCGATACTTCGGCGCTGGCCTGCCTGAACCAACCCTATCCGGACAACAAGACGGTGTCCGCCTCCATTACGTTCTCGGGGCTTTGAGTTATGAATAAAGTAAAATCCACCGTCCGCGCCTGGCATATGGGCGGTTGCGCCCTGTCGATCCTGGCCGCCGCCGTGGCCGGTCACGCCTCGGCCCAGGCCGTCGAGCACAACAACCCTGTCGTGCCGGCCGGCAAGACGGTGCTGGTGGCGCCGCCGAACATGGTGCCGGCCAGCCAGGACGCGACCCCGCTGGGGACCAACCTGAAGGGCATCGTCATTCTCGGCGCGACCGATGCGGTTCATACCGATGCGGGCACCGGCCTCGATCTCGGCTCGGGCAACCGCCTGCAAAACGACAGCCGCGCCCGCACGGAACTGGGCCACTTCATCGGTCAACCGCTGTCGCGCAAACTGATCGCCGAGGTTCAGGCAACGATTGCCCGCGCCTATCGCCGTCAGGGCTTTCCCTTCGTGTCGCTGTCGACGCCGGAACAGGACGTCACATCGGGCGTGCTGCAGATCCGCGTCGTCGAATTCGTCGCTGGCAACATCACCGTGCATGGCGCGGCGTCTTCCGCCGAGGCGCAACACGTTGCCGGTGCCGTGCGCCAGAAGAGCGGCGAGCCGATCAATGCCGATCTCCTCAATCAGGACCTGGCCTGGCTCAACCACTATCCGTTCCATCAGGTCCAGGCGGTGTTTTCGCCGGGCAACAGCCTGGGCGTCAGCGACCTGTCGCTGAACGAGACCGAGGCCAAGAACTGGACGATCTATGGCGGCTATAACAATGCCGGCTCGCCGTCGACCGGCCTCAACCGCTATTTCGCCGGGGCTTCGGTCGGCAATCTGCTGGGCGCGGACAGCGTCCTGTCCTATCAGGGCACGAGCGGCGACGGCCGCGTCAACGGCCACGGCCGGTATATCAGCAATGCCGTCAACTACACCTTGCCGGTCGGTCGCGGCCAGGTCGAGGCCAGCCTCGATCAGGTCGAAACCAACCAGTCGGTGACCCCGTTCGCCGTGCGCCTGACCGATATCGAAGGCAGCGCCGGTTACCGCTTTACGCTCAGCGGTTTCCCGGGCGATCGCGCCCAAAGCGATGTCCGCGCCGGCGTTGAAATCAAGCATGAGGCGGCCAAGACCTTCTTTGCCGGCACCGATGTCTACGATGCGTCGATGAATGTCGATCAGCTCTATCTCGGCTATCATCGCGCCGCGTTCGACAGCATGGGCATGTCCGACCTCGATCTCGTCCTGCACGCCAATCCGGGCAGCGGCGAGAGCAAGGCCGCGGTCAGCGCCTATTCGCTCGGCCGCATGAAGAGCAATACCTACGGCTATCTCGGCCTGACCTATAATCGCACCACCAATCTGCCGGGCCGCATCGTGTTGAACACGCTGGCGGTCGGCCAACTGGCCGGTGCGCCGCTGCCGCGCAGTGAACAGGCCGGACTTGGCGGTGCCTATCTGGTGCGCGGTTACAGCCTCGACGACGGCGCCTACGATACCGCCTTCGTGCTGCGCAACGAACTGCGTCCGGCGCCCGGGGCCTATGGCACGGGTCCGGTCAATCCGTTCGTCTTCGTCGATATCGGCTATGGCCGCGACAACTACACCAAGCTGAGCCATAGCCTGGCCTCGGCCGGTGTCGGCGCCAGCGTCTATCTCACCGGCCACGTGGCACTGAATTTCGACGTTGCGCGGCCGCTACAGAACGCCCCGGTGACGCGGTCCGGCGACTGGAAGCTCGACACCAGTCTGAGCCTGCGCTTCTAGGAAGATTACAGTGGCAAGAGCAAAATCGGCCGCGGCCCTGAGCCTCGGCGTGGCCTTCCTGTGCGCCTGCGGCGGCGGGGGATCGGGCGGCGGGAGCAGCTTCAGCGGGGGCGCGGCATCGAGCAGCAGTTCGGGCGCGTCCTCGTCAAGCGCCTCGTCTTCGAGCACATCATTGGCGTCGTCTTCGTCGTCCAGCAGTTCGTCCTCATCGAGCAGCGCCTCGTCGAGCAGCTCGTCGGCTTCGGCGCAGTATCCGGCCGACGTCTTGGCCGGGCTGACGGCGTGGAAGCTGCAATTGCCGACCGGGCCGTCGACCTCGGCGACCGAAGTGCCGCAGCCGCAACTGGCGACCTTCGCCGTCACCCCGTGGTTTACGTTAAGTGCCGACAAGACCATGGCCGTGTTCCGCGCCAATGCCGGCGGCTCGCGGACCAGCACCAATACCGCCTATGCCCGCTCCGAACTGCGCGAAATGGTGCCGCCCGGCACTACGGCCGCCGCCTGGGACTGTAATAGCGCGACGCGCGCCATGCACGTCGAGCAGGTGCTGACTCATACGCCGACCGTCAAGGCGCAGGCTTCGATCGGCCAGATCCACGACGACAGCAATGACAATCTGATGCTGTTCTATCGCGGGCCGTCAGGCGCCAACGGCACCAGCGATACCGGCACCATCGTCGTCTATCAAAACAACCACGCCACCATGGTGACGCTCGATACGGCCTATCATCTCGGCGACAAGATGGCAGTCGACGTCACCGTCACCGGCGGCACGATGAGCGTGCACTATCAGAACCTAACGACCGGCAAGACGGCGGATGCGCCGGCGGTCGCCTTCTCCGGCGTGATCGGGCAGTGTTATTTCAAGGCCGGGGTCTACGTGCAGAGCTGCTCGACGACCGACAGCAACGGCAATACCAATGCAGAATGCGTCGCCAAGGCTCTGAGCAGTTACGACACGGCCGACGCCTATGCCGAACTCGGGATCAGCAAGCTTACGCTGCAATGACAGGTGCGCCCCGCTTCGCCAGCGAGTCGGCCATGACCCAGGCCACACCCGTCAGTGCCAGATTGAGGGCATTCTCGCCCCACAGAAAGTGGCTCGACGGATCGGCGATGAGCATGGGGATGTGCACCAGGGGCTGGAAGCTGGCATACATCACGGTCAGCAGGATGGCGGCGCGGCGGGCCTGAATACCGGTCACAATGGCTAAACCGGCGGCGATGTGAAAGACGCCGGTGGCATAGGCCCAGAACAGCTGCGAAGGCGGCAGCCATTTGGGGACGAGCGGCACGGTCAGGTTCAGATAGGCGAAATGGGCGCCGCCGAAGACGATGGCGCAGAGGCCGAACACGATCTGGCCAATACGCTTCAGACGCGCCGCCAGCGCTGCGTCGATATTGGCATTGGCGGCAAAGACGATGAGCGCGGCCGCGGCGATGGCGAATTGCTCGGCGGCACTTTCATATTCGCCGTAGACGCTCCAGTTGGCGACAAATTCCGCCCCGTCCATCACGATCATCACCACGACCATGAAATAGGCGATGATGGCGGCTGCCGCGATGACCGCCGTACGGCGAAAGGCAACCGCCGCGCCGCTGATCAGCATGAACGCCCCGGCGGCATAGGCGAAGAGCGGCCGGCCGGGCAAGGAGGCTGGCACGGTCTGGCCGGTGACGAAATCCGCCCAGGCCAGACTGAGCGCGCCGATGGCCATGATGCCCAAACCGTAGACATATGCGCCGAAAGCCTTTGGCTTCGCTGTATCCGCGTCCGTCATGGTGGCGTCCCCCATTGTGGAGCGCCACCATACAGCTATTGCGGACGTCTATCCATGGCCGTCAGCTCCAGGATCCGCCGAGCGCCCGGATGAGGCCGACGGTCGACTGATACTGTGCCGCCCGAACCTTGAGCGCCTGGCGCCGGATCGCCAGTTGCGAGCGCTGGGCATCGAGGACGTCCAACTGCGACGACGAGCCATTGGTGTAGCGCGACTGCGACATGGCCAGCGCTCGGGTAGCCGCCGCCATGGCCTGGTCTTCCGAGGTCTGCTGCTGTTGTAGGTAGCTCAGGTCCGACAGCTGGTCTTCGACGTCGGCCAGCGCCGTCAAAACGTTCTGCTGATAGGTGGCAAACGCCCCATCGAGACCGCCCTTGGCGTAGTCGATACCGGCGCGGCGACGGCCGCCGTCGAACACGGCCTGCGACAGGATGCCAGCCAGCGACCAGGTGTGCGAGGCGTTATCGAACAGGGTGTCGAGATCGCTCGACGCAAAGCCGCCCGATGCCGTCAGGTTCAGCGTCGGCAGCCACGCCGCCTTGGCGATGCCGACGCGCTTCTGTGCCGCTTCGAGCGAGATGTAGCTGGCCGCGATGTCCGGGCGGCGTTGCAGCACGTCGGCCGGGATGCCGGCGGGGATGGCCGGCACGGCCTCGGCCCACGGCTCCTTCGCCCAACTCGTGCTGTTGAGGTCGAAGGTGCTGGCCGGTTCGCCGACCAGGACGGCCAGGGCGTGGATCAGTTGCGCGCGCTGCTGGTCGAGGGATGCGGCCTCGGTGGCGGTGGTATCGACCTCGGTTTGCAGACGGGCGACGTCGAGTTCGGCGACATCACCTTCCTCGAAGCGATGCTGCGTCACCTGGAGGCTACCGCGATAGGCCGACAGGGTATCGGCGACGATGGCGCGGTCCTCATCGAGGGCGCGCAGGGCGAAATAACTTTCGGCGACGCGCGATTGCAGCAGCAACTGGGCGTCGCGCAGCAGGTCAGCACTCGACTGGGTATCGAGTTTGGCGGCTTGGGCGGCTTTTGACAGGCGCCCGCTGAGATCGACCTCGTAGCTGAGATCGACGCCTAAGGCATGGTCGGTCAACGCCTTGCCCGGCGGTTGCAGATAGGTCGAACGCGACGGCGAATAGGAGACACCGGCCTGCGGCCACAGATCGGCGTGCGATGACTTTAACAGGGCCTGGGCCTGTTCGAGGTGGGCGGCGGCCAGTTTGACGTCGTTATTCTTGTCCATGGCCCGCGCCATCAGGTCGTTGAGCACGGGGTCGGAAAAGATCAGCCACCAGGCGGCTTTCGGTGCCGGGGTTGTGGCCGCCGATTGGGTGGCGGCCCCCTTGAAGGCGGCCGGGACCGCCGCTGGGGTGACCGGAACGAGGGCCGAGCTGGCGCAACCGCTGAGCAACAGGCTCAGGAAACCTGCGGCGATAAGAGGTTTGAGCGCCAAGACTTTGAAGGAATGGGACATATGATGTCTCCTTAGTCGATATATTGAACTTGCGGCTCATGCGGCGTGTCGTGGCCGTCTTCGCCTTGCAGGGTCGAGGTGTGCGACTTCAGCGGGCGGTTGCCCGACAGGCCGCGCAGCAGCACGTAGAAGAAGGGCGTCAGGAACAGGCCGATGGCCGTGGCGCCGATCATGCCGGCAAAGACCGCGATCCCCATGGCGTGGCGCATTTCAGCCCCCGCCCCCTGGCTCAGCACCAGCGGCAGAACCCCCATGATGAAGGCAATCGACGTCATCAGGATCGGCCGCAGACGCAAGCGGCTGGCGCGGATGGCGGCTTCTCGGGGGCTGAGGCCCGTCAGTTCGAGTTCGCGGGCGAATTCGACGATCAGGATGGCGTTTTTCGCCGACAGCCCGACCAGGACGAACAGGCCGATCTGGGTGAAGATGTTGTTGTCGCCGTGGCTGAGGAAGACCCCGACCATGGCCGACAACAGGCCCATCGGCACGATCAGGATGA
>OUNJ010012650.1_pt1 | contig 13170 bp, 10 predicted proteins | sample 1755361 | NCBI WGS metagenome assembly OUNJ01 (sample SAMEA3914825, study PRJEB12502) | metagenome | biome: forest; material: soil | place: USA | collected 2012-03-12 | depth 0.1 m
ACGCGGCCCTGCGGATAGTTGTAGGTCCGGATGCGTTCGGAGCGGTCGCCGGAACCGACCTGCGACTTGCGCGCGTCCGAGCGGGCGGTGTCGAGCGCGGTGCGCTGGATGTCGTAGAGCCGGGCCTTCAGGTTGCGCATGGCGATCTGGCGGTTCATGTGCTGCGACTTTTCCGACGAAGTCGCGACGGTGCCGGTCGGCAGGTGGGTGATGCGCACCGCCGAGTCGGTCTTGTTGACGTGCTGGCCGCCCGAGCCCGAGGCACGGTAGGTGTCGATGCGGATATCCTTGTCGAGGATCTCGATCTCGACGTCCTCGGCTTCGGGCAGCACGGCCACGGTAGCCGCCGAGGTATGGATGCGGCCGCCGGCTTCGGTGGCCGGCACGCGCTGCACGCGGTGGACGCCCGACTCGAACTTCAGCTTGCCGAACACGCCGTCGCCGGTGACCGAGGCGATGATTTCCTTGTAGCCGCCGGCATCGCCTTCCGACACGCTGTCGACCTCGACGCGCCAGCCCTGGGCCGAGGCATAGCGGCTGTACATGCGGAACAGGTCGCCGGCGAACAATGCCGCCTCGTCGCCGCCAGTGCCGGCGCGGACTTCCAGTATGGCCGAGGCGTTGACGTCGCGGTCCTGCGGCGCCAGCAACAGGGCCACGCCGTGTTCCAGGTCCGGCAACCGGTCTTTCAGCTCCGTCAGTTCCTCTTCGGCCAGGGGCGACAGGTCGGGATCGCCCATCGCCGCCATCTCCTCCAGCTCCGGCACCTGGGCGCGCGCCTTCGACAGCCGCTCGACCGCCTCGGCGACGGGACGGATTTCGGCGTGCTCCTTCGACAGGCGCACGATCTCGGCGCCGTCGGTGGCCGCGGCCATGCGCGCCTCGATCATGCGGAAACGGTCCATGACCTGGTCTAGCTTGGCTTGGGGAAGATGGATCACAGGGACTCTGAGAATCAAAAAGGGTTGATATGTTTTTTCCCTCCCCATTACGGGGAGGGGGGACCGCGAAGCGGTGGGAGAGGGAACGGACGGCAAAATCCCCCTTCCGTCATTTGCTTCGCAAATGCCACCTTCCCCGTGAACGGGGAAGGAATAGGGATTGGTGTCCTAGACCTGTTTTGGATAGGTATCAACAAAGCTCTGCCGCTTTTCCAGTTCCATGTGCAGGGCCGCCACCTTGGGCGCCAGGGCGCGCCAGTCGATCTGCGACATGCGGAAGTCGCAGAAGGTCGCCGCGATGGCCAGGCTCAGCGTGCCCATGTCGAAGACCCCGGACGCCGGGCAGATCGTGTCGGCGTGGGCGAAGGCGCGCACCAGATTGTCCTGCCAACGCCCCAGCCACCATGGCGAACGCTCGGTCTCCGGCCGGCGGTTTTCGTAGATGATCCGCGCCAGCATTTCAGTGATCCCCGACGCCACCGTCTCGACGCGCCGCACCGCCCAGTAGTCGTCACCGCCGTAAGCCGGCAGCAGGTCCGGCCCCTCACCCTGCCCGGCCAGCCAGGCGGCGATCAGGCCAGAATCCTGCCAGGCCTGGCCATCGTCGTCGACCAGGGCCGGTATCTGGGCCAGCGGGTTGGCGGCAGCCAGGTCGGCCGGGCTGTCGACCGGGATGCGTATGACCTCTTCGATGCGATCGGTCAGACCACGTTCGCGCACGACGATGCGCACCTTGCGCGCGAAAACCGACGTTGTGCTGATAAATAATTTCATACCGGCGTTCTCCCAAACCCCATGGCGTACGCGGCCTGACTAGCTGAAATCCGTTGCCGGTCAAGGGCCGCAATCGTCTGCACGAAGGTAGCCCGCAGCCACATATAGGTTAAGAAAGACTTAAAATACAATGACATGCGTTTGCCGTAATTTAAGATATTTCATGTAAATGTTTCAACACGATAACAAAATACTCACCTCAGAATGAGGGCGTGGTGAAACGTAAATCGAGTGAACTGAAGCTGCTGGCCCCCATGGCCCTGATCGTGGTGGTTGCGGTATGCGCGCTGGTGGGATCGCTGTGGGTGTGGGCCAATCAAGCCGACAACCTGTCGCGGGCGCGCGAGGAGTCGCTTGTCAAGCTGGGCCTCGACCAGATGGCCGACGACCATGCCCTGCTGATGACGCCGATCACCATCTGGGACGACGCCGTCACCAAGACGCAGATACACTATGAAAAGCACTGGGTGGTCGCCAATATCGGCACCTACTTCCAGGACTATCTCGATTTCGAGACCAACCTGCTGCTCGACGACAAGGGCCAGGTGGTCTTCGCCTATCGCAACGGCAAGGAAGCCGATCCGGCCGCCTTCACCGCCCTGGCGCAACAGTCGAAAAGCGTCGTCTCCGCGCTGAAGCAGCGCTATGACGCGCGCCTGGCCCGCGGCCTGTCCTTCGATTCCGTCAGCAATCACGCCGGCCGGCTGATCGCCGTCGACGGCCATATCTATATCATCGGCGCCAGCTACCTGCGCTCCTCGACCGGCGACGCCAGGCTGATGAGCTATGCGCCGTGGGTCGCGGTCGGCACGCACGAACTATCCAACCAGGAACTGATCGCCCTGTCGCAGCGCTACATGGTGTCCAGCATCAGCCTGCTGCAGCCGGGAGAGCCACGCCAGCCGGGCTCGGCCTCGGTCGCCTTCCGCGACGAGGACGGCAATGTGCTGGCCGAGCTGACCTGGATGCCCGACACGCCGGGCCGCACCCTGTTCATCCGTACCCTGGGTCCCGTGCTCATGATCTCGCTGGGCCTCGGCCTGATCGCCCTGGTCCTCCTGCACCAGAGCCAGAAAGCGGCGCAAGGCCTGATCGCCAGCGAAGCCAAGGCCAAGCACATGGCGCTGCACGACGGGCTGACCGGCCTGCCCAACCGCACCCTGTTTGCCGACCGCCTCAATCAGGCGTGCGAGCGCCTGCACCGCCAGGACGGCCAGGTCGCCGTCATGTGCATCGGGCTCGACCGCTTCAAGGACGTCAACGACACGCTGGGTCACCTGGCCGGCGACGAGCTGATCCGCCACCATGCCGGCCGGATCGCCTCGATCATCCGCTCCTGCGACACCCTGGCCCGCCTCGGCGGCGACGAATTCGTCATCATCCAGACCGATACCGACGGCCTCAGCGCCGCCGCCCTGGCCAAGCGCGTGCTGGAAACCCTGACCGGCACGGTCAACCTCGAATCCGGCCAGGTGTTCTCGTCGTGCTCGATCGGCGTCACCCTGCTCCACGACGGCGACATCGAGGCGGCCGAAGCCTTGCGCCAGGCCGACCTCGCGCTTTACCGCGCCAAGGACCAGGGTCGCGGCCAGTACGCCTTCTTCGAAGTCGAGATGGACGCCACCATCAAGCTGCGCAAGACGCTGGAAACGGGCCTGCGCGAAGCCATCCACGTCGACGACATCCAGGTTGTCTACCAGCCCCAGGCCGACCATTTCGGCAACATCGTCGGCGTCGAGGCCCTGTGCCGCTGGACGCACCCGACGCGCGGGCCGGTGTCGCCGTCCTATTTCATCCCGCTGGCCGAGGAATGCGGCCTGATGCACGACCTGGGCGAACTGGTCATGCGCCGGGCGATGACCGATGCGGCGCGCTGGCCGGGCCTGAAGGTGGCGGTCAACGTCTCGGCGACGCAGCTGCGCCATCCCGATTTCCTGAAAAACGTCCGCCGCATGCTGGACCAGACGCACACCTCGGCGTCACAGATCGAGATCGAGATCACCGAAGGCGTGCTCCTCAACGACGATCATACCAGCCAGATCGTGCTGCGCGACCTGCGCCACATGGGCTTCTCGATCGCGCTCGACGACTTCGGCACCGGTTATTCGTCGCTCGGCTACCTCAGCCGCTATCCGGTCGACAAGATCAAGATCGACCGCTCGTTCGTGTCCAACCTGGGCGTCGACCCGGAAGCCGAGGCGGTCATCCGCGCCATCGTCAAGCTCAGCAAGGCGCTGAACCTCAATATCGTCGCCGAGGGCGTCGAGACGCGGGCCCAGAAAAACATCCTGCGCTCGACCGGCTGCAACATCATCCAGGGCTTCATCTTCTCGCGCCCGGTGACGGTCGAAAAGATCGACGACATGATCCGCGCCGACCGCCGGCTCAGCATCATCGAAGGCGAATCGGCAGCCTAAACGAACCCGAAGTCGGTTGCATGCAGGGTGACGCCGTTGTCGAACACGGCGATCGAGGCGGCACCAGCCGGGCCGGTGCCGTCGGGGTCCCAGTAGAGGGTGTGGGTCGCGGTATTGTAGATGAACTGGCCGTTGGTGCCGACGCGTCCTCCGACATGGAACTCATCCGCCGTCAGGTGATGCCCTGCCGTGAAACCGAAGTCCGAGGCATGGAAGATCAGCTTGTCGGTGCCCGAGACGAAGTCGGTAATGTGGTCGAGGCCGTTGTTGCCGCCCGGCGCCTGGAAGACGAAGCTGTCCGCACCCGCGCCACCGGTCAGGGTGTCGTTGCCGCCCAGGCCCCGCAGGATGTCGTTGCCATCACCACCGTTGATAATATTGGCGGCATTGTTGCCGGTGATGGTGTTGCCCAGGACATTGCCGGTCGCGTTGACGGCGTTGTAGCCGGTGAGAATGAGGGTCTCGACATTGTCCGGCAGCGTATAGGTCACCGCCGAGTAGACGACATCCGTGCCTTCGTTGGCGTTCTCGATGACCACATCGCCAACATTCTCGACGTAGTAGGTGTCGTTGCCAAGGCCACCGGCCATGGTGTCGGCGCCCTGGATGCCGTTGAGGATATTGTTGCCGCTGTTCCCCGTCAGGTGGTTGGCCTCGCCATTGCCGACCGCCTTGATGTCGGCTGAGCCCGTCAGGATGACGTTCTCGATATAGCCCGCCACCACGAAATCGACCGAGGACATGACCGTGTCGTTGCCGGCGTTGTTGCCCTCCGTGATCTTGTCGCCGGCATTGTCGACCACATAGGTGTCATCGCCCGCCCCACCCTTCATCTGGTCGGCGCCGGCCCCGCCATCGATGTAATCGTTGCCGTCGAGGCCAGCCAGGATATTGGCATCACTGTTGCCGGTCAGAACATTGCCGAGCGCATTGCCGGTGCCATTGATCGCCGCCGTTCCGGTCAGGGTCAGGTTCTCGACATTGGCCGACAACGTATAGCTGACGCTTGCCTGGACCAGGTCGGTGCCTTCATTGGCGTTCTCGGTCACCACGTCGTGGATGTTGTCGACGACATAGGTGTCATCACCCAGACCACCTGACATCGTATCCGCGCCTGCGCCACCGTTCATGACGTTACTGCCAATATTGCCCGTCAGGACATTGGCGAGTGCGTTGCCTGTGGCGTCGAGGTCACCATCTCCATAGAGGTCTAGGTTTTCAACGTTCGTTGGCAGTTGATAGGATTCGGTGGCGATAACGGTATCGATGCCCTGGCCGCTTGCTTCGCTGACTAGATCCGTAGAGTCAGCGACATAATAGACGTCGTTTCCGGCGCCGCCTTGCATGGTCTGGTGAGCATCCGTGGCGACCAGAATGTCATCGCCGCCGGCACCGACGAGGGCTTCATTGGCGGCCAAGCCGATGATCGTGTCAGTGTTATCTGTACCCACAACCTGTCCGCTTGCATCCGGTGTCGTAATCGCCTGATGCAGAGTCGATTCCGCATCACTGATATAATCTCCAAGCTTATGCAAAACCTTGTCAGTTACTGCGCCCAGCAGATCAGAAGCATCGTTGACTAATTGATAGTTGCTGCCAGTGTCTTCCGTAAACGGATCAAGAACCTTGACGAGCGCGACCCACATGGCTTCAGAGGTGGGATAATTTCCGTTTGCATCGTCTTCAATGAATTTATATGCGTTATAAAGAACCTGCGCCAAATCAACGCTGAACGACACGGCTTCAAACGCGCCGGCGGCAACTGTTGCCCCCGCACCTTCTTCGGGAGCCAGCACAATGAATGGCAGTGTCAGCAAAGCGGGATGTTCGACCGCCTCGGTCGCCAAAATTCCCAAAATCGCCTTAAGCCCTTCTTTCGCGGTAATATTTATTCCTGTGCCCGCTAAATCCTCCAACAAGTCATCTGATAATTTCTGAAAGTCATTCAATATTTTCTGGTTATCGTCATTGTCAACCGCCTGCTGCGCAATCTCCTCGGGAGAAAGGGCCGCCGTTTGCAGCCCTGTCAGGGTCGTGACGCCATCAACAGTCGACAGGTTAAATGAACCGATACCCTGCCCCTTTATATGAAGCGCGCCGGTTACCGCGAAACCGTCATCCGTTTCGACCAGATTCTGGACAATATATCCGCCTTGTCCGTCGTGACTGATAACAATCATGCCACCGGAAAATCCATCCGCTAAAACGACCTGTTCGCCGACTTCCAAATCTTCGACCGTGTCGCCGTTGCCGGCGATAAAGGTATCGATTCCACCGCCCCCCGTCAGTTGATCTGAGCCACTTCCACCATCCAGCCTGTCGTTCCCATCACCGCCGTGCAGTTCATCATCCCCCCCCATTCCATCGATTTCATTATTACCTGCGCGACCAAAGCCATCACCTTCTGCGGTCAGCTTATTGTCGGCATCATCACCAATCAGGTTAATTGAACCCGTGCTGCCTATCTCTATGTCGGAAAAACCACGTATTATGTTTCCGCCACTGCCGTAGTAAAATTTATTGGACAGCATATTGACATAGATATTTTCCGCGTCGTCTATACGGCTAAATGAAAGATCAAAAATTAGAGATGAATTTTCAAAATTGGACAAAAATTGGTTGCCAGAAAGGATAAGTTTACCGCTTCCCCATTTCATATCTGGAACAGCAGAATCATCACCCTTAGTATCTTCATCAAGAAATATTCCTAAACTTCCGCCATTTTCTAAAAAATTATTGCCTTCAATATCAGCATATACATTTCCTGAATGTGCCGCATTTATTGCGTTATAAAAAGGATCATATTTACCGGAACCACCGACTCCAGAATATAATTCAAAATCGACATATTCTGATATTGTACTATTCAGTATTGATACAGTAGCGTCCCCACCCTTTCCTGGGTGGCCGTCCACAGCACCACCACCAGCATATCCACCTTCTCCTCCATATAATAAAGTATATATTCCAGAAGATATTGAAGACTGACTGATGGATACTGACGCAACGCCTCCAATGCCACCGTCGCCCCCAGTCCCTTCATAAAGGGACGGAACGTGGCCGTTGGGATTGAGCCCTCCCCACCCGGCATACCAACTTTTACCTCCCCAAGCCCATACCGTTAAACTTTCCAAGGTGATATCGGAGGAATTTAAGACAGCACCGCCACCATCGCCACTATTTGCGCCATCACCGGCCGGAGCTGTAGCGCCCGTAGCGTAGGCATATCCTCCTTCACCCCCAGTTCCCCCATGGCCGCCTCGCCCGCCAATTAAATTAATATGATACGAACTTGAGTTATTTGTCGGTAGAAAATTGTAAAAAGCCGTTTTACCATTTTGGCCCGGCTGACCATTGCCACCAGAAGTTGCTTCATATGCAGAAAACAGCCCGCTGGAACCATTAAGTCCATCAGAACCGTCGGTGCCGCTTTGATCAATTTCTATCTCAGGCATAAATCTATACTCTTTTTTTGTTAATAATACTTAAGCCACAACGTCTATTAACAGTATAATTCCGCTCTTTTTAGCTGCAAAGGCAGTTAACCAGACTTTGATGCAACAAGCAAAGTCGATCTTGGGTTGCGCAGCAACTATTCATGTGCTCACGCTTTCAAAAACAAAAATGTAACCGTTCGAGTCGCGTTTTATGATGCCACAGTCCTGAGAGGCCAATACCACTTGGCTGCCGTCGCGGTTGCCCTAAAGCTTTTCCGCGTGGGCCTCGACCAGTTCGACGATATGCTCGATCATGTCGGCGTTGCTGAGCTTGTGGTCGGGCTTGCCGCCCAGATAGACCATGCCCGCCCCGGCCCCGCCGCCGGTGAAGCCGACGTCGGTATAGAGCGCCTCGCCCGGGCCGTTGACGACGCAGCCGATGATCGACAGCGACATCGGCTTGGCGATGTGGGCCAGCCGTTCTTCCAGCTTCGCCACCGTGTCGATGACGTTGAAACCCTGGCGCGCGCACGACGGGCAGGCGATGATGTTGACACCCCTGTGCCGCAGGCCCAGCGACTTCAGCAGGTCGAAGCCGACCTTGATCTCCTCGACCGGATCGGCGGCCAGGCTGACACGGACGGTGTCGCCGATCCCCGACCATAACAGGTTGCCAAGCCCGATCGACGACTTGATCGTGCCGGTGCGCAGGGGGCCTGCCTCGGTCACGCCGATATGCAGCGGGCAGTCGATGGCGTCGGCCAGCATCTGGTAGGCGGCCACCGTCAGGAACACATCCGACGCCTTGACCGAGATCTTGAACTCATGGAAGTCGTGATCGCGCAGGATATTGGCGTGATAAAGCGCGCTTTCTACCATGGCCTCAGGGCACGGCTCGCCATACTTGTCCATGAACTGCTTTTCCAGCGAGCCGGCATTGACGCCGATGCGCATGGACAGGCCGTGGTCCTTGGCCGCCTGCACCACCTCGCGCACCCGGTCGGCCGAGCCGATATTGCCGGGATTGATGCGCAGGCAGGCCGCGCCCGCCTCGGCCGCTTCGATGGCGCGCTTGTAGTGAAAGTGGATGTCGGCGACGATCGGCACCTTGGCTTGCTGCACGATGGACTTCAAGGCCCGCGTCGACTCGACGTCCGGGCACGATACACGCACGATGTCGGCGCCCGCCTCCTCCAGCGCCCGGATCTGGGCCATGGTCGCCTCGATATCCGAGGTCAGGGTGTTGGTCATCGACTGCACCGTGATCGGCGCGTCGCCACCGACCAGCACATTGCCGACACGAATCTGGCGGCTCTTGCGCCGCTGGATCATCCGCCATGGCCTGACGTGTGTGTGATCGTGAGCGTGCTGGGTATCCATGGCGGGACTTTCGGCTAGTGCGGCGTGCCCTGTATATCAGAGCCCACCCCGCATGTAACAAGGCTTTGCGATTTTATTGCGACACGGCTAACCGCAAATCACGCCGATGGCATGGTTGAAGAAGCGGCGGATATCATCGGGGCTCTCGCCCGAGCGCATCCGCACGGACAGGGCCGAGTGCGTCGCCGAAGCCACCATGGCCAGGGCTTCCAGATTGGCATTGGGCGACAGGTCGCCGCGCGCCTGCGCGATCTGCAGCCGCCGCAGAAAGGCCCGGTCCATTTCGTGAAACGCGTCACGCAGCTTGGCCGCTACCTCGGGGTCGCGCAGGCTGTCGGTCAAGGCGGCGCCAACCATGAAACAGCCCCGGCCCGGGCCGTCCTCGTTCGAATAGATCTCGATGGCTGTCTCGTAGATGCGGTGCAGCGCTTCACGCAACGGCACCGGCGCCACGAAGGCCGGCCGATAACGGCGGCGCACATCGTCGATATAGTCGTCGATCACCGCCTTGAACGCCTCCGCCTTGTCGCCGAAAGCGTTGTAAAGGCTGGGCCGGTTCATGGCCGTGGCACCCGACAACTCATCCAGCGACGTCGCGGCGAAGCCCTGGTCCCAGAACAGTTCGCGCATCGACCTGAGCGCACTGGGCCGGTCGTAAGCCTTGGGGCGGCCACGCGTCTTTGCTCCGGATTCCGATTTTTGTACCATTTCGTATAATATTCCTTGACGTTCGCTTATTTTATGCGATCTAGTACAAAAAACAAGGAGGCCACGATGCGCAAGATAAAAATCCTTCTGATTTCAAACCTTTTTCTCCTCGCACCGGCCATCGGCGCGGCCCAGGACATCGAATCGGGCGACATGACCCTGGTCAAGGCACCGCCAAAACCCGAGTTCATCATCGATGGCGCCGATTGGCAATGCGTCGACATCATTTGCCACGCGGCGTGGGTCGACGACATGCCGCCACTGCGCTCCTGCCGCCGCATCGTCGCCGAGACCGGCGCGGTGACGGCCTTCAGCTGGCACGGCAAGGCCCTTTCGGCTGATCAGTTGGCGCAATGCAACGCCGCGGCAAAATCGTGACGGCCGACCGCGCCATCCTGGCCGCCGCCGTGGCGCTGGGCCTGCTGCAGTTGGTCGTCTTCGTCCATCTCTACGCCACGCGCATTCCGGCCCTGATAGCGGCGCGTGTCCGGAGCCAGGATATAAACACCGCCGTCCTGACCAGGCTACCCGACGTCGCGCGCAATGCCGCCGCCAATTACAACAACCTGTTCGAAGCCCCGACCCTGTTCTTTGCTCTATGCGGCGTCGCTGTGCTGTCGGGCCATGCCGATGGCGTCGATGCCGCCCTCGCCTGGGCCTATGTCTGTCTGCGGATCCTGCACTCTCTGATCCACACTACCGTCAATATCGTTCTGCTGCGGTTTTCGCTGTTCTCCCTGTCCTGGCTGGCGCTGAGCGTCCTGCTCGTCCGCTGCGCCTGCCACCTGCTCACCAGTTGACCCTGGGCCCGGCGGGCGGCGTTTCCCGCCGGGTCACTTTTTTACGGCTTGTGGCAAGCCCGGTGAAATCGATTACAGAAAGCACTGGGAGGCGCTAGGCAAGCCGCGATTCCACGGCTAGGTTGGCGGAAACCTTGCGTGAGACCTCATGACGACCACCTCCACCACCACGGCCCCGGACGAAACCGCCGCCGGCAAGCCTCACTACGAAGTCCTCGACGGCCTGCGCGGCAGCGCCGCCGTCATGGTCGTCCTGTTTCACATCATGGGCATGGCGGTCAGCTGGGCCGATACCGGCCAGTTGCTGCACCACGCCGCCATGGCGGTCGATTTCTTCTTCGGCCTCTCCGGCTTCGTCGTCGCCTATGCCTATGACGACCGTTGGAAGACCATGACGACGGGCCAGTTCTTCGCCATCCGCCTGGTCAGGCTGCACCCGCTGGTCCTGCTGGGCGCGGTGCTGGGCCTGCTCAGCTTCCTGTTCGACCCTTTCCCCGACAATCAGAAGATCGTTCCGCTGGCCATCGTGCTGCGTGATTTCGCCCTGGCCTGCTTCGTCCTGCCGCACCCGTCCCTGCCCAACCGCTGGACCGACAGCCACAGCCTCAACAGCCCGGCGTGGTCGCTGATGCAGGAATATATCGGCAATATCGCCTACGCCCTCGTCCTGCGCCGCCTCAAGACCTGGCTGCTCGGCATGGTCGTCCTGATCGCCGCCGGCTTCCTGATCCACATGGTCTGGCATTCCAACTCCATGGACCAGGGTTCGGACTGGCTCAGCATCTGGGGCGCGCCGACGCGCATGGCCTTTTCCTTCACCATGGGCCTGTGGCTCTACCGCGTGCGCGACCGGTTTCCGAGGCTGCGCCTGGGCTGGGTCGTCCTGACCATCGTCCTGGTCGCCGCCTTCGCCATGCCGCTGGTGCCCAAGTCCGTGCCGCACGGCAACGGCGCCTACGAAGCCGCCATGGTCATGGTGCTTTTCCCGCTGATCATCCTGAGCGGCGCCCATTCGCAGATCGGCAAGCTGGAGATGGCGCTGTGTAAGTTCGCCGGCAGGATATCCTACCCGCTCTATATCCTGCACTTCCCGTTCCTGTTCATCTACATGAACTTCGTCACGTTCAGGAAGCCGCCGCCGGCGATCGCCTACACGGCCGGCACCATCGCTTTTGTCGTCGTCATGACCTTCGCCTGGCTGGCCCTGAAGCTCTATGACGAACCCATCCGTCGTATGCTCAAGCCGCTGACCGGTTCAAAGCGCTAGACCGCACACTTACGCCCGTTCACGCGTCTTCAGGAACTTCACGTCCGGGAAGCGTTCGGCGACATAATTGATCTCCCACGCCGACTTGCCGAGGAACACGGGATGTTCGTCCAGGTCCGCCGCCATGGCCGAGCGGTACTTGCCGGCGAAGTCCTCGATCTTGTCCGCCGTCCCGCCCAGCCAGCGGGCGTCGGAAAACGGCGAGGCTTCGAACACGCACTCCAGCCCGTATTCGTTGGCCAGGCGGTCGGCCATGACCTCGAACTGCAGCTGTCCAACCGCGCCGACGATGAAGTCGGCCCCGATCGACGGCCTGAACAGCTGGGTCACGCCTTCCTCCGCCAGCGATTCCAGCGCTTTCTTCAGGTGCTTGGCCTTGAGCGGATCCTTGACCCGCACGCGCTGCAGGATTTCCGGCGCGAAGTTGGGCAGGCCCTCGAAGCGCACCACGCCGCTTTCGGACAGGGAATCCCCGACCCGCAGGACGCCGTGGTTGGGGATGCCGATGACGTCGCCGCCGAACGCCTCCTCGGCCAGTTCGCGGTCCGAGGCGAAGAACATGATCGGCGCATTGACCGAAATCTGCTTGCCGGTGTTCTGCACCTTCAGCTTCATGCCGCGCTCGAAACGGCCCGAACACAGCTTCAGCATGGCGATGCGGTCGCGGTGGTTGGGGTCCATATTGGCTTGGACCTTGAAGACGAAGCCGGTGACTTCCTTGTCGGCCGGCTCGACCTCGCCGTCCGCGCCCGCCTTCAGCGCCTTGACCGGATGCGGCGCCGGCGCGAAATCGCCGATGGCCGTCAGCAGTTGCAGGACGCCATAGTGGCGCAACGCCGAACCGAACAGCACCGGCGTCATGTGGCCTTCCAGGAAGCTTTGCGTGTCGAACGCCGGAAAACCGCCCTGGACCAGCTCGGCCGCATCGCTCAGTTCGGCCAGTTCCGCCGCGTCGAGATAACCTGCCGCCACGGCCTCGGCCAAAGGCACCGCCGCGTCGTGGCCCTGGTCGTATTCGGCGCCCGACTCGCGCTTTGTAAAAGGATAAAACAGGCCGCTTCCGATCGCCGCCATGCCGCGGAAACGGTTGCCCGAACCGGCCGGCCAGTACAACGGCGACGGATCGAGTTGCAGCTTCGACGCCACCTCGTCCAGCAAGGCCAGCGGGTCCTCCGCCTCGCGGTCCATCTTGTTGATGAAGGTGATGATCGGAATGTCGCGCAGCCGGCAGACCTCGAACAGCTTCAGCGTCTGCGGCTCGATGCCCTTGGCGGCATCCAGCACCATGACGGCCGCGTCGGCGGCGGTCAGCGTCCGGTAGGTGTCTTCCGAGAAGTCCTCGTGGCCCGGCGTGTCGAGCAGGTTGAACACCTTGTTGTCGTGCTCGAAGGTCATGACCGACGACGACACCGAGATGCCGCGCTCGCGCTCGATCTTCATCCAGTC
>OUNJ010000079.1_pt1 | contig 13142 bp, 13 predicted proteins | sample 1755361 | NCBI WGS metagenome assembly OUNJ01 (sample SAMEA3914825, study PRJEB12502) | metagenome | biome: forest; material: soil | place: USA | collected 2012-03-12 | depth 0.1 m
GTCCCGGCCTATTTCAACGACGCCCAGCGCCAGGCGACCAAGGACGCCGGCAAGATCGCCGGCCTCGAAGTCCTGCGCATCATCAACGAGCCGACCGCGGCCGCGCTCGCCTACGGCCTCGACAAGGACAACAACAAGAAGATCGCGGTCTATGACCTCGGTGGCGGCACCTTCGACGTGTCGGTGCTGGAAATCGGCGACGGCGTCTTTGAGGTCAAGTCGACCAACGGCGACACCTTCCTCGGCGGTGAAGACTTCGACATGCGCGTCGTCGACTACCTGGCCGACGAGTTCAAGAAGGAAAACGGCGTCGACCTGCGTTCGGACAAGCTGGCCCTGCAACGCCTGAAGGAAGAGGCGGAAAAGGCCAAGAAGGAACTCTCGACCGTCGCCCAGTACGATCTCAACCTGCCGTTCATCTCGATGAACGCGTCGGGCCCGCTGCACCTCAACATCAAGCTGACCCGCGCCAAGCTGGAATCGCTCGTCGAGGACCTGATCGCCAAGACGATCGGGCCGTGCCAGCAGGCGCTGAAGGACGCCGGCATGAAGGCGTCGGATATCGACGAAGTCGTCCTGGTCGGCGGCATGACCCGCATGCCCAAGGTCGTCGAAGCCGTCAAAAACTTCTTCGGCCGCGAACCGCACAAGGGCGTCAACCCGGATGAAGTCGTGGCGCTGGGCGCCGCCATCCAGGCCGGCGTGCTGCAGGGCGACGTCAAGGATGTGCTGCTGCTCGACGTCACCCCGCTGACGCTGGGCATCGAGACCCTGGGCGGCGTGTTTACCCCGCTGATCGAACGCAACACCACCATCCCGACCAAGAAGTCGCAGGTGTTCTCGACCGCCGATGACAACCAGTCGGCCGTCACCATCCGCGTCTTCCAGGGCGAGCGCCCGATGGCCAGCGACAACAAGCTGCTGGGTCAGTTCGACCTGGTCGGCATTCCGCCGGCGCCGCGCGGCGTGCCGCAGATCGAGGTCATCTTCGACATCGACGCCAATGGCATCGTCCACGTCACGGCCAAGGACAAGGCGACCAACAAGGAGCACTCGATCCGCATCCAGGCCAATGGCGGCCTGTCCGATGCCGATATCGAGCAGATGGTCAAGGACGCCGAGGCCAACAAGGCCGAGGACGAGAAGCGCAAGGTGCTGATCGAGGCCCGCAACCAGGCCGACGCCCTGATCCATTCGACCGAAAAGGCCGTCAAGGATTATGGCGACAAGGTTTCGGCCACCGACAAGACGGCGATCGAAACCGCCATCGCCGACCTCAAGTCCGCCAAGGACGGTGAGGACGCCGAGGACATCAAGGCCAAGCACCAGACCCTGATCCAGGCGTCGATGAAGCTGGGTGAAGCGATGTACGCGGCGCAGCAGGACGAAGGCGCCCAGGCTTCGGCCGAACCGCCGGCGGATGACGGCGTGGTCGACGCCGAGTTCGAGGAAGTCGACGACGACAAGAAGAGCGCCTGAGGGCGTCAGCGATGAGCGCGCTTCGTCCTTCTGCGGATAAGACAACGGCGCTCCGCTCGGATGATCAGGCGGCGGCAGGGTTTGACTCCTTGCCGCCGCTGCATCAGACATTATATTCCAGACAATTGACAAGGCCACTAAGCCGCGGGCGCGCATCTTGCATGCGCATGCCCGGACCGGCTGTGACGGGGCGAGTACGATGAGCAAGCGTTGCTATTATGAGGTTCTGGAGGTCGAGCGGACCGTCGATGAGGTCACCCTCAAATCGGCGTTCCGCAAGAAGGCGATGGAGCACCATCCCGACCGCAACCAGGGCGACGCCGGGGCGGAAGCGCGCTTCAAGGAAGTCAATGAAGCCTATGGCGTCCTGTCGGATGCGCAAAAGCGTGCCGCCTACGATCGCTACGGCCACGCCGGCATGAACGGGCAGTCGGCCGGCGGTGGCTTCCACGGCGGGGCGCAAGGCTTTTCCAATGTCGAGGACATCTTCTCCGAGATGTTCGGCGACATTTTCGGCCAGCAGCGCCAGCAGCGCGGCCCCCAGCGCGGCCCGGACGTGCGCTTCGACTATGAGATCACGCTGGAGCAGGCCTACAAGGGCGCCGAGGTCGACATCGTCGTGCCGACGACCCTGACCTGCGAGGCCTGCCACGGCTCCGGCGCCAAGTCGGGCACCAAGCCTTCGACCTGCATGACCTGCGGCGGCCAGGGCCGCGTCCGCTCGACCAACGGCTTCTTCGCCGTCGAGCGCACCTGCCCGCACTGCAACGGCCAGGGCACGATCATCAAGGAAGCCTGCGAGGCTTGTCGCGGCCACGGTCAGGTGCGCCAGAACAAGCCGCTGAAGGTCCGCATCCCCGCCGGCGTCGACGACGGTGCGCGCATCCTGCTCAAGGGCGAGGGCCAGGCCGGCCAGAAGGGTGGCCCCAAGGGCGACCTCTACATCTTCCTCAGCGTCGCCGAGCACGACATCTTCGAGCGCGACGGCCTGGACCTGCACTGCTCGATCCCCGTGCCGATGCCGACCGCCGTCCTGGGCGGCGTGCTCGACGTGCCGTGCCTGATGGGCGGCGAGAACTGCGACGGCCAGTGCAAGCTGGAGGTTGCCGTGCCCGAAGGCGCGCAGACCGGCCACAAGGTCAAGCTGAAGGGGCGCGGCATGCCCGGCCTCAACAACCGCCAGAAGGGTGATCTCATCGTCGAGCTGTTCGTCGAGACGCCGAAGAACCTCAATGCCCGCCAGAAAGAGCTGATGAAGGAATTTTCCGCCATCTGCGAGGCCCAGGCCTACGCCCAGTCGCAGGGCTTCATGCACAAGGCCAGGCGTTTCTGGGACGACATCACCGGCACCGCGGCGCAATAAGGGCTACAGGCCCTTAGCCCGTAAGATTATGACGAGGTCCTTAATCCTATACCTCCCCATCAAAGATGGGGAGGGGGACCGCGACCGCTCTTGCGGTCGTGGTGGTGGGGCGACTTGCTTTCTTCTTTCCAGACCCTATCCTTAAACATGCCTGATGCGCGCGACTTCATCACCGCCAACCTGCGCCTGCTGCCCGCGCCCGCCGTTCCCGAAATCCGGCTCTATCGCGCCTATCCCGGCAGCGGGCTCTCCGGCTTTGTCGGTGAAGACGGGCCGCCACCCTACTGGGCCTACGGCTGGGCAGGCGGCACCGTCCTGGCGCGGTATCTTCTTGACCACCCTGAAACCGTGCGCGGCCGCCGCGTGCTCGACCTCGGCTGCGGTTCGGGCATCGTCGCCATCGCCGCCGCGAAAGCCGGCGCCAGCCGCGTCCTGGCCAGCGATCTCGACCCGAACGCGTTGGCGGCTACCCGATTGAACGCCGAGACCAACGGTGCGGCCATCGAGGTTGTGGCGGCTGTTCCCGATCCGCTGGATGCCGATCTCATCCTTGCCGGCGACGTGTTCTACAGCGAGGACGTCGCTGAACGGTTGCTGGCTTTCCTCGATGCCTCCGGGGTCGAAGCCCTGGTCGGCGATCCGGGGCGGGCGTTTTTGCCGCTCGACCGGCTGGAGCGGATCGCCGAATATATCGTGCCGGACTTCGGCAGCGCGGAGCCCGCGCCGGCGGCGGTTTATCGCTTCAGATAAGGCCAGGGGCCGCAGGCCCCTGGACCCCGAAACAGGAAGGCGTTGACCCGGAAGACCCGAATGCCTATTCGGAGAGGATCAAAGACCCTCTCCGAAAAGGCATGGGATTATCATGGCTCCCCCCCCCGCCACCCGTTTCGCCATCGCCGGCCACAAGGGCCGCATGGGCCAGGCCGTGGCGCGCGTCCTCGACGAAGCCAAGCAAACCGTCGTCACCAAATTCGACAAGGGCGACCGCCCCGACCTGACCCGCACCGACGCCGTCATCGATTTCTCCACGCCCGAAGCCTCGCTCGCCCTGCTCGAAGCCTGCGCCGCCGAAGGCCTGGCTCGTCCGCGCCCGCTGGTCCACATCATCGGCTCGACCGGTTTCACGCCCCAGCAGCTCGATCGCCTGACCCACTATGCCGACCAGGTTGTCATCATCCAGTCGGGCAATTTCTCGCTCGGTATCAACCTCCTGATGGGACTCCTCAAGCAGGCCAGCGCCCGCCTCGGCGCCGAGGCCTGGGATATCGAGATCACCGAAGCCCATCACCGGCGCAAGGTCGATGCGCCCTCGGGCACCGCCCTGATGCTGGGCGAGGCCGCCGCCTACGGCCGCAATGTCAGGCTGGACACAGTCAAGGTCGCAGATCGCGATGGCATCACCGGCCCGCGCGAAACCGGCGCCATCGGGTTTTCAGTCATTCGCGGCGGCGGCATTGTTGGCGAACATTCGGTGATGCTGGCCTCCGAGGACGAGATCATCACCCTGTCGCATTCGGCGCGCGACCGCACCCTGTTCGCGCGCGGCGCCCTGCAGGCGGCGCTGTGGGGCCGCAAGCAGACCGCCGGCCTCTACGACATGCAGGACGTCCTGGGTCTTTAAGCCCTGCAAAAAAGCCAAATCCAGGCGACGGACCGTCCCGAGCCTGGATTTGTCTTCATTGGACCGCGACAAAGTACAATAAGTGCAGCGAGGCACTCTGTCGCGAGATGATTAGTGCGCGGCCTTCGCGCCACCCATCTTTGTCGCTGTCTTGAAATTACCGATGGCCGCGATGACGCCATAGGCGATGAGATACATCAGGAGAATGCCGACAATCGGCGCCAGGCGGTGGTAGTCGGGCAGGCCGGTGATATTGAGACGGCCATTGAGTGCGGACGGAATGGCGCGCACCACAAAAACCAGCACGACGGCGGCCAGCGCCTTCAGGCCGTGGCGGGAGTTGGCCGTGAACATGCCGATCAAAACGGCAATGAAGATGACGGGGATCAGATTGGTCGCCGCCATGACGTCTTGCAGGCTGTCGCCAAGGTGTTGCAGGAAGCTCCAGATATCGTTCATGATTTTTTGGTCCTTGTCGATGGTTTCAGGGGCAGTCAGGGCAAGGATACGCGCCGGCATTTCTAGCTTTTGGTCGCACTTCGTTAACCATGAAATGCCGGCGCATCTTCACGGGCGCGAAATAAATAGTCAATAAAGATATGTTCACGCCTTGCCGGGCTGCGGCGCGGACAGGGACAGGACCTGCTTGACCAGACCCGTCAGGCGGATGATGACATAGGCTACGACCAGCAGAACGGCCAGCTGGATCTGGTTTTCCGGCTGGCTGAAATCGGGCCACACCGGCGCCAGCCCATAAGCCAGCGGCCAGATGGCGGCGATCACGATGGCCGGAATGACGGCGATCGCCGCCTTGGTCAGGTAGGACCCGCGCGCCTGGCCCATGCCGATCAGGAGGCTGACGATCACCACCGGTACCGGGTTGAGGCCGATCATGGCGGCCTTGAAGGCGTCCCACATGGCCGGCCAGAATTGCGCGAAATCATCCGTCATCGGCGTTGTTTCCCTGTCGCTCGGAGGTTGGGACATCCTGTCACCGGACACCGCACGCGCCATCGCCGTCACTGCGCGGCGCCAGGCTGGACAAGGGTTTGCCGCGGATTTGCGATACGTCATACGTTTCGGCGCACGCTGACGTGCTTCGCCGCAATCGCAAAGCGAAATCGCAAACCTGTCTCATCACAGATATGTGTCCCGGCAGGCGAAAGATTCACCTCTCAGGCGAAATCAGCGTCCGGTCGATCCAAAGCCGCCTTCGCCGCGCGCCGTGGAGGTCAGCTCGCCCTGGATGTCCCAGGCGATGCGGGCATGGCTCGCCACCACCATCTGGGCAATGCGGTCGCCACGACGGATGACGAAATCCTCCGATCCCAGATTGACCAGGATGACGCCGACCTCGCCGCGATAATCGCTATCGATGGTGCCCGGCGAATTGAGGCAGGTGATGCCGAATTTCAGCGCCAGGCCCGAACGCGGCCGCACCTGGACCTCGTAACCCTGCGGCACGGCGATCCGGAGCCCGGTCGGGATCAGCGCCCGGCCGAGCGGCTTCAGAACGATCTCGTCGCCATCGGCGATGGCAGCGCGCAGGTCGAGGCCGGCCGACCCTTCCGTCTCATAGGCCGGCAGGGCCAGGCCCTCGGCATGGGGCAGGCGCTGGACGTGGGCGGTCAGTTCGTCGGAAGGATGCGGCAGGGTATGGGCGTTCATGGAAGGTCCACTGGTTAAGAAAAGGTTAATCTGCCACGATTCCCTCGCGGCCCAAACCTGAACTTTTTGTAATGTGGCTGTGGGCGCCTTTTGTGTATGTTGTAACAAAATCAACGGATGGGGCGTGCCATGATCTCGATGAAATCCTTGCTTCTGGCGGCGGGTGCCGCCGCCCTGGTCGGCGCGGCCGCCCTGCCGGCGTTCGCCGACGACAAGCCGAAGCCCGATGCTTCCGCCAAGGCTGACGACGGCAAGTCCGACGACGCCAAGTCGGACGATACCCAGGCGCCGCTGCCGGCCGACAAGACCATCCACCAGTCGATCATGCTGAACGGCAAGGCGTTCAACTACGACGCCACGGTCGGCAAGATCGCCGTGCGCGATGCCCAGGGCAAGAAGATCGCTGAGGTCGTCTTTACCGCCTACACCCTGCCGGGCGCCGGCCCCGACCGTCCGGTGACCTTCGCCTTCAACGGCGGTCCTGGCGCGGCCTCGGTCTATCTCAACATGGGCGCTGTCGGCCCCAAGCATGTCGAGTTCGGCGTAGAGGGCGACGCGCCGTCCGACATGAAGGTGACCGACAATCCCAACACCTGGCTCGACATGACCGACCTGGTGTTCATCGATCCGGTCGGCACGGGCTTTTCGCGCGCGGAGGAAGACCCGGACGCCGCCAAGAAGGACTTCTACTCGACCGAGGCCGACATCAAATACCTGTCGCGCGTCGTCTACGACTGGCTGACCGCCAACGGCCGCATGCGCTCGCCCAAGTACGTCATGGGTGAAAGCTACGGCGGCTACCGCGCTCCGCGCATCGCCGAGAACCTGCAGACCCGCATGGGCGTCGGCGTCTCCGGCATCGTCATGGTCTCGCCCTATCTCGACCCGGGCGCCATCGGCGACGAAACGGCGCTGTCGCCCCTGCCGTGGATGATCAACCTGCCGTCGATGGCCGCCGGCAATTTCGAGCGCCAGGGCCAGCTGACTCCGGACAAGATGGCCGAGGTCGAGCAGTACGACCGCACCCAGTTCGTCACCGACTTCCTGGCCGGCCGGTCCGACCCGCAGGCGGTATCGCGCATCGTGGCCAAGGTGACGCAATATACTGGCCTCGACCCGGCCCTGGTCGCCCGGATGGACGGCCGCATCGACATCGGCACCTATCTGCGCGAGGCGCATCGTTCCGAAGGCAAGATCGGCAGCGTCTACGACAGCAACGTCACCGCCTACGATCCGTTCCCGGAAAGCTACGACCAGCAGTCGGGCGACCCGATCCTCAACGCCGCCATCGCGCCGACCACCTCGGCCATGGTCGATTTCGTGACGCGCGAAGTCGGCTGGAAGACCGACGCCCACTACGAGGCCCTGTCCTACGCCGTGGGCGCCGCCTGGGACGACGGCGCGACCAAGGACAAGCCGGTCTCCGACCTGCGCCAGGCCATCGCCAACGACCCGAACATGAAGGTGCTGATCGCCCACGGCTACAACGACCTGTCGTGCCCGTTCTTCACCTCGCAGCTGGTGATCGACCAGCTGCCGTCCTATGGCGTACCCAACCGGGTCAAGCTGGCGGTCTATCCCGGCGGCCACATGTTCTATGCCCGCCCGGGCAGTTCGGCCTCGTTCAAGGCCGACGCCAAGGCGATGTACGGGGCGAGCTGACTTCCCTTCGCCCCGTTTACGGGGAGAGGGGGATTTAACCCAGCTTCTTCGCTATATAATCGCCCAGGAACGTTGCCACGTCGGCCTTGGTCGTGCCGGGGATCGGGGTGAAGCCATCGAGGTCGAGCAGAGTGGCGTGGTTGCTGGCCGTACCGAACACGCCGTCCGACACATCGTTGGCGACGATGGCATCGCAGCCCTTGGACGCCAGCTTGGCCCTGGCATAATCCTCGACCGGGCCGGTTTCGGCGGCAAAGCCGATGACCAGGCGCGGGCGCAGGTCGAGGTGCTTCGACACCGTTTCCAGGATATCCGGCGTCTTAACGAAAGTGACCGACATCTCGGCGTCGGGCCCCTTCTTCTGCTTGGTCGTCGACGCCGTCATCGGCCGCCAGTCGGCCACCGCCGCCACGCCGATGAAGGCGTTGCACGGCAGTTCGGCCTGGACGGCGGCCAGCATGTCGTCGGCCGTTTCGGCATCGACGCGGCGCACACCCGGCGGCGGCGTGAGGGCGACCGGCCCCGACACCAGAACCACCTCGGCACCGGCCCGCGCAAGCTTGTCGGCGATGGCGTAGCCCTGCTTGCCGGACGAGCGATTGGTCAGGCCGCGCACGGGATCCAGCGGCTCGAAGGTCGGCCCGGCGGTGAGGACGACCTTCTGGCCCGCAAGGGGTTTGGGACCGGGCAGGGCGGCCTCTATCGCCGCCAGGATGGCCTCGGGCTCGCTCATCCGGCCGAGGCCGTATTCGCCGCAGGCCATCTCGCCCTCGTCGGGGCCGACGAATCGCACGCCGTTGGTCTTGAGAGTTTCCACATTCCGTTGCGTGGCGGCATGGTGCCACATGCGCACGTTCATGGCTGGCGCCATCAGCAGCGGCTTGTCGGTAGCCAGCAGAAGCGTCGAGGCCAGGTCGTCGGCCAGGCCGTTGGCGGCCTTCGCCATCAGGTTGGCGGTGGCCGGCGCGACGACGACCAGGTCGGCCGAGCGCGACAGCACGATATGGCCCATCTCGGTCTCGTCGGTCAGGTCGAACATCTCGCCATAGACCTTGTCGCCGGACAGGGCTGCGGCGGTCAGCGGGGTCACGAACTGGCGCGCCGCCTCGGTCAGCACGACGCGCACCTCAAACCCGGCCTTCCTGGCGAGACGGATCAATTCGAGCGACTTATAGGCAGCAATGCCACCTCCGATAATCAACAGAACGCGCATGAAGTGTCCTTTTGTGCCGCGATGGCTTGTGGCATAGGTAAGCACGCACGGGCAAGGGGACAAGAATGCGCCGGCTGATCCTGATAACGCTGCTGGGACTGGCGGCCTGCGACGCCGGGCCGTCGGCGGTGATGCATGACGGCGACGGCACCTCGCCGACCAGCCAGGCCGCGCCGCAGCCCGTCGCCCAGGCGGACACCGGTGACGAGGAAGCCAGTATGGCGGTGCCCGGCACGGCGGCGACGCAACCGGCGGAACCTGCCATGGCGCCACAGCAGACCGCCGCCGTCTCCACCACCCGCTATGGCGACTGGCCGTTGTGGTCGTCGAACAGCCAGTATTCCGCTGATGACAACGCCCATTACCAGTTCGGCAAGCACGGCGGTGATATCGGCGCGACCTCCTATGACGACTTTGTCGCCCGGGCGCACGGCTTCATCCACCATCCGCCGGCGGGGACGGAAACGGTCCGGCGGAAAAACGGCGACACCCTGTTCTACAACGCCCGCCAAAACCTGTTCGCCGTCATGACGAAGGACGGTGCGCCGCGCACTTTCTTCAAGCCGGACAACGGCGCGGCCTACTGGGCGCAGCAGAAGACCGACGTGGCGAAAGGGAGCGGGGCGTGAGCGGCGACAACGCGTTTTTCATCGTACACGGTATCGTCTGCGCCCTGATCTTTGTGTGGATGGCGGTCAGGATCTACGGCGGCTTCACCACGGGTCGCATGTCCGTCAACGGCATGGGCGGGATCGACCGCAACTCCAATCCCGCCCTGTTCTGGATTTTCGGCTTGTCCTACGGTCTGATCATGGTGCTCGTCCTGGTCTGGAGCTATGGCGACTATGTTCGGTTATTCGGCCCTATACCGGGCTTCCATCCGGAAATGGTCGTCGATGCCGTGATCCGGCCGATCCGCCATGCGTTTCACGAAAAAGGAAACAGCTGATGGTGACTAGGCTCATTCGCGACGAACAGGTTGTCCAGGTCAGCGAGCAAACCCAGGCCTGGCGGCGCGCATTTATGGCTGTCTGGTTTGCCGTAATCATCGGAAAAACGATCTTGTGGCTGTGGGACATCCTGCATGGGCATCGCCTGCCGGACACCTGGCCGCATTGGGTGCTGTATATCCTTCCGCCGGCGCTGGGGGCGTTTGTGCTTTTTCTTCTGTTCGGCGCGATTCTCGTTCTGACAAACGGTGATGAGACGTGGAGTTTCAGGCATGGGCGAGTGGACTACAGGTTTCCACGGATCATAGGCGCCCTGCAAAAGTCCTGGGGCACCGAAGGTGTCAGCGAGATAGGTTTTGTCTTTCGCAGACTCGACGGTCCCGACCTCTACCGGGTGGATATCCATCTCAATGGCGGGCCGGTGGTGCGGACGCCGTGGCTGCACGACAAGGCGGACGGGATGGCGCTGGTCAAACAACTGGCCGCCATGTTTCCGGCGGCGAAACTTCCGCCTATCAAACAGAAGGCGAATGCGGCAGGGAAGAGCGCTTAGCCCTTCACCAGTACCCAGGCCATGATCGCCAGGGCCAGCGTGCTGACCAGCAAGGCCAGGAAACTCAGGGTGCGGCTTTGCGACAGGGCGGTCTTCAGGTCGCGGATGTCGTTTTCATGCCGCGCCATCGGAATCTCCTCGTCGTCGGTGCGGAGCCTGTGGATCAGCTTTTCCAGCAGGCGTTTCGCCTCCTGCACCGGCGACAGTTCGCGCGCGATCCAGGCCCGGACGACGGGCCGAGCGGCCTCCCACAGGTTATGTTCGGGATAGATGCGCCGCGCCACGCCCTCGACGCTGACCATGGTTTTTTGCAGCAGGACCAGTTCCGGCCGCAGATGCATGTCAAATTGTGCGGTAATCTCGAACAATTGCGTCAGAAGGCGGCCCATCGACACCTCGGTGGCGTCGCGGCCCAGCACCGGTTCGCCGACCGCGCGCAGGGCCTGCGCAAACGAATCGACATTCTGGTGCGCCGGCACGTAGCCGGCCTCGAAATGGACTTCGGCCACGCGCTTGTAGTCGCGGCGCAGGAAGCCCCACAGCATTTCGGCCAGGTAGCGCCGCTCCTTGGGGCGCAGGCGGCCGATGATGCCGAAGTCGATGGCGGTCAGCTGCGCGGGGGCTGCGACGAACAGGTTGCCTTCGTGCAGGTCGGCGTGGAAGACGCCGTGGTCGAGCGCCTGGGTCAGGAAGGCGCGGATCAGGTTGTCGGCCAGCTCCTTGTGGTCGAGACCGGGCAGGGTCAGGGCTTCCGACCGGCTCAGCGGCACGCCGTCGGCCCATTCGATGACCATGACCCGGCGCGACACGTGGTGCCACACCACCTTGGGCGCCTTCATCCACGGCGTGGCGTTGATGATCTGGCCCAGCTCGTCGGCGGCCGAGGCCTCCAGCCGCAGGTCCAGTTCCAGCGTCATCGACTGGGCCACCGTCTCGACAAAGGCCTCGGGCTCCAGCCGCCGCGCCGAGGCGAAGGCCAGGGCGACGACCTGCGCGCCCAGCCGCAGCATGGCGATGTCGCGGGCGATGATGTCCTCGATATGCGGGCGCAGGATCTTGACCGCCACGACGCGGCCGTCCTTCAGCACGGCGCGGTGGGCCTGGGCGATCGAGGCCGAGCCGATGACCTCGCCGAAGTCGCTGAAGATGTCGTGCCACGGCTTGTGCAGGCCGTCGGCCACTTCCGCCTCGGCCACGGCCTTGGGGAAGGGCGGCAGGTGGTCCTTGAGGTGACTGAGGTCGCGGATGAAGGTCTCGCCGAAGATGTCGCCACGCGTCGACAGGATCTGGCCCAGCTTAATGAAGGCTGGGCCCAGGGCCTGGAAGGCCTTGGCGTACCGTTCGCCGGGGCGCTGGTGGGTCCTGCGCGCGAACAGGAAGCGCAGGGTCCGGGCGCCGAAACGCGGCACGGGCGGCAACAGGTGCTCGGTTTCCTTCGGCAACAGGGCGTCGTGGCGCAGCAGGACGAAGCCGGCGCCCATCAATCGCAGCCATGTGCCGAAAGAAGCCAACTAGGCCCAGCCCTCGTGCAGGGCGCAGATGCCGCCGGCATAGTTGGTGTGCGACACGCGGCGGAAGCCGGCCCTGGCCATCATGTCTTTCAGCGTTTCCTGGTCGGGAAAGCGCTTTATGCTTTCGACCAGGTACTGGTAACTGTCGCGGTCGTGCGACACCAGTTCACCCATGAACGGGATGACCTTGAAGCTGTAGGCCTCGTAGATGCGGCTGAGCGCCGATGACGCGGGATGCGAAAATTCGAGGCAGAAGAAGCGGCCGCCGGGCTTGAGCACGCGGCGGGCTTCGTCGAGCGCGCCCTGGACGTCGGAGACGTTGCGGATGCCGAAGCTGATGATGTAGGCGTCGACACTGGCGGTCTCGACGGCCAGGTTCATGGCGTCGCCGACGCACCAGGTAATCTCCGGCTCCGTGCCTTTTTCGCGGCCGGCCAGGATCATGGCTTCGTTGTAGTCGATGATGCGGATTTCGGCGTCGGCGGCGTCGCAGCCGCGCGCGATGCGGCGGGCCCTGGCGGCGCGGGCCAGCCTGGCCAGGCGGCGGGCGATGTCGCCGGTGCCGCCGGCGACATCGAGGATGACCTCGCCCGGCTGCGGATTGAGGCGGGCGCAGGCGGCATCCTTCCACAAGCGGTGGGCGCCGCCCGACATGACGTCGTTCATCAGGTCGTAATTGTGCGCCACGCGGGCGAAGACACCGTGAACCTGCGCGACTTTCTCGCGCGGGTCGAGGTCCTTGAAGCCGAAGGGAGAGGTGGCGGTCTCGCTCATGCGAGAAGTTCTAGCGGCAAATGCTTAAATTGGCGAAACAAAAAGTGGTAAAGGGGATTTGCCGCCCTACGGCATATCGCCGCACGGGTGCTTGAAGGTTTTTGGAATCCGCAGATTTTCGCAGATGAGCGCAGATGATTCCGAGGTTGTGGATGCTGTCCGTGCCGACTTGAGCCGGGATTCGACCCCGAGGCGGTCATTCAGGGTGAACCGATGACGCACGTGCGTTCGGGCCGCGCTCGGAATAATCCGTGCTAATCTGTGCTAATCTGTGGATTCAAACCTTCCTACCCGCTGGCGAAGCGGCGATAGCTGCCGGCCTTGACCTGCTTGCGCGCCAGGGCCTCG
>OUNJ010000021.1_pt1 | contig 12995 bp, 12 predicted proteins | sample 1755361 | NCBI WGS metagenome assembly OUNJ01 (sample SAMEA3914825, study PRJEB12502) | metagenome | biome: forest; material: soil | place: USA | collected 2012-03-12 | depth 0.1 m
CCTTCGGTGCCGACCTCGCGCGCCACCCGCGTCACTTCGGCGGCGAAGGCGTTGAGCTGGTCCACCATGGCGTTGACGGTGTCCTTCAGTTCGAGGATTTCGCCTTTGACGTCGACGGTGATCTTCTTCGACAGGTCGCCGTTGGCCACGGCGGTCGTCACGTCGGCGATATTGCGCACCTGACTGGTCAGGTTGCCGGCCATCATGTTCACCGAATCCGTCAGGTCCTTCCACGTCCCGGCGACGCCGCGCACCTCGGCCTGGCCGCCCAGCTTGCCCTCGGTACCGACCTCGCGCGCCACCCGCGTCACTTCGGCGGCGAAAGAGTTGAGCTGGTCCACCATGGCGTTGACCGTGTCCTTCAGCTCAAGGATCTCGCCTTTCACGTCGACGGTGATCTTGCGCGACAGGTCGCCGTTGGCCACGGCGGTCGTCACCTGGGCGATGTTGCGGACCTGGGAGGTCAGGTTGCCGGCCATCGAGTTCACGCTGTCGGTCAGGTCCTTCCACGTCCCCGACACGCCTTCCACCTGGGCCTGGCCGCCCAGCTTGCCTTCGGTGCCGACCTCGCGCGCCACCCGCGTCACTTCGGAGGCGAACGACCGAAGCTGGTCCACCATGGTGTTGATGGTGTTTTTCAGTTCGAGGATTTCACCCTTCACGTCGACGGTGATCTTCTTCGACAGGTCGCCGTTGGCCACGGCGGTCGTCACGTCGGCGATGTTACGCACCTGGGAGGTCAGGTTGCCGGCCATCGAGTTCACGCTGTCGGTCAGGTCCTTCCACGTCCCCGACACGCCTTCCACCTTGGCCTGGCCGCCCAGCTTGCCTTCGGTGCCGACTTCGCGCGCCACCCGCGTCACTTCGGCGGCGAACGAACCCAGTTGGTCCACCATGGTGTTGATCGTCTTGGCGGTGCGCAGGAATTCCCCCTGCAACGGCCGCTCGTCGATCTTCAGCGCCATGGTCTTGCTGAGGTCGCCCTGGGCGACGGCGCCGATGACGCGGGCCGTTTCCGTCGTCGGGTGGACCAGGTCGTCGATCAGATCGTTGACGCTTTCCACCGAGTCCTGCCAGAAGCCCGACATGTTGCCCAGGCTGAGGCGCTGCGACAGCTTGCCCTCTTTGCCGACCGACCGCGACAGCCGGCCCAGCTCGGCCGCCATGCGTTCGTTCATCTCGACGACCTGGTTGAAGGCGTCCGCCACCTTGCCGGCGACGCCGGTCCATTCCAGCGGCAGGCGGACATCGGCCTGGCCCTTTCGGAGCGCCGTCAGGGCGTGCAGCAGGGCGGCCATTTCGCCCCCGTCGCTCAAGGTGTCTTCGGCAAGCGGAAGGGCGGTATCGAGGGGCGCCATGGTGTTTCCCTGTCGGATAGGACAGTCGGTCCTGTTGTCGAGGAAAAAGGCACACTGCGGCCGCTCTCCCCGATAGGCCAGTAAGGTCCGCACCGGGTAAGCTGGCGATACAAAGGCGCGAAGAGATTTGTAAATTATCGATAAGGCCCCTATCGGATATTTACCGCACCAAATGCCTTACTCATCTGTTTTTAAAATGGAAAAGGCGAATTTATACGAGCGGGACCGTCATCGCCTGCAAGCGCGTCATAAGTCGCTGAACGCCTGGTAAGCCGCTGCATTCGCGGCCGCCCATTTTGCCTTAAGCATTTGTGCGTTATGATGATTGTGGCGGATGCGGCCGGCGGGTATGGTTCTTGCTTGGACGCACAGCCGTAAGGCGAAACCTGTCACAAAAAGCGACAGGCTGCGTCCGAAACCAGACCGGCAAGCCAAAACGGCGGGATCAAGAAGCGTATGTTGTTGCAAACCCAGGGTCAGCTGATCGCGCTGCTGTACGTCGTCATCGGCGTCCTGCTGTTCTTCGCGGTGGTCGCCACGGTCATCGCCGCGCTGAAAAGCTTTCAGGTCAAGCAGTTCCAGGACCTGCTGTTCAAGGCCGAGCGCAAGATCGACAACCTGGAACGGCGCATGTTCAATGTGCTCAATGCCGTGCCCGTCGCCCTGGTCGAGACCGACACCACCGGCAAGTTCACCTTCGCTAACAAGGCGGCGCACGGGCTCCTGGGCCGCAAGGATTCCGAGCTGATCGGCCTGCGCTTCCACGCCGCCACCTGGGGCATCGCCTATCCCGACGGCCGCCAGATTCCCGCCGACCTGATGCCAATCGCGCGCACCCTGCGCGGCCAGACGGTCAAGGGCTTCCAGCACATGCTGACCCAGTACGGCTCGACCGACAAGGTCATGGTCAGCGTCACCTCCATGCCGATCATGAACAATATGGGCGAAGTCATCGGCGCCACCGCCGCCATGGTCGAGATCGAGAACGAAACCGGCGAGGGCATCGACGACATGACCGGCCTGTGGCGTGGCCACTGGTTCGCCGCCGCCACCGTGCCGTTCTGGGGCCTGGACGGCGAAGGCCGCATCCTTGACATCAACAATGCCGCCCTCGATGTCTTCGACCTCAAGCGCGAACAGGCCGTCGGCCAGAACTGGGCACAGATCTTCGTGCAGGACGAGGACTTCCAGGCCGCGCTTGACTATCTCGGCGACGCGCGCGACGACACCGATCCGCACACCCAGGCGTCGCTGCGCCTGAAGCTCAGGACGATCGACGGCCTGGTCAAGCCGTCCCTGGTCACCGCCTGGGCGGTGCGCACCCATGCCGGCGGCGAGGCCGGCCTGACCGTGATGGCGTTGGCCGCCTCCGGCAACGAGGACCTGGCCGCCGCCGCGATCCTGCCTCCGCCGGTCCAGGCTGCCGCCGAGCCGCTGAACGACGATGAAGCCCAGGAACTCGAGGATTTCCGCGCCGCCGAATATGCCCTGGCGGCGGTGGGCGTCGGGACCTGGCAGTACGATGCCGAGGCCGACGCCATCATCGAGGATTACGGCATGCAGGCCCTGATCGGGCGCGAGACGCCGGGCGGTCCGACCCTGATTTCCGACGCCGACCAGGTGCTGGCCGACGCCGCCTTCACCCGCATCATGTCGGGTGAGACCGACCATATGGCGCTCGATATCCGCGTCGCCGGCAAGGACGGCCGCGACCACTGGATCACGCTCAAGGGCCAGGCCGAACGCGGCGAGGACGGCGAACGCCGCATCTTCGGCGTCGCCTTCGACTGCACCGAATGGAAGACCGCGGCGCCGGCCGCCACGATCGAGACTGTCCCGGTGGCGGCCCCTGAGGTTCCGGAGATCGATGTCGACGCCATTCGCGCCGAAGCGCGCGAGCAGGCCCTGGCCGAAGCCAAGGACACGCATGAGGCCGCGCTCGCCGACGTCCGCGCCGCCCACGATACCGCCATGGCCGCAGCGCTGGCCAAGCACGAGAACGACCTGGCGGCGCTGCGCGACACCGCGCCGACGGCCGAGCAGCTTTACGACCGCACGGCCGAAGCGCCAGCGCCGGAGCCCGTCGTCATCCGTGAACCCGACCCGGCCGTCGTCGAGGAAAACGAACGCCTGAAGGCCCGCATCGAGGGGCTGGAGGCCCATCTCGAGGTCGCCAAGGCGACGACCCAGACCCTGCAGGACCGTGTTGACGAACTGGCGGCGACGCCGGCGGCCCAACCGGATTACAGCGAACACGAGACACGTATCGCGGCCCTGCAGGGCGAACTGGCCGATGCCCAAGCCGCACATCAGGACGCCCAGTCCAGGCTTGACGAAGCCTTGAGCGCGCCGCCGCCGGAGCCCGATTTCAGCAGCCACGAGGCGCGCATCGATGACCTGCAGAACCGCCTCGACCAGGCCGAGGCCGCCAGCCGCGACGCCCAGGCGAAGCTCGACGAGATCGCCGCCACCCCGCCACCAGAGCCCGACTACAGCGAGCACGAGGCGCGTATCGCCGCCGCCCGGTCCGATCTCGAAACAGCGCAGGACGAACGCAACGGCTGGAAGGCGCGCTACGAGGCCCTGGCCGCCGCCCCGCCGCCGGACACGTCGGAACTCGACAACAAGCTGGCCGCCACCCAGTTCGAACTGGTCAAGTGGCAGGCCGCCCACCGCGATCTGCAGAACCGTCTCGACCAGTTCGCCGCCCAGCCGGTGGTCGACCACAAGGCGCTGGAAGCCCGTATTGGCGACCTGCAAACGGCGCTCGACCGTGCCAACACCCAGCACGCCGAAATGGAAGCGCGCATGGACCAGCTGCATGCCTCGCTGGGCCACGCCCAACGTTTTGAGACGGTCGGCCGCCTGACCGGCGACGTCGCCCAGGATTTCGCCCAGATGCTGGCCGTGATCAACAATGCGCTCGAAGTCATGGCGCGCCAGGCCGATACGCCCGACAACGTCCGCCGCCTGTCCGAAGCGGCCCTGGCCGCCGGCAAGCGCGGCGAGCGCCTGACCCGGCAATTGCAGGCCTTCCAGTCGGAAGAATTCTAGCAGGATAGCCCTCTGCTTTCTTTGGCGATGCATGGGAAGGCACGATATCTTCCCTTGCGCCTCCCCGCTTGTCGGGGAGGGGGACCATGAGCCCGTCTACGCTGCACATTCAGCGAGAATGGGCGAAATGGTGGAGGGGTTTCTGACTTTCTTTTCCACCCTCTGGTCTTCCTGCCGCAGTGCGATATACATGTCCCATGGCGCGCTATACCTGGAAACCGGAAGATACGCGGCTGTGGTCGCTGGTCACGGCCACGGTGCGGCCGCACCGTACCCGCCCGCCCGCAGCGCCTGAAAAACCGGCCATCGAGACCGTGGTCGTCAGGGACACCGGCACCATGACCGCCGAGGTGCCCAGGCCAGCGCCCCTTACGCCGTTCCGCCTCGGCCAGGCCGCCCGTCCCCAGACAGGTTTCCGCTTCACGCCGGCGACCGGTTTCGCGCCCGACCCGATCGAGCCGCGCCGCCAGCGCCGCATCGCCCGCGAGCGCGACGCCATCGAGGCCCGCCTCGATCTGCACGGCCTCAACACGATCGCCGCCGAGACCCGTCTCAAGGCCTTCGTGCAGCAGGCCTATGCTCAGGATTGCCGCGCCGTGCTGGTCATCACCGGCAAGGGCATGGCGGACAACGGCATATTGAAGCGCCACGCGCCGGAATGGCTGGCCGGTCCGGAACTGTCGCACATCGTCGCCGGCATTTCGCCCGCCCATGCCCGCCACGGCGGCTCGGGCGCGCTTTACGTCGCCCTCAAGCGGCGGACTGTATGAAATTGGCAGGCTTGGGTTTCCCCCGAGTTAGCCAGAACAAAAGCGCACCAACCGGGAAATTGATGTAGATATAGGCTGGCTCAAAGAGGTTTTGAAAATAGCCTGCGGCTCCCCAGCGTATATCGATCAGCGCGAAAGACAGCGCCTGAGTCATCCAGTTAAACCTCAGCCCGGTAACACCCGCCGTGATGAAGAAAAACCAAAGCCATTTCCATTTTACGCCCTTTGCTGCCAGACAGGCATACAGCGTCACCAGGGTGAACATGAAAACGATCGATGCCGCAAACAACGTGAAATCTTGAGTGCCATTGGCATTTAGCGGGTCCAGGCGCAGCGCGGCAATATTCGCCGCGGAATACTTGCTCAAGGTAAACATCTGAACCTTGTTCGTCGTCTTATCGAGAACAGTCGTCGTAAAGATCGCACTACCATCGGCGTACCGGTGGTTTATGACCACGGTTGCCGAGCGCCTTCCGTCACTTGACGCAGCCAAGGAATACCTTATCGGTGCCGAGGCTATCGGTTCGGTCGGAGGATAAGTATCTGCGACCTGTGTCACCAGACTGGAAAAATTCGGCGCCAACGGCAGAACGCTTTCACGCTTAAGTCCGTCCAGATCTTGGGCCCGCATCATACGAGCGTAGTCTTCGGCGCGTTGGTAGTCGTCCTGGGGTGTAATGCGTTTGACAAGTCCATAGATCGGACTGCGCGTGTCGTAGATATCACCGTTGAACGCGATACCGCCAACGCCGAGCGCAATAACGACAAGGCATGCGATCGCCGCCCAAACCTGACGAGACATTGTGACGGCCCTCCCCCGAACGATCCAGCTTAACGAACAACCGCCAAGGAGTCGAGACGCCTAGATCAGCCCCGCCTTGATCGCCAGGTCGCGCAAGGATGCCTGCGGCCGCGGGCCGTAATGGGCGATCACCTCACCGGCGGCCAGGTGACCCAGCCTGGCGCAGGTTTCGACGTCCAGTCCCTGGGTCAATCCGAACAGCACACCCGCCGCATACTGGTCGCCGGCGCCGGTGGTATCGACGACCTCGACACCGCCGACCGCCGGGATCGTGTGGACCTGATCCGACCGGGCGCAGATCGAGCCTTCGGCGCCACGGGTGACGAAGGCCATGTCGGCGTGGCCCTTGAGGTATTTTACCGCCTTGAAGACATCGTCGGTCTGGAACAGCGCCATCAGCTCGCCTTCATTGGCGAAGACCAGGTCGATATGCCGCCCGATGAAGGCCAGCAGATCCGAACGCCAGCGATCGACGACAAAGGTGTCGGACAGCGTGATCGCCGTCTTGCGGCCGGCGGCGCGCGCCACCTGCGCCGCCTTGGCGAAGGTCTCGCGGCCCGACGGTGTGTCGAACAGATAGCCTTCGAGATAAACGATCTGCGACGCGCGAATCAGGTCGGCGTCGACATCGTCCGGCCCGACCAGGGCGGCGGCGCCCAGGAACGTCGCCATGGTGCGCTGGCCATCGGCCGTGACATTGACCAGGCAGCGGCCGGTGTGGGTCGGATCGTCGTGCAGGACCGGCGTGGTGAAATGAACGCCCATGCGGCGCAGATCGCCGGCGAAGACCTCGCCCAGCCGGTCGTGCGCCACCTTGCCGATATAGCCGCATTTGGCCCCCAGCGACGCCGCGCCAGCGATGGTGTTGCCGGCCGAGCCGCCCGATGCCGTCTCGCCCTCGGCCATGGCGTCCGACAGGCTGACGGCGCGATGCTGGTCAATCAGGGTCATGGCGCCTTTGTGCAGGTCGTGCGCCTTGAGGAACGCTTCGTCGGCGGGAGCCAGCACGTCGACGATGGCGTGGCCGACGGCGGTGATATCGTAGCTTGCGGTCATCAGGGCGCTTTCGCGATAGGAGGATGGGTTGATAAGCCGCCTCCTATGGTCAATAAGGCGGCCATGAGCAAGAAAATAGTGTTCCTGACCCCCGACCCGGACCACCCGTCCTTTCACGGCCGCTGGCCCTATGTGCTTGACGGTTACCGCGAGGCGCTGGCGGGCCTCGATGTCGAGATCTTCGACCAGCCGTGGCCGGAGCCTGTCATGGAGGGGTTCGACCTGATCCTGCCGCTGGTGGCATGGGGATACCACAACGCGCCCGACGCCTTCATCACCGCCCTGAAACGCCTGCCCGCGCCGATGCGCAATCCGGCTGATATCGTCGGCTGGAATGTCGACAAGCGCTACCTGAAGGACCTGGCCGAGGCCGGCGTGCGCATCATCCCGACGCGCTTCGTCGACCGCATCACGTCCGAAGTGCTGGCCGAAGCCGAGGCGGATTTCGGCGACGCCCTGGTGCTGAAGCCCGTCTTTTCCGCCGGCGCCAAGAACACGCTCGTCTGGCGCAAGGGCCAGACCCTGGCCTTCGACGCCCTGGAAGGCAAGGCCGGCCCGCCGCAGGGCGAAGCCATGATCCAGCCTTTCATGCCGGCCATCCAGTCGGAAGGCGAATGGTCGCTGCTCTATTTCGGCGGCGAATTTTCGCATGCCGTTCTGAAGACGCCGAAAAGCGGCGACTTCCGCTCCCAGCCCGATTACGAGGCCCATCTGCGCGCCCTGCCGCCGCCGCCGCAAGCCCGCGCCCTGGCCGACGCGGCCCTCGACTATGTCGGCCGCGCCCACCTGCTCTATGCCCGCGCCGACATGGTCCGTCACGCCGACGGCGGCTTCTGCCTGATGGAACTGGAGCTGATCGAGCCCGACCTTTACCTTGGCTACGACCCCGAAGCCCTGATGCGTTTCAAGGACGCGGTCGAGGCAGCGCTAGGCTAAAGGTTGCGAGTCGCTTAAGGGCTGGCTTATAATCAACCTGTGGGTGAATGGTCAGAGCATGACGGACATAATTAACATTGAAGGCTTTGAAACTTGGTTAAAAGGCAAGCCAACCAGCTGGGCCGGTGTCTTGGCCTTGCGCGCCGCTTTGCGTGTTTTTCCGCTTTGTGACCCTCCAGATGGGCAATTCGATTTGCCGCTGAATATCTTACGCGCACTGTTCGTTGCACGAGCTGCGAGCAAATCGGCTCTCAATATGAAACGCGCTACCAAGAATGCTATCAACCACGCCTTCGATGCCAATCCAGCGGATTTTGCTGCCTACGCAGCTGTTTTTGCCATCACACCAGAAATCTACGAAGCCGTCAGAGCTGTCAGCAATGCTACTACAGCTACTATCAACCAGACAGATGACTCCATGTGGTCAAATATTACTGCCGACATTAACATTCTTGAAACTAGCAAAGACAAAACACAGGCTAATCTCAAACTACTGGCATGTCCACTTTGGTTGGTATCGTTTCCGAACACTGTCCAGAAAAGGTGGCTCGATGTCCGGCGAGAGCTAGCCAATAGTAAAGAAGGTTGGGATATTTGGGAACGTTGGTATGATCGCCGCCTAGATGGCAAGTCGACAGATTTCGACCTGCCGTCCGATGCAGACGAAGCACTCGTCAAGAAAATTGCGACTCAAAAGAATGTTTTCTGGTACCGCGAACCAGCAAGGATTAACGCAGAGATTAAAGCATGGCTGGCAGATCTGACACCGCCAGTATCCCAAGATGCCAATAGTTTGCGATTTCGTACTGGCGATGACCATCGCATTCAATTCGCGCCGATCAATGCCGACGATAGGCTCAACCCAACTCCGCAATTGTTCGACAAATATTTCGAATTCAAAAAATCATTTGACCGGCTGAAGCTATGCTCCCCAAACGAGCTTGGTGACGAATTACCCGAATTACTTGTAGATTTAGGTGAAACCTTTCCACCGCAAATGGACGATATCAATGTCCACCTGTTCTGGCCGCGATTCAATCGTCTCCGTAAGTTGTTAAAGCGTCATCAGGTCGCGGTGACAACTCCTGATATGGCGCATGATCGGCTGAATGGCTCGGTGCCAACGCGCTTGGAAGAAGTCGTGGAAAACGGCAACATCTTCATTTTCGGACAACCACAATTCACTGACAAAGACACTGAAGCACTGGGGCCACTCGAAAAGTCCGCCGTGATTGCGGCTTATGCTCAGGTCCAGAGCATTATTGCAATCACCGCCAGCGACGAAGACATTACCGAGAAGACTACTGGCAAGGAAGTCGCCAAAGCCATCCGTGACGGCAACGATATTTGGCAGGAACCTGTAGCTGCACTGGGCCAACAGCAAGGACATAGGATTCAAAAGAATTTTCTGATCGAAATGGTCAACAAGTTCATGGAGGATACCAAGCCGATCAGGAAAGGATTCCTTGAAGGCATGGGCGTTGTCGTGGGAGAGGAGTTCATTAGGTTTATGTTGGCTAACGAGGACAGCATACTTGAATTTTTCGCGGCGCAAGCGCCGGAGTACATTCACACCGTCAAGAATCTTTTCGACGTGATCGCTCCTCATTTCCTGTGACAACCTTCCATTAACCATCCTTAACAAAAATCGCTTGAAAATTGCGCCGAGGCTGTCTTAACTCGCCGCTTTCACGAAGTCGCGGAAGACGGCCATGTCACAGGCTCCCGTCGCCCAGGTCCTGTTCATCGAGGACAGCGCCTCCGAAATCCGGCTGGTCACGGAGTTGCTCAACCGCGCCCGCGTGCAGTTCGACGGCCATTGGGTGACCAGCGGCGAGGACGCCCTGCATTTCCTGCTGCACGCCGCGGGCTTCGAGACGGCGCCCCGCCCCGACATCATCTTCCTCGACCTCAACCTGCCGAAGATGGGCGGCGAAGGCACCCTGGGCGAAATCCAGGCCCATGAAGCCTTCCGGGACATACCGGTCGTCATCCTCAGCGGCTCGGACAACGAAAGCGACGTCCTGTCGGCGCGCGAAAACGGCGCCGTGCATTACCTGATCAAACCGCTCAACTACGAAAAGCTGTGCGAGGCGGTGGCGCGCATCCGCTCGCTCAAGCTGGAACCGCGCGGCGACGAACTGTTCCTCTGCGCCGAGGCCTGACGTTTCTCCACTGTTGTTGCTTCTTCGAACCTTGACTTGTGCCTCATTTCGTTATTTAGTTAATTAGCTAATAGACACGATGAGGGCGCCATGACGTTCGACAATATGCACCGCATCGCGGCCGACGATCCCGGTGATCCCGTCTCCGGCCATGTCGTCTGGGCGCCGCTGAAGTCGCTTGGCATTACCGCCATGTACGCCGCCACCCTGGTCGGGTGTGTCTGGTTCCTGCGTCTCGACGCCGTAATGGTCGGCCTGGTCAAGACCCTGCTTGTCCTGCTGCTCGGCCATAGCGTCGGCATGCACCGCCGCCTGATCCACCGGAGCTTCACCTGCCCCAAATGGCTGGACTATGCCTTGGTCTATATGGGCAGCCTGGTCGGTCTCGGCGGGCCGTTCAGCCTGATCCGCACCCACGACCTGCGTGACTGGGCCCAGCGCCAGCCGGCCTGCCATGACTATCTCGCCCACCGCCGGCCGCCGCTGATCGACTATCTGTGGCAGGTGCATTGCAGGCTGAAACTCGATCGGCCACCCGCGATACGCATCGAGGCCAAGGTAGCGGACGATCCGCTCTACCGCCTGATGGAAAATCCCTTCCTGGTCCATCTGCCGTGGGCTATGGCCTTCTACCTGGCCGGCGGTTGGGCCTGGGTCATCTGGGGCGTGTGTGCACAGGTAGCGGCGACGACGACCGGCCACTGGCTGATCGGCTGGTTCGCCCATCAACAGCATGACGACGACTGGCAGGTGCGCGGTGCCGGCGTGCAGGGACGGAACATCACATCTTTCACGCGCTCAGGCGCCGTGCAGGCTCCTCGCATAAGCTCGAGCGGGCACTTGCCCTTGCCGAGCCAATCGAAAAGGATCGATTGGCTCGGAGAAAGCCTCGGCTGGCTGACCATGGGCGAAAGCTGGCACAACAACCACCATGCTTTTCCCGGTTCGGCGCGGCTGGGGCTTTACGAAGGCCAGAGCGACCCCGGTTACCGCTTCATCAAGATGCTTGAGGCGCTGGGTCTCGTCTCGAACATCCGTTTGCCGCACGACCTGCCGCAACGGACGCAACTGCAATGGTCCGGCGACGAACCACGTCCGCTGATGAAGCCCGACCTGCGCCTGTGTCCGACCCTGACGGCCATCCGCCGCCTTACAACCCGATCCGCGGACACAGGTGCCTGACGATGCAGATGTCGCACTTCGGCCGGCGCGCCACGCAGACATAGCGTCCGTGCAGGATCAGCCAGTGGTGCGCCCGGGTCAGCCACTTTTTCGGGATCACCGCCATCAGCTGCTTTTCGACCTTGTCCGGCGTGGTCGCCGACGCATCGACCAGGCCCAGCCGGTGCGAGACGCGAAAAACGTGCGTATCGACCGCGATCGCCGGTTCGACGTTCAGTTCGTTAAGTACTACCGACGCCGTCTTGTTGCCGACGCCGGGCAGCTCGATCAGCGCCTCGCGGTTCAGCGGCACCTGGCCGCCATAGCGGTCGATCAGGATACGGCACATGGCCATGACGTTCCTGGCCTTGTTGCGATAGAGGCCAATGGAACTGATCATGCCCATCAGCCTGTCTTCGCCCAAGTCGAGCATGGCCTGCGGAGTGTCGGCGATGCGGAACAGGGGTTCGGTCGCCTTGTTGACCGCCTTGTCCGTCGTCTGGGCCGACAGGGCGACGGCGACCACCAGGGTGAACGGATTGATGAAATCCAGCTCGGTTTTCGGATCCGGTTTGTCCGCTTCGAAGCGTTCGAACAGGGCTTGGATCAGTTTCGGGTCCGGCTTGGTCATGGCCGCGCGCGCTCCAGAAGTGTCACCGTTTCACCATGGTAGCCGACCGGACGCGGCTGCGCGAAACCTGCGCGCGCGGCCAGTTTCAGCGACGGCGTATTGGCCGGACCTATGATGCAGAAGGTGCGGTCGAGCCCCAGCGCCCGGTCCGCATGGCGCAGGGCCGCGTCGACCGCCTCACGCCCGAAGCCGCGGCCGTGCACCGCCAGGTCCAGACCCCAGCCGACCTCCGGCATGTCGACGGCCGGCTCTAGTCCGCGGCGATAATGGAACAGGCCGATGCTGCCGAGATAGGCGTCGTCGCCCTTCAGGCGGATCGCCCAATTGCCGTAGCCGAAGACCTGCCAGTGACCGATGTCGCGCAGCAGCCGGAACCAGACCGTCTCGGGCGACATGACCGGCAGGCCGATCTGGCCGGTGAAGGCGGCATCCGCCCACAGCCGCGTCAGGGCCGCGAAGTCGTCCGGACCGTGCGGCGTCAGGATCAGGCGGTCCGTAACCAGCGTGGTCATGCGTTGGTTTCTTCTTCCGCCATGACCTGTTCCCACTTCAGCCATTTCTCTGTCACCGCAGCGTTCAGGTCGACGCCCTCGGCGCGCGCCATCAAGAGCAGCATGCACAGGACGTCGGCCATCTCCATCGCCACCTCGTGACGGGCGCGGCCGGGGTCGCGCCGTGACCGCAGGGTCTTGGCCAGATAGGCCTGGGTCAGTTCACCCATTTCCTCCTGGACCTTGAGCAGGTGCCAGTCGCCGCCACGATCGACGCCGTAGACGCGGCCGTAACGGTCGGAGATCGCCTTGAGGCGGTCGATAAAGGCTTCCAGGTCGGACAGGGGCACGGACATGACGAAAGGCTAGAACGATTCTGGCGGCGAGCAAGAGGGATTGCCAAACGCCGGCTTAACCGTCATCAAGCCCCGATCATGACCGCCATCCTGTTCGTCTGCCTTGGCAATATCTGCCGCTCGCCCCTGGCCGAAGGCGTGTTCCGCCATGCCGCCGTCGAGGCCAGCGCCGCCGGACGCTTCATCGTCGATTCCGCCGGCTGCGGCGGCTGGCA
>OUNJ010002483.1_pt1 | contig 12992 bp, 13 predicted proteins | sample 1755361 | NCBI WGS metagenome assembly OUNJ01 (sample SAMEA3914825, study PRJEB12502) | metagenome | biome: forest; material: soil | place: USA | collected 2012-03-12 | depth 0.1 m
GATCGCCGAGCACCTGCCCGGCCTGCGGTATCTGCCCGCTGCCTGCGTGGGGCCAATGGCCGCACTGTTCCAGGCACTGAACTACATCAAGAATCTCCCCGGCATCCGCGTCGAGTCCTACGGGAACGACAGCATATGCCTTGCTGGCCGAGATGGGGACAAGACCGTCTATTTCGGCTGCTACGGTGGGCTGCTCTATCGCGAGGTCAAGCGCTGGGGCAACCAGCTCGCCTACCGGCGCGCGCCCACGGCCCTCTGGCAGGGCCAAACGACCCGAGTCTGGGTCGCACCAGCGTCATGGCCGAACGGCGTGCGCCTGGGCCTGCGCGGGGCCTCGCTGGCCCGTTATCTGCGTGGCATCCGCCGCGCCGACGAGACCGTCTGGTTCCCGTGCCTCGCGCTGCTGGAAGCAGCCAAGGCCTTGAACCACCTCCCGGCCGCTTGCCGGTTCGTCCCTCATGAAAACCCTGAGCAGCTTGACTACTTCCGGCTTGCGCTCGCCCAGGTGAAGAAGGTAGACTCCCCCATCCTCACGCGGCGCCAGCTCCTCTACATGAGCGTTGTCCCGCACTGGTTGGACCACGAGCGGTTCGTCGAAACATTCGGCGATCCGCTCGATTTGTTCGAGACCCACGTCAACGACGATCATGTCATCGAGAAAATCAATGTCATCCTCGCAAACGCAGAGTGAACCGGAGTTCAATCCCCTGAACGTTCAGGTCGGGGGTGATCACTACAAGAAGCGTGGCATCCAGCCCATCGAGTTCATCCAGGCCAACGACCTGGGATTCGAGGAGGGTTCCATCGTCAAGTACATCACGCGCTGGCGTGACAAGGACGGTGTCAAGGACCTCAACAAGATCATCCACTACGCCCAGTTCCTGATCGCGAAGGCAAAGCGTGAAGGCCACGCTGACACCGGACCCTGCCCGAAACCACAACAATGACCACACCTACCATTGCAGAGATCATCGACGGCTCGCTCCTGGCCGAGCGCACCGCCGATGTCAGCGACCAAGCCTCGCGCGTCGAGGAAGAGGAAGCGCTTCACCGCCGCATTGCCCATGCTCGCAAGATGAAGCGGGCTCAGGAGCCCGATAGCGACGGCAACTACGCGATCCTCGACTGCGACGACTGCGGCCTCGAAATCGGTCTAGACCGCATCAAGGTCGCCATCCAGAACACGACGTGCGTGGCATGTCAGACCTTGAAGGAGCGTATGCATGGCTACCGTGGGTAACATCACCCCTGATTCGCCGGAATATCACGACCTCGTCGAGTCGTGCAAGGCGATGGGTATCTGCTGGGCGTGCCGTGCCCCTGTGCTCGATGGTGAACCTCGCTACGGCGTGACGCAGGCCCACTATGACTGCCAAAAGCCCTTCCTTCCGACATACACGACCAAGGAAGACTTCAAGGCTGCTGTTGATCGTGTCGACGCAGCCTTTGACCGAGCCCACAAGGCCATCGACGAACTGCTGGGCACCGAGAAGCGGCGCAATCGACCTTTCCCGTAGCAGGTATCGCCCTGCATCACAACGATCCAGCCAGTAGGCTGGATTTTTACTGGAGTCAACCATGAAACGAAACCCACTGCGCATGAAGCGCGCGATCATCGACCTCGCCAGCGTTGTCTGGACTGCCCTGAGCGCAGGCGAGGATGTCGAGCACGGCACTCGCTATGACACTGGCGAAGTGCTCAAGCGCGGCCCGAACGCCGGCCAGAAGAAGATCGTCACGATCCCCTCGGCCGGCTATGGCTACGCCAACGCCCTGAATCACCTCAAGCTGGTGATGCGTGAGCTGAACCTCACGCCGCATCAGATGATCTTCGTCAAGGAAGGCGCCAACTCCAAGGCTGAGCGCCAGTTCATCTACGCCGGCTACAAGGCTGGCCGTGATCACTACCCGGGCGCATATGACTCATACAACGAAGCCGTCGAGATGGTTTGCACCACCTTCCTACAGCTCGGCGCCCGAGTCGTCTGGCAAGACGGCGTCGAAGGTGACGATGTCATCGGCTACCTCGTCACCAAATTCCAGGGCGAACGCTGGGTGGTGGGAGGAATGCGTACACCGGTCTTCGACGATGTCCACCCCGCCGACGACGACACCATCTTCAGCGTCATGGAACGCTGGGCGGTCTCCGGTGACAAGGACCTCGCGGCGCTGATCGCTCCCGACAAGGGCATGAACTACTTCCGGCGCGGCGAGATCAACACCAACCCGTTCGGTCGCTTTCCGGTGCAGTACATCCCGCTGTACATCAGCCTCGTGGGCGACAGCGCGGACAAGATTCCTGGCGCGGTCGGCTTCGGCGAGACCGCCTGGGCCAATCTCCGGGCCAAGTTCGGCGACGAGTCGCTGCCGGTGTTTGATCACCTCGTGCGCACGCGACAGCTTGAAAAGCTGCTGGAGCCCGATCCGCGCACCGGCCTGTCGGACGTGGACGAGCTGAAGCCGCTCAAGAAGGTCGTCGATCAGGCCAACAGCGTGTATATGTCCTATGAGCTGGCGTGCCTGAAGATCGACTCGGTCAACACCAAGCGCTGCCCGCTGCAGTGGCGTGTCGGCGTGTGCCTGCCCGAGTCCAAGCTGACGTACCGGGACCTGGACCTCGCACAGCACGCGGCCAGCCGCTACCTCGTGCACGCGGACAACTATGACCAGATGCTGAACTTCCTCAAGTCGTTCGCGCCGGTCACTCCGTTCTTCGCGTTCGACATCGAAACCTCGACCAGCGAGGAAAGCGACGAGTGGGTGCGCGCACAGCCCAAGGGTGAAGGCAAGGACGGCGATCTTATGGTCGACGTGATGGGCTCCGAGTACACGGGGTTCTCGATCACCTTCGGGCCGAACATGCAGTACACCATGTACGTGGCCGTCGATCACAACGGCGCGGACGGCCTCAAGAACGTCACCAAGGAGCAGGCCAAGGGCATGATCCGCACGCTCGATCCGAACAAGATCACGTTCGTGCACAACGCGAGCTTCGAGCTGCCCGTCACGCTCAACAACCTGGGGGATATGCGTCATGGCAATGTCCCTGCTTGAACGCGACGAGAACCGCGAGTACCAGCCTGTCCTCGAATGGTACGGCCCGTTCCTGAAGGGCCGTGACGTGTGGGGGCCTTTGCTCCCGAACGTCCGAGACACGCTGGTCGCCTCGTCCTACGTGGACGAGAACCGCTCGAAGGGCCTCAAAGGCTTGTCCAAGGAGGTGCTGGACTACGAGCAGGTCACCTATCAGGAGGTGACCACGGCCACGCTCACGAAAAAGGAGTGGGCTAAGAATCCTGTGGGCAACGTGCTGCAGGAGTGGGAGGTCGAGATCACCGACGGTGACCCCGACAAGGGCGACGAGACCGTTATCGGCCACGTCGACATGGTCAAGGTTCAGTACAAGATGAACCAGCTCTCGGCGTCGCACGTCTTCGACTACGGCTGCGACGACACGATCTGCACGGCGCACCTCGCCATGCATTTCGTCGAGATGATGGAGCTGGAGGGCACCATCGACGTTTACGACGACGTGGAGACCTTCCCAGCCTACCTCGCCGCGCAGGCGTTCGTGGACGGCACGCCGTTCAGCCTGGAGTCCATGCGCGGCCAGGAGAAGGACGACGACGAGGCCTACGACAAGGCTTGGCCCATCGTCCGCGACTACCTGATCAAGATCGGCTTCGACGGCACGGTGACTCCCCGGATGATCCCGGACGCCGAGTTCAAGGCGCTGATGGCCGAACGGGAGATCAAGGACGAGGACAAAATCCTTGACTTCATCCCCTACAAGCTGTCTGGCATCCGCAAGGCCTTCGAGATCATCGTGGAGCAGGAGTTCCTGCACGAGGGTCGGCCGGTCAACGTGCGCACGCCGAGCAAGTGGGCCAAGATCATCACGCCGCACCATGGCCTGCTGGCCGAGTTCGTCGAGAAGGGCGACCTCAACGGCATCAACACGCTGATCGACCAGCACTTCAAGGGTGAGCCTCAGCTCAACATTGGATCGCCCAAGCAGATTGCCAATCTGCTGTACGACCGCATGGGCCTGCAGGTCCTGCTGATCAACGATCCGACCGACGAGGATCGCAAGTTCAACCAGCCGCTGGTGCAGTCGATCTATGCTCACCGCAACTGGATGCAAGGCAAGGGCCCGGCGCTCAGTGACGCTGCGCTCAAGCTGATCCGCAAGAAGGCCAAGTCCGACGAAGACGCTATCGACTACGCCATCGCCTTCGACGAGTCGGTGACGCCTGAGATCAAGTCGGTGCTCAAGGCCTTCGGTGTGATGAAGAAGGTCGACACGCGTCGCAAGCTGTTCTACGCGAACTACTGGCCGATCCGACACTGGAAGACCGGCAAGATTCATTCGTCGCTCAACCCGTGTGCTGCGACGACGCGCCGGTATTCGATGTCCAAGCCGAACTTCCAGCAGCTCCCGAAAAAGGGTGAGGCTGTGCGGTTCCGTTCGCACTTCGTCCCGCACAAGAAGAACGCGCTGATCGCGTCCATCGACTTCGCGGGTCAAGAGCTGCGGTTGGCTGCCGACATCAGCGGCGACACGAACATGCTGAGCTGCTTCGTCGGCGCCAACCTCAAGGACATCCACTCGATCACCGCATCGGTCGCCATGCGACTGAAGTGGGGCGACGCTGTGGTGGATATGTACCTGGACACCTACGGTGCTGACCTGAAGTCCATGTTCACCCCGGAGCAGCGCGACGAGCTGGAGTATGCGCTGTTCCTGCGCCTGCGCAGCGGCAAGCAGACGCCGGACAAGGTTCGCAAGCAGGCCGACGACCTGCGCAAGGACTCCAAGAACGTCAACTTCGCCGCTCAGTTCGGCGGTCAAGCCTTGAAGCTGGCGACCACGCTGATCATGCGCGTGTCGGACGCCCAGCTATTCCTTGACGCCCGGTCTGACAGATTTCCGGGTGTTGACAGATGTGCCTCCATGAAGGCATCCCTGGCTGCGGAGGTTGGCTACGCTGAAACGCTTGGAGGCGCGCGACGGCATCTTGCGAAGTACATTACGTCGGCTGATCGGCGTGAGTCGTCACGTGCTGCCCGCCAAGCCTTTAACTTCTGGATTCAGGGCAGTGCGGCTGAAATGACGAAGCTGGCAATGACGCGCTTGTGGCTCAGCGGTGCAATCTATCGATACGACGTGAAGTTTATCGCACCGATCCACGATGAACTTGTGGCATCGGTGGTTGGCACGGACTCAGAGCCGTTCCTTCGCATTCTTCACTGGTGCATGGTGCAACCCTACGCCTCCATGAGGGTGCCAATCCTCGGCTCTATCAGCCTCGGTGGCAACTTTGCGGACCAGCTTGAGTGCGGGGACTACTACGACGCTGACGCCATTAACGACGCCGTTTACAGCGTTACGTCGGCCAAGGAGTTGGACCTGAAATCCAAGGACGTGTTTACCATCGTCCGTGAAGCTCGTGAACTCCACTGGCAGAGGTCCGACGCAGTCGAGCTGTTCATCGCGGAGAGTGCGAACGACAAGAGCGTCCAACAGGTGCTCATGCTCATGAAGGAGATGGCGAATGCCGCTTGAAGCCCCAGTACCAACGTTCGTTCGAGACCTGGGGTCTGTTGGCACGGGTGCTCGTGCAGAGTACCTGTGTCAATGCGGCACTGAGTTTATCGCTCTGAAGCGCAAGGTTGTTGCTGGTCGGACTGCATCATGCGGTTGTCATCGCCGGAAGGTGGCCGCTGAGAAGGTCATGACTCACGGTATGGCCGGCACCCCAATCTATCAGATTTGGGCTTCGATGATCCAGCGATGCACGAACTCGAAGGATAAGGACTACAAGGACTACGGTGCCCGTGGGATCACCGTTTGCAAGGAGTGGCTGAAGTTCGAGGCGTTCTTCTCCGACATGGGCCATCGCCCTGAAGGGCGGTCACTTGACCGTCGTGAGAACGACAAGGGCTACAGCAAGGATAACTGCCGATGGGCTACGGCAGTCGAGCAAGCCAACAACCGGAGAAAACCATGAACTACGATCCTTCCAAGCTGATCCAAATGAGCCACGACGCCACCGACCGGCTCAACCATCTCGCGCTGACCGGCATCACGGACCGCAAGAGCCTGATCGCCGCCATCGCCAAGGACCTACCCAAGGACGTGGTCGTCATCGACGCCTCGGCCAACGGCGAGAACGTGCTGCTCGTGCGGGAGACGGGCGATGCCGTCGCTCAGTGAAGACGAGATCGACGACCTGCGCCGGGATGTCTGCAAAGACCTCCTGAACGCCTATCGTCGCTACGAGGCGACCGGCCGGCTGCCCGAGGGCATCAACCTCGCGCGGCTGCCGTCGCTGCCTCCGAACGCGACGGCCGATGACCACTTCGAGTACAACCAGCAGCGCGCCGACGTGCTGCGGGCGCTCGCTGAGCGGATCATCGGTCAGCAGGGCAAGCCCTGGGACTACGAGATCGTCATCCGCAACGGGGTGCAAATCCACCTTGACCTGAAGTATCGCGGTAACCGTGACGCGAACATCCGGGACATCAAGACATCACGGGTGTGGACAGGAGAGAGGGAATGACGCTTCCGAACATCCTCAAGCTGACCGATGACATCAAGGCCTGCTACTTCGCGCTGGTCAGCGGCAAACAGCACGACATCCCCATCGGCAATCGCTACCTGCGCTTCGACGCTCGCGTGCCGGTGCTGGACTCCATGAGCGTCGAGGCCCGGATGCAGGCCAAGATGCAGCTCATGACGATGATCGCTCGCGAGCGGCTTGGCCCTCCGGGTGGTCCGGCGCCGGTCGAGGGTGGCAGCTTCGACTGGGAGGTCGCACCCGTGGCCGGTGGCGACGTGCACTTCATCATCAAGTCGTACACCGACCAGCAGACGCTGGAGCGCCTGCGCGCGCAGTATGCGCACTTCACGACGCACCCGCTGATGGACAACAGCTATGACTTCCGTTAGCAAGCCGCTGCCGGGCCAAGCCTCCGACGGCAAGTGGGAAGAGGCTGTCACGCGCGAGGCCCTGGAGAAGTTCGGCCGCAGCAAGAACTTCACGTTCCACCGTTACCCTGACACACGGTCAGGGTCGCGTGGCAAGGACGTGCACATGATCGCTGCACAGCCGAGCGACTTCCTGGTCTCGTTCCTGCGCATCGTCGGCGACGAGGCCCACGTCGCTCACTCTTTCCACGTCGAGTCCAAGGCCACCACCAAGGGCAAGCTGACGCACAAGACGCTGCGCCAGTACGGGATGCTCAAGAAGTGGTGGTGGGCCGGCGTCGAGCCCATCGTGCTCGTGCACCGGCTTGAACCTGACGACTGGGTGGTGCTGCGCTCGTACCGGCTGTTCCCGGGTCAAGACCCCTTCACCTTCAACGAAGACCCCGCGCCGAAGTCGTTCGACTTCGATGGTCTGTATCCCTACCCGTCAGCAGAGGCAGCGCTGCGCGACGTGTTCAACATCAAGGAACTCAAATGACCGCCCTCAATCTCCTGGCTCTGCGCGAGGCCAACAAGGCTCGACTGCCGCAGTTCAAGAACAACAACGGCGACGCGGCGCACTCCAAGCCCGACGGCAGCGACTGGTCGCCGATGATGTGGATGATCGCCCTCATGGGCGAGGTCGGCGAGACCGCCGAGACCATCTACAACGGCGAGGACAAGCCGCGCAAGGAAAGCGAGCTGGCCGACATCCAGATTTACCTGGACATCCTGGGGCAGCGCATCACCGACAAGGACACGAGCGGCAACGTCAACCCGAACTACACCGAGGTCCAACTGATGTCGGTGATCATGACGGTGGGTGCCATGTGCGAGCTGCACAAGAAGTACGTGCGGGGCGACATCGCTCACGTGATGTACACGGAGCGTCGCAGCGTGCTGAAGTACCGGCTGTACGAGGAGCTGGGTGCCATCGGCAAGGGCAACGACGACTACAAGAACGTCGTCGAGGTCGGCGAGGGTGTGAACCTCGCCAGCGCCACCATCGGCAAGTTCAACAGGACCAGCGCCAAGGTCGGCTCGAACGTGCTGCTGTGGTGCAACAGCGTGATCAACGACGGCAACGAGGTGCACATGCCCAAGCTGCGCAACGCTGACGACCTGATCGATAGCGCCGTCGGCCTCAGGGAGCTGCCGCCCATCCGTCTGAAGACCGCAGCGGTCGAGCGCATCGAGCACTGGGCATCGCAAGTTGGTGTGCCGCTCCAGACGTTCGTCCGGGACATCGTCGAGAACTACGGTCACAAGCGTGACCCCGAGTTCAAGGGCACCGAAGGCTGGTCGACCGGCAAGGACAACGCCGACAGGCCCCAGGTGTCGCCGGTTGAAGCGTTGCTGGAGGCCGCTTGGCGGTCTACCATGAACTGCGTCATCCCCAAGGGCGTCCGGCTCGAAGTACAGTGGGACGATGGGATCACGAACTTCCTGACGCTCACCGACAACCTGTGGTGGATCGATGACACCCACATGCTCCATGAGCCGCCCAATTACTGGCGTATGCCACAAGACACGCAAGCGTAAATCCGCTGGTGACAGGCCTTGACTGTGCGAAAATTCACGCGATCCCCGGGCGCCGGGGGTGAATGCGCAGTCGAGGCCAATCATGCATATCGAGTACGGACATCGGAGTGACCGCATCCGTCATGTCATCACCGTCAAGGTGACGACTGACAACGGTGCGGTTTACACCAAGCACTGCGACTTGCGTCGTGATGCCCTTATGTCATATACTCGTCCATGGCGCTGGCTCCTGAAGTTGTATCGGGAGATGCGCCGTAACCTCACGTCATCCACCCTCATTGCCCTGGAGGCACCATGTCTCTCTGTATCCTCAACGACTGCCACGCGGGTGTCCGACGCGTTGGTGGAACGACAATGGCGTCAGCGACGGCGCTGAAAGCCTACATCATCGGATCGCTCTCCCAAGCGCTCCTCACCCAGAACACCAATCGCCTGCTCATTGCAGGCGATCTCTTTGACAACTTCACCGTCGAAACCCGCGACGTGGCGGATGTCATCAACCTGCTGGTCGACTCGTGGCTCAACAAGGGTAAGCACGTGGCGCTGGCCGCAGGCAACCACGACGACTCGGCCAAGGGCAACAAGATGAGCCACTTTGACCTGCTGTGCACGGCGCTCGTCGCCGCGTACCCGGGTCAGGTTCGCGTCATCGGCGTGGGCGGCTACAAGCTGGGCGACGGCTGGGCGCAGGTCGCCGACAACGTCATCGCCATCGCGCATCACTGCGACCAGCAGGCGTTCCTGAACACGCTCAGGGGTCTTGTCCACCTCTACACGCCGGGCATGTGGATCGTCGTGCACTGCAACTTCGACAACTCGTTCGCCGCCAAGGCCGACCACTCGCTCAACATCGACCGCGAGATGGCCGGCTGGATCACCGAGCGCGGCGCCAAGCTGCTGTTCGCCCACGAGCACCAAGCGCGCGTCATGATGGACGGCAGGGTGACCATCATGGGCAACCAGTGGCCCACGTCCATCGCGGACTGCCTGGGCAACGAGTTCAAGTACGGCCACACCATCAACGCCGACGGCACGCTGGACCGGTTCGAGACCTGGAGCGTGCACTCGAAGCAGGGCTTCGCGATGGTCGACTGGCGAGACCTGAGCGATGGCCTCTACTCGTTCGAGGGCTTCATCCGTGTGGACGGCGAGGCCAGCGCCCAGGAGGCGTCGACCGTCATGACGGCGATCAGCCGCTTTCGCATGAAGTCCAAGGCCTTCATCGTCAGCAACCACGTCACCGTGGACGGCATCGCCGCTGCCGACGAAGACGCCGAAGAGATCGTGATGGACAACGAGGTCTTTGACCTCATGAAGTTCGTCGAGGACAACACCACGCCTGAGCAGTTCGTTCTGTTCAAGCGCTTGAAGGAGCACAGCGATGCTGCGTAAACTCACCCTCCGCTGCTTCCGGCAGCATGAAAGCCGCACGTTCACCTTCACCGAAGGCCTGAACCTGCTGCGCGGCCCCAACGAGGGCGGCAAGACCACGATCCTCGAAGCGGTGACCTATGCCATCGGCGGCGCGGTCGCGCTGCCCGAGTCGCTAGACAAGGTCGTCACGTGGGACCACAAGGAGTCCGAGCTGGCGGTCGAGCTGGACATCACCATCGCTGGTGTGGACTACTCCGTCAAGCGCTCGAAGTCCGGCGCAACGCTGACCTCACCCAGCTTGGAGAAGCCGGTCACCGGTCAGAAGGAAGTCTCGGCGTTCTTCGCGTCGCTCCTGGGCGGCAGCGCCAAGACCCTGAGCATGCTGCTGATGGCCTCGCAGAACGGCCTTCAGGACGTGATCACGGCTGGCCCTGGCGAGGTTAGCCAGCTCGTGCAGAAGCTGGGCTCGCTCGACATCGTCGATGCGGTGATCAGCACGGCCAAGACTGAGCTGATCCTGGGCAACGAGAAGGTCTTCGCGGATCGCGTTGCCTCGGCCCAGGCCCGGGTGACTGCGCATGAGGGGCAGCAGGTCGCCGAGGTGGACATGCTAGAGGCCGAACGGTTCGTCAGCACGGCGGTGATGAAGCGCGAGGAAGCGGACAAGACTGTTTCTACCCTCTGGGAACCGGCGATGGCAGCCGCTGCATCCAACCTCAACGCTGGAATCGCACGAAACGATCTTGTCCAGAACCTCGCGGCGCAAAGCCAAAAAGTCATGGAAGAGATGCGGCGCCTGCGCGCGAACATCGCCCAGGCTGAGCGCACTCCGAAACCGGACCTGTCCGAAAAGGTGGGCCTGGAGCAGGAGATCACCCGCATCGAGAACGCGCGCCGCGCCGTGATGGTCAAGGAGCGTATCACGACGCTCATGGCTGTCAAGCGGCCGATGGAGTGGGACGCGGCCACGCCTGACGGCGACGCCGAGGCCGAAGTGCGTGCCGAGCTGGCGACGGCCAAGCGAGCGGCCGACGAGGCGCGTGACCTCGCGATGCAGCCCATCGTCGATCCGAACCTCGCTGTCCTGCAGAACAACCGCGCACTGGCCCAAAGCGGCGACCCGTTCAAGGAAGAGATCGCTCAGGCGATGGAGGCCCTGGACGCGCCGATCATGGCCCAGGAGTACCGCGAAGCCACTGAGCCCGTGCCCCAGGTGCAGGCAGAGCTGATCGCGGCCCGTCGCATCGTGTCGGCCGGCATCGCTGTCCAGGGCGAGAAGTGCCCGACGTGCGGTCAAGCGTTCGCTGACGCGGCGGCACGTGCCGAGCACAACCGCCAGGAGCAGGCCCGGATCGATGCGGCCAAGGCGCGCATCACCGAGCTGGAGGCTGAGCTGGCTGCGCTCAAGGGCAAGCTGGACATCGTCACCGTCGCTCGCGACAAGCACAAGACCGAGTGGGCTGGCAAGCTGGAGGAGCTGCAGCGTCGCACGCTGGCCTGGAGGCGTGAGAAGGTCGCTGCCATTGACGCCGACATCGCCGCTGTCAATGCCTCCGTCGATGGGCTGCGCAACACGCGCCGGGCAGCCTTCAACAAGGCCGCAGAGTATCAGGTCACCCTGGTGAACCTGCTGGACTCGGGTATGGCCGCGCAACGCATGGCTGACGAACTCGCAGGCCAGCCCAACGTCAAGGTCAACCGCGCTGTCTTCCCGCCGCGCCTGTCGTTCGAGGGCGTCATCGACATCCCCGAGCGCAGCGAGAGCGAGATTCGCCGCATCCTGAGCGACATCGACGTGGCGCAGGGTAACTATGACCGAGCCCAGGGCATGATCGCCGGCCTGAAGGACTCACTCGCCACGCAGGAGAAGGCGTTCGCCGAGAACGACGCGCGCCACGCCGCCGAGGCTGCCCTGCTGCCGGACATGACCGCGCTCCGCGCCGAGTACGACCGTGTCGTGGAAGGCATCGAGCTGGCCCGTGCAGAGCGCGAGAAGTGCGCGCTTGAAGTGCGTGACTGCCAGAACAGGCTGGACTCGCTCAAGGATCGCAAGGAGCGTGCGGCCAGCCAGCTCAAGCTGGCCCAGATGGAGCTGGAGCTGGCCCAGAAGGAACTCGCCGAGCTGGCCTTCAACAACGAGGCCATGAAGACGTTCCAGGGCCTGAAGCCGCTGGTCACCGAGTATATGTGGAGCAAGTCGCTCGCCGCGATCTCCCACTACTTCAGCGACCTGCGCGATCAGGTGGTCAAGGTCACGCGCGAGGGCTCGGAGTTCATGTTCAACGGTCGTCCGGCCTCGTCGCTGTCCGGCTCGGGCAAGGACGTGCTCGCCATCGCCATCCGCTCGGCACTGACCAAGACGTTCCTGCCCAACGTGGGATTCATCAGTCTCGACGAGCCGGCTCATGGCTCCGACGAGGTGCGCACCTCGCGCATCCTGGGCTTCCTGGCAAAGTCTGGGTTCGTGCAGATCATTCTGGCGTCGCATGACCCCTTGTCAGAGAGTGTCGCCGACAATATCATCTACGTTCAAGAACAGTAAGAGGAGATCGCATGGCTGATTTGAAGACATTGACCCAGCTTTCCGAGGAGTGGAAGCTGGCCGTGGGGCACCTCGAAGCCGCAGTGGCTTTCGGCAAGGTGGACCCGATCCACACCTACAAGAGCGGCCCGGGGATCGCCAAGCTCTATGACCCCGAGGCCGTGGGTGAGGCCAACACCAAGTTCGTGGTCTTCAAGCTGGAGGAGCAGCAGGCCAAGGAGCGCGACGCCCGGCGCAATTCGCCCGTGCTTCACGGCGAGATGGAGGGTCTGCGCGATAGCCTGAAGGGCATGCAGGAGGACATCGCCGAGCTGTTCACGGCAGCCGACGACACCAAGGCGACTGCGGCCAAGCTGCTGGAGCAGAACAAGCTGATCTTCACCGAGCTGACCAAGCTGTCGGACATGCTGACCGAGCGTTTCGGGAAGCTGGAGCGCATGGTGATCGCCAACTGCGACCCGGGCGTGGGTCAGCCGCTGCGGTTCGGCGGTGATGCCAAGGACGCTGTGAAGGCCGGCGCCGTCGACCTGGGCTCGCTCAAGACGCCGCCCGAGGTGCTGCAGA
>OUNJ011033210.1_pt1 | contig 12943 bp, 9 predicted proteins | sample 1755361 | NCBI WGS metagenome assembly OUNJ01 (sample SAMEA3914825, study PRJEB12502) | metagenome | biome: forest; material: soil | place: USA | collected 2012-03-12 | depth 0.1 m
TCGACGCGGAAATAGTCGCGGACCGTGTGCATTTCCGTGTCGCGCAGCCACCATTCACCGAAGATGCGCTCCGGCCCGTCGGCATGGCGGACACTGTAGCGCGTCTTGCGCCAGGTGAAGTGGCGGGGCGCATGATCGGGCAACAGGGCGAAGGTATCGATGGGCTCGACGTGCGGGAACAGGCGCGACGGACGCGGCCAGGCCTGATCCCAGGTGGCGGTCACGGTTGTCATCGGCGCGGCGCGGCGGAGGCTGCGTTCGGGGACATCGCTCTCGACCGGTGCCAGCCGATACAGGGTCTCGGCGCCGAAGCGGTTGCCAAGGATATCGATCAATCCCGACAATTCGGGGACGTTTGGGGCCTGGGTATCGATCTGACGCACAATGAAAGGCTCGGTGAGCGTCGCCGTCAGGGTTATGCGCTCGATGCCAAAACCGGGATCGATGGTTTCAATGCGATCGCACAGCAGCCGCGTCAGCCGTTTGACGTCGCGCACCGGTGAAGCGGTGCCGATGCGTATCGCCTCAAGGCGATTGTCGGTGCGGTAGAACAGAAGATCCAGCTGTCGTGCACCCAAGGCCCGGTCTTCCAGGGCGGCGCATAGCTGTGCCGTCAGCTTGCCGGTATAGCGGGCGATGGTTTCCGCCGCGCCGATGGGTTCGGCAAAGGCGCGCTGCACCTGAAGAACATCAGGCACGACGACGGGGACGATCGGCTCGACGGCATCGCCCAGGACTTGATCGAGGCACACACCAAGGCGAATGCCGAAGCGATGAATCAGCGGCGCGCGCGGCTGGTTGACCAACTCGCCTATGGTGTCGAATCCGAGCAGATTGAGGTCATAGACGATATCGTCGCTCAAACGTAACGCTGCTACTGGCAGGTCCTGCACGCTGCGACGACTTGTGCCGGTGGCGAAAACCGTGTTGCCGCGCCCGTATCGCGCCAGGGCATGAGCTGCTCCCCAACTGTCGGCGATCGCCATCCGGGCCGAAATGCCTCTGCGACGCAGACTATCCAGCATATCGTTCATCAGGCCGATTTCGCCGCTATGCAGGTGGGCGCAGCCGGTAATGTCGAGGACCAGCCCATCGGGTGCGTCCGCCGCGACGATGGGCGAATAACGCAGCAGGGCCCAGGCTGCCAAAGCGTCCAGATCGTCGGCGTCGCGCTCGGGCGTAAATGGTCGCACGTCGATATCCGGGATCATGGCCTGGGCCTTGGCCAACTCCATGCCGACGATCAAACCTTGTCGTTGGGCTGCCTCGTTGACGGCCATGATCAGGCGCTTCGACCCTGTTCGACCCGACAGAACCAGCGGCCGTTCAGGACACGGCGCGCTTTCGCTCGCCCGCAGTCGTCGACGGAGGCAATCGCTTGGCCAATACGGCAGAAACAGCGAGACAATCCTGGAGGCGGCCTTGGGCATCGCAGGCTTCCACTTCAAATTCAGCTGGGTTGCCGCCCTTGGCGCGCAACAGGTCAAGGCGCCAGCGCGGGCGGCCGACGCCTTCGACCGGCAGGGACGTCGCCGGCAGGCTATGAACGCGCCAGCGCGTGCAGGCGGTGGTGGGATGCTGGAACTGAATGGCCAGTTTCGCGATATTCCAGCGGCGCAGGATCAAGCCAAGCGTGCCACCGGCCTCGGCGGCCAGTTGCAAGCGGCGCGACGCCAGCATCGACAAAGGACCGACCTCGGCGACCGCGGCGGTCAGGCTGCCGTGGCGGAGGCCTTCTTCATAGGCGGCGAGGAGGTCGGTCTCATTGCGCGTGCGGACGACAATCAGGCGGTCTGGCGTCAATCCGGCCTGGGCGAGGGCTGGGGCGAACAGATCGGGTTGGGTGACGTACCACATGACCGGGCCTGAGGTGCGGGCAGCAATGCCGGCACAGAACAGAGCGGCGGCGGCGCCGTCGACGGCGCCCTGGGCATGACCCGTAACCTCGTGAATCGCCCCGTGCGCCAAGCCACCATCGGGCAAGCGCGCATCGAGGCTGTCGACGCCAAATGGCAACACTAGCTTGCCTCGCCGCCCTTCCAGCGTGCGCAAGCTTTCGCGCAGGGCTGTCAGGTCGGGTTTGGCGGGAGATGATAGGGCGGGCATGACGGGCAGCTTCTTCTAAGCAGGATCATTTCATAAATTCTCGTCGAATGTTCACCATTTGTTCCATTTGTCCACAAAAGAGTCAAGCGGGAGTCTTCAGACTCACGCGGAAAAAGTCTAAGAGTATGACTCTCAAGGAAAATGAGGCGACCATGACGGCTTTTCAGGACGTGTTCTACCCCAGCGCCGACGGCCGGCTAACGCTTTATGCCCGCGACTATGGCGCGCCCAAGCCAGACGCCATGACGATCCTGTGCTTGCACGGCCTGACGCGCAACAGCGCCGATTTCGAATGGATCGCCGGCCATCTCAGCCCGCATTTTCGCGTCATCGTCGCCGATCAGCGCGGTCGCGGCCGCTCCGACTGGGACAGCGAACCTGCCAATTACACGCCGGCCGTCTATTGCCAGGACATGCTCAAACTGCTCGATCATCTCGGCGTCGAACGCTGTGTTATTATCGGCACGTCGATGGGCGGGCTGATGGCGATGATCCTGGGGGTCATGGCGCGCCAAAGATTGATCGCCGCCGTGCTCAACGATATCGGGCCGGAAATCGATGCCGTCGGCCTGGCGCGCATCGCCTCGTACACAGGCAAGACCAAGCCGGCCGGCGACTGGATGGAAGCGGCTGAAATCGCCCGCTTTATCAATGAGGTCGCCTTTCCCGACTACGGCACGGCTGACTGGATGGCGTTCGCCAAGCGGCTTTATCGCGAAGGCGAGGACGGCGTGCCGGTCCTGGCCTACGATCCGGCGATCTCCAAAGGGTTGGAGCCGAAAAGCGATACGCCGGTGGCGCCGCCGGATCTGTGGCCGATGTGGGACGGGCTGAAAGGTTTTCCGATGCTGGCCATCCGCGGCGGGACGTCAGACCTGCTGAGCCCGCAGACGCTCGATCAAATGGCCGAGCGCCACACAGGATTGGAGACTGCCGTTGTGCCGGGGCGCGGTCACGCCCCGATGCTGGACGAACCGATCGCTGTTCACGCCATCGACACTTTCTTAGCAGAACTCTAGCGCTTCAGCGCCTGCTCAAACGTCTTGGCATCGCAATCGATGTGGCCGCTGCATTGCGGCAGGGCGAGCGCCTTGGATGCATCGGTGCCCAGCGGCGTCAGATTGCGCATCTCGTCCAGCGTCTGGCTGCGGAAACGCACTAAGACGTGCTTATGGCCCGCCTTGTCGTGCCACAGCTCGAAGATCAGCGCTCCGCCCGGCGGTGGGTCGTCCTGGGCGAAATCGCCGCCCTGCCAGTGCAGGTTCAGCGCCCCGCCGATATTGGCGAGGTTGCCGTCGTGACCGACCAGAACGGTGAACTTTGCTGTGTCAGTAGCGAACAGGCCGCGGCGGATTTCGGCCAGCAGCGGCTTGGCGGCATAGTCGGCGATGATCTTGGGACGCGCCACCAGCTGGAACTCCAGGGCGTGGAAGCTGAGCAGGCGGGCAATCGTTAAGCGATCGGCGCGGCCCCAGCCGACCTCGCTCATCGGCTTGCCCTCGGCATATTCGAGCGCCAGAATCTCCGACAGGGTCGAGGCGGTATTGATGCCGCCCTCGAGCTTGATCCGGCCCTTGGGCGCGTCGATCGCCGCCGGCTGCTGGGTGAGATCGCAGGCGGCCTGAGTGCAGCCGAGAATATCGTTCAGGGTCTTCAAACCCGCGGCATTATCAGCGTCGACCGCCGGCAGACCGCCCTTCGGCAGAGAGGCCTGCGCCGAGGTCAGGCCGGCCTTGGCGTCGAAATCGCTGCTGCCTTCAAACGGCGAAAAGCGCGGATCGGACTGGCCGTCAGGCGCGTGTTCGACCGGCACGTGACAGCCGCTGAACAGTTCATCGGCATAGGTCTGGGCGGTGTCGATCGTGCGCTGGTCGACGTCGGCGACGACGCGGACATCGTGCGCCGTCGGGCAGGCAAGCCCCAGGAAAGCGCCATAGGTGCCGTGGTCGTAATCGGCGACCTTGACGATGGCCTGCTCGCCGTGACGGGTCAAAAAGCCCCATTGCACGTCCCATACCGGCCACGATTCCTGCGCCTCGCCGGCCGGCAAGGGCTCGGCCTTGGTCGGCGGCCGGATGCCGTGACGCATGACGACGACAACGCGATCGAGCGTCCAGCCCTTGGGAGGACTCGCGGAATGATCGGTGACGGTCCTCGCCTCCGCCGGCATCGATACGGCGAAGGCGAGGGCGGCAAGTGCCAGGGGCTTGAACATTTAGGTTTTTAGAACTTGGCGTCGAGGTTGACAAACACGCTGCGGCCCGGCGTCAGCCAGTACAGCGGCGCGGTGACGCCGGCGTGGGTCGCGGTGCCGGCATAGTCGACAACCTTGTGGCTGTCGAGCAGATTGCCGACCTTGATCGACGCCGTCAGATTCTTGGTCATTGGCGACTGGAAGTGATAGCCGGCGGCCAGGTCGGCGGTGAAGGTCGAGCCGACGCGCGACGACGGATCGTCGGCGAAGACGCCGGTATCGGCGCCATCATCGCCGTAGCGCGGACCGATTTCCTTGCCGATGACCGAGTAGTAGAGGCCGTGCGAGTCGTCATACAACACGCCGAACGAGGCGGTATATTCCGGGGCTTCGGCGATGGTCACCTTGGACGACTTGTACTTGGCCGAGTTGTCCGAGTAGTTGGCATAGAGCGACAGGCCGTTCGGCAAGGCATATTGCGCTTCGACTTCGACGCCCTGATAGACCGCACCACCGGCGTTCTTGAAGGCGGTTTCGTTGGTGCTCGTCGTGTAGCTGGCCAGGTAGTTGTCGAAATCGATGTAGTAGACGTCGGCGCCCAGCGTCCAGCGGTGCTTGCGGATCGCCGTGCCGGCCTGGTAATTCATCGTCTCTTCCGGTTTCAGATCGTTGATCTGGTCCGGATTGATGTTGAAGGTATCGATCGGCGGCGCCAGGAAGCCCTTGGCGGCCTGGGCATAGGCCGACCAGTCGCTGCTGATCTTGTAGTTGGCCGACAAGGACGGCTGCCACGCCGCGTAAGTCACGGCCTTGTCGAGCGTGCCGCCGACCGTCTTGTTGACGATGGCGTCGACCGAACGGCGGTACGAGGTATACTTGACGCCCGGAATGACGGTCAGTTGATCGTTCGGCTTCCAGTCGAGTTCGACATAGGGCTGAAGCGTCGTGCCGGTATCCTTGTAGAGATAGGAATAGGCGGTGCCGAGCTTGCCGATCACCGGGGCATAGCCCTTGGTGATGTCGTTGGTCAGCGAGTAGCGGTGGTCGTTCTGCTGCTCCCACCACACACCGGTCTTGACGACGCCAAGCGGGGTGTCGATTTCCAGGCGCAGGATGTCGCCCAGCGAGTTGACGACGGCATCGGCGCGCTTGCCCGGGATGTCGGCAATCGCGGTGCCCTTCTTGACGGTCAGCGGGCTGGTCGAGGTGATGGTATAGGGCGTGACGGTGTTGTCGGCCAGCACGTCGTCCGAGGCGTCCTTCGATTCCTGGTAATCGTGCTCGAAACCGTCGTGATAGAAGTTGTTGTCGAGGCGGACGCCGCCGAAATCGTGCTTGAAGTCGACATATTCAAAGTCGCTGTAATAGTTCGACGGCTGATAGCCGTAATAGCATTGCAGCGTCGGATCGTTGCACAGGCCGTAATTGTTGCCGTACTTGGCGTACTCAGCCAGCGTCGCGCCCTGGGTGGTGTACTGGAATTCGTGATTCCACGAGCCCAGCACCGTGACCGAGGTCTTGGCGTCGAGATCCAGCGTCATCTTGCCGGCCAGGTTGTCGCGCTTTTCGTTGGAGTGCGTCAGATAGCCGTCGGTCTGTTCGTGCTGGGCGTCGAAGAAGCCGTTGACGCCGCTCTGTGCGCCCGAGTCGAGCTCAAGGCCGTAGGCTTGCGTATTGAAGCTGCCGGCCGTGCCGTAAAGCTCGACGCCGCCAACGACCGGGACGTCCTTGCTGAGGAAGCCGATGGTGCCGCCGAACGTCGCCTTGCCGATGGTGGCGCCGGTGCCCGGGCCGCGGTCGATCACCGCCGTTTGCAGGTCATGGGCGATGAACAGCGAGCCCGTGGTGTGGTGCAGGTCGGTGGCGTCGCCGAACGGGATGCCGTCGAACATGACGTTATACTGGCCGTCCTGGAAGCCGCGCAGCGTCATTTCCTCGGCCTTGCCGATCCCAGGGCCATTGGGGTTCTGCGACCAGATCGACGGCTGGAATTTGATGACGTCGTCGATCGAGGCCAGCGGAATGATGTTGTTCTTCAGGAAGCCGACCTGGACCGACGAGGTCGGCTCGACGACGTCGAGCGGCGCCGACGACGGCGCGATGTGCGTGGCACGGGCGATAACGGTGACTTCGGTGGCGTCGGTCGCCTGCTGCGCCTGGACGTGGCCGGCGGTGGCGAAACCCAGCGCCGACAGGGCGCAGGTGGCGAAAAGAACGGGCTTGATCATGATGTCCCCACGGGCCGGGGCGCCGGCCAAAGTGATGCGAAACTGAGCGGAAGCTGATGCGAATCTGAAAAACAGGTCCGCGCAGCGCTCTGCCAGCCGCGGGTGACAGCGGGGTTGCAGATCGATGACAGTTTTTTGTGCGTTGCGATATGCGCGGGGCTTGTCGCATTCGCGCCACAGCCTCATGCCGAAAAGTGGAGGCCACTTTTCGGGTAAACATGAGGCGTCAAAAAAAGATATCGCAATGACGTTTGTGTCTAGCCGGGCGATTGCCAGCCGAGGCCCAGGCTCTTTTGCAGCGAAATAAAGTCCTGGGTCAGTTGCGCATTGGCTTCGGTGACGCTCGATTGCGCCTGGATGCGGTTGCGTTCGGCGTCAAGTGTGTCGATGGTCGTCGCCGTGCCGCCCTGCATCTTGACCTGGGTCAGTTGGGCGGCGCGGCTGGCCGAGGCCTGGACGCGCAACTGGTCGACCAGGGCGCTGCGTTGCGAGCCGAAGCGCGACAACGAGGTTTCGGCGTCCTGAAGCGCCGACAGTACCGCCTGGCGGTAATTGGCCTCGGCCTCGTCGCGGGCCGCCTGCGCCTGATTGATGGCGGCGCGGTTACGGCCGAAATCGAACGGCGTCCATTGCAGCAGCGGCGCTTCCAGCGCGGTGCGATTGCCGGAATCGAACAGGTTCGACAGCTTGGTCGAGCCGTAGCCGATGGTGCCGATCAGGGTCAGCTTGGGGAATTGCGCCGCCTCGCGCTGACCGATGGTGGCGGTGGCCTGGGCCAGCTTGCGCTCGGCGGTACGGATGTCCGGCCGCCGTTGCAGCAGGGTGGTGGGATCGCCGATGGCCACGCTGGCGGGCGGCAGGGGGACCGGCGCCGATGCCGCAAGTTCCGCATCGAGCGCACCGGGTGTGCGCCCGGTCAGCAGGGCCAGGCGGTCGAGCTGTTCGCTGACCTGGGCATTGAGCGGTACGATGTCGGCGCGGGTGGTCTCCAACTGCGTCGTCAGGCGCTCGACATCGAGGTCGGACGCCGTGCCGCCCTGGCGGCGGGTGTTGGTCATGTCGAGCATCTTCTGCTCGACGGTGACATTCTCCTTGGCGAGTGCGAGGCGCTGTTGCAGGTCGCGCAACTGGACATAGGCCTGGGCGACCTCGGCGGTCAGCGACACCTGGGCGTCGGCGACCTGCGCATCGGCAGCTTCAGCACCGGCGCGGGCGGCTTCGTTGGCGCGGCGATTGGCGCCGAACAGGTCGACCTCCCAGGTGGCGTCGAAACTGACATTGTAGAGGTTGATGTCGGAACTGCTGGAAGAGGCGGCCGCCGAACTGCCGGCGGACGAGGAGGCACCACTGGCCGCCGCGCCGCCGCTCAGGCCGCTCAGCGCCTGGCCCAGGCCATTGGCGTGGACGTAGGCGGCGGTCAGGCCGGTATTGGGAAGGCCATTGGCGCGTGAAGTCGCCAGTTGCACCCGCGATTGCCGCAACCGGGCTTCGGCGGCGGCGAGCGTCGGGCTATTGGTCAGGGCCGCGTCTTCGAGCGTGTTCAGTTCGGTATCGTTGAGCGTCAGCCACCACTTGGCCGGCGGTGGGGCTGATGTCGTTGTGGCACTATCGGCACGGTGAAAGCTGGAGATATCGGCGACCTTGGGCGGGCTGCCATAGTTCGGGCCGACGGTGCAGCCGGCCAGCGCCAAAGGTAAGAGCAGTAGAGATTTTTTCATCTGAGGCTCCTATTCGGCCGCCGCCGGCGCCTGGCCGGGCTTTGGCGCCTTGAGCAGGAAGGCCAGGGGGATCATGCACACCAGGCAGACGCCGAGCACGAAAAAGGCCTCGGAATAGGTAATGACCATGGCCTGTTGCTGCACCGTGCCGGCCAGTGACTTCATCGCCTGCAGGCGGCCGTAACCCAGATCGCCGCTTTGCGCGGCCATGGCGGCGGCCTGTTGCGCGATGCGGTCCTGGGCCAGGGTCGAATTGGCGGTGATCGAAGCACCGATGGTCTGGATGTGGTTGGTCGATTGCCGGTCGATGAAGACGCCCAATACGGCGAGGCCGATTGAGCCGCCGAGATTACGCGCCATGTTGTAGAGCCCGGCGGCATCCGGCGCTTCCTCGCGGCTGACGGCACCGACCGAGGCCTGGTTCAGCGGCATGAAGGCGCAGACCTGGCCGACGCCGCGCAGAAGCTGCGACACGACGAAATCGCCGCCAGACGACTGCGCCGTCAAATGCGTGTCGAGAAAACAGGAAACGGCAAAGCACACCAGGCCCAGAACGACGACCATGCGCAGGTTTAATTTCAGGAGTTTGGGAAGTATTGGCATCATCATGAAGGCCGGAATCCCCGACAGGAACAGGACCCGGCCCGATTGCTCGGAATTGTAGCCGGCGACGTTCACCAGAAACTGCGGCAGGATGTAGAGGATCGAATAGAGCACGACGCCGATGACCATGATGATCAGGATGACCGCCGAATAGGAGCGGTTGAGCAGCAGCCGCAGCTTGATCACCGGTTTTCGCGCCGTGAACTGGGCAAAGGCCAGGATGATGAAGCCGATGATCGAGGCGAAGGTCAGCCACGAGATCAAAGGCGACTCGAACCAGCGGTCGCGCTGACCTTCCTCCAGAATGATGGTCAGGCAGGACAGGGCGACCGATAGGCCCAGAATGCCCAGCCAGTCGGCGTGGGTGATTTCCTCGATATTGGATTTTTCACCGGGCAGGCCCAGCACCATCAGGCCAATCAGGGCCGCGGCCACCGGCACGTTGAGGAAGAAGCACCACTGCCAGCTGGCATTCTCGGTCAGCCAGCCGCCGAGCAGCGGCCCGAACAGCGGCCCGATCAGCACGATCAGGCCGAACAGCGACATGCCGAGCGGCAGGTCTTTCGGCGGCAGGCGCGTGCGGATGATGGTCTGGGCCGAAGGGATCAGGGCGCCGCCGAAAAAGCCCTGACCGACGCGGCCGACAATCATCATGGCCAGGGTCTGGCTCAAACCGCAGGTCATCGAAAATATCGTGAATAGGGCGGCGCAGCCGATCATCAGGTTGCGCAGGCCGAAAATCCGCGACAGCCACGCCGTCAGCGGGATCATCACTACTTCGGAGACGAGATAGCCGGTCGAAATCCATGTCCCTTCGGTGCCCGAGGCGCCGATTTCGCCCTGGATCTGCGGCAGGGCGGAATTGACGATCGAGATGTCGAGCGTCGAAATCAGTGCGCCCAACGCCCCGGCGAAAACCGCGATCCAGTCCTGCATCGTCGCCTGGGTATGGCCGCTGGCCGCGGGCTGAGCCGGCGTGGTGCTTTTGTTGGCAGGTGGACTGTTGGCGGTCGGGTTGGCGGCGCTCATCGCGACGTCACCGGGCCGCGCGTGGTGTCGATCTTGACCGTTGCCGACAGGCCGGGAAGCAGCGTGGCGCGATCCTGTTGCGTCAGATGGATCAGACGCAGCCGTACCGGCACGCGCTGGACGATCTTGGTGAAGTTGCCGGTGGCGTTTTCCGGCGGCAGCAGGGCGAACTGCGCCCCTGTGCCCGGCGCAAAACTGTCGATGACGGCGTCGATTTTACGCCCATCGAGCGCGTCGATCTTGATCGTGGCCGCCTGGCCGATGCGCATGCGGCCGATCTGGGTTTCCTTGAAATTGGCCGTCAGATAAATGTCTTGGACCGGCACAACGTCCATAAGCCGCGTGCCGGGCTGAACGAACTGGCCGACGCGGACGGTCCGGTCGCCGATGCGGCCGCTGACGCTGGCGCGGATCAGGGTGTCATTGACATTGATCTGCGCCGTCTGGGCCTCGGCCTGAGCGGCGGCGAGCTGCGCCCGCGCCTGACCGACCTGAGCCTGCTGGGTGGCGATCTGCAACTGGGCTTGATGCACGGCGGCGGTGTCGGCGCGGCTTTGGGCGGCGGCCTGATCCGACTGATTGACCGCTTGCGCCGCGCGTTCGGCGGTTTCGACGCCCTGGGCCGACAGGGTGCGATAGCGCTGGGCCTCGCTGGCGGCGTAGGTCGAGGTTGCCTGGGCGCCGCCGAGCTGGGCACGGGCCTGGTCGAGGGCGGCGCTTTGCTGCGTCACCTGGCGTTGAGCGGCGGCGATATCGGCCAGGCGGGCATTGATGGTCGCCAGCTGCTGGTTCAAGGTCGCCTGATAGGTCGATGGATCGATCTGCAGCAGCGGGTCGCCGGCATGAACCATCTGGTTGTCGGTGACGAAGATTTGCTGGACGTAGCCTTGGACCTTGGGGGCCACCGAAACCTGATCGGCCTGGAGATAGGCATCATTGGTACTTTGCACGAAGCGGCCGTGGGTCCACCAGTAGAGGCCGGCGATGATCAGGATGATCAGAATGACGACGCCGGCGATAATCAGCCCCAGACGTACGGCGGGATTCTTCAGCGGGCTCGGCTTTTCCGGCTCTTTGGAAGTGTTGGCCTGAGAAGGGCCATCCTGCTGCGGTTGGGCGTTGCCGCCTTGATCCTTTTCAGGCGCCTTGTTTTCAGGGGTGTCCTGAGGGGCTTTATCGGCGGGCTTCGATCGCGTTTTGGCGACGGGGTCAGGGCTGTCGGGCATGTCATACTCATCGATTTACATGTCCCGCCGCCGGTCACCCTCGCCATTCCGGCATAAGCGATCAATAAGATGCGGCGCGTGATTTCCCAAAAAGTGGCAATGCGCCGAAATAGGCCGGTCGCCATCACCGGTGCCAAATCGCAAGCCGGAATTGAAAATTTATGGCCATGGTGGTTCCCTGCCGCCATGACCCACGATCCCTTCAATCTGCAACGCTTTGTCACGGCACAGGCGCCGTTATACGCGACCGCGCTTCGCGAACTGCACGACGGCAATAAGCGAAGTCACTGGATGTGGTTCATCTTCCCGCAGCTGCGCGGACTGGGGTTTTCGTCGACGGCGCAATTCTATGGCCTGACTAGTCTGGATGAAGCGCGCGCCTATCTTGACCATCCGATACTGGGGCCCCGTCTGATCGAGGCCACGCAAGCCGCGGTTCAGGCCGAGGCGCCGTCGGTGCGTGCCCTGTTCGGGGCCCCGGACGACGTCAAGTTCTGTTCGAGCATGACCCTGTTCGATATCGCCTCGCCCAACGGCGTCTTCCGTGAGGCCTTGAACCGCTGGTTCGGCGGCAAGACGGACGAGCGCACCCTGCACCTGTTGTCGGCCGAAACGTCGCTGGCCTGATTTTCTATTCCCGTTTTTCCGATATTTTATCGCCGTCAATACCGTCGGCCGTGGGATCATGCCCGGTAGCCTGTTGATAGGCGTCGCGAAAGTCGGCACATTTCTGTGGCTTGACGAACAGCTTGAGGACGTCGGGGTGTTTGTGGCGCACCTGGGCTTCGAGATCGGCGACGATGCGTTCGACATCGGGCACGCGCAGGTCGGGCTCGAACTCCACGCTCATGGCGGCGACGATCTCGTCCGGTGACATCTGCGAGGTGATAATGCCATTGACGCCGTGAATGCCGTCGATGTGGCTGGCGATGTCGGTAATATCCCTGGCCATGCCGGGATCGGCGCGCTCACCGATCAGCAGGTCCTTGCTTTCGCGCGCCAACAGGATGGCGACCGCGGCCAGCACCACGGAAATGACGATCGAGGCGGCGCCGTCGAAGCGCGGATTGCCCGTCGTCTGCGCCAGAAAGGTGCCGAGCAGGGCCACGGCGATGCCGATGATGGCGGCACTGTCTTCCAGCAGCACCATGAACCGTGGCGGGTCCTTGCTCTGGCGAAAGGCTTGCCAGTAGGTGAGTTCGCCCTTGGTGCGATGGATGCTGCGCACGGCGATCAGCCACGAGCCGCCTTCGAACACCAGCGACAGGCCAAGCACGATATAGCTGACCAGCGGATGCTCGATCGGTTGCGGCCGGCGCAGGTGGTTGATGCCTTCGAACACCGACACCCCGGCGCCGACGGCGAAGATCAGCAGGGCGACGATGAAGCTCCAGAAATAGAGCTCGCGGCCGTAGCCGAACGGATGGTTGCGGTCGGGTTTTTGCCGCGAACGGTGCTGGCCGTAGAGTAGCAGGATCTCATTGCCGGTATCGACGAAGCTGTGCACCGCTTCCGACAGCATGGCGCTCGAACCGGTGAAGACGGCCGCGGCGGCCTTGGTGGCGGCGACCAGTATATTGCCGGCGAGGGCGGCATAGACGACCTTGCTGCTGTCCGAGGCCATGATCTACTTCCAACCGGTTGAAACGCAACGGGTAACGAAGACGGCCATAAGGAAGCAATGCCCGGACGGGCTATAGTCGGGTGCGCAGCAGGAGCTCGTCGCGGCGTTTCTTGAAATCGTCCTGGGCTTGGCGCACGACCTCGAGCTCGGTGGCTTCGAGCAGCTCTTCCATGACGTTGTTGAGGTGGGCCTGCATCGCCTGGCGCGCCGCATTG
>OUNJ010002070.1_pt1 | contig 12885 bp, 11 predicted proteins | sample 1755361 | NCBI WGS metagenome assembly OUNJ01 (sample SAMEA3914825, study PRJEB12502) | metagenome | biome: forest; material: soil | place: USA | collected 2012-03-12 | depth 0.1 m
CAGCGCATCGTCTCCGAAACCGGCCTCGACCCCAACAAGGTCGACGGCACCGGCAAGGACGGCCGCATCACCAAGGGCGACGCCCTCGCCGCCCTGGCTGGCGCCCCATCGGCCGGCACTTCGGTCGCCACCGCCCCGGTGACGCCGCAAGCCGCCCCGCGCGCCATCGGCCCGCGCGAGGAGCGGGTCAAGATGACGCGCCTGCGCCAGACCATCGCCCGTCGCCTCAAGGAATCCCAGAACATCGCGGCGCAGCTGACCACGTTCAACGAGGTCGACATGTCGACCATCATGAACCTGCGCAACGCCTACAAGGACGCCTTCGAAAAGCGCCATGGCGTGAAGCTGGGCTTCATGTCGTTCTTCGCCAAGGCCGTGGTCGCCGCGCTGAAGGATATCCCGGCGGTCAATGCCGAGATCGAAGGCAGCGACATCATCTACAAGAACCATTACGACCTGGGCGTGGCCGTCGGCACCGACAAGGGCCTGGTCGTGCCGGTGCTGCGCGATGTCGACACCCTGTCGCTGGCCGGCATCGAAAAGGGCATTGCCGCCCTGGGTAAGCAGGCGCGCGACGGCACCCTGTCGCTGGACCAGCTGCAGGGCGGCACCTTCACCATCACCAATGGCGGCATCTACGGCTCGCTGATGTCGACGCCGATCCTCAACATGCCGCAGGTCGGCATCCTGGGCATGCACGCCATCAAGGACCGGCCAGTCGTGGTCAACGGTCAGGTCGTCATCCGTCCGATGATGTACCTGGCGCTCAGCTACGACCACCGCATCGTCGACGGCAAGGAAGCGGTGACCTTCCTGGTCCGCGTCAAGGAAGGCCTGGAAGACCCACAGCGCTTCGTGCTGGAAGTCTGACGCCGGAACCACAAGCTGTTGGAAAAGTCGCGAAGGAAACGGGCTGACTCCCGTTCCTTCGCAGCCCTCTCAAGATACCTTGGCGGCGGCAATCCGATGCGCCACCAGTTCCTCCAGGTTCAATTCGTCGTCCGGTATCACATTCATAAAGCGCTCGGCGATCTCGGTAATCAGGATGTCGGGCATGATGCGTCCCACCAGATTCCAGTCGACGTTGGAATGCCAGACGAAATGCACACTGGCGAAAGTCTCAGCCAGAAGGCCGGTCAGCAACGAGGGGCGAAATTCCGCGAAAGAGTCCCCGACCAGAAAAACCGTGCGCGGGTCGCGTGGACGCGCATTCTTGAAAATCACATATGCGCCCTGGTGCATTACCGTGAGCTGCTGATTATAATGGACGATCTCGTTGTAATAGGTGCGCCGGGCGTTTTTGCAGCACGTGCGCACGCTGTGCAGCTCCGTGACCGGCGGATCAAGCTTTGATCCGAGATCCAGCGCCATCACACGGTCAATGGACGGATAATCTTTTATTTCCACCATGGGCTTGATGCCCAGACGCTCGCAGATGGCGGAATAGACCACGAATACGCCGTCAAAACTCCAGTGCGAATCGGTCTTCCAGTAAAGCAGCCTGCCGCGCTGTTTGGCCCGCATGAGGTCAGGCAGAACGTCAAGCAATGCCGGCGTAGACATCCTTGCCGGCAGCAGACGGCTCGGCGCACGCCAGGCGAATGGCAGGTCGCCACGAAAAAATTCCGGGTAGACGCTCAACTTATCGGGCGCGATGACGTGAAAATAGTCGGAGATCCCCAAGTCTGCGGCGCGCCTGGCGCGCCTTTCGATCAGCTCACACCACAGGTCGCACTGCTCATCGGAGAAATGTTCCGACGACGTATAGTACTGAAGGACGGTGTTGGTGCCGCCCGTCAGGAACAGCCAGCCGTTGGTGCCAAGATGAATCAACCTGATTTCCCTGTTGCCGCCACGACGATACGTCCCTCGTCGGAAAATGCCCTGCAAGAGTCCGTCAAAGAATATAAGGAAACAACTCAGGCCGCCCTCTATGGTATAAAAACCGCATGGGTCGACAAGCCGGGACAATGCTGGCTTTTTTTTAGTGGCATGGCGTGTATGGGCACGGTAAAATCCCATCGATACAGACATTTCGAGGGGACGGGTATGAGAACGGTAACAGTGTGGGCGGCGGCAATGATGCTGGCGGCCGGGGTGGCGCACGCAACAACGACCAAGACGGACAAGGGCGTGCAGGACACCTTTACGCCGGCCCAGGCTGAAAAGGCTCAGGCCTGGCTTGACAAGGCGATGACCGTGCCAATGGCCGACCTGCTTCAGAAGGCCGACATCACCAATCCCGAAGCCATGCTGGAATACGGGTTGGCCCTGGAACTGGGACGCCCGTCGGCGTCGGGCTCCCTGCCCGAAGGCGCCAAGGCCAAGCTGAAAGCCGACTATCGCGCCATGCTGGACCTGTACCTGACGCCCGCCGACAAGAAGAAATATCCCGAACTGGCCGACGCCAATTTCGATAACGACGCCATGCTGGACAACCAGGAATTTTGGGTCGACCTGGCCAAGCAGATCGGCCACCGCAAGGAACATGTCGCGCTCAACCAGGTCCTGCCCGACGCCCAGGGCGACACGGGCGGCGGCGGTGACGGATCGTTGATGACCTTCGTCCCGGATCCGCAGAACGACCAGGACGACCTCAACCTCAGCCAGGACCTGGTTTTGAGCCGCGGCGCCGTCAACGCCGCCGCCAGCTGCGCCGAATCGGCCGCCGGCTTCGCCAAGATGAAAAAGGCGCAAACCGTCGACATCAGCGCGACCCGGCTGAAGCCGGAGGAACTGACCTCGATGCGGATCAATGCGGCGCGCATCTACCGTACGTCCTACGCCGTCGGCATCATGGCCTGCGGTTCGCGCGACTATTTCTTCAAGACCGCCGATTTTGCCGTCCAGAACCTCGGCGCCTACGGCTCGCTGAAGGACGATCCGACGGCAACCGTGGCGGCTCTGAACGACAGCGACACCCCGGCCAAGAACTGACCGTATAGGCACGCCGCGCCCTTTGGGTTAATATGGCCTTAACCATAAAGGGGACAGGCCATGAAACGCATACTGAAATGGATCGTCTTCGCGGCGCTGGTCTTTTATGCCGCCTGGATCGCCTGGCCGGTGGCCAAGGCGTATCTGATGCCGTCCGACGCCGGTAACACCCCGATGGTGGCACAGGACCAGACGGACTATGCCGGCGCCAACGCGCCCATGGACGGCGACGCCGGCGCGCCGGCATTGGAATCGATCCAGGGCGACACCGCAGTCGATGCCGTCGCCACGCACAATACCCCGGTCGTCGTGCTGTGGGGCGCGGTGGTGACGCTCTATGTCCTGGCGGCCTTCCTGCACGCCAACGGCAATCTCCAGGCGACGGGCGCCTATGTCCTGGGCTTCATCGCCGACTTTGTCCTGACCTATATCACCAACGGCAATTCGGGCGGTGGTATCTGGGACAAGCTGCTGGGCGTATTGTCCGACTGGGATCCACGCTATGTGCTGACCCTGGTCGCCCTGGTCCTGGGTTTCCTGATCTACGCCATGCAGTCGAAAAAGAAGCTGCCGAAACTGCCCGATCTCGACCTCGAATTGCCGTAGCGTCGTCGCAAATTCACTTGACCAATCGGCCCCGCGCTCTTACCTGCTGGGGAACGAAATGCCTTGCGAAAAAGGGACCGCGACATGGCCGACGACTTGAATTTCGACGTGGTGATCATCGGCGGCGGCCCCGGCGGCTACAACGCGGCCATCCGCGCCGGCCAGCTGGGCCTGAAGACCGCCATCGTCGAGATGCGCGGGGTATTGGGCGGCACCTGCCTCAATGTCGGCTGCATGCCGTCGAAGGCCCTGCTGCACGCTTCGGAGCTGTTCGAGGCCGCCGGGCATGAGTTCGCCAATATCGGCATCGACGTCCCGGCGCCCAGGCTCAACCTGGTCAAGATGATGCAGGCCAAGCAGGACAGCGTCAACGCCCTGACCAAGGGCGTCGAGTTCCTGATGAAGAAGAACAAGGTGACCTATTTCGCCGGTCGCGGCACCATAGCCGGGCAAGGGCGGGTCACCGTCGCCAGCAATGACGGCTCAAGCCAGCAACTGATCACCCGCAATATTGTCATCGCCACCGGCTCCGAGCCGACGCCCCTGCCGGGTGTGGCGGTCGACCAGAAGACGATCGTCGATTCCACCGGCGCGCTCAGCCTGTCCGCCGTGCCGAAGTCGCTGGTCGTCATCGGCGCCGGCATCATTGGCCTGGAGCTGGGTTCGGTGTGGCGTCGCCTGGGGGCGCAGGTCACGGTGGTTGAGTTCCTCGACCGCATCACGCCGGGCATGGACACCGAACTGGCCACGGGTTTCAAGCGCGCGCTGGAAAAGCAGGGCATGACCTTCAAGCTCGGCACCAAGGTGACCTCGGCCAAACCGAACGGCAAGGGTGTCGACCTGACGCTGGAGCCGGCCGCCGGCGGAGCGCAGGAGAAGCTTTCGGCCGACGTGGTGCTGGTCGCCATCGGCCGCCGTCCGTTCACCCAGGGCCTGGGCCTGGAAACGGTCGGCGTCACCACCGACCCGCGCGGCTTCGTACCGGTCAACCACTTCAAGACCGCGGCGCCCGGCGTGTGGGCCATCGGCGACGTCATCCTGGGGCCGATGCTGGCCCACAAGGCCGAAGAAGACGCCGTCGCCTGCATCGAAATGATCGCCGGCAAGGCCGGTCACGTCGATTACAACCTGGTGCCCAGCGTCGTCTACACCTCGCCGGAAGTGGCCTGGGTCGGCCTGACCGAGGAGCAGGTCAAGGCGTCGGGTGTCCAGTACAAGACCGGCAAGTTCCCGTTCATGGCCAACTCCAGAGCCAAGATCAACCACGAGACCGAGGGTTTCGTGAAGTTCCTGGCCGACGCGAAGACCGACCGCGTGCTGGGCGTGCACATGATGGGGCCGCAGGTCGGGGAAATGGTCGCCGAGGCCTGCGTGCTGATGGCGTTTTCGGGCGCTTCGGAAGACCTGGCGCGCATCTGCCACCCGCACCCGACCCGCTCCGAAGCCGTCCGGCAGGCGGCCATGGGCGTCGAAGGCTGGACGATGCAGGCGTAACTTTTTCACACCCAAAGTCCTTCGCTGCGCTCAGTGTACTTTGGGTGTGGTTTCATATGGAAAAGACCTTCCTCGGGGCGGCCCGAAGGAAGGTCTTTGCTTTTTCGCGAGGCCCTGAGGCTCAGCTTCAGAGCCAGTCATCCTTTCGGGTGCGCCGCCGCGTAGGCCGACAGCAGCCGCTCCGCATCGACCTGGGTATATTTCTGCGTCGTCGACAGGCTGGCATGGCCGAGCAGTTCCTGGATCGAGCGCAGGTCGGCACCAGACCCCAGCAGATGGGTGGCGAAGGAATGGCGTAACGCATGCGGCGTGGCGCGGTCGCTCAGCCCCAGTCGCGAGCGCATTACCTGCATCGCCGCCTGGACATGGCGCGGGCTCAAGTCTCCACCACGTTTGGCGCGGAACAGCCGATCCTCTGGCCGGAGGGTGTACGGCACCTGCGTCTTGTAGGCCTCGATCGCCTCGCGCACCGCTGCCAGCACCGGCAGGACGCGCATCTTGTTCCCCTTGCCGGTGATGCGTAAGGATTCACCTAGGGGTGTGTCCCGCACGCACAACGACAGAGCCTCGGAAATACGCAGGCCAAGGCCATACAACAACATGTAAACCGCTTCGTCGCGGGCGTTTTCCCACGGATCGCGATCGGCATCGAACGCCGTTTCGGTCAACAGACCCATGGCTTGGTCCGGATTGAGCGGCCGCGGCAGGCCGGCCTTGACGCGCGGCCCGCGCATCAGCGCCACCTGGGCGCTGCCCATGTCGTGGTGCAGGTCGAGCCAGGCATGAAAGGACTTGATCGCCGACAGGTGCTGGGCCAGCGAGCGCGCCGAAAGGGGCGGGTTCTTGCCACGCAAGTGCGCCATCCAGCCGCGCAGGTCACTGGCGCTGACCGCGACCACGTCAGCCAGGGTCAGGCCCGGCAGGTCGCCTTTCAGGTGTTCGGCATAATAACGGAAGGCGTGGCCGTAGGCCTCGACGGTGCGCGGGCTGCATCGCTTCTGGCCTTTCAGCCAGCCAAGCCATGCAACCTTCGCATCGTCGAGCAACATCGCAAATCCAGTGCCCAATCGCGTCTCGACCGCCGGGTGGTCTCCCTCCCCATCCTTGCGGAAGAGGAGGCGTGGTGAGAGGGCTTCGCCTGCCAAAACCTGTCGGGGGGCTTCGGGAAGGGAGACCTCAAAGGCGCGGATATGGGCATCCGTTAAGAGTGGATATAGTAACGCTTTGCGGCAATTTAAGGCCCAAGCGTAAGGAAAATCTTTACCGAGTTTATGTGCGCTTAATCCAGCACCGGCCAGCGTTCGGCCACCCGTTCGACGACGCGGGCGACGAAGGCGACCAGTTCCGCGCCCATGTCGGCGGAAAAGCCGTCGAAATCGGCCGATCCGAACGCCACCAGGCCCGGCCGGCCTTCACGCCACAATGCGATGCGCAGTACGGCCGCACTCTTGATCCTGCGGACATCGTCACCGAAAAGAGCCCGGCACGCCCCTTCCGGCCCAAGTAGCGACAGTCCGGTTTCGCCGATGATGTAGTCGACCCCGCCGTCGTCCAGCGTCATCCAGCCGAGTGGCACCGCCGCGGTGTCTTCCAGCGCGATGGTCCCGGCCACCAGGCCGAAACGCGCCTTTGTCTCTTCGTTCAGGCGCCGCGCCAGGTCGGAATGGTTGCGTGCCTCCAGCAGGCTCAGCACCAGGGCATGGGTCAGGTTCTGGGCATCGAAATTGGCCTTGGCCGTCAGTTCCATCTGGCGGCGGACGTCGAAATCCTTGAGCGCGCGCGCTTCCAGCCGGGTCAGGGCGGCGGGGCCGAAGTCGATCAGGTGCTTCGATCTGGCCTGCAGACCCAGGGCATTGAGCAAGGCCGTATCGCGCAGCAGTTCCTCAGGATGGTTAACGAGGTGACGGCGCAGAACGGCCCAGTCGTCGAGATCGAGCGTGGTCATGCCGCCGTCGGAACCCATAGATCTGCCGTTACTCCCTCTTATCGATGCTTACTGTAAGCCCGCTTCCCGCGTCTGTGAAGCTGCAACTGTGACAGGGCCGCGCTTTTCATGTTAGGAGTTGAATCATGTCACTCGCCGCGCCCGATATGTTCCAGACACGCGAGGCCTTAACCATGCCTGCCCTCGTCGCCAAGGTCGTCGTGCTGGCGCCGATGGCCGAAGCGCTCGACTATCGCGTTCCCGAAGGCATGATCGTGGCTCCGGGTGAACATGTCGTCGTTCCCCTCGGCCATGCGAAAGTGCGCGGCCTGGTCATCGGTTTCGCGCCTGAAGAGGCCGGTTACGACCTGAAGGCCGTCCTGGGCCGGCTCGACGATTCGCCCGTGCCGGAGACGGCGCTGAATTTCTGGTTGTGGGCAGCCAACTGGACCCTGACTCCGCCGGGCGTTTTTCTCAATGGCTGCCTGCGCGCGCTCAAAAGTCCCCGGCCGCAAACCCGCCACGGCTATGTCATTTCCGGAGAACAGCCCGCACGCATGACCACGGCGCGCGAGCGCGTGCTGGAAAGCGCCCTGGTGCCGATGACCGCCGCCGACCTGGCCCATGCCGCCGGAGTATCGCCAGGCGTGATCACCGGACTGGAGAAAGATGGCGCCCTGACGCGGGTTGAGATGCAGGTCGAGGACAGCTTCCCGCAACCCGATCCCGATCATGCACCTGCGCGCCTCAACGACAGCCAGATGGCGGCACACCTGCTGCTGCGCGCCGAACAGGCCAGGGCGACCTTCGCACCGATCCTGCTCGACGGCGTTACCGGCTCGGGCAAGACCGAGGTCTATCTCGAAAGCGTCGCCGACGTGCTGCGCGACGATCCGGAAGCCCAGGTCCTGGTCCTGCTGCCCGAAATCGCCCTGACCCAGGCGGTGATGGAACGGCTGCAAAAGCGTTTCGGTGTCGAGGTGGCCCAGTGGCACACCCATATCGGTAATGCGGCTCGCCGCCGCACTTGGGAAGGCGTGGCCCAGGGCAAGGTGCGTTTGGTCGTCGGCGCGCGTTCGGCCCTGTTCCTGCCTTTCCAGCGCCTGGGCCTGATCGTGGTCGACGAGGAGCACGATGGCTCTTACAAGCAGGAGGACGGCGTTCGCTACCATGCCCGCGACCTGGCCGTGGTGCGGGCGCGGCTTGACGGGGCGATGATCGTCCTGGCTTCGGCGACCCCGTCGCTGGAAACCATCACCAATGCCCGCAACGGCCGCTATGCCTGGATTCGCCTCGACCAGCGCCATGGCGAGGCGCAACTGCCGGACATACATCTGATCGACATGAAGCAGCACGCGCCGGATAAAGGCTTCTGGCTCAGCGACGTGCTGGTCGGCGAGATCCTGGCCACCCTGGCACGGCGCGAGCAGGCGATGCTGTTTCTCAACCGGCGCGGCTATGCGCCCCTGGTGCTGTGCAAGGCGTGCGGCGAGAAGATGATGTCGCCCAAAACCGATTCTTGGCTGGTCGAACACCGCGCTTCGGGAAGGCTGGTCTGTCACCTGACCGGCTTTTCGATGCGCAAGCCCGCCACCTGCCCGCATTGCGGCGCGAAGGACAGTCTGATCAGCGTCGGCCCCGGCGTCGAACGCATCCTGGAAGAGGTGCAGTCGCGTTTCCCCGAGGCACGCGCCGAGGTCTTTTCGTCCGATACCGTGCCTGACGCGGCGGCGTCCTCGGCGCTGATCCGGCGTATCGAGGACCACAAGATCGATATCGTCATCGCCACCCAGGCGGCAGCCAAGGGACACAATTTTCCCAACCTGACCCTGGTCGGCGTGGTCGACGCCGATCTGGGCCTGAAGGGTGGCGACCTGCGCGCCGCCGAACGTACCTTCCAGCTGCTGCAACAGGCGACCGGCCGCGCCGGGCGCAAGGTCAAGCCGGGACGCGCCCTGGTCCAGACTTATGCCCCGCATCATCCCGTCATGCAGGCCCTGGCGCGAAGCGATCGCGAAGCCTTTTACCAGTACGAAACGGCGGCGCGCGAGATCGGCCGGCTGCCACCGTTCGGCCGGCTGGCGGCGTTGATTCTGTCGTCAAAGGACCAGACCCTGCTCAACCGCTTCAGCCGCGAGCTGGCCCTGTTCATTCCGAATACCGACGGTATCGACGTGTTCGGCCCGGCCGATGCGCCTCTGGCCCTGGTGCGCGGGCAGTGGCGCAAGCGGTTCCTTATCCGCGCCGACCGCAACCGCGATCTCCAGGCCTACGTCACCCACTGGCTGGCGGCGATCAAGCGCCCGAACGCCATCCGGCTGGTTGTCGATATCGACCCCTATAGCTTCCTTTAGGCGGCGACATCCAGGTGCATGCCAAGTCCTGGCACGGCGTTTTTCAGGTCGCTGTCCATGTCGTCCATGGCCTGGTTGAGGTCTTTTTCACTGTCGTTCAGGTCCTTGACGACCTTCTCCAGGTCCTTGTCCGGTTTCATGGCGGCGATCTGGACGCGCGCCTTGGACAGCAGCTTGTCTTCGATGGTCTTGACCACGCTCTTGACCAGATTCAGGAAGTCCATGGCGCCCTCACCGATGGTTTCGCGGACTTTCTGCTCTACAGCCTTGTAGAGGCCCGCGCGATCGTCGGGCGCGGCGGGCTGGGTGCTCGTATCACCGGAAGGTGCTGTTGTGGACGCCACTGTGGTGGTCCCGTCCGTAGATGTCTGTCCGTCGGTTGCCGCCGGGGCTTCGGGCGGCGGCGTGGCATCGGCCTTGTCTGTTGCTGTGTCGCTGCCGGTGCCCTTGTCGTCAGTGGCATCCCCGGTACTGTCGCCGGGAGTCGGCGGCGCCATGGCTTGGGCCACCGTGCCGTCGACCCCGCCCAGTTCCTTGCCGGCCAAATCCTTGTATTCCTTCAGCGCTGCCTTCAGTTCCTTGAAGATTTCGGTGACCGCGCGCGCCATTTCCCGGCCGTCGTTCGAGAACAGCTTCTGCAGCACCTTGAGACGGTCCATGATGCCCTGGATCTTGGCGCGGAGAAAATCGCGCTCCTGGTCGTCGGCCTTCATCGTCGGCTGTTCGAAGACCTTGGCGGCGTCGCTGTCGATTTCCTGCTTTTTCTGGTCGGCCTTGACCTGGGCGTTATAGGCGTCGGTCGACATGCCGCGCGGCGACCACGGCGTGATCAGGGGCGCACCCGAATTGGTGTAGATCGTACTGTCCATGGACCCTGAGCCTTCTGCTGGGGAAGGCGCAGGTTATCACGGTCGGGCTTAAGGAAGTTTTGCCGCCGCTTCCCGAACCTGGCGCAGGCGTTCTTCGGCTTTCGGCGCCATCAGGGCGCGATAGGCGGTCACGATGTCCTGCGGCGCCGTTTCCGGCGAACCGGCGTCAAATGGCGGCTGCGGGTCGTATTCAAGGCCCAACTGGATGCGCTGCGCCATCTCGGGCCCGGCGATCTCGGCGATGACGGTCAGGGCGAAGTCGATGCCCGCCGTCACCCCGCCGCCGGTGATCAGGTTGCCGTCACGCACCACACGTTCCGTCACGGGGACGGCGCCGTATTCGTTCAGCAGCTCGCGCCACGCCCAGTGACAGGCAGCACGCTTGCCATTCAGCAGTCCGGCCGCGCCAAGGATCAGCGAACCGGTGCAAACCGAGGTGATATATGTCGCTGTGATCGCCAGCCGTTTGATTTCGCTGGTAAAACCGTCGCGCAAGGCCACTTCGGTGGCGTTCATCCCGCCCGGCACGCAGATCAGGTCGCAGGCCTCGATATCGGCAAGTTTCGCCGTATCCGCAAAATGCAGCGTCGCCTCGACGGTGCCTCCATGCTCGCTGGCGACGACGACCTCGGCGCCCGGCAGGCGGCTCATGAACATGTGCGGCCCGGTGAAATCGAGGTGAGTCATGCCATCATAGATGGCGAAGACGATACGAAATGGCGCTGTCACCCCTTCTTCCTCCGCCGGAACATCTGCAGGGCTTCGATAAAGCCCGCGAAGGCCATGGCGGCATAGATATAGCCCTTGTCGATGTGGTGGCCCATGCCTTCCATGACTAGGACCACGCCGATCATCAGCAGGAAGCCGAGCGCCAGCATGACGATCGAGGCGTGCTTGTGGATGAAGGCCGAGATCGGTCCCGAGGCCGCGAACATCAGCCCGACCGCGATCAGCACGGCGGCGATCATGATCGGCAGTTCGTCGGTCATGCCGACGGCGGTCAGGATCGAATCGACCGAGAAGACGAGGTCGAGCAGCAGGATCTGCACCACCGCCATGGCCAGCGACGGCGCCTTCCTCTGCGGCTTGTCGCCTTCGCCGTCAGGGTGGCCGTCGGTGGATTCGATGATCTCGGTCGCCGCCTTGTAGATCAGGAACAGGCCGCCGGCGATCAGGATCAGGTCGCGCCACGAGAAGCCGTGGCCGAACAGCGAAAACACCGCCGTCTTCAGGTTGACGATGACATAGAGCGAACCCAGCAGCGCCACGCGCAGGCCCAGCGCGGCGAACATGCCGATGGCGCGCGCCCGGCCGCGTTGCGCCTCGGGCAGCTTGTTGGTCATGATCGACACGAAAACCAGGTTGTCGATGCCCAGCACGATCTCCATGACCACCAGCGTGAAGAGCGCGGCGTAGGAAGCCGGATTGGTCACGAGGGCGATCAGGGAATCCACGGTCGAAGTCACTTCCGGCTGGCATGCGGCAATGCGGCGCACCCACCCTCAGATAAAGGAATTGCCTTAAATCTCAAGGCTCGACGGGCAAACTTATTTTGCGCCGATTCCCGCCAGCCTTGGGTTGCGAGAGCCAAGACCCTATGCTAAGGACCGCCGCACAAAAGGCAGGCGAGGCGCTCGTTGCAGATTGCGCCCGCGTTTTTGTGCCCCGTTTATCCGCCATCTTTGTTGGACCCATGAACGATCAATTTCGAGAGACGGAAACAGGCCTGCGTTATGCCCGCGCCCTGTTCGACCTCGCCCAGGACCAGAAATCCCTGGACAAGGTGCAGGCCGACATGACGAAGCTGAAGGCCCTGCTGGTCGAAAGTGCCGAGCTGCGCAATTTCGTCTCGTCCCTGGTCTATGCGTCCGACGTCAAGCTCAACGGCCTGAAGGCCGTCACCGCCAAGCTGAAGCTCAACGTGTTGACGCTGAAGCTGTTCGGCGTCATGGCGGCCAACCGCCGCCTCGACCAGCTGTTCCCGCTGATCAACGCCTTCGACCGGCTCTATGCCGAAAAGCTGGGCATCGTCAGCGCGGAAGTCACCTCGGCCGTGGCGCTCAGCCAGCCGCAGATGGACGACCTGAAAAAGGCGCTGGACAAGAGCCTGGGCTCGAAAGCCGACATCACCACCCGTGTCGATCCGGCCATCCTTGGCGGACTGAAGGTCCGCGTCGGTTCGCGCCTGTTCGACGCTAGCCTCAAAACCAAACTCGATTCCCTCAAGTTCGCTCTGAAGAGAGCGTAAGATCCCAAGAGAACGAAAAATGGACATTCGCGCCGCCGAAATCTCGGCCATCCTCAAGCAGCAAATCGCCGGTTTCGGCGAAGACGTCGACGTTTCCGACGTAGGCCAGGTCCTCAGCGTCGGTGACGGCATCGCCCGCGTCTACGGCCTCGACAAGGTCCAGGCCGGCGAAATGGTCGCCTTCCCCAAGGCCGGCGTGAAGGGCATGGCCCTGAACCTGGAAAAGGACAATGTCGGCATCGTCATCTTCGGCGAAGACCGCGAAATCAAGGAAGGCGACGAAGTTCGCCGCCTCGGTGAAATCGTCGACGTCCCGGTCGGCCGCGGCCTGCTGGGCCGCGTCGTCAACCCGCTGGGCGAGCCGATCGACGGCAAGGGCCCGATCGTTTCCACGGAACGCCGCCGCGTCGACGTCAAGGCGCCCGGCATCATCCCGCGCAAGTCGGTGCACGA
>OUNJ010074646.1_pt1 | contig 12837 bp, 10 predicted proteins | sample 1755361 | NCBI WGS metagenome assembly OUNJ01 (sample SAMEA3914825, study PRJEB12502) | metagenome | biome: forest; material: soil | place: USA | collected 2012-03-12 | depth 0.1 m
AAGGCCGCCGATCACGGCAGCGCCACGGCGAAATTCTATATTGCCAATCTCTATTATGGTGGTGCGGGCGTCGTGCAGGATCACGCCAAGGCGGCGGATTTCTATGCTCAAGCGGCGAAGGGGGGCAGCGCTCAGGCGGCGGAAAGCCTGGCCCTGATGTATATCAACGGCGATGGCGTCGCCAAGGATGAGGCTAAGGCCGCGGCCCTTTATCGCCAGGGCGCCGATGCCGGACGGCCGACCAGCGAAAACATGATCGGACTGATGACCGCCAATGGCCGCGGTGGTCTGGCCAAGGACCCGGCCGGGGCCATGGCCTGGTATGAAAAGGCCGCCGCCCAGGACGATGTCGACGCCGAATATAATCTCGGCGCCGCCTACCAGTACGGCAATGGCGCGCCCAAGGACATGGTCAAGTCCGTGGGCTGGTTCAGGAAATCGGCCCTGCACGACGATGCGGCCGCCGAAATGAAGCTGGGCGAGATCTATCATAACGGCGACGACCTGCCGAAGGACGAGCCGCGCGCCATGGGGTATTACCTCCAGGCGGCGGCTCAAGGCCACGCCGGCGCCGAGAACGCCATCGGCTTCATGTTCCAGAACGGGCAGGGCGTGCCTCAGGACATGCCGACGGCCCTTAAATGGTATAACCAGGCCATAGGTGGCGGCGACGCCACGGCGATGTACAATCTGGGTTATCTCTATCTCTATGGCGATAAGGTGCCGCAGGACTACGCCAAGGCGCTCGACCTGTTCACCAAGGCTTCGGCCGCGGGGGACGAGGATGCCGTCTACTATCTCGGCCTGATCCAATTCGAGGGCGACGGCGTGCCGGTCGATTTCACCAAGGCTATGGGCTATTTCAAAAAGGGTGCCGACGGCGGCGATGCCTGGTCGCAATACTATATGGCGCGCCTCTACCAGGAAGGCGACGGCGTCGCCAAGGATCCGGCGGCCGCCGCGGCGTGGGCGCAAAAATCGGCCGATCAGGGCAATGCCTGGGCGCTCAACATGTTGGGGCACATGTACCATCATGGTGACGGTGTGACGCGGGATGATGCCAAGGCCGTTGCGCTCTATCGCAAATCCGCCGATCAGGGTGACGCGGTCGGCATGGAAAGTCTCGGCTACATGTACGCCAACGGTGACGGGGTGACCGAGGACGATGCTGAGGCCTTGAAATGGTACAGGAAATCGGCCGACGGCGGCGATTCCGATGGCGAGATCGGAACGGGCTGGATGTATCTTCTGGGGCGCGGCACAGCGGTCGACGTCGACGAGGGGCTGAAGTGGATGCACAAGGCCGCAGACGGCGGCGATCTCGACGCCTTGGATGCGTTGGGCGATGTCTATCGCGAGGGCGACGGCGTCAAGGCAAGCTATGCCGAGGCGCGCAAATATTACCATTTGGCCGCCGACCGCGGCGACGCCGATGCCGCCTTTGAGCTCGGCGGCATGGCGGAAAACGCCATGGGCGCGCCGCAGGACCGCGCCGAGGCGCTAGGCTGGTACCTCATTGCCTCGGGCGAAGGCAGTGACGAGGCCAAAAAGGCGGCGGAGACGGTCCGGCACGGCATGTCGGGCGGCGATATCGCCAGGGCCGAAGCGAAGGCCAAGGCATTTAAAGTGCAGACGGACAAGGTGCAACCGGCCGACGACAAGGGAGCGTCGAAATGAAGGCGATCCTGACTGTGGCCCTGGGGCTTATCGCGGCTACCCCGGCATTCGCGGCGCCGGCGCCGGGTTTGCCGCCGCTAAAGAATCCGGTCGATGCGCTTCAGGAGCGGCCCTTGGCGGAGATCAAGGCGTTGGCGGACAAAGGCGATCCTGTCGGCATGACAGCCTATGGCGAAATGCTGATGACGGGACGCGCCGGGGACCCCGACTTTGCCACGGCCCGCGAGCTCTTCCAGAAAGTCGCGGCGAGAAATGCCGACGCGGTCGCTGATCTTGGCTGGCTGGCGGTGGAAGGGCACGGCGTACCGCGCGACGATGACGCGGCGATGGCTACTTTCCGCAAGGCGGCAGGAATGGGCAGCACGTCGGCCATGCTGGGAATAGGCTTCTTGTATCAGAAGGGCCGTGGCGTTGCTAAAGACTACGGCCAGGCCATGGTGTGGTATCAGAAAGCGGCCGCCGCGGGGGATATCGAAGCCCCCGTGATAATCGGTAACCTGTACATAGATGGCCAAGGTGTTGCCCAGGATTACGCCCAAGCCGCCTCGTGGTATCAAAAATCCGTCGATGATGGAAATGGGCACGGCGCAAGCGCTTTGGGCCTTATGGCGTCGCGCGGCGAGGGCAGCCCTGTCGATGACGATCGCGCCATGGCCTTGTTTCATAAGGCTGCGGCGATGCACTATCCCGGCGAGGCATTTTATCTCTTGGGCTGGATGACAGAGCGTGGCCGCGGCACGCCGCGCGACTACGACCAGGCTTATGACTGGTTCGTTAAAGGCAGCGCCCGTGGCGACCTCTATGCCAAGGACGCCCAAGGACTGGCACTGGAAAAGGGACACGGTGTCGATCTTGACCTGGTGCAGGGGCGCAAATGGATCACGCAGGCCGCCACGCTTGGGCTGGCCTCGGCGGACATCCACATGGGAAACGTCTATGCCGGCGGCCTTGGGGTTCCGGTCGATAATGCCGCTGCGGCCAAATGGTATGCAGCGGCTGCGGACGAAGACGATAAGACCGGCCAAAACCTGCTCGGCCAGATGTATCTCGTTGGCCAGGGCGTGCCTCAAGACAAGGCTCGAGGTTTCGCGCTGGTCAAGACTTCGGCAGAGCATGGTGATAAATATGCTCAGGCCATGCTCGGGCTTTGTTATGAAACCGGCGACGGGGTGACGGCCGATAAGGTCGAGGCGCTTAAATGGTATGCCATCGCCGGCCAAAATGGTGATAACAGCATGGATAAGCGTGCCGGAGACCTGGTGAAGGTGCTGTCCGTGGAAGATATCGCCAAGGCCAGGGCCGGGGTGCAGGCCTTTAAGGTAGCTGAATGAAGACGATGTGCGGGCGCATGAAAGGGCTGATTGGAGGCGTCGGGCTTTTGACGCTGGCCTTGGCGAGTGTTGCCGCAGCCACGCAGGCACCGGCCTTGCGGCAAGGTCTTTACGTTGATGGCATCCATGCCAAAACCTCTGCCGCCAAACCGGCGCCGGTGAAGCCGGCTCACGCGAAAACCGCTGCGACGAAGCCGAAGCTGGCCAAATCGACGCTCGCCAAATCGACGCTCGCCAGATCAGCGCCGGCGAAAGCCAAGACGATGCCTTCGCCGGCGCTGGCTGTTCTGCCCTTGCCGCAGGTCACACCGCCGCCGCCCGACGTTCAGGACGGCTACAACGCCAAGCCGGTCAATGAGCTACTGCTGCGTGCCAAGGGCGGCGACACCCGCGCGCAATATACGTTGGGCATGGATTATCGCTCCGGCCGGGGCGTTGCCGCCGATCCGGCCGAAGCCTTCAAATGGCAGAGCGAAGCCGCTCAGGCCGGGTTCGCGCCGGCCCAGGCCGATCTCGGCTTCATGTACATGAACGGTGTCGGTACGACTCAGGACGCCACGCAGGCCATGAGCTGGGTGCAAAAGTCGGCCGATCAGGGCGACCGCACGGGCCAATACCTGCTTGGCATCGTCTATGCGAACAACAGCGATCCGGCCTCGGCCGTCGGCTGGTTCCAGAAAAGTGCCGCCCAGGGGTTCAGCCCGGCGCAGTGGCAGCTCGGCACCGCCTATTTCAACGGCACCGGCACGGCCAAGGACGCGACCGCGGCGTGGCTATGGTTCCGCACCGCGGCGGGAACCGGCGATCCGGCGGCGGAATATGCACTGGGCCAGATGTTCATGGGCAATGGCACCGAGGCCGATACCAAACAAGCCATCGACTGGTTTCACCGCGCCACCGCCCACGGCTATCCCGACGCGGCCTATAATCTCGGCGGGCTCTACTACGAAGGCAAGGCCGTGCCGCAGGACTATGCCGCCGCCTACGAATGGATGGCGATTGCCCAATGGATGGGCGCCGACGATGCCGGCAAGATGATCAATGTGCTGGAGCATCACCTGACGGCGGCCCAGATCGCGCGCGCCAAGGCGACGGCGACGGCGCAGATCAAGGCGTGGAAGCTCGATCGCTAACTCTTGAGTTTGCGCGTTTCGTTGCGCAGGACGTCGGTCGTTTCCGCCAGATAGCGATGGATGAGGGCGAGCTCTTCCGGCGTATAGCGGCCGGCGAGGTCGGCCATGGCGACGCTCAGCGACCCGAAGATCGGCCCCAGTAGCGCCGCCAGCTTTTCCTGCTGCAACGGATAGATAAGCAGGCTGCGCCGGTCGTTGGGGTTGGGCGCGCGGCGGGCATAGCCGGCTTTTTCCAGCCGGTCGACGATGCCGGTGATGGCCCCCGTCGTCAAAGCCGTCGCCGCGGCCAGTTGTCCCGGTGTCGCCACCCCCATCTCACCGAGGACGCCCAACGTCTTCCGTTCGGCCGCCGTCATGCCGAGACTGCGTGAGACGGCCTCGTGAAAAGTGATGACGGCGGTCGCCATGTCGCGGTGCAGCCGGTCGCCTTTGGCATTGCCCTCCACCGGCCGCACATCGCCAGCCGTATTTTTAGGGCTTGAATTTATCTTAGTCATAAGATACTTATATCACAGATTTAAACGATGTGAAAGAAAAAACTCATGTCAGACTCTGCTGTAACACAGAAAAAATCATGGTTTTACAGGGCTCTGCCCGGGCTCACCCTGATGCTGCTGGCGCCGCTGATCGCGGAAATCCTGCCGGGTTCGACCCGGGTCAGCTCGATCTTCGTCTATCCGCTCGAAGTGCTGATCTGGGGCGGCGGCGCGGTCATGGCGCGCTATCTGACGCGCCGTTTCAAGCTGGGTTGGTTCAACCTGCTGCTGCTGGCATTGGCGCTCGCGGTTGCCGAAGAATGCCTGATCGAACAGACCTCTTTCGTACCCCTGGTCATCAAGATCAGCGGCGTCGAATATGCCCGTGACTGGGGCTTCAACTATCTCTACTTCTTGTGGGCGGTTATCTATGTGGCGGTTTTCGCCGTCCTGGTGCCGGTAACGATCTGCGAAATGATCTTCCCGAACCGCAAGGACAATGGCTGGCTGAGCGGCTGGGGCATCGGCATTATCTGCGTGCTGTTCCTGCCGGCCTGCCGCGGCGCCTGGTTCGGCTGGAACATGATTGCGCGGGTGAAGATCTTTCATCAGGCGCCTTACAGCCTGCCGATGCCGCACGTCATCGCCGCCGTTGTTGCGATTTTTGTGCTGATCGTTCTGGCCGTCGGACCGTTCCGCCGCGCCCTGGCGGCGCCGGCCAAGCCGATGACGCCGCCGCATCCTGTGCTGATTGCCTTGGCGGGGATCGTGTTTTCGGTCGTGCTGTTCGGCGTGTTGCTGATGGCCTTCAGCCTCAAGCCCGACGTGACGCCGGCGATTCCGGTCGCCGTCGGTCTGCTTCTGGCCTTGCTGACCCTGATCACCGTGCCGGGCTGGATGGCGCATGAGCGTTGGGGCAAGTGGCATGACACAGCCCTGACCTATAGTGCGATCATCGGCAATTGCGGCATCATGTTCCTGGGCTTCCTGAATCCGGATACGGCGCCGATCGACCTGTGGGGCAAGGTGGTGCTCGACGCCATCGCCGCGCTGATGCTGCTGTGGCTGCTGGTCAAGGTGGCGCGCCGGCGGTAAGCTTCCGCGCATGTGGCAGCGGTTGCTCAAGGCGATACAGACCCGGCCCACCTCGAAAGGGTGGGCCGAATGCGTTTTGATGGCCCTTGTGGCCGTCGCTTTGATCGCCGCCATCGCTTTTCCGGGCGGGGTCGCGGCCTGGCGGCCGGATTTCAGCGATTGGCCGCAGCATCTTCTTAAGGTGATGATCGTGCCGGCCTTGGGCGAAGAAATCGTGTTTCGCGGCCTGCTGATCCCGGGGCGAGGTGATACTGTTCGCCCGATAGCATGGATCACCGCCGGCGTTGCGTTCTTCGTCGCCTGGCATGTGATTGAGGCGCTGACTGTCCTGCCGGGCGCGCATCTGTTTCTGACGGTGCCGTTTCTGGTGTGCGCGGGGATCCTCGGCCTGGCGTGCGCGCTGATGCGTTATCGCACGCGATCGCTGTGGCCGGCGGTGCTGTTCCACGGCCTTGTCGTGTTCCTGTGGCAAGCGGCGTTCAATGGGCCCGAGGTCGCCGTGTTGCTCAAGCCCTAAATCTGAGCATGAAAAAGCCCGGCGCGGGGGCAAGGGCGCCGGGCTTTTTCCTGTGATGGCGGGAAACCGCCGCAGGCTCTGGTGTTTAGTTGCGCAAATCCTTGCGCATGACGTAGTCGGTGAAGCCGTAGGCGCCGAGACTGAAGGGGATTTCGCGGTCGATGCTGAAGCCCGAACGCAGGCAGAAGTCGACAGCGGCATCGTGTTCCTTATGCACGCACACGGCCATGTGGGCCGCCGGCGCGAAGAAGGCCTGCACGGCGCGGACCAGCGTCTTGCCGAGGCCGAAGCCGCGATAATCGGCCAGGACGTACAGCTTGGTCAGCCAGACGCGCGTGCCCTCCAGGTGCGCCGAGGCGAAACCGACGTCGCGATGCCCGACACGAATGACCCAGTAGCTATGGCCTTTTTCGGTGATGTCCTGCTCCAGGCTGTCGAGGTCGAACAAGGCGCTGAGCATGGAATCGATGTGATCCGGCGCGATGATCGAGCGGTAGCATTTGGGCCAGATCTGAAGCGCCAGATCGCGAACGATCTCCAGTTCCGCGACGGTGATTTGCCGTACATGTGGCGTGTAGGACATATGGCTTTACTCCGGTAGCCGGGGCGTCTTGTGGGGCGGGGTAAGCTGCGCTCGATGTTTATTCATTCGAACGATTTTATACAGAAGCTTTGACAGTAAACTCCGCGATTATCGCAAGAATAAGGCGACCCTTTTGGTCGACGGGCGGGGTGAACGGGTGCGGCTGTCCACAGGCCCTTACCGATGTCTTAATGGGTAACACACAAATCCAACCTGCGTAAGTTGTGAAACGCACGGTAACAGGATTGTTTATACGCCGCATATTCGCGTGAGGCGTGTGCTTATTAAGCTTTTATTAAGAATTGTAACTCTAAGGTTAATTATAGTAAAAAAGAAATTAAAATATCGATTTTAAAATAAAGAAGCCATAAAGACGGCTATATTGATAACGGTAACAGGCGCTTTGCCTAGAGCGGCTTCTGCATCACGAAATCGGTGAAGCCGTAGGGCCCCATCTGAACAGGTACCTCGGCCTCGATCTTGAAGCCCGAACGCAGATAGTAGTCGATCGCCGGTTTGTTATCGCGATTGACGTAGAGCGCCAGCTCTGAGGTCGTGCCCGGGGCATGAAAACGTTCGAGGACGGCATCGATCAACGCCTTGCCAAGACCCAGGCCGCGGTAGTCGTCACGCACATACAGCTTTTTGAGCCACAGTCGCTCGCCCTCAACATAGCCCGAAGCATAGCCGACATCGCGGTCGCCGACGCGGACGACCCAGAAGACGTGACCGTCTTCCACCATTTCACGTTCGAGGTTGTCGGTTGAGTATAACACGGCCAGCATGGCGTCGACGCGGTCGGGGCCGATGATGTTGCGGTAGCAGCCGGGCCAGATGATCAGGGCCAGTTCCCGCACGATTTCGAGTTCTTCAACGGCGATTTGGCGCACGCGCGGCATTGGGGCCATGGATTGTTTCTCTCCCTGGCCCTTACTATGTCGCGGATTTTGAGGTTTTCAACCCCTTATTTCGTTGCCTTCAACCCAACGACGCGCCCAGGCATGCCGGCGGCATCGAGATAGGTCTCGCCGGCAACCGACTGGCTCTCCAGGACGGTAACGAAGCCGGTGGCCGTCGGTTTGGAGCGCACGACCTGCGACTGGCTGGGAACGGAGGCTGGGCCCGATGGCAGGGCTTCGGTGATGACGCGGCCGTTGAGCGTGCCGACCGACGGCATGTCGAAGCCCAGAATGTGGGCCAGGGTGGGCGTAATGTCGGCATTGGACACCGGCGAGGTGTCCTTGAAGCCCGCCTTGAAGTCCGGGCCGATGGCCGCCATGAAGTTGCGCGTATTGGCGCGGGTCAGCGCGCCGTGCTGGCCCTGGCCCTGCTGCAGGCCGCCGTCGGCGACGAGGTCCGAGCACAGTTCCGGGTTCTTCCACTTGGCGACGCACGCGGCATTGGCGTGGTCGGCGAAGGAGACATAGATGGCCGGCTTGGGCGTCTTGGCCGAACCCGACAGGCGCACGTCCTTGAAGCTCAGCGCGCCCGGGATGCTGCCCAGGCTTTCGTCGACGAAGACGGCGGCGACGTAGTCTTCCCTGGTCATCGCGGCGACGATCTTCGGCGCCAGATCCTTGGCTTTCGCCGGGTCGAGATAAAGCAGTTCCGAGCCGCCACCGCCGACCACCATGATGTCCGGGTTCTTGGCGTCCTTGCCGATCAAGGCACCGCCGGCGGGGTGGATATGGTGGGCGAGATCGACCGGACCGCCATATGGATCCATCAACGGCAGCTTCAGGGCGTGCGCCAGGTCTATGGCGAAGAAACCGGCCGGAATGAAGCCCTTCACCGTATCGTCGGGGAAGGGAAGCTTGGCGGCGTACGACGTCTTCGACTGGCGGCTGACGGTCGAGAAGCCGTGGTCGGCGGTGACGAAGATGTCGGTATTGTCGTAAACGCCCAAGGCCTTGAGCTGGTCGATCAGGGCCTGCAGATTGTCCGAGGCATTGCGTACGGCGGCCAGCGAGGTCGGACCGTTGATGCCGGGATTGAGGGTGTTCAGGCTATCGCCATTATTGTGCTGGGTGCCGTCCGGGTCGCGCGACCAGTAGACCATGGCGAAGGGCTGGCCGGTTTCCTTGGCCTTTTGGGCAAAGCGCGGCAGCAGGACCTTGGTGGCCACATCAACGAACCATTGCTGCTGATAGATGTTGGCGACCTGAACGCCCGGCAGGTTGTAGCTGCCCGGCGATTGGTTGAGGGCGCGATCGCGTGCCTGGGTCTCCAGGCCCGCGGCCTTGATGGCGGCCTTGATTTCCGGGGGCAGCGGGATGGAATCCGACGGGCTGAGCTTGTCCCAGCCGGTCATGTCGTCGATGATGATGGTCGATGCCTTGCCGCGGACGGCGTCGATATCCTGGATGGCGACGGGGCCTTCCTTGCCGATGGCGGCGGTCTGGTAGCCGCTCTTGCGCGCCATGGCCAGCAGGCTCATCTCGCTGAGATAGTTGGGGCCGAAGCGGTCATTGACCTGCTGCAGGGTGGCGTCGTCCTCCATGTCGCCCGACGGCGAGCCCATCGCAGCGTCGAGTGGCGGGCGGCCGAGATACATGACATTGCCGAATTCGCCGGTATCACCGACGCCGTGGCCGGTGGCGATGACCGAGGCATTGACCGTGGTCACGGTCGGATAGACCGAGTGCGAGTTCTGGAAATCGACGCCGGTCGCCTGGATCTGCGCCAGGGTCGGGGCCGTGTCCGTATTGACGATGCCGTAGCGCAGGCCGTCGGCGACGAAGATGATGATGTTGCGCTTTTGCGGCGCCGGCGCTTGAGGCTGCGTGGCTTGGGGCTGCGCTGTGGCGGACGCCTGCGGATCGATCTGGGCGTGGGCCCCATTTGGCATCAAACCCGGCACGGTGAGCAGGGTGGTGCCGATCAGCAGGGACAGCAGGCGGGACTTGGACATGGCGCGACTCCGGACAGGTGGTCTGTCCGTAGCAACGCCATATGACAGCCGCGTGTCAGCTATTTTGTCGTCTTGAGGCCAACGACGCGGCCCGGCTGGCCTGCGGCATCGAGATAGGTCTCGTCGCCGACGCTCTGGCTTTCCAGCACGGTGACGAAGCCGTCGGCGGCCGGCGCGGAGCGCTCAACGTGCGAAATCGCGTCGATAGGGTGATGCAAGTTGGGCAGTGCTTCATCGATGACTCGGCCACCGAGCTTACCGTGTAGGGGTAGCTTCAAGCCCAGAATATGCGCCAGGGTCGGTGCGATATCGGCGTTGGAAATCGGCGTCGTATCCTTGAAGCGCTTGCGGAAATCCGGGCCGATGGCGGCCATGAAGTTGCGCGTATTGGCGCGAGTGAAGCCGCCGTGATTGCCCTGGCCTTGCTGCAGCGACGTGTCCGAGACCATGACCGAACACAGTTCCTCAGGCTTCCACTGCTTCAGGCACTCGGGCGTGGTGAAATCGCTGAAACTGATATAGATGGCCGGGCGTGGCGTCAGGGCCGAGCCGACGAGGCCGACCTTGCTCATGGCCAGGGTGCCGGGGATCGGCCCCAGCGCATCATCGACAAACAGGGCAGCGACATAGTCTTCACCGGTCAGGGCGGCGACGATTTTGGGCGCCAGATCCCGGGCCTTCGCCGGATCGAGATAGACGACTTCCGAGCCGCCGGAGCCGACGAAGATCGCGTCCGGGTGTTTGGGATCGTCGCCGAGATAGGCCGTGCCCTTGGGGTGCTCGCCCTTGGCCGGATCGAGCGCCTGGGTATTGCCGTTGAGCTTCATGTCGAGTGCGTGGGCGACGTCGATGGCGATGAAGCCTTCGGGCAGTTCGCCGGCGAACATGTTGTCGGCATAGGTGAATTGGGTGGAGTACGACGTCTTCGACACGCGGCTGACGGTCGAAAAGCCGTGGTCGGCGGTGACGAAGATGTCGGTATTCTTGTAGACGCCGAGCTTTTTCAGCGTGGCGATCAGCCGGCCGAGATTGTCGGAGGCGTCGCGCACGCCGGACAGGGCGGTGGGGCCGTTGATCCCCGGCGTGAAGGCATTGATGCTGTCGCCGGTATTGTGCTGGGTGCCGTCGGGGTCGCGTGACCAATAGACCAGGGCGAAGGGCTTGCCGCCCTTGACGAATTTCGGCAGCACAACCTGGGTGGCGACGTCGGTGAACCAGCCCTGTTGCAGGGCGTTGGACACTTTCAGGCCGGCCTTGCTGTCATTGTACATCGAGCCGTTAGCCTTGTGGTCGTCCGGATTGAGGCTGAGGCCCGCGGCGGTGATGGCTGCGGCCACCGCGGGATCGAGCGGCACGGCGCGATCGGGTTTGCCGCCGGTGGAATCGTCGATGATGAGGGTCGACTTGCCGTCGGCGGCGGTGATGTCCTGGATCAGGATCGGGCCTTCCTTGCCGATCGCCGCGGTCTGATAGCCGTTGTCGCGCGCCAGCTTCAGCAGGCTCATCTCATCGAAATAGTTGCCGTTATAGCGGCCATTGACCTCGTTCAGCACGGCGTCGTTTTCCATGCCGCCGACGAGATAGTCGTGACTGCTGTGCAAAGGCGCGCCGGCATAGAGGCTGTTCGACCATTCGCCCGTATCGCCGATGCCGTGGCCAGTGGCGATGACCGAGGCATTGGCGGTGGTCACGGTCGGATAGAGCGAATGCGAATTGGCGAAGTCGACGCCGTCGTGCTGGATTTCGGCGAAGGTCGGCGCCGTGTCGCTGGTGACGATGCCGTAGCGCAGGCCATCGGCGACGAAGATGATGACATTGCGCGGTTTATGCGCCATGTGATGCGGCTTGGCGGTAGCGGACGCAAACGAGAGCGAAAGGGCTACGGAGGCCACGGCTATGAGAACCAGGCGCACCTGCGTCATTGGGCGTATCATCTCTCAATCCTTATGCACACGAGACTCAGGGGATCGTTAAGCTTGAAACCGAGCGGCTTCAACGTTTTTGACAGTTTTGTGACGGCTTGGCAGGTTTTCGACTGTGGAGTAGGCTCATGTCTCAGGGAAGGGGGGGCTCATGGCCAAATCGATTTTATACGCCGGTGTCTTTTGGCTGGCGGTGATGGCGGCGTGCCCGGCGCACGCGGCAGATACCTCGGATCAGGCACAGGCGCATTGCCAGGACAATCTCAAAGATTTGCTGGCTGGCACCGCCGACCCCGCCAGCCCGGTCATGCAGTACTGTATGGGAATGATCAGCTATGCCCGCGACCATGACAAGGCGGCCTTTGTCGATCATATGCGCAAGTCGGCGGAAGCGGGTTACGCGCCCGCACAAATCGAGCTCGGCCAATCCTATCAGGACGGAGACGGTGTCGCCCAGGATGGTCAGGAAGCCTTGAAATGGTACTTGGCCGCTGCCGAGCAGGGCGTGGCTGAGGCGCAGAACGACTACGGCTTCGTCTATTTCTACGGTAAGGCTGGTGTTGCGAAGGACGAGGCGAAAGCCATTCCGTGGTTCCGGAAAGCGGCCGACCAGGGCGATACCAATTCGCAGACCTTGCTGGCCGAAGCCTATTATAACGGGCATGGTGTCACACAGGACTATGTCGAGGCACGCCGGCTTTACACCCTGGCGGCCGATGCCGGGCACCCGTTCGCCATGTTTGTCCTGGGAATCATGTACCTCGACGGGAAAGGTGGCGAGAAAGATCCTGCGAAGGGGGCAGATTGGGTGCATAAGGCCGCGGAGCGGAAGATATCTAATGCTCAGACAGTCCTGGCCAGCCTTTACGCCACCGGACGCGGGGTGACGGCGGACGATGGTGCGGCCTTGATGTGGTACGAAATCGCCGCCTTGAGCACGGGCAAGCGTGATCCCGCCGCCGACCGCGTAGAAGCGCGGATGACACCCGAAGCCGTCAAGCAAGCCAAGGACGAGGCAGATCTTCGTTGGGCGCAAATGTCGTCGGGCGCTTCATAAAAAAGCGCCCGGGACCTGGGAAAGGTCTCGGGCGCTACGAAGCCGATGAATTGGCGTAAACCGGCTTCTCCGGGAGACTTTAAGCCGCGGAATCGTAGGCCAGGTCGAGCGCTTCGGCGACGGCCTTGTAGGTGA
>OUNJ010015744.1_pt1 | contig 12775 bp, 11 predicted proteins | sample 1755361 | NCBI WGS metagenome assembly OUNJ01 (sample SAMEA3914825, study PRJEB12502) | metagenome | biome: forest; material: soil | place: USA | collected 2012-03-12 | depth 0.1 m
CGCGTGATGTTGCAGGGCGTCGTCGGCGATCGCCAGGCTGGCGCCTTCGGCCCTGGCGGCGGCGATGGAAGTAATTCTGTCCGCGCCAACCCAGGTGGGGGCGGTGGCGGCGAGCAGCAAGGCTTCATCGCCCACCAGCTTCCAGTCGCTCGTGGGCGCTGCCCGCCGGGTGGCGCCTTTGCTGCCATAGCCGCGGGTGATGAAGTGCGGGGCGTGGCCCATGCTGCGCAGCATGGGGGCGAGGGCCAGCGCGGTGGGGGTTTTGCCGGCACCGCCGGCAGTGGCGTTGCCGATGGAGATGACGGGGAGAGCTGCCTGTTGCGGTTTAGTGATGGCGCGGTCGAGCGCGGCGCCGGCGGCGTAGAAGGCGGCATAAGGAAGCAGCAGCGTGCTGGCGAGGTTGCGGTGTTGCCAGAATTTCGGCGTGCGCATTATGCCTCCGCCAGCAGGTGGTCGATTTCGGCAAGGATTTTGTCGCTGGCGCCCTGGGCGGATTTCACCACTTCCTCGGCGCGCTGGGCGAGGTCCTGCCGCTGGCCTTTGTCGCGCAGCAGGAGGGCGACCATCACCTGCAATTCGGCGGCATCGCGCACGATGCGGATGGCATGGTGGTGCTGCAGATGCTGGATGATGGTGGTGAAGTTATGCGTGTGCGGGCCGCTGAGAATGGCGCAATGCAGGCGGGCGGCTTCGAGCGGGTTGTGGCCGCCATGGGCGATCAGCGAACCGCCGATGAAAACGATTTCCGACAGGCGGAAGAACAGGCCCAGCTCGCCCATGGTATCGGCGAGGTAGATGCCGGTTTGCAGGGTGATGGGCTCGGCCTTGCTGCGCTGGGCGAGGCTGGCGCCGCGGCTGCGCAGGTCGGTGGCGATGGCGTCGCCGCGGGTGGCATGGCGGGGCACGATGATGGTCAGCAGGTCATGGAACTGGCCGCGCAGCTTGTCGTGGATTTCGGCAATGCGCTGTTCTTCGTTGGCATGGGTGCTGGCGACGACCCATAGCTTACGGCTGCCGATGGTTTGCTGCAGTTCGGCGAGGGCGCTTTCATCGACCGGCAGACTGGCGGCATCGTATTTCAGGTTGCCGGCATCGTGGATGTGGCGGGCGCCGAGGGTGGCCAGACGTGCCGCATCCTCGCGCGAGCCGGCATAGATCGCGTTGAAGCAGCACAGCACGCTTTTGATGGTGCGCGGCCAGCGCCGCCAGCTGGCGGCAGTGGTTTCGGAAATACGCGCGTTGATGAGCAGAGCGGGAATGCGCCGGCGCTTCACCTGCCATAGCAGCTGCGGCCAGAATTCGGATTCGACCCAGAGCACCAGGTCGGGCTGCCAGTGGCGCAGGAAGCGGCGGGCGGCCAGCCAGGTATCGATCGGCACGAACTGGTGGACGGTGCGTGGCAGTTGCTGTTGCGTTACCAGTGCGGCGGAGGTGACGGTGCCAGTGGTGATGAGCACCGAGAGGTTGTGGTTTTGCTGCAGCATCTGCCGCACCAAAGTGAGCACGGATTGCGTCTCGCCGACGCTGGCGGCATGCAGCCAGACGAGCTTGCCTTCGGGACGGGGCTGAGCGGCATAGCCGAAACGCTCGCGCAGACGGACGAGGGATTCTTTGCCGCGGGCGGCGCGTTTGAGAAGCCAGAGGCTGATCAGCGGCGTCAGCAGGAAGCCGACGAGGCTGTAGAGCAGGCGAATCACGCGGCGACCCCGCAGGCCGCATCGGCCTCGGCGGTGAGGTGGTTCAGTGCGGCGGTGAGGTGGGCGCTGGCGGCGGCGAGGGCCTCGGCATCGCTGTCAGGGGCGACGGTGATGGGGTCGCCAATGCGGTAGTGAATGCGGCCGAAGGGTTTGGGAATCATGAAACGGTCCCAGCTATGGTTACGCCAGTGACGGGTAGCACTGAAGCTAACGGGCACCAGCATATAGCCGGTTTTCATGGCGGTGAAGGCAGCGCCGGGCGCGGCCACCTGGTTGGGGCCGCGCGGGCCGTCGGGCGTGAAGCAGAGGTTGTCGCCCCGGCTGGCGATGTCGAGCATGGCGCGCACGGCCTCGCGCCCACCGCGTTTGCTGGAACCGCGCGCAGCGCCGATGCGGAAGCGGCGCATGATAGCGGTGATCAGCGCGCCGTCGTTATGCTGCGAGATCATCACGACCATTTTGTGATGCGGGGGCTTGATGAAACATTGCATGATCATCCGCCCGTGCCAGAAACAGAAGATGGCCGGTTTCTCGCCATGCATATAGGGCAAGGCGGCCTCAGTGGGTTGCCGCTCGATGCGCGAGGTGAGGTAGACGAAACGCATCAGCAGCGCTACGAGGTGCGATAGCAGCCACTGTACGAACACCCGGTTGACCACGCGCTTGCGTAGCACATTGCGCTGACGACGACGGATCATTACACGGACCCGCTGGTAACGCCGAGGCGATTGAGTTTCTGGTAGGCCTGACTGTCGGCCAGCAGTTCTGCATGCGTGCCGGCATCGATGATGCAGCCGCCTTCGAGCACGAGGATGCGGTCGGCATCCTGGATGGTGGAGAGGCGGTGGGCGATGACAAGGGTGGTGCGGTTTTTCATCAGCAGCTCAAGCGCTTCCTGTACGGCGCGCTCGGAGGCGGTATCGAGGGCAGAGGTAGCCTCGTCGAGCAGCAGGATGGGGGCGTCTTTCAAAATGGCGCGGGCGATGGAGACACGCTGCCGCTGGCCGCCGGAGAGCTTGACGCCATTGGGGCCGACGATGGTGTTATAGCCTTGCGGCAGCTGGGTGATGAATTCATGTGCGTTGGCCTTTTTGGCAGCGGCGATGATTTCCTCTTCCGTCGCATGCAGGCGGCCATAGGCGATGTTGGCGCGCACGGTGTCGTCGAACAACACCACGTCCTGGCTGACGAGCGCGAAGGCATCGCGCAGCGAATGGATGGTGACCTCGCGGATGTCCTGCCCATCGATGCGGATGGCGCCGGCGCTGACATCATAGAAGCGCAGCAGCAGGTTCATGATGGTGGATTTGCCGGCGCCCGAGGCGCCAACGAGTGCCACAGTTTTGCCGGCGGGCACGCTGAAATCCAGGTTGCGTACGCCGCCATGGCCGTCGCCATAGGTGAAGGTGACCTGATCAACCTGAATCTCGCCCTTACTGATGGTGAGGGGCGTGGCATCGGGCCGGTTATGGATGGTGGGAGCGATGTCCATCACCTGGAAGAAACGGCCGGCGGCGGCCATGCCCTCATGCAGTTGCGTGTTCATGCCAGCAAGGGCTTTCACCGGGCGGTAGGCCATCACCATGGCGGCGATGAAGGAGGTGAATTCGCCGGCGGTGGGGGTGTCATAATGGATGGAGCTATAGCCGCTATACCACAGCACCACGGCCATGGCAGCGACGCCGACGAGCGACACGATGGGGGTGGCGAGCGACTGCACGCGCGCCGCGCGGTAATAGAGCTTGAACAGCTGGCGGATGGTGAGGCGGGCGCGCTCGGTCTCGTAATTTTCGCGGCCGTAGGCCTTCACCACGCGCACGCCGAGGAAGATGCCGTCGAGCTGGGCGGTAAAATCGGCCAGCTGGGCCTGGGTGGCATCGGCAATCTTGCGCATGCGGCGGCCGAGGCGGGTGATCGGCATGACGGCGAAGACCAGGATGAAGATGGCCAGCAGCGACATTTGCCAGTTGTTATAGACCAGCATGCCGCCGAGGAAAAGCATGGTGCAGGTTTCCTTGATGAGGCCGGTGAACACCTGGCTGACCGACTGGCGCATGAGCATGATGTCGTTGGTGAGGCGTGAGATGAGGCGGCCGGAGGATTGGTCGTGGAAGAAGGCGATGTCGGAATGCAGCAGGTGCTCGAACAGGTCGCCCTGCATGTCGGAGACAATGCGCTGGCCGAGATATTTCAGCGACAGCATCTGCCCGAAATCACCGGCCGCGTTGAGCACCCCGACGCCGACGAAGGCCAGCGGAATCAGCACCAGCGCCATCATGTTCTTGTTGATGAAAATTTCGTCGATCATCGGCTGGATGAGGCGGGCCTGGGCGGCGGTGGTGAGGGCCACCACCAGCATGCAGGCGCCGGCCACCCACAGCATCGAGCGGTAGCGCAACACGTAGCTGTTGATCAGCCGTTTGTAGAGCTGCATCGAATCGTTGGCCATCTAGTTCCCCGCAATAGTCATCGCGGGCACCGCGATGGTTGGTGTGTTGGTGGCGTAGCGGAACGAGAGGTCATTGGCTACGGTGAGCTGCGCGAATATGTCGCGCAGGTTGCCGGCGATGGTGACCTCGCTGACCGGAAAGGCGCGCTCGCCATGCTCGATCCAGAAGCCGGAAGCGCCGACAGAATAATCGCCGGTGAGCAGGTTGGTGCCATGGCCGATGGTTTCGGTGACGTAAAGGCCGGTGCCGAATTGCTGCAGCATTTGCTGCGGCGAAACGGTGCCTGCGGCGATATAAAGATTGGTGGTGGAAGGGCTGGGCGGGCCGCTGAGGCCGCGCGAGGCGTGGCCGGTGGTTTGCAGGCCGAGCTGACGGGCCGAGCGGCTGTCGAGCACCCAGCTGGTGAGGGCACCGTTTTCGATGAAGGCGCGTTTTTTTGCGGCGACGCCTTCGGCATCCCATGCATGCGAGGCGAGGCCGCGCTTGATCAGCGGGTCGTCGATGATCTGGAGGCTGTCGTTAAAAATCTTTTTGCCTAGATCGCCTTTCAGGAAGCTGGTGCCGCGGGCGATGGAGCTGCCATTGATGGCGCCGGCAAAGGCGCTGAGCAGCGCGCGGCCGACGCGCGGCTCGAAGAAGACGGTGGCCTGCTGCGAGGCGACTTTGCGCGGGTGCAGGCGCTCCAGCGTGCGGCGGGCGGCTTCGGCGCCGATATCGGCGGGGGCGGCGAGGTCGGCCTCATGGGCGGTAAGGCTGTAGTCGTAATCGCGCTGCATGTCGGCGCCGCTGCCGGCGATGAGCGAAACGGACAGGCTATGGCGGGTGATGCGGTAGCTGCCGGTGAAGCCGTGGCTGTTAGCCAGCGCCACATGGGTGCGGCCGAAGCCGGCATCGGCGCCTTCGGAGTTCATGATGCCTTTCACGCTGCGGCCGGCTTCTTCGGTTTCGCGGGCGCGGGCCTGCAGCTGTTCCATGCTGGGGTCGGCGGCATCGGCGAGGTCGAGGTCGGGGTACCGGGTGGCCATCAGCGATGCGTCGGCCAGGCCGGCGAATTCATCGGCGGGGGCGGCTTTGGCGATGGCGACGGCTTTGGCGGCCATCTCTTCCAGCGCGGCTTTGGTGAGTTCGGAGGTGGAGAGGGTGGCGCTGCCATGGCCGACGAACACGCGGATGCCGACGCCGCGCGACTCGGCGCGCTCGATGGTTTCCGGCACGCCGTGGCGGATGCCGGCATTGACATCGGTGCTCTCAATTGCGAGCGCATCGGCGCTGGTGGCGCCGGCGCGCTTGGCCAGTTCTACCGCCAGGGCGGCGTTATCGAGCAGAGCGTCGCTCATGCGGACCTCTGAGTGGCGCAGTGATAGAGCGCGATGGCGGCGGCGTTGGAGACATTCAGGCTTTCCATGCGCGGGCTGATGGGCAGCCTGGCCAGCTCGTCGCAGCTTTCGGCGGTGAGGCGGCGCATGCCTTTGCCTTCAGCACCCAGCACCAGCACGGTTTTCGCGCCGATCTTGATGTTGGTGAGCGACCGGGTGGCCTCGCCGGCGAGACCGATGATCCACCAGCCTTCCTGCTGCAGTTCGCGCATGGCGCTGGCCAGGTTGGTGACGGAAATGCGCTGCACGATGTCGAGCCCGCCGCTGGCGGCCTTGGCCATCACGGCGGTTTCGGGGGCGCTGTTGTCTTTCGGGGTGATGACGGCGATGGCGTCGAATGCCGCGGCGGTGCGCAGGATGGCGCCGACATTATGCGGGTCGCTCACCTGATCGAGCATCAGCAGCAGGCCGGCCTCGCGGTGCAGCACATCCTCCAGCACATAATTGCCCAACGGCTCGACACGCACGGCGATGCCCTGGTGTACGGCGTCGTTGCCCAGCAGCTGGTCCATGGCGCGCGGCTCCATGCGTTCGGGTTGCGGCAGGCGACGGTCGGGCAGCGAGAGTTTCTCCAGCGCCACCGGTGAGGCGATGATGCGTTTGACGTTGCGCTCGGGGTTGGCCAGGGCGGCTTCCACCGCGTGCCAGCCATAGAGCCAGTAGCCGCCACCATGATCGGTGCGCGGGGCGGCAGGTTTGGGCAGGGCGGGACGGTGTTTTTTCGACATGGCGGGGTTTTAGCGCGCGCTTGCGGCGCACGCCAGTGTTTTCCTACGCATCGTAGGCGCGGCCATCGCGGATCTCAACGGGGTCGGGATGGACGATCACATCGGCGCCGGGGAAGGCCTGCTGGAGAGCGGTTTCCAGCCCATCGACGATAGCATGGGCCGAGCGGAAGGGCAGGCGGGCATCGATCTCAGCATGGAACTGGATGAAGGATTTGGTGCCGGAATAGCGGGTTTTCAGGTTGTGGTACCCGCGTAAATCGCTGCATTGCTTCAGCACCTGGTAGATTTTTTCCTTATCGGCATCCGACATCTCGCGGTCCATCAGGTGGTTGAAGGCGCGGATGCCGATGCTGCGCGACGACCAGAGCACGCAGGCGGCGATCAGCAGCGCCATGGCGGGGTCGGCCCATTCCCAGCCGTAGTGCATGCTGGCGTAAAGCGAAATCAGCACCCCGAGGTTGAAGGCGATGTCGCCGGCATAATGCAGCCGGTCGGAGCGCACGACGAGCGACTTGCTGTGCCGGGCCACCCGCGTCTGGTAGATGACGAGGCTGGTGGCGGCAATCATGCCCAGGATGCTGACGGCAATGCCCAGCCCTTCATGCGATAGCGGCGTCGGGTTGAACAGGCGCGAGACGGATTGCAGGATGATGATGAACATCGACGCGGTGATGAAGGCGCATTGGGCCAGGCTGGCGATGTCTTCGATGGAGGTGTGGCCGAAACGGTGATCGTCATCGGCGGGTTTGAGGGCGTAGCGAATGGCGACGAAATTGAGGGCAGAGCTGAGCAAATCGAACACCGAATCGGTGAGGGAAGAGAGCATGGCCAGCGAGCCGGATTGCCACCAGGCCAGCAGTTTGGCGGCCACCAGCAGCGTGGCGACGCCCACCGAGAACAACGTGACACGCTTGAGCATGCCAGCCACGGCCGGGTCGCCGGAGAATTGCTCGGGATGGAAGTGATCGTGCGCCATAAATATTGCATAGCGCAAATGGCGTCAGAGGGAAAGCCGCTGTTTGGGTGGCGGCGGAGGCAGCAGGTGGCGAAGCTGTTGCCACAGCTTGTCAGCCTGCTGGCGGGGTGTTTCGCCGAGGGGCTTAGCACGTTCATGGATGCTGCTGAGGTCGGCGCTGAAGGGGCTGAGGTCATCGAGCATCTGGCAGAAGGGGCAATCGATATGCGGGACGTGCAGGTGGTGCAGCAGGTGGCTGCCGAGCGTGTGGATTTCGGCGGCGTCTTTCGCGACGCGCTGGCGCAGAGCTTCGGTGGCAGGGGCAGAGGCCGCTTCGGCGCCGCTGCGTTTCCAGAAGCGGGCGAGGGCGGCGGGGATGCCGCTGTCATCCAGCGCGTCGTGGGCAGGGTAAATGATGTGATCCTCCACCCAGTCGGTAATACCGGCGTGCTGGAGTTCCTGGCCCACGGTGTGGGGGACGTAGCGCTCATCCATCCAGCCGCTTTGGCGGGCGGCGTAGCTGATGGCCTCCTTAGCGCCGATGGTGAAGAACCCGCCGGCCCCGGTGGCGGCATAGAGGGTATAGATTTTGGCGAGGCGGATGGCATCGTGCGTGCTGAGGCGGCCGTTCCACCAGTCGGCTGCCGCGCGCATGGCGGGCTTAGAGACGTGGATCAGCTCGCCGGCCACACCGAGGATGGGCACGAAGCGCGCCACATGCGCTGCCAACGGCAACAGCCGGCCGGCAAGCCGGAGGGTGGGTGCGGCGCGCTCCAGTGCGGGGATGGCCAGTTTTTCGAGAGCGATTTTGCTGGCATCGGTGCCGATATCGACGAAGTGCCAGTAGGTTCCATCGAACGGATGTTCCTGCTCGGGGTCGAGCAGCCCATCGAGCGTGGGGTTGCGGAAGGCCGGCAGCGGGCCGAGCTTATAGGTATAATGCGCGCGGGTGGCTTCCTCTTCGCGCATTTCAGCGCGTTCGGCGGCAGCATGATGGTGGTGGATATGGCGATGCGGTCTGTTCATTTGTTATGATGTAACAAATAGTGCGGCAGAACGGGATGAAGCTTTTGTGACGATTGCGTCGGCCGCGGAATGCGCTATGACAGGGGCATGCGGGTGTAGCTTAATGGTAAAGCTCCAGCCTTCCAAGCTGGCTACGTGGGTTCGATTCCCATCACCCGCTCCAGCCGCTAGACATTCGATCCGCCTGTCGCTATAAGCGCCCGCTACGGCATAGGGGTGTAGCTCAACTGGCAGAGCGTCGGTCTCCAAAACCGAAGGTTGCAGGTTCGATTCCTGTCGCCCCTGCCAACCCGCTAAAACAGCGTATAGACCAGCCAGATATTCGCTACTGAAATCAGCAGAAACAGCGCCCAGCCGCCCCATTGGAGCAGTCCGCCGATGGCGTGGTGCGTTAGCAGCGATTTGCTGGCGGCGAAGCGCAGCAGGGGAAACATGATGAAGGGCAGCTGCAGCCCCAGCACCACCTGGCTGATAACCAGCAGGCGGTCGACCCCGGCATCGCCGAAATAGAGAATGCCGGCAACGGCGGGCACCAGCGCCAGGAAGCGCGTGAGGATGCGGCGCTGCCAGCAGGGAATCTTGAGGTTGAGATAGCCCTCGAGAATCACCTGTCCGGCGATGGTGCCGGTGAAGGTGGCGCTCTGGCCGCTGGCGAGCAGGGCGATGCCGAAAAAGTACATCGCCGCCGTGGCGCCCAGGCTGGGGGCGAGCAGGTGGTAGGCATCCGCGATGCCGGTGATTTCGGCATGGCCCTGAAAGGCCCGCGCGGCCAGGATGAGGATGGCGGCGTTGACACAGAAGGCGAGGGTGAGCGCCAGCACCGTGTCGAGCAGATTGAGGCGGATGGCCTCACGCACGTTGCTGTGGTTGCGCGTCTGGACGATAGAGGAATGCAGGTAGAGGTTATGCGGCATCACCGTGGCGCCGATAATGCCGATGGCAAGGTAAAGCCGTGCCGGCGAGGCGACAGATTGCCAGCGCGGGATGGTGCCGAGCAGGGCGGCGTGCCAGTCGGGCCTGGCGATAAACATCTCGATGGTGAAGCAGATACCAATGGTAAGCACCAGGGCCAGCACAATGGCTTCCACCTGGCGAAAGCCGCGGCCCTTCAGCCCCAGCACCAGCAGCGTATCGAGCGCGGTGAGTAAGATGCCGAGCAGCAGCGAGCAGCCGGTGAGCAGGTGCAGGGCCAGGCCGGCCCCCAGCACCTCGGCCAGGTCGCAGGCGATGATGGCGAGTTCGGCGAAGGCCCAGAGCAGGTAATTCACCCCCGGCCGAAAATGGGTGCGCGAAAGCTGCGCCAGGTCGCGCCCGGTGACGATGCCGACACGCACGGCGAGGCTCTGCAGAAAAATGGCGGCCAGGTTGGAGAGCAGGATGATGCAGAGTAGATCGTAACCGAAGCTGGTGCCGGCGGCGATGTCGGTGGCCCAGTTGCCGGGATCCATATAGCCGACGGAGATCAGCAGCGCCGGCCCCGCCACCAGCCACCATTTGCGCCAGAAAGAGGCGTGCCCGGGGATGGTGATGGAACCATCCACTTCCGAAGGGCAGAAGGGCGCGGTGGCGGTTTTGGGCAGGGTGAGCATGGAGGAATTGTGGCGAATTGCCATGGGAGGGGCAATCTGTATGTCACATAATTTTCATACAATGGTTTCGCGATGCTGCTAAACTGCTCTCATGCCCCGCTTTGCCACGATGGTCGCCCAGGCGCCCCAGCAGCAATATGAGATTCGCCTTAACCAGGCGGACGGGCGCATCGCGGTCTACAAACTGGCAGTGGCCCGCACGAAGGAGGCTCTGTTCCGCAAGGCTTGCAAAGAAGGGCTACAGGTCGATTTGCGTGATTATGGCAACATTTTAGACTCTTACTTTATTGAAACAGGTGCGGTATGAGCACGGCATTTCCCAGCGCGACGGAATATTTGAAGCGGGGCGTGCTACCGAAAGTAGGCGATGCCACTATCGGTGTGCAGCCGAGCCATCGGCCGCCGATTGATTTTGGCAGGCAGCCGGAAGGTTTTCGCAATAAGGATATAGATGCGGTCAGCGGCAAGCGCCGGCGTATTCTGGTGGTTGGTGGTGGCGATGTTTGGAATAAATTCGCCCGGGCAGCACTGGAGCATCGCGGCGCCGAGCTATTCATGTACGACCCCGAGTTGCTGAAGGGCACACCGGAGGAGCAGGCGCAAAAGCTGGCGAAAGCCGGCATCGATGCGGCGCATTGCGTGGGGGCGGATGCCTCGGGTAAATTTCCGCAAGTGCCGCCAGACACCAATACGGTAGTGGTGTTAACGCCGCCCGAATACCATGCCGGCTATATTCGCTGGGCACAGCAACAGAAATTGCCAGCCATCGTGGAAAAGCCGCTGGTGGCGGATGTGAAGGATTTTCAGGAGCTGGATGGGCTGCTAGCCCATGCTACCGCGCCTGTCTATTGCATGGATTGGAAGGCAGCGCATGTGCTGCCGCTGGCGGCGGTGATCGGGCATGCCATGGACGAGCAAGTGCCTTATGACGATGCGGTGCGGATCGAGGGGCCAGCCAGCCAGGCGTTGAAGCAGTTCGATTTCCAGCATATCGCCAGTATCACTGGGTCATTTGTGGAAAAGGCCGATGGGTTCGGTTCGATGGATTATGTGAAGGAGCACCGGCCGCTTATCTACGCGCAGGGCGTGCTGAAGGATATGGGCGTGCATCCGATGGCGGCCCTGGCGAATATGGGCTTCGAGCCGGGCGAAGTACGCTCGGCCGTGCTTGGCGATACGGAGGGTCAGAAGGAAGCGGGTGTCTATCGTCGGGTGGGCAATGGCGAATCCACCGCCGCGTGGTATGGCAAGGCCGAAATGGTTTCGCATTTCCACGGTCAGCATATCCCGACGGTGATCGAAGCCGCGAAAGCAGGTAGCGTGGCGCAGGATTTTGTTTCGCTTACCGATCGCAACGGTCATGTGCTGCATTGGGAGTACGGCGATCATGCCAGCCATGTAACGCTGGAAGTGAACGGCAAAACCATACCCATCGCGACGGCGAATATCGATCCGTATGCGCTGATGTTCGACCAAGCGCTGCATTTTTTCGAAACGCAAAAACAGCAGCCCCATAAATCGGCTCTTTATTACCATGAGCAAAAAGCGATTCTGGGTGCGGTGAACGCGATGGAACGGATCGGGCGACAAGGCCCGGTGGCGGCAACCGACCAGGTACGCCAACTGGCACTCGAACCAGCGCCGCAGGTGGATTTGAGCAAAGCAACGATTAAAGAGCCAACCCCGGAACCGGCCCTACCGCTATAGGAAGGCGCATAAAAAAACGCGCCAGTGAGGGCACTGGCGCGTTTCAGGCAGGGGTGGGTATAGGGAACTAGTAGGAGTTCGACATCGTGTTGGTTACGGTGCCGTCCTTCGCTTTCGTGTCGGACACGGTGTCACCGTTTACCTTGTGTTTCACTTCGGTGCTGGTGGTGCCGTTTTTCGAGGTTTTGGTGGTGCGCTCGACTTTATCGGTCTGTTTGTTGAACAGGCCTTTCGGATCGCGCGTTTTTTCAACGGTGCTGGTGGTTTTAGCAGTGCCGTCCGAGTTCACGTTGTGGTCAACGCTGACTTCGGTGCCGGTTTTGCCGGTAGCGTCTTTGCTCTCGACGGTGGTGTCGCGCTTGAAGCTGCCGTCATCGTTTTTGTCGACGGTGGTTTCGGCTTTGTAGGTGGCGTCGGCTGCGAGGGCCGCGTGGCCGGCGAGCAGAGCGGTGGAAGCGAGCAGTACAGTGATCATCTTACGCATGGTGTTACTCCTTGGTTGGTGGTTCATGCCCCTTCACCATCTACAGACTGGTGGCTTAGGGTACGATGTGCTGGTGAAGGGAAAATATAAGTGGCGCGTAAAACTTGAGTGGCCGCGGGCGCGGTGCTGGGCGCTACGCGGCGCAAGAACCGTCAAGCAGGATCACCATAAAGAAAAAGGCCGCCCGGGTTACCGAGCGGCCTGATTCTTAGATCGATGTGAAGTACTAGTTAAGTACTTTAGCGACGACGCCTGCACCGACGGTGCGGCCGCCTTCGCGGATGGCGAAGCGGAGGCCCTGGTCCATCGCCACGGGGGCGATCAGCTCAACGCTCATCTTCACGTTGTCGCCCGGCATCACCATCTCGATGCCGGCCGGCAGCGATACAACGCCCGTTACGTCCGTGGTGCGGAAGTAGAATTGCGGGCGGTAGTTGGTGAAGAACGGGGTGTGGCGGCCGCCCTCATCCTTGGTCAGGATGTAGGCTTCTGCCTCGAAGTTCTTGTGCGGCGTGATGCTGCCGGGCTTGGCCAGTACCTGGCCACGCTCAACTTCTTCACGCTTGGTGCCGCGCAGCAGCACGCCGGCGTTATCGCCTGCGGTGGCTTCGTCGAGCAGCTTGCGGAACATTTCGATGCCGGTGCAGGTGGTTTTCTGGGTGTCTTTCAGACCGACAATCTCCAGTTCCTCGCCTACTTTGATCTGACCGCGCTCAACGCGGCCGGTAACAACGGTGCCGCGACCCGAGATCGAGAACACGTC
>OUNJ010944216.1_pt1 | contig 12712 bp, 16 predicted proteins | sample 1755361 | NCBI WGS metagenome assembly OUNJ01 (sample SAMEA3914825, study PRJEB12502) | metagenome | biome: forest; material: soil | place: USA | collected 2012-03-12 | depth 0.1 m
AACGGTGTGCTCGACCCGCAGGGCCAAGCCATCGAATCCGCGCTCGACCATATGGGCTTTTCCGGCGTCAACGCGCGTGTCGGCAAGCTGATCGAACTCGAGGTGAAAGAAACCAACGAGGCGAAAGCCCGCGCCGCCATCGAGCAAATGTGCGAGAAGCTGCTCGCGAATACGGTGATCGAGAAGTATCACGTGGAGCTGGTGGCTTGATGCTGCCCCACACTCCGTCATTGCGAGCGCTTAGCGAAGCAATCCATCTTGGAGATAGGAAAACTGTAGCAGTAAAAAGATGGATTGCCGCGGCCCAAGAGGGCCTCGCAATGACCCATCCTGAAAGGTCCGTACCATGCGTTCAGCAGTAATTATCTTCCCCGGCTCCAACTGCGACCGCGACGTGTACACTGTTATGGCGGATGAAGGGCTGAACCCGGTCAAAGTCTGGCATGACGATGCGACGCTGCCCGAGGGGCTCGACCTCGTGGTGCTGCCCGGCGGGTTTTCCTACGGCGATTATTTGCGTTGCGGGGCGATGGCGGCGCGCTCGCCCATCATGCAGGATGTGATCCGCTTCGCCGAAAAAGGCGGCCATGTGCTCGGCATCTGCAACGGCTTCCAGATCCTGTGTGAGTCGGGCCTGCTGCCCGGCACGCTGATGCGCAACGACCATTTGAAATTCAACTGCAAGGAAACGGCGCTTCGCGTCGAGGCGAACGATTCGGCCTTCACCAGCGGCTACCAGAAAGGCCAGCGCATCACCCTGCCCGTCGCCCATGCGGAAGGCAATTATTTCGCGGATGAGGCGACGCTGCAATCCCTCAACACCAACGGCCAGATCGTGCTGCGCTATATCGATGAGGACGGCAAACCGACCGAGCGCGGCAACCCCAACGGCGCGCGCGAGAACATCGCAGGCATCACCAACAAAGCGAAAAATGTGCTTGGCCTCATGCCTCACCCGGAGCGCTTCGCGGAAGCCGCCCTCGGCGGCAGCGACGGCGCGGTGATGTTTCGTTCGTTGCTGAACAAGCTCGCCGCGTAACCCGCTGGGCAATGTTACATGCCCGTGATGGGTATCGATTACATTCAATAAGTTACGTTATTTCCGGCATCATTTTGGGTGCATTTGGTAACATTCGGTAACATCCCACGCGCTTAGATTTTTCACTCTAGCGCGGCCCGCTGCATACCGGGAAGGTGGCTTCTAACTATCTGCGAGCCCGGCATTCTCCTCCTCGAGCGAGATCGGCTCGGGATCGGGCACGAGATCATCGAACACTTCGGGATGGTCGAGCCGCCCGCCCGTCTCGGCACTTTCCGGGCGAATCCCGGAGCTTGCGGCGAACCCTTCGACAAACGCATGATCCTGCTCGCCGCCGGGATGCTTCGTTTCACGCATCTCATCATCCACCGATAAATGATTTTCCGTGCTGGCCGTATCTTTGGCATCGTACTCGACTTTACGCATAACGCTCTCCATCATGAGCGTTGAGCCTAGCGCTGCCGCCGTAAAAAGACGGTATGCTTTGCCCGGCCATGCATGAACGGTGGATAAACCATCCCGTTGAAGCGGCAATATTGGCAAAAACCGGCGAACCACGCGCTTTTTTTATCGGGCGCATCAACGAATTCTTAATAATTAATCCGAAAATCGATCCTAAAATCGCACGCTACCATTTGTTTCTCCAAGCTTTTCGCCCGAATTCGCATCATTGTTACAATTTTATGGCACCTTAACCTCTTGTTAACGGTCCTTTGCTATAGTCACTCCATAGGCGGATAACAGCCAAGTTCAGGGTGGTTTTTGAATGACGTTGAGTGTGACAGCAGTCGGGGTGAACCCCCAGTCCGTTGCCTTCCAAGGTGCGGCACTTCATATGCAACGTACGCTCGACCTGCCGCAGGGGATTATCGATCATTTTCTCCAGCAGCATCGGGAATTGACCAGCCCCGGCCCGCTGGGCGTGGAAGGGATGCAACGCTTTGCGACAGCCAATGTCGATGTGAGCGAGTCGCTTTCGCCGATGAAGAATATTGGGGGCATACCGAATTCAGGACTGGGTCCAGTCCTATAAGGGTTTTACGTGGTTTGCCAACTCGGGGCGGCTCCTTAAAAAAGGGTCGCCCTTTTTTTATCTCGCACTTCAAAGTCCCGCGTGAACGCGGTGTACTTTGAAGTGGATATTTTGCGTCCTGTGAAGCTTGGCAAAGCCAAGCTTCACAGGACCAGTTATTTGCTAAGGGTCGTAACCGCCAGCGCATGCAGCGTGGTGCCAAGGTCCGCGCCGAACGCGGCATTGACCATGCGGTGCTGGTTCACGCGGGATTGCCCGGCAAAAGCAGCGCTTTTCACCGTGACTTTCCAATGGTCGTTATCGCCCGCAAGGTCTTCGAGCGTGATCTCTGCATCCGGCAGCGCGGCTTGGATGCGTGCGGTGATTTCTTCGGCTGGCATGGGCATAGGAAACTCCTGATTTTCCTGCATTCTTATCGCAGTAACGTGGGCAAGGCCAGCGCAATTGTCACCGAATCTTCACATACAAATGAGCAAAACCCATTAGAATCGACGTATGGAACTCGATCAACAAACGGTTGGCAAAGTCTGGTGGAAGGGAGCGCTGGAAGGCGCGGTCAAAGGCATTCCGCAAGGCATCATGCTCGGCGCGATTGGCGCGGCGCTGCTGTTCGGCGGGCTGTATGCGCTCGGTGCACTCGGCGGCATGGGCGTGGCGAGTAGCTTAGCGGCGAGCTTCGGCACTTTCCTTTTCAGCACGGGTGCGGCCACCAATGCCGTCGCGGCAGGCAGCACCCTCGCCCATTTCTCGCTCGCGGTGTTCAACCCGCTGCCGATCATCGCACTCAATACGATTCTCACTTCGGTGGGTAATTTCCTGACCGGCGGCGACATCGCGGTGAACGCCTACAAGCAGGATGTCGAGCACCGCATGAACGAAGCGCGGATTACGCAAATCGAGGGCCGCGAACTGACGTTGCAGCAGCAGATGCAGGCGCAGTCGCGCACGATCCAGAACATCCTCGCCCAAGGTCCGCGCGGCGCGACGAGCTTCAGCAAAGCGGAAGAAGAACGCAAAGAATTACCGGCGGATCGCACGATCCACTAAGCCGCCATATACCCCGGCAGCCATGTCTCGTTCACGTCGCGCAAATGCTGCACCGGCACGCGCAGCACATCCTCGACGATGAGGAAATCCGGCACGGTGAGGCCCAGATCCGTAAAGCGAATATCCGCCTGGTTGAGGCGCACGGTCACTTCGTCCTTCGCATTCGGCGGCACGGCGATAAGGTAGCGCGCCTGGTCCTCGCCGAACGCGTAAGCATGCGCGGGCAGGTCGGTCATGAAGCGGATTTGCGCGCCGATTTCACCTTTGCCGAGGCACATTTCGGCAAGCGCGACGAGCAGCCCGCCGTCGCTCACGTCATGGCAGGCGGAAACGAGGCGGCCATCCTCGATCAGCGAGCGCACCATCAGCCCGTGGCGCAGTTCGAGCGAGAGATCGACCGGCGGCGGCGCGCCCTCCTCCTGCCCGATGATTTCGCGCAGATAGAGCGAGCTACCCAGATGGCCATGCGTATCGCCGATCAGGAAAATCGTGTGGCCGGTTTGCGTGAACTGGTTGCCGACGCGGCGCGCGGAATCTTTCATCAGCCCGACACCGCCGACGGCGGGCGTGGGCTGCACGCCGACGCCATGCGTTTCGTTGTAGAGCGATACGTTGCCGGAGACGACCGGGTAATCGAGCGCGCGGCAGGCTTCCGCCATGCCTTTGATGGCACCGACGATCTGCCCCATGATCTCGGGTTTTTGCGGGTTGCCGAAATTCAGGCAATCCGTAATGGCGAGTGGCATCGCACCCACGGCGCAGAGGTTGCGGTAACTTTCGGCGACGGCCTGCTTGCCGCCCTCATACGGATCGGCGAACACGTAACGTGGCGTGCAATCGGTCGTGATGGCAAGCGCTTTGGGTGTGCCGTGGATGCGCACGACGGCGGCATCGCCGCCCGGACGGCCGATCGTGTCGTTCATCACCATATGGTCGTATTGCGTCCAGATCCAGCGCTTGCTCGCAAGGTCCGGGCTCGCCATGAGCGCCGCGAGCGACTGGCCGAGATTGGCCGCGGGCACTTGGTCCGGCGCGACGACGGCGCGCTTCGCCGTTTCGGTATAAGGCCGGTCATAGACGGGCGCGGCATCGGAAAGCGGCGCGACGGGAATATCGCAGACGATGTCGCCATTGTGCTTCAACACCATGCGGCCCGTATCGGTCAGCGTGCCGATGGTCGCGCAAGCCAAGCCCCATTTTTTCATGATGGCAAACGCCACCTCCTCGCGGCCCGGTTTCACCACCATCAGCATGCGTTCCTGCGATTCGGACAGCATGACTTCGTACGCCGTCATCCCCTCCTCGCGCATCGGGATGTCTTCGATGATGAGCTCGATGCCGAGTTCGCCCTTGCTCGCCATTTCGAGCGAGGAACAGGTCAACCCCGCCGCGCCCATATCCTGAATGGAAATGATGACATCCGTCGCCATGAGTTCGAGGCAGGCTTCGATGAGCAGCTTCTCGGTGAACGGATCGCCGACCTGCACGGTCGGGCGTTTTTCCTCGGTGGCTTCGTCGAATTCGGCGCTCGCCATCGTCGCGCCGTGGATGCCGTCACGGCCGGTTTTCGCGCCGAAATAAATGACGGAATTGCCGACGCCGGAGGCTTTAGAATAAAAAATCTTGTCCGCATCCGCCAAGCCCACCGCCATCGCATTCACCAGCGGGTTGCCGTTATAGCTGCGGTGGAAAATTGCCTCGCCGCCCACGGTCGGCACGCCGACGCAGTTGCCGTAATGCGAAATGCCGGCGACGACACCGTTCACGATATGGCGCGTTTTGGGGTTGGACGGTTCGCCGAAGCGTAGCGAATTCATGAGGGCAATGGGGCGCGCGCCCATGGTAAACACATCGCGCAAAATGCCGCCCACGCCGGTCGCCGCGCCCTGAAACGGCTCGATGAAGCTCGGATGGTTGTGCGATTCCATCTTGAAAATCACGGCCTGCCCGTCGCCGATATCGACCACGCCCGCGTTTTCGCCCGGCCCGCAAATCACCTGCGGCCCCGTCACCGGAAAGCTGCGCAGCCATTTGCGCGTGGTTTTGTAACTGCAATGCTCAGACCACATCACGCTGAAAATGCCGAGTTCGACAAGGTTCGGCGTACGCTTCAGGATATCCACCACGCGCTCGTATTCGTCATGCGTCAGGCCGTGGGCCTCGATCACTTCTTTGGTGATGGTGCTCGGTTCGTTTTTGTTCGCAGCAGCGCTCATAGATCCCTCGTTGCTTTCCTTATAGCGGGCCGGGGCGCAAGTGCAAGAAGGCTCGGACCTTGCTTCCACAGCCCATTTCGGCCTATAGTCGTAAAAACGGGGGATTCATGCGCTGGCTGAAGCGATCATTGCTGTTCTGGGCGATTTCGGCGCCATTATTCTACCTTTTCGGCCTTCCCTACGCGCTCGGGATGCTGAGCGAAAAAGCCCAAAGCCAGGCTTACGACCAATGCGTCAATGGCTTGCGCGCGGACCATAGCATCGGCAGCCCGAATTCCCCCATCACGCCGGAACAAGGCGACCGTTATTGCCATTGCATGGGCGACGGCTTGATTGTAACGAAAGCCGACCTATTTGACATCATGAAAAAACAGCCGCCCGCCGCGCTCACTGCCTTAGCGCATACGGTGGCCGATCAATGCAACCACCAACTGCAGGAAGTGTTGGGCAACGTGCCATCGGCCACGCCGCCCATCATCATGCCGCAGGCGCCCACCACCGACACGCCGGATAAGGACGGCGTCATCCATCTCTAACCGTAACGAAAGAACGACCATGAACGAGAACCAAGCTTTTGCCCGCATCGAAGCCGACATTAACGCCAACGACATCGTGCTGTTCATGAAAGGCAGCAAAAAACTGCCGCAATGCGGGTTTTCGGCGACGGTTGCTGCGGTAATGGAGCGGCTCGGCATCACGGAATATAAGGACATCAACGTGCTCGCCGATCAGGAAATCCGCGAAGGCATCAAAGCGTTCAGCCAGTGGCCGACCATCCCGCAGCTTTACATCAAGGGCGAATTCATCGGCGGCTGCGACATCGTGCGCGATATGTACCAATCCGGCGAACTGCAAGCGCTGCTGAAGGAAAAAGGCATTGCGTTTAAGGAGGAGAGCGCGGCTTAGCGCCCCTTATCATCCCCGCGCCCGCGCTGCTGGTCGCTGACATTCGGCGCGTTGTTGGCAAGGCCGCCAAGCTCGCGCTTATCCGCCACCTGGATATTGTTCATGCCTTTGCTCGCCATATCGCGCCCGACACCACGCACCACGCGCTCGAGCATGGGCCGTGCGAGGAACGCCTCGCGCATTTTGCGAATCGTTTCTTCCGACATCATCCATTGCAGCCACTGGCGGAAATTGTTGCGCTGGCGCTCGACCTTCTGGCGCTGCTCGGCGGCGAGGAACTTATCGAGCTCCTGCTCTTTTTCCGCCGCGCGCTCACGCAGCATCTCGCGCAGTTTTTCGATAATGGCGATGCGCACCACTTCCGATTCGTTCTCGATCAGCTCGGCGAGCTTGAGGTCGCAGTCCGGCTCCTCCGCGGCGATGGCTTCGATCAGCGCGAGGATTTCGGCCATTTTATCGCGCAGGATCGCGTCGATGTCCGAAGGCGGTTTGGTGGGGAGTTGCGGCATAGAAGGCAGTGTAGCGTTTTTTGTAAAAAATAGAAGTAAGGAAGACGGACCCCGGCGTAAAGCCGGGGTGACATCCTGTGGGGAGGCTTCTACCCAGAAACATCCCGAAACTGTCACCCCGTGTTTACCACGGGGTCCGTCTTTTTAAGCCGCAGCTTTGCCTTTCAGCGCCGGGTAATCCGTGTAGCCTTCCTTGCCTTGCGCATAGAATAAATCGGCTTTGGGTGCGTTCAGTTCCGCATTCTTGGCGAAGCGCTGCGGCAGATCGGGGTTCGCGATGAACAATTTGCCGAACGCCACCGCATCCGCCTCGCCGCGATCGAGCGTGGCTTGCGCAGTTTGTTTGGTGAAGCCTTCATTGGCGATATACACGCCGCCAAATGCTTTTTTCAGCTCCGGCCCGAGGCGGTTCGCGCCGAGATGCTCACGCGCGCAAAGGAAGGCGAGCCCGCGCTTGCCGAGTTGCTTGGCGACATAGGTGAAGGTCTGGAACGGGTCGGAATCCCCCATCGATTGCGCGTCACCCCGCGGGGCGAGATGCATGCCGACGCGCGCCGCACCCCAGACGGAAATCACCGCATCCGTCACTTCGAGCATGAGGCGCGCACGGTTTTCGACGAGGCCGCCATAATGGTCGCCGCGCTGGTTGGCACTGTCCTGCAGGAACTGGTCGAGCAAATAGCCGTTCGCGCCATGGATTTCGACGCCGTCGAACCCGGCGCGCTTCGCGTTCTCCGCCCCTTTGCGGAATTGCTCGATGATGTCCGGGATTTCCTGCAGCAATAGCGCTCGCGGCACGGGATATTCCTGCTTCGGCCGCATCAGGCTCACATGGCCGCTCGCCGCAATGGCGCTGGGTGCCACGGGTTGCGCACCGTTCAGGTAATGCGGGTGCGACAGGCGGCCAACATGCCACAATTGCAGCAGCATTTTGCCGCCTTCCGCATGCACGCCCTCGACGATCTTTTTCCAGCCTTCGACCTGCGCTTCGCTCCAGATACCGGGCGTGTCGGGATAGCCGACGCCCATCGGCGTGACCGACGTCGCTTCCGAAAAAATCAGCCCGGCGCTGGCCCGCTGGCGGTAATATTCCGCCATCACTTTGTTCGGCACGCGGCCCTCGCTCGCCCGGCAGCGCGTCAATGGCGACATCAGGATGCGATTCTTGAGCTGGCCGATATCGCCAAGCTGGAGTGGGTCGAACAGGCTGGGCATCGGGCGCTCCTTATGGAAGTGAGTGGGCAATATAGTAGATTACGCGCAATAAAAAAGGGCAGTGTTTCCACTGCCCTTTCATTTCTTGAGGAGCCGACCGGCGACCGCGAAGCGGCAGGGTCAGCGATAGCGAAGGGGGGCAAGCTCCCTTCAGGAATAACTAGCGCGAATAGAATTCCACCACCAGGTTCGGTTCCATTTTCACCGGGTACGGCACATCGCCGAGTTTCGGCGTGCGGGTGAAGGTGGCTTTCATTTCCTTGCTGTCCATGTCGATATAGTCCGGCACGTCACGCTCGGGCGATGCGACCGACTCGAGCACGAGCGCGAGGGTTTTCGATTTCTCTTTCAGCTCGACCACATCGCCTTCCTTCACGCGGAAGCTCGGGATGTTGACGCGCTTGCCGTTCACTTTCACGTGGCCGTGGCTGACGAGCTGGCGCGCGGCGAACACCGTCGGCACCACGCACATGCGGTAGATGACGGCATCGAGGCGCGATTCGAGCAGGCCGATCAGGTTCTCCGAGTTGTCGCCTTTCATGCGGCGCGCTTCTTCGTAGAATTTGAAGAACTGCTTCTCGGTGATGTTGCCATAATACGCTTTCAGCTTTTGCTTGGCGCGCAGCTGGGTGCCGTAATCCGACAGTTTCTTTTTGCCTTTGCTGGCGACACCGTGCTGGCCCGGCGCATAGTTGCGGCGGTTGACGGGATCTTTCGCGCGGCCCCAGAGGGACTCACCGATACGGCGGGAAATTTTATATTTTACGGCGTGACGTTTGCTCATTGCAAACTCCTTTCAACATAGTCGCGCCGCTTGGCAGACTTCGCTGCGGCGCTACTCATAGATTCTATCCCCAAACCATCTGGCTGTATCCGTAAGGACAGGACCAAATGAACAACCTTTAAAGCGAGGGGGATATGCGCTCGGCCTTCAAAGGAGGTGGGAACATAGCGATGGATGGGGCGGAGTCAAGTGGTTTTGACTAGCTTGCCTCGAATTCCGGCGCAGCGCCTCGCTTTCCATAAGCCCATACCCCATTCACTGGCGTCATCCCGGCCTTGAGCCGGGATCTCGGGTCTACGGTAAAGTTTATGTTTATTCCCTGAAATCCCGGGTCGAGCCCGGGATGACGGAGGAAAGTCTGTGCCCTCTCCCAGTATTCGCGGCTACCTGCAATAAAAAAGCCAGCCCGGAGGCTGGCTTTTTGGGCATCACGCTACGTGATTGCTTACAAGTTCGCCGCAGCGACCGTCGCCGCTTCCGTGGCCGGAGCCGCTTGGCGTGCCGCCGTAACAGCGGCGGCATGGTTGCCAACGGCGTTATCGTTCGCGCTTGCCGCACGGTCAGCCGCGATGCGCGCATCGACATACGCCTGCGAGGCTTCGGGATTGTTTAGGTACGGTCCGGTTCTCTGTGCCACCATGGCTTGCAGCGTGTCGTTCTCCGCTTGCAATTCTTTCGATTTTTGCTTCGCCATCCAACCACCGATACCGGTCGCCGCTGCCGCCGCACCGACAATTGCCGTGATAGCAACCGCCTTACCCGGTGATTTCACGAACGCATTGCCGACTTTATTGATCGACCAATTGACTGGTTTCAGGCCGAGCGCAACCGGAACCTCAACAACTTGACCGGTAAGTCTGGCACCAGCCATGAAGGAGTTGCTGGAACGGGCAGCGGCTTTCTCGAAAAAGCTTAGTTTTCGAGCATTATGCTCCAGATCATTTGCAAGTGCGCTGGCTTCCGCATTGATCTTGGGTTCGCCATTGATTTTTCTTATTGTTTCTTTCGTATCCTCTGCAATGCTTTGCGTGCGCGCGTCCGTACGCGCTTGGATGCGTTTCTCCCGCGCGCCTTTCTCGGCTTCTTTCACGGCCTCATCGTGTTCTTTAAAATCCTTACCATGAAAGATCCGGTCTTTGATCCCGCCAAAGACACTGCCGACAGCGTCATTAATTTTACCGGCACCTTGTTTAATGCCTTCCGCTTCGCTTCCGAAACTAATGCCTTCTGCTTTGTTTTTCGAACTCATGATCGCCTCCTAATCCTTATGCGCGTTGCAGGCCTTGGGCTGCTACCGAACCCATCGCTTGCGCCGAATCTGCTTGAATGCTTGCCAGCGCCGGGTTCATCGCCGAACCGTGCGCCGGGAAGTTATATTTATTGTCGTTCGCTGCGGCATAAGCCTGCGCCTGTGCTTGCGCTTTGTAAGCCGCGACTTGCGCCTGCATGACATTCGCTGCGCCTTTTTCTGCTTTCACTTGGTCAAAAGCATCAACACCGCCTTTTGCCAAACCAAAAGCGCCGCCGATGGCCGCCAGGAATGGGGCAATCGTCGTACCACCGGTAATACCACCAGCAGCAGCGCCACCCAAAGCACCAAGTCCGCCTAAAATAGCAACGCCCACAAATCCAATAGGTGTTAAGGCTGCAATACCTCCAATAACCAATGCACCAAGTGCGCCACCGATGACTGCGGTCGTCACGGTCGTGACCCCCCATGTATTGGCTGCTGCTTTAACACCTTGCGCAGCAGAGCCGATAGCAACACTGCCTGTCGTGCTCAACACCCCATGATCTACCGGTGCGACGTAGTTATTGTCCATATGCTTCCCCTCAAATGGGATTGGTTACGATAAGGGCAGGATAACATGCGTGTCGCGCGCTGTGTGTGAAGCTTTTGTGACAATCGGGGCGTGACCTGTGCATAAGCGGCGGGCGGGAAATGGCCTAGCATAATAGGCCAAAATTCTTTCAACCCATTGAATTAAAGATATTTATATCTTCTGGCCTAGCTTTTCGCCAAGCCGTTCTTCGCCGCGGGTGGCGTCGGCGGCGGGGTCGGGCTGATGGCATCGTTGCTCGCGAGCGTGATACCGCCATGGTTCACCGCGCCGATGGTCACGGCCGTCACCCCCGCGAGCACGAGCCCCGTGCCGATGATACCGCCGATTCCGCCATTGCTCGCCTGCGAAAACACGCTGCCCGCCACATTGAGCGCCGCCGAGGTGCCGAACCCTTCCGCCGCTGAATCGAGCAGCACGCCCGTAAAATCCCTATCGTTCGGATTGCCCTTTTGCAGCTTGGCTTCTTCGGTCGCCACAGCCTTATCGCCGCCGACGGTTTTCAGCGCCAAGCGCTACAGGCTCGGCGTGAAGCTTTTGAGCGCGACAATCCCCGCCGTCAGCATCGCCCCGAGGCCGATACTGTTCACCACGCCGCCGATGACCGCGCCGGGCAGGCCGAGGATGGTGCTAAAAATATTGCCGCCCTTGTTCAGCGCTTGGCCGGCGACATTTTTCAGCGTGTCGGTGACAGGTTCCATCAGTACCCCGGCCCGGCATGGCTTGCATCATGCTGGCGGCGCTGGTCCTCGCGGTCCTGCCAGTAATGGTGGAAATCGCGCGTGTCCTCGTTGTAGCGCGCAATGGCCTGCTGGCTGAATGCGGCGTCTTTCGCGCGCTGCGCGTTATAGGCTTGGCGGAAATCGCTATGGTTCGCCGGGGATTTATCCCGCACCTGCTTGCGCACGATCAAATCCTCGGCATATTTCTCACCGCGATGGATCCGGCCCACCGCTTTCGAGCCGCCCGTCGCTAGCCCCCAGGCCGCACCGCCACCGCCGCCGACCGCCAGGCCGATCAGCGCACCGGCGACCGCATAGGGCAACAGCAGCGTCGCCCCGCCCGCCGCAATGCCCGCAATCGCCCCGAGCGCAATGCCCGCAAATAACCCGTGGCGGCCAAAATGCGCGAGCCCGTCGAGCCCATTCGTGACCGTGCCTTTAATGAATGCTGCCGTGTAGCGCACCGGGCGCAGCGGATCCGGCCCGGTTTTCGCGTGCGCGACCGACTCCCGCGCCGTTTCGATGACGCTTTTTTGCGGCACGGGCGGCGGAGGCGGCGGTGGTGGTGGCGGTGGTGTTTCTACTTTGGCCATAGACTTTCCTACCCTCACTATACCCGAGTTCCCGCTTAAGAACTGTGAAGCTTTTGTGACAAATCATCTCGCGCAGGCGAGATGATTGCGTTTTTAAGCGCTTCGCGCGCTGATGGGGCCCTTCGCCCCAAACCCCGCCGCGCCTTTGGCGCGGGTCGGCCTTGCCGACCTTAGGCTGGAACTTGGGCTATGCATTTTTCATGTTCGAGGAGGTTGGTTTGCGGCCAAATAGAGAGGGTACTTTCCTAACTTCTTCTCTACCCTACTCCCCACGCAGCGCCTTCACCATGCCACGCCAGGTGGCGATTTCCTGCTCGCTCATCCCGGCGCGTACGAGGGTCGCGCGGATATTGCGCCACATCACTTCTTTCTTCTCCGGCACGCGCCAGAAATTCTCGGCATCGAGCGCCGCTTCGAGCTGGTCGAGCAGGCCGGAGAGGATCGAAAGCGGCGCCACGGGGGAAGCCCTCTCCCCACAAGGGAGAGGGTTGGGTGAGGGGGCGGTGAAGTTGTGCGCATCACTCGAAGCGCCTACATTGCCCTGCTGACTCATCCACCATTCGTAAGCGCACACCACCACCGCCTGCCCGATATTGAGCGAGGTATATTCCGGCGCGACGGGAATGGTGACGACCGCATTCGCAAGCACCATATCCTCGTTCTCGAGCCCCGTGCGTTCCGGCCCGAACATCACCGCGCATTTCTCGCCGCGCGCCGCGCGGGTGCGCAGCTCCAGCATTGCCTCGCGCACTTCGAGCACCGGCAGGCTCATCGCACGGGCCCGGGCGGTCGTCGCCAGCACGAACT
>OUNJ010000574.1_pt2 | contig 12660 bp, 13 predicted proteins | sample 1755361 | NCBI WGS metagenome assembly OUNJ01 (sample SAMEA3914825, study PRJEB12502) | metagenome | biome: forest; material: soil | place: USA | collected 2012-03-12 | depth 0.1 m
TCGGCGGCGGCGATGTCGGCCTTGAGCTGCGTCACCCTGGCCGGCGGATCGGCCCACAGGTCGTCGTTATAGAGCGGCAGGTCGACGTCGAGGTAATGGAAGGCGAACCGGCCCTCGGCCAGCTTTTCCAGCGCCTGGGCCAGCTTTTTGTTGATCGATTCGCGGCGCAGGCTGCCGACCAGGACGGCGATCTTGTGCATGTCGGGCTCCTTGTAAACGCCAGCCCTTATCGTCGCGGCGCGCGGCGGTCAACGCACAAAGCCGTGGCTTGACAGCGATGATTGTTCATGATTTGTTCCGAAAAATGGAAACTGGCTTCGACAATCTGTCGCTGTTCGAGCCCGAGGCGCCTCGGGGCCTGGGCTACTGGCCGGACTACATCACGCCGAAGGAGGAGGCGGCGCTGATCGGCTTCATCGACACGCAGCCCTGGTCGATGGAGTTGCTGCGGCGCCGGCAATGGTACGGCTGGGCACACGACGACACCGTGCTGGGGCGGGGCGACGAATATCGCCCCCAGCCGATGCCGGAGGTTTTCCGGGTATTGGCGCAGCGACTGTGCGCCGACGGCCATTTTCCCGGCGCCGCCGACCGCGCCCTGGTCAACGAATATGTGCCAGGCCAGGGCATCGGCGCGCACAAGGACCGCGATGCCGAACACATCGCCGCGGTGGCCATCATCAGCCTGGGGACGGCGGTGATGATGGATTTCACCCGCCCCGGCCACACCCGACGGTCGCGCTACCTGGCGCCGCGCAGCCTGGTGACGATGCGCGGCGAGGTGCGGCACAGGTGGCTGCACGGCATTGTCGGGCGCAAGACCGACCGTGTCGGTGGGCTGATCGTGCCGCGCGGGCGGCGGTTGTCGCTGACCTTTCGCCATGTCGACAAGGCCGGCGGAAGCTATTAAAGCGCAATCCGATAAAGTGTGCAGCACTTTTCGGTTAAATTGCGCGACCAACAAAAATTTGGAACAGGGCATGATCGAGGCCAGGTCGAAAGCTTATACGGATTGGCTGGCGCGGCGCACGGCCCCGCCGGCCGAGGTCATGGCCGGTGTGCGCGGCGGCGCGTACCAGCCGCTGCGCCTCGATACGGCCGCGGCCATGCCCGACGCGCCGGGCCGGCGGATCGGCGGCTACGGCGAGGACCGCGCCATCTATACCAGCCCGATCTTCGCCGGCGACGGCGAACCGCGCACCGTGCACCTGGGGCTCGACATCTTCGCCCCAGCGGGCGAAGCGGTGTTCGCACCGCTGGCCGGCCGGGTGCACAGCTTCCGCGACAACGCCAATCCGCTCGACTACGGGCCGACGATCGTCCTCGAACACGCGATCGAGGACGGATTGGTTTTTTACACACTTTATGGCCATCTGAGCCGCGAAAGCCTCAGCGGCTTGCGGACCGGTCAGGCCCTTGTCGCCGGCCAGCGGCTGGGCTGGCTGGGGGCGGCGGAGGTCAATGGCGGCTGGCCGCCGCACCTGCATGTCCAGGTCATGCTCGACCTGATGGGTTATGAGGGCGACTTTCCCGGCGTATGCCGCCGCAGCGAACGCGCCCGCTGGATCGAAACCTGCCCGGATCCCGGGCCCCTGCTGGGGATTGCGCCATGAACCTGAAGTGTCTTCTGGCCGTGCTGTGCCTGGCGGCGACCCTGCCGGCCTGTTCCAATGCCCAGCAGGTCGCCGCCGGCCAGGCCTATTTCAAGGCCAACTGTTCGCTGTGCCACGACGACAGCGCGGCGATGCAGACCTACCAGGGCCCGGCCCTGTTCGGCGTGGTGGGGCGCAAGGCGGGATCGACAGGCTACAGCTATACGCCGGCCATGAAGGCGGCGGGGGCTTCGGGCAAGGTGTGGACGAAGGACGAACTGGATACCTTTCTCACCGATCCGCAAGCATCCGTGCCGGGCACCGCCATGCCGGTGAAGGTCGACAATCCCGACGACCGCCAGGCGGTGATCGCCTATCTGGCCAGCCTCGACGGCGCGGCGGCGGCCCAGGCGACCCCGGGCGCCCAGGCCCAGGCCACGGGAACCGACTGGACGCTGGATGCGCCAGGCGTCCACCACCGCGTCGACGTCACGGACCTGCCGGCGCCCTATGCCACCGCGTCGGCGGGCAACGGGCCGGGCAGCACCCTGCTGCCGGACGGCGTGCTGCCGCGCGTGCCGCAGGGCTTCGGCATATCGGTATTCGCCCAGGGGCTGGACGGGCCGCGCCTGCTGCGCACCGCGCCCGACGGCGACCTCTATGTCGCTGAAACGCACAGCGGGCGGATCAGCGTCTATCGCAACCACGGCGGCCAGTTGAGCGGCGAACGGCAGGTGGTGGCCGAAGGGCTGGACCAGCCGTTCGGCATGGCCTTCTATCCGGCCGACAATCCGCGCTACCTCTACATCGCCGACATCAACGCGGTCGTGCGTATGCCCCTGGCCGGCGGCAGTCCCGAAACCGTGGCGCCTCTGCCCGACGGCGGCGGCCACACCACGCGCGATATCGTCTTTTCGCCTGACGGCAGGACCATGTACGTGTCGGTGGGGTCGGCCGACAATGTCGCCGAGGGCATGTCGCACGAACCGCCGGGCGGCGTCGCGGCGTGGGAAGCCACGCACGGCCGAGGCGCCAGCTGGGGCGACCAGGAGGGGCGCGCCGACGTCCTGGCCTTCGATCCCGACGGCGGCAACCGCCGCGTCTTCGCCACCGGCATCCGCAACTGCGTCGGCCTGGGTTTCCGGCCGGGCACGGACGAGCTTTACTGCTCGACCAATGAACGCGACGGCCTGGGCGACAACCTGGTGCCGGACTATTTCACGCGGGTCCAGGCCGGGCAGTTCTTCGGCTGGCCGTGGTATTATCTCGGCGATAACCAGGACCCGCGCCACGCCGGCGAACGCGACGACCTGAAGGGCCAGGTCGCCATGCCCGACCTGTTGTTCGGCTCGCATTCGGCGCCGCTCGGCTTCGTCTTCTACCAACCGCCGGCGGGGGCATCCCACGCCTTCCCGGCGGGCTACACGGGCGATGCGTTCGTGGCGCTGCACGGCTCGTGGAACCGGGCCACGCGCACCGGATCGAAGGTGGTGCGCGTCCATTTCGAAAACGGCAAGCCGGTGGGCGACTACGAGGATTTCATGACCGGGCTGGTGGCCGACAACCATAATGTCTACGGCCGGCCGGTCGGCGTCGCGGTCGGCCCCGACGGCGCGCTCTATGTCAGCGACGACAGTTCGGGGCGCATCTATCGCATCGCGGCGAATTAGAGCATCATGCCAAAAGGTGGACGCCACTTTAAGGCCGCAAACCCGCCTTGAGCGCGGCGGCGGCCAGGGCGCGCAGCTGCGTGTCGCTGAAGCTGTCGAGCGGCGGCGCGTCGTCGGGCGACAGGCGGCCGTTGTCCATGCGCAGGGTGCGGTCGGACAGCGCGGCGATCTCGGCGGCGTCGTGGCTGACATACAAGATCGGCACGGTCTTCAGCGCCGCGATCATGGGAATGATCTCGGCCTTGGCGGCGCCGTCGAGGCTGGACAGGGGTTCGTCCATCAAAAGCAGGCGCGGGGCGAAAAAAAGCGCGCGGGCCAGGGCCACGCGCTGCCGTTCGCCGCCGGACAGTCGCGCCGGATCGCGGCCGAGGAGCGGTGCGATCCGCAGCGTATCGATGATGGCCGCCCGGTCGACGGCCGCGCCGCCATTGCGTTTCAACGCGTAGTCGAGATTGCCCTGCACGGACAGGTGCGGCAGCAGCGACGGCTCCTGGAAGACGTAGCCGACGCGGCGGCGATGCACCGGCCGGAAGAGACGGCCGTCCTGCCAGGTGTCGCCGGCGACGCGGACATGGCCGGCGAGGCGGACAAGACCGGCGACGGCGCGCAGCAAGGTCGTCTTGCCGCTGCCAGACGGGCCGCGGATGGCGGCCAGGCCCTGGGCCGGCACGGTCAACGCGGCATCGAGCGTGAAACCGCCGACGGAGCCTGTCAACGCAATGTCGATCGTCTCAGCCATGGCTTTTTTGCCCCAGCTTGCGGTCGATGACGAGAAGAGTAAGCAGGACGGCGAAGGCGAAGACCATCAGGCCGGCGGACAGCGCGTGAGCGCCTGGCCAGTCGACCTGTTCCACCATCTCCCAGATGCGGATCGACACCACCTCGGTCTTGCCGGGGATGGCGCCGCCGATCATCAGCACGACACCGAACTCGCCGACCGTATGGGCGAAGACGAGCAGGGCGGCGGTCAGGAAACCCTTGCGCGCCAGCGGCAGCGAGACGGTGAAGAAGCGGTCGATGGCGGAGGCGCCGAGCGTCGCCGCCACCTCCAGCGGCCGCGCGCCCATGGATTCGAAGGCGTTGCGTATCGGCTGCACGGCGAACGGCAGCGAATAGATGACCGAGCCGACGACCAGGCCGGTGAAGGTGAAGTCGAGCGTGCGGATGCCAAGCGGATGCAGCCACGTCATCAGCGGGCTTTTCGGACCCATGGCGACCAGCAGGTAGAAACCCAGCACGGTCGGCGGCAGGACGATGGGCAAGGCGACGATGGCGGTGACGATATCCTTGAACAGGTTGCGCCTTTTCGCCAGCCACCAGCCGAGCGGTGTGGCGATGACGAGCAGGCAAAGCGTTGTGACGGCGGCGAGGCAGACCGTGACACGGATGGCGTCGCCGATCTCGCTCATCATTTTACCTGGTAGCCGTAGGATTTGATGATGGCGACGGCGTCGGGGCTTTTCAGGAAGTCGAGATAGGCCTGGGCCTCGGGATCGCTCTGACCGGCGTTCAGCAGGACGGCGTCCTGTTCGATCGGCGAGTAATCGTCCTGCGGCACGATCCACGACGAGCCGCGCGGCGTCTTGTAGATCTGCGACAGGGCGATGAAGCCGAGGTCGGCCGAACCGGAATCGACGAAGCTGAACGCCTGGGCGATCGAGGTGCCCTTGACGATCTTCGGCGCCGCGGCGTCGGCAAGGCCGAGCTTGTTCAGGGTCTCGACCGCCGCCACGCCGTAGGGCGCGGTGGCCGGATCGGCGATGGCCAGGTGCTGGTAGTCGCCCTTGGCCAGTTTGGCGGACACGTCGAGGCCGGGCGTGGCGCTCCACAGGACGAGGCTGCCGTAGCCATAGGCGAAGTGCGTCGCCTTGACGGCGTAACCGTCGGTTTCCAGTTTCGCCGGCCGGTCGGCGTCGGCGCTGAGGAAGACCTCGAACGGTGCGCCGTTCTCGATCTGGCTGAAGAAGCCGCCGGACGGGCCGAAGCTCATCACCACGTGGGTGCCGGTCTTCGCCTCGAAGGCGGCGGCGATATCCTTGGCCGGGTCGGTGAAGTTGGCGGCGACCGCGATGGTCAGGTCGCCGGCCGCGGCGGGCATGGCGAAGGCCAGGGCGGCGGCGGCGGCGCAGGCGGCGTGGAACTTCAGCATGGCGGGCTCCCAGGCGGACTTGGTCATCGACGTTAATCCATTTCCGGCCGCCGTGCACGCGCGTTCTGGTCCGTCGCGAAAGCTTCACAGGACAGGCGCGATCCGGTAGAAGGCGGCCAGCAGGAGATCCACCATGGCCGTTGCCCAGTCCGAACTTCAGACCCGCCTGGAACAGGCCTTCCCCGGTGCGGTGGTCGAGATCACCGACCTGGCCGGCGACGGCGACCATTACCGCGCGCGCATCGTTGCCGAGGTCTTTCGCGGCCTGCCGCGCGTGCGCCAGCACCAGCTGGTCAACAAGGCGCTGGCCGACCTGCTGAGCGGACCGCTCCACGCCCTGGCGCTGGAGACGGCGGCGCCTGAATAGAAAGGAAGTCGTCCCACCACCACGCCCATGAAGAATGGGCGCGGTCCCCCTCCCCACGCAAGCGCGGGGAGGTTCAGATCGACGGCGACGACTCGCGCTTCAGCCGCCGCAGGCAGAAGGTCGAGCGGGTGTGGCGGATGCCGGGAAACTTCATCAGCTTCTTGCGCAGGAAGGCTTCGTAGTCCTCGGTGTCGGCGACGGCGGCGATGATGACATAGTCGTATTCGCCCGTCGTCAGGTAGGCGTCGGTGACTTCGGGCAGTTGCGCCAGGTGGCGCGAAAAGGTCTCGATCTTGTCGTCGTCGTGCTGCTCCAGCGTGACCTCGACGATGACCGACAACGGCTTGCCGATATGTTCCGGATCGATCAGGGCGACATAGCCGGTGATGACGCCGGCCTCCTCCATGCGCTTGATGCGCGACCAGCACGGCGTCTGCGACAGGCCGACATGGTCGGCGATGTCCTGGGTCGTCATGTGGCAGTTGTCGCGCAGCAGACGCAGTATCTTGCGATCGGTGTCGTCGAGGCTGTGGCCGTCGCGGCCGCGATTCATTTTCATATTGTGCTTCGCAGTAGAATTTCGTTCCGCGCCGGAGCGATAGCATGGAAGATTTTTCCGGACATTTACAGCCGCGGCGGCGTCTTAGGAAGCACATTCTGTTGCCGGTGATCTAATATCATTCGCAACGATAATGTCTTTTTTCCAGACAATGCCACAGGCTGAGGAGCGTTCCATGTTCGACCACCCCGATTACGACGGCCACGAAAAGGTGCTGATGGCCGAGGACGCCGAAACCGGCCTCAAGACCATCATCGCCGTCCATTCCACCGCGCTGGGCGCGGCGGCGGGCGGGTGCCGGCTGTGGGCCTACGATAGCGGCGCGGCAGCCCTGTCGGATGCTTTGCGGCTGTCGCGCGGGATGAGCTACAAGAACGCCATGGCCAACCTGCCGATGGGCGGCGGCAAGGCGGTGATCTGGGGGCCGGTCAGGCCAGAAAACCGCACGGCGCTGATGCAGGCCTTCGGGCGCGTCGTCGACAGCCTTCAGGGCCAGTACATCACCGCCGAGGACGTCGGCGTGTCGGTGGCCGACATGGAAACCGTGCGCACGCAGACGCGTTTTGTCGGCGGCCTGGCCGGCGGTGACGGCAAGAGTGGCGGCGATCCGTCGCCCTATACGGCGCGCGGCGTGCGCGTCGGCATCGAGGCGGCGGTGCGGGCGAAACTGGGCCGCTCCGATCTGGCGGGACTGAGCGTGGCGGTGCAGGGCCTGGGCCATGTCGGCATGTACCTGTGCGAGGAACTGTTCGCCCTGGGCGCCAACCTCGTCGTCGCCGATATCGATCCGGCGCGCGTGTCGGAGGCGCAGCGCCGTTTCGGCGCCCTGGGCGTCTCGACCGACGACATCCTGACGCAGGCCGTCGATATCGTGGCGCCGTGCGCGCTCGGCGGAACGATCAGCGAATATGCCGCGCGCTATATCCGCGCCGGCATCGTGGCGGGGGCGGCCAACAACCAGCTGGCGACGGCGGAAGCCGGCCGCATCCTGGGCGAACGCGGCATCCTCTATTCGCCGGACTACGTCATCAATGCCGGCGGCATCATCATGGTGCAGGCCGAGCTGTCGGGCGACAACGACGCCGGTGTGGTGACGGCGCGCGTCGACGCCATCGGCGGGCGGCTCGACGAAATCTTCGCCCGGGCTATCCGCGAAAACGTGATCACGAACGAGGTTGCGGACGCCATGGCGCGCGATAAACTCCGCGCCGCAAAAAAGGCACGCGCAACGATCGCTGCCTAGAACAGGGCGAAACCATGCGCGAGATTTCTCATTTCATCGACGGCAAGGCCGTGGTCGGAACCTCAGGCCGGTTCGGCGACGTCTATGACCCCAATACCGGCAAGGTGCAGGCGCGCGTCGCCTTCGCCACGCCGGCGGAGATCGACGACGCCATCGCCAGGGCGGTCAAGGCGCAGGCCCTGTGGGCGGCCATGAACCCGCAGCGCCGGGCGCGCGTCATGTTCGCCTGGAAGGCCCTGATCGAAGCCAATATGGACGAAATGGCGCGTCTGCTGTCGTCCGAGCACGGCAAGGTCGTCGCCGACGCCAGGGGCGATATCCAGCGCGGGCTGGAGGTCGTCGAGTTCGCCTGCGGCATCCCGCACCTGCTGAAGGGAGATTACACCGAAGGCGCGGGGCCGGGGATCGATGTCTATTCGATGCGCCAGCCTCTGGGGGTCGTCGCCGGCATCACGCCGTTCAACTTCCCGGCCATGATCCCGCTGTGGATGGCGGGCGTCGCCCTGGCCTGCGGCAATGCCTTCATCCTCAAGCCGTCGGAAAAGGACCCCTCGGTGCCGGTGCGCCTGGCCGAGCTGGCCATCGAGGCGGGTTTGCCCGAAGGCTGCCTGCAGGTCGTCCACGGCGACAAGGTGGCGGTCGACACCCTGCTGACCCATCCGGACATCAAGGCGATTTCGTTCGTCGGTTCCTCCGACATCGCCAACTACGTCTATGCGACGGGCGCGGCGCACGGCAAGCGCGTCCAGGCCATGGGCGGGGCCAAGAACCACGGCATCATCATGCCCGACGCCGATCTCGACCAGGTGGTGAAGGATATCGTCGGGGCGGCCTACGGCTCGGCCGGCGAACGCTGCATGGCCCTGCCGGTGGCGGTGCCGGTCGGTGCGAAGACGGCGGACGCCTTTGTCGAACGCATGATCGATGCGGCGCGGGGGCTGAAAGTCGGCGTGTCGACCGATGCCGAGGCGCATTACGGGCCGGTGGTGTCGGCGGCCCACAAGGCGCGGGTCGAGAGCTATATCCAGATGGGCGTCGACGAGGGGGCGAAGCTGCTGCTGGACGGGCGCGGCCTGAAGCTGCAGGGCCATGAGGACGGTTTCTTTATCGGGCCGTCGCTGTTCGACCATGTCACGCCGGCCATGCGGACCTACCAGGACGAGATCTTCGGCCCGGTGCTGCAGGTGGTGCGGGCCGAGACCCTGGAGGAAGCCGCGGCTCTGCCATCGCGCCACCCATACGGCAACGGCGTCGCCATCTTCACCCGCAACGGGCTGGCGGCGCGCGAGTTCGCCGCCAAGGTCAATGTCGGCATGGTGGGCATCAATGTGCCGATCCCGGTGCCGGTTGCCTATCACAGCTTCGGCGGCTGGAAACGGTCGGCCTTCGGCGACATGAACCAGTACGGCGAGGACGGGGTGCGCTTCTATACCAAGGTCAAGACGGTGACCCAGCGCTGGCCGGACGGCGACATCGGCGACCAGGCGTTTATTATTCCGACCATGAACTGAAAATCTTCTCCTCTCCATTTCTCAAATGGGGAGGGGGACCGCGAAGCGGTGGAGGGGTTCCAGCTTGCAAAGACCCCTCCGTCGCGGACAAGCCGCGACACCTCCCCATTCAGGGAATGGGGAGGAGGGAGAGACGAAGAACCATGCTCAACGACGACCAGTTGATGATCCAGGAGGCGGCGCGGCGCTTCGCCTATGACCGCCTGCGCCCGTTTGCCGGCGAGTGGGACGAGACCAAGCATTTTCCGGTCGACCGCCTGCGCGAGGCAGCGAGCCTGGGCTTTGCCGCCATCTATACAGGCGAGGAACACAGCGGCTCCGGCCTGTCGCGGCTCGACGCCGTGCTGATCTTCGAACAGCTGTCGCGCGGCTGCATCGCCACAGCGGCCTTCCTGTCGATCCACAACATGTGCACCTGGATGATTGACAGCTTCGGCTCGGCCGAACAACGGGCGCAGTGGGTGCCGCGCCTGGCCGGGATGGAGCTGATCGCCAGCTATTGCCTGACCGAGCCGGGTTCGGGGTCGGACGCGGCGGCGATGAAGACGCGGGCAACGAAGGATGGGAACGGTTTCGTGCTCAACGGCACCAAGTCGTTCATCTCGGGCGCCGGGACATCGGACCTCTATGTCGTCATGGCCATGGACGGCACCCTGGAGGTGGAGCGCGTTTCGACCTTCCTGGTGCCGAAGGACACGCCCGGCCTCTCGTTCGGCGCCAACGAGAAGAAGATGGGCTGGAACGCCCAGCCGACGCGCCAGGTGATGTTCGACAATGTCCGCCTGCCGGCGGAGAACCGTCTCGGCGAGGCCGGCAAGGGGTTCACCTTCGCCATGAAGGGGCTGGACGGCGGGCGCCTGAACATCGCCGCGTGTTCCCTGGGCGGGGCGCAGGACGCCCTGGACCGTTCCTTCGGTTACGCCGGCGAGCGCTCGCAATTCGGCAAGAAACTCAACGATTTCCAGGCGACGCAGTTCAAGCTGGCCGACATGGAGACCGAGCTGAACGCGGCGCGCTCGATGCTGTACGAGGCAGCGGCGCGGCTGGATGCCAAGGCGGCGGAAGCGACCAAGTTCTGCGCCATGGCCAAGCGCTTCGTCACTGACACCGGTTTCAGGGTGGCCAATGACGCGCTGCAGATCCACGGCGGTTACGGCTACCTGCACGACTATGGCGTCGAGCGCATCGTGCGCGACCTGCGCGTGCACCAGATCCTGGAAGGCACCAACGAGATCATGCGGGTCATCGTGGCGCGGGAGATGATGCGGTGAGTGAGGTTTCCACGCGGGTCGAGGATGGCGTTGCCCGCATCACACTGGACCGGCCGAAAGCCTTGCATGCGCTGACGACCGGCATGTGCGCCGCCATCGACGAAGCGCTGGCAGCGTGGGCCAGGGATGACGGCGTGCGCCTGGTGATGATCGACCATGCCGACGGGACGCGCGGCTTCTGCGCGGGCGGCGATGTGCGCATGGTGGCCGGGTCCGGACGCGAGGACGGCAAGGCGGGCGCGGCGTTCTTTGCCGTCGAGTACCGCATGAACGCCCGCATCAAGTCGTTCCCAAAGCCGTTCGTCGCCGTGATGGATGGCGTGACCATGGGCGGCGGGGTCGGGATTTCGGCGCACGGTTCGCACCGCATCGCCACCGAAAATACCCTGTTCGCCATGCCGGAAACGGCGATCGGCCTGTTCCCCGATGTCGGCGGCGGCTGGTTTCTGCCGCGTATGCAGGGCGAGGTCGGGACGTGGCTGGCCCTGACGGGCGCGCGGCTGAAGGGCTGGGATGTGGTCGCGGCCGGCATCGCCACCCACTTTGTCCCGGCGGACCGTTTGCCGGAGGTCAGGGCGCGGCTGGGTTTGGAAGCGCCTGACGCCGTGCTGGAAGCCTTCGCCGGGCCGGTCGAGGCACCCTCCTATGCCGGGCATATCGAGGTCATCAACCGTTGCTTCGGCCACGACAGCATGAGCGACATCCTGGCGGCGCTGGACGCCGAGGGCGATCCGTGGGCGGCCGATCAGGCCGCAATCTTGCGCACCCGCGCGCCGCTGTCGCTGTGCGTGTCGTTGGAGCAGCTCAGGCGAGGGCGCGCGATGACGTCGTTCGAGGACGTCATGCGGATGGAGTACCGCATCGCCTGCCGCATCATCCGCACGCACGACTTCTCGGAAGGCGTGGCGGCGGTGGTGGAAAAACGGCCCGAGCCGGCGCGCTGGCGGCCGGACAGCGTCGTCGGCGTTACGCGCGAAATGGTCGAGGCCATGTTCGAGCCCCTGGAACAGGACCTGCAATTTTAACGGAGACGGCTATGGCGACGATCGGTTTTGTCGGTGCGGGCAATATGGGGTTGGGCATGATCCGCAACCTGGTCAAGGCCGGGCATGGCGTTTTCGTCTATGATCTCGATCCGGTCGCCGTCGGGCGCGCCACCGCCTGGGAAGCCCATGCGGAAACGTCGCTGATGGGCGCCTGCGCCGGGGCGGAGGTCGTCATCACCATGCTGCCGGCGGCGGCGCACGTCGAAAAGGTCTATGGCCAGCTCTTTGACAACGACGTCCGCGCCTTGCTGATCGACTGCTCCACGATCGATGTCGAAACGGCGCGGCGGCTGGCGGCGAAGGCGCAGGCGCTGGGCAAGACGATGCTCGACGCGCCGGTGTCCGGCGGGGTGGCGGGGGCGCATGCCGGCACCCTGACCTTCATGGTCGGCGGCACGGACGAAGCCTTTGCCCGCGCCGAGCCGGTCCTGGCGGGCATGGGCAAGGCGGTGATCCACGCCGGCGGCGCCGGCGCGGGCCAGGCGGCCAAGATCTGCAACAACATGCTGCTGGCCATCACCATGGTCGGGACCTGCGAAGCCTTTGCCCTGGCGGAGAAGCTGGGGCTCAGCGACCAGACCTTCTTCGATATCGCGTCCAAGGCATCGGGCCAGAACTGGTCGATGACCAGCTATTGCCCCGTGCCGGGGCCGGTGCCGTCGTCGCCGGCCAATAACGGCTACCAGCCGGGCTTCGCGGCCGGCCTGATGCTGAAGGACCTGACCCTGGCCATGCAGGCGGCGGCCCAGGCCGATGCCGATACGCCGCTGGGCGCCAAGGCGCACGCGCTTTACGACGCCCTGTGCGCCCAGGGCCATGCCGGCCAGGATTTCAGCTGCATGATGGAGCGGATAAGACGCGGGGCTTAGGGGAGCGGGCCGGAGGAGGAGAAAGTAAGGATAGGCTGGCCGCAGATTTATCCCCCTCTCCCCTCCCGCAAGGGGAGAGGACGAGAGCGGAACGCAGTGAACGCGTAAGGGCTGAGGGGCAAATCATCCGCCGCCACGGCCCGCGATCATCAGAAGATTCAGCCGCAGATTACGCAGATAAACGCAGATAAATCCGCCCCTTCTCGTACCTCCCCGCTTGTCGGGGAGGGGGACCGCCGCGCTTCTTGGGCGCGGTGGTGGAGGGGTGTCTTGCTGTCCTCATTGGCCGCCAGAACCGCCATTCTCCAAAATCTTATCCCCCTCCCCATTTCCGCGTGCATGCTTGAGCACATGTCTCTCGACGATCGCACAGCACAGGAACA
>OUNJ010000063.1_pt1 | contig 12637 bp, 10 predicted proteins | sample 1755361 | NCBI WGS metagenome assembly OUNJ01 (sample SAMEA3914825, study PRJEB12502) | metagenome | biome: forest; material: soil | place: USA | collected 2012-03-12 | depth 0.1 m
ATGCCGCGTTTCAGGTCCATCGGGTTCAGGCCCGCGGCGACGGCTTTGCTGCCTTCGCTGAAGATGGATTGTGCGAGCACGGTCGCCGTCGTCGTGCCATCGCCCGCGAGGTCGTTGGTTTTGCTCGCCACTTCACGCAGCATTTGCGCGCCCATGTTCTGGAATTTGTTGCTGAGGGTGATTTCCTTCGCGACGCTGACGCCATCTTTCGTGATGCGCGGTGCGCCGTAGGATTTTTCCATCACCACGTTGCGGCCTTTGGGCCCGAGGGTGACTTTGACGGCATCGGCGAGGATGTTCGCGCCGATGAGAATCTGGTCGCGCGCCGAAGTGCCGAAGCGGATTTGTTTAGCCATGTGTTACTCCTGTAATATGTTACGAGTGCTAATCTTAGTAGTAGTTCGTCATTGCGAGGCCCTTGGGCCGCGGCAATCCATCTTTTTTCTTCGTAACCAAGATGGATTGCTTCGCTTTGCTCGCAATGACGAGCTTGTAGTTACGCAGCTTTCTTGCCGGATTTTGATTTATCGACGATGCCGATGATGTCGCTTTCTTTCAGCACGAGCAGGTCTTCGCCATCGATCTTGATTTCGGTGCCGCCCCATTTGGTGAACAGCACGATGTCGCCGACTTTTACTTCCATGGCGATCACTTTGCCGGAATCGTCACGGGCACCTGGGCCCACGGCGATGACTTCAGCCTGGATGGGTTTTTCCTTCGCGGTATCCGGGATGATGATCCCACCAGCGGTTTTTTCTTCGGCATCGACGCGACGCGCGATCACGCGGTCATGCAACGGGCGAACAGATGTCATAATACTCTCCAAAAAAGTGATTCAACTCGCATTTCATATCCCCAGAACCTGCTACCGCGAAGCCCTAAAATGCTCAGGATTTCTGCGGCCCCCGGTTCGGAAAGCGTCGAGGCATATATGCACACCCCCGGAACGTGTCAAGGGAGCATAAGGGAAATAGCGGGGATTTGTGGGTAGATCGGGGGGAGACCGAGGCCGGAAACTGGGAAATTATTCCCTGTTTCCGACGCTCGAGAGGAGTTAGCGATGCTTGAAACACGCAATGGTTATGCAGGTTATACGATGAGTTAACTCTATTTGTTTAACCTGATAGTTATAGCGTTGATAGCGATTGTCGCTGACCAACGCTTTACACACTTCCCCTACAGGATCGGACAATGTGTCGCCGGAAGGCATGAGCAGTGCGAAATCTCCGCCACACCCCTTGACTGTTACATGCATTGCCTGAAGTAAATTCAGTTTTTCTTTCAGAGCGATGCGGATTGCCTTTTCTGTCAATGCAGACATATTAATCTCCAAACTTCAGCCGGCTCACCCTATGTGAAACGCGACTGGATCTTCAAAAATAAGAAAGAACGGGCTGATAGTAGCATGCGATTGTTACAGTTTAATGATGGTTTGGAAGATAGCTCCCCATTGACAGCGCTCGGCACTTGCGCGTAGGTCATGGGCATGTTTACGCCACCCCCCGCCGATTGCCCGCTTTGCCCGCGCCTTGTTGCTTTTCGCGAGGCGAATCAGGCCGCTTACCCGAGTTTTTATAACGGGGCGGTACCGCCTTTTGGCGACATCCATGCGCAAATGCTGGTGGTCGGCCTCGCGCCGGGGCTCAAAGGGGCGAATGCGACAGGGCGGCCATTCACAGGGGATTATGCGGGAATTGTGCTCTATGAAGCCCTCGCCAAGAACGGTTTCGCCAAGGGGGAATATAAGGCGCGACCGGATGACGGCTTTACACTTTTGAATGCGCGTATAACTAATGCCGTGCGCTGCGTGCCGCCGGAAAACAAGCCGACCCCGGCGGAGGAAAAGACCTGCAACCAGTTCCTCATCAAGGAATTGGCGGCGATGAAAAACCTGAAGCTCATCCTCTCGCTCGGGCTCACTTCACACCAAGCCGTGCTGCGCACGTTCAAACTGAAAGTGAAAGATTACAAATTCGCCCATGGCGCGGTGCATACACTGCCGAACGGTCTGCTGCTGCTCGATAGCTACCATACGTCGCGCTATAATGTGTCCACCGGCCGCCTGACGCAGGCGATGTTCGATCAGGTCGTGGCGAAAGCGGCGGATTTGCTGGGCTGATCGGCGCGGATTCGCCGGAATTGACGGATGGCGTTGCCCAAAAAATCGCGAAAATGCCCGCGTCCATTAAGCTATCTTTAACCATCGCCATGCTAGCTTGCTCGAATATCGAGGAAATTCCATGGCGACTCCGCAAAGCGACATTGTGATGCTGACCACCCCGCGCGGCCACGAAGTGCGGGCCGAGCTGGAGTATGACGGGTTCGCGGTGCGCCACGCCAAGGTCATCAACCATTATACCGGCGTGATGAAGCCGCTCGACCCCATGACGGCGGAAACGCTCGCGCGGGCGCTGAAAGCGAAGCAAGTGTACGAGCATGCGGTTGCGGAAACGAAAGCGGTCGAGGAAACGCTGAAGCGCTTCGGCCAGCTCGCGAGCGCGCTGGGCAACGACCACCCGGCGCTTGAGCCCTATTGGCGCGAGGCGAAGCAGCACCAGACCATCGCGGCGGATATGCGCGCGCGCGCGCGGTATTTTCATGATGATGCGATGGATGCGATTGATCGGCTCGCGGGGGATTAGCCACCGGCGCCGTCATTCCCCGAATTTGCTTTAGCAAATTCTAGGGGAATCCATCTTTTCTAAAATGAATAGGAGCCATAGTGGCGAAGACTCGCCACGCTGGATTCCCCTATAATTTTTGTAAACGAAAATTCGGGGAATGACGGAGCTTGGGGCGAGGATTTAGCCCCACTCAAAGTTGTCTTTAAAACAGCCCCTTGATCGCGCTCTCCAGCCCATCGAACGTGCCGGATTTATGGCCGAGGCCGCATTCGGGCGTGGCGTTCGGTTTCAATTTGCACCAGCTACCGTTGCCATTGCTACAGGCCGTGCCGCTGAGGGTTTGCTCGATGTTGTGCACTTTCAGCACTTCGGTGAACGGGCGGCAGACCGCACCCATCTGGTTGGTGAAAGTGCTTAGGGGGCGGATGGAGCCCTGGATATTATAGTAGGCCCAGCTAGTCGCCTGCCCATCCGCGGTGCTGTTCATGATGCTGTAGAAATTCTGGCTGTATTGCAGGCGTTCCGGGTCGCTCATGATGGTGTAGGTATCGGTCGCAAAGACGCTGTCGCCGTCCTCTTTCTTGGTGATGGGCTGGATGAGTGGCACCGCGCCTTTGGGCAGGGGGGCGGCCTGTTGCGCGCCCGGTTGCGGCTTCAAATTATCCACCGCGTGGGGGTCTTTTTTCAGCGCGAGATAGAGGATAAGGGCGGCGATCAGCACGAGGCACAGCACCGTGTGGCGCGCGAAGAATTTCAGCGGCAGCATGAGGATATGCGTGCTGATGCCAAACAGGCCGAACGCCACGCGCAGCAGCGTGAACGGCAGCATCAGCAGGTTGAAAAGGATGGTGAAAAGGAACATGGGGTGAGGATAGCAGAGTTGGTTTTTGTTGCCAGTAAATCCCGTCGCGGCGCGCTACACCCGCAAGAAGCCGACGCGCTGCATGGTTTGGGCGAGCACGGGCGCGGCGATGGAACGGGCTTTTTCCGCGCCGGATTTCAGGATGGCGTCGAGCGTGGTGTGGTCGTTCATCAGCTCGCGCATGCGCTCGGTGATGGGGGCAAGTTTTTCGACGGCGAGGTCGGCCAGCGCGGATTTGAACGCGGAGGTTTGGGCGCTAGCGAATTGTTCGGCAACGGCTTGCGCGGTGCTGCCGGAAAGCGCGGCGTAAATCGTCAGCAAATTGGCGACTTCGGGGCGGGTTTCAGGCGCGTAGGTGACGCCCTCAATGGAATCCGAGGTCGCTTTGCGGATTTTCTTGGCGATGGTGTCGGCATCGTCCACCAGCGTGATGCGCGAATAATCGGACGGGTCGGATTTGCTCATTTTTTTCGTGCCGTCGCGCAAGCTCATGATGCGTGCGGCGGTGGGCATAATCAGCGGTTCGGGCAAGGGGAAGAACTCCTCCTTGTAGGCGCGGTTGAAGGCACCGGCGATGTCGCGCGCGAGTTCGAGATGCTGCTTCTGGTCCTCGCCGACGGGCACGTGCGTGGCGTGGTAACCGAGGATATCCGCGGCCATGAGGACGGGGTAGGCGTAGAGGCCGACTGGGGCGTTCTCTTTATTTTTGCCGGATTTCTCCTTGAACTGCGTCATGCGGTTGAGCCACCCGAGCGGTGTGTGGCAGTTCAAAATCCACGCGAGTTCGGCGTGCGCGGTGACGTTCGATTGCGGGAAAATCGCGCTCTTGTTCGGGTCGATGCCGCAGGCGATGTAGGCGGCGGCGGTTTCGCGCGTGTTGCGGGTTAAATCCGCCGGGTCCTGCGGCACGGTGATCGCGTGCAAATCCGCCAGCATGAACAGGCATTCGTGGCTGTCCTGCAGGCCGACCCAGTTGCGGATCGCGCCGAGGTAATTGCCTAAATGCAGGTTTCCCGTGGGCTGGACGCCGGATAATACGCGTGGTTTGCTCATGTTGTGCTCCTTAAAACGGCTTGTAGCGTAAGGCATGCGGCTTTGTCACGTTTCTCCTTAAGTGCCGAAAGATAGGGCGATTTTTTGTGTGCAGCGCAGCATGGAAACCGCACAATTTCATCGAACTGTCACATTTCTCCGCCCGAGGCTGTGGTAGAACTTAAGGTAGGAAAAACTATGGCTACAATAACCACGCAGCACCAAGAAACGCCCGCTATCCGTGAAAATGCCACGGTGGTGGAGGCAGCGCATGTCGGCGATGCGCCGGGCGTCGCGCCGCTGCCCGCCAGCAACGATAACCTCTCGAGCGCGAACGATAACGGCGTGGCGGTTGCCCCGAAAGCGACGGGCATCGGCGGTTGGCTCGCGCATAATCGCTGGTTCACGAAGGAGCCGGGGACTTATACGCTCTACCAGTTCGTGCGCGCGACATTCGCGGCGGTGCCTTATGCGTTCGGCATGTCGGCGGGGCATCATCTATTCGGCAGCATCAGTGCCAAAGGCCAGAAAATGGGCTATACGCCCGAGGGCATCGAGGCATTCACCAAAGGTGTCAAAACCATCCAGAAAGATGCGGCGCTCGGTGTTGAAACCGAATCGCTGGTCAAAGGCCTCGCGGCGGTCGAGAAAGTCGCCGAATATGCGAAGCCGGGCCTCGAGGGCATTGTCGGCCGCAACATGGTGCGGCTGGGCACTTCGCCGCTGAACCCGGCGTTCCAGATCGCGCTTGGCTTTACCCTGTTCCGCTTCACGGGTGGCATCATCAAGAACCTGCGCGACCGGGTGATGAACGAAAAAAATACCGAGGCCGACACGCTGCGCGAAGTGCAGGCCGCCCCCAAAACGATTTGGGAGAGCATGAAGATCAACTGGCCCGCTGAATCGACCGGCACGCCGATCGCGGCGCTGGTGCTCGGGTTTATGAATGCGGCCTACACGCCGGTGGTGAATGTCACGCGCGACAAGAGCAAATCTTTCCTGAACCAGATGGGCGAGGTGGTATTCTCGCCGAAGAATAAACTGCTGCAGAACGCGGCGGTGTGGACATTGAGCTACAGCCTGTTCTTCCTCGCGGCGGAGTCGCTGTTCAAGGATAAGCAGATCATGCGGGGCTTATGGAAAGGCCACCCGAACAGCCTGAAAAACGGCCCGGACGATACGGTCGGCGGCCCCGGCGCGGTGAATTTCCAGACGCCGGAGAACGACATCGCGACGACGATTTTCGCTTCCGCCGAGGAAGGCTATAAGAAAAAAGAGGAAGATGTCGCGCATGACAGCCAGGAAAAACTGCGTGCGCCGTGGCTCACCGGCGAGCCAAGTGTCGGGCGCTTCCTTATCCGCCGGGTGCTGCCGGTGGCGGTGGGCATCAGCGCCTATGCCGCGCTGAAACGCGTGGGTTACATGACGGATATTCCGCTGCCGGGCATCAAAAGCAACACGATGGCCGAGGTGGAAAAAGGCATTCCCGGCAATCTCTCCGGCCAGATGGAAGCGATCACGGTCGAAGTGGGTGACAAGCTGAAAACGGTGGGCGACCATACGAAATTCTTCCTCAAGAACGCATGGCGCGAGGGCAAGGCGACGACGATGTTCGGTGCGCTGTGGGTCGCCACTGATGCGTGGGGCAGCTTCTACGACAAGTTCGTGCATAACCTGCAAAAGCAGGAAAACGCCGTGCCGCTGAACGAGCACCAGCAGATGAAACACGCGGAATTGCTCGCGCGCATCAATGAAAAAGAGCAGGCGCAGGGCCGGGCGGCTTAGGTCAATGTCCCGCGTGACATTTCGCGCCCCGCAGGCTATCACCCGCCTCATGAACACACCACTCCATCTTCCCATCCGCCCGCGCCGACTGCGCCGCACGCCTTGGCTGCGCGCGATGGTGGAGGAAACGCAGCTGCGCGCGGCGGATTTGATCTGGCCGCTGTTCGTGCAGGAGGGTGTCGATAAAATAACGGCTATCGATGGCTTGCCGGGTGTTGATCGCCTTAGCATCGACAAGATAGTTGAAGCGGCGCGTGAGGCGGTAGGCCTTGGCATTCCGGCGATTGCGCTTTTTCCGGTAACGCCGCTCGATAAAAAAACCGAGGACGGGCGCGAGGCGTTGAATGCGGAGAACCTCATGTGCCGGGCCATTCGCGAAGTGAAAAAAGCGGTGCCGGAAATCGGCATCATCGCGGATGTCGCGCTCGACCCGTACACTAGCCACGGGCATGACGGGCTGCTGGGCAGCGCGGGCGATGTCGCGAACGATGCAACGGTGGCGATGCTGTGCAAACAGGCGGTGCTGCTTGCGGAAGCGGGCTGCGACATTGTCGCGCCGAGCGATATGATGGATGGGCGCATTGGCGAAATCCGTGCGGCGCTCGACGCGGCGCACCATCAGGACACGATCATTTTATCCTACGCGGTGAAGTACGCTTCGGCGCTGTATGGGCCGTTCCGCGCGGCGGTGGGCTCGGCGAGCAATCTCGGCAAGGCGGATAAGAAAACCTACCAGATGAACCCGGCGAATGTGACGGAGGCTTTGCGCGAAACCGCGCTCGACCTCGCGGAAGGCGCGGATATGCTGATGGTGAAACCGGCGAGCCTCTATCTCGACATCCTCGCGCGGGTGAAGGAAGTTTCCGATGTGCCGCTGCTCGCCTACCATGTCAGCGGTGAATATGCGATGGTAAAAGCGGCGGCAAGCGCAGGCATGCTCGATGAGCGGGCGGTGATGCTGGAAACGCTGCTCGCCATCAAACGCGCGGGGGCGGATGCGATTTTGACCTATGCCGCGCGGGATGTGGCGCGGTGGTTGGGAGAGTAGGCGGCAAGTAGGCATCGTCGGTGCCATAAGCTCCGTCATTCCCCGAATTTCATTCTTCATGAAATATAGGGGAATCCAACTTGATAGGTCTTGCCACTAAAACTCACCATTTATTTAGAAAAGATGGATTCCCCTAGAATTTGCCCCAAGAGCAAATTCGGGGAATGACGGAGCTTGTGGCGAGATCGATGGCCAAGAATTATTTATAAGCTGGATCCCGGGTCAAGCCCGGGATGACAGTTTTCTAAGGTCGCAAGCGACCAAGAAAACATGTCATTTTGCCGAATAGCTCTCGACCACGATCTTCCCATCGACGATGCGGTCTTTCGCCGTCGCGACTTCCTCGATCAGCTGCTCGCTCATCAGCGTGCGATTATACTGATCCACCGCGTAATCGAGCGCGCCCTCTTTGATGCCGAGGTATTTGATGCCCGCGCTCCAACTGCCGTCGTAGGAATTTTTCAGCGTTTCATAGACGGCGACATCGACGCGCTTAATCATCGAGGTCAGCACATGGCCGGGGTAGAGGCCGTTCTGGTTGCTGTCGACGCCGATAGCGAGCTTGCCCATTTCGGAAGCCGCTTTCAGCACGCCGATCGAGCTGCCGCCCGCGGCGGCGAACACCACATCCGCCCCTTCGCGGTATTGGTTGAGGGCGATCTCGCGCGCTTTATCCGGGTTGCTCCAGGCTTCCGCCGTGGTGCCGACCATCTGCACGTTCACTTTCACATCGGGCGCGGCAAAATGCACGCCCTGCGTGAAGCCGACGGCGAAGTTGCGAATCTGCGGAATATCCATGCCGCCGACAAAGCCGACAAAGCCCGTGTGTGTCGCTTTCCCCGCGATGATGCCGACGAGGAACGCGCCTTCGTTATCCTTGAACAAAATCGATTGCACGTTGGGGTAAAGCGGCGGGGCGAGGCCGTCCACCACGGTGAAATGGGTGTTCGGGTAACGCTCGGCGAGGTTCATCACCGGCGCGACATACTGGTTGCCGAGCAGGATGATGGGGCTCGCGCCAGAATCCGCTGCTTTTTTGATGATCGTGGCGGGGTCTTCCTCCGGCTTCATGCGCACGACATTCACATGCATGCGGAAATCCGTTTCGGCGCGACCCATGCCGATACGCGCGGAATTGATGAAGGTGCCGTCGCCCGCGTCGCCGTTATACACATAAATGATGGTGGGGGTGAGCTTGGGTTTGGGCGGTGCCTGCTCGTTCACCGCTTCCTCGACGGGGGCGGGCGCGGCGTAGGCATTCGCGCCAAGCGTGGCGGTGAAGGCGAGGGCGAAAACGAAACGAATCAACAGACGTGAGAGCATGATTGCAACTGCATCTTGTGTGTGGGGTTTTTTCGTGAAAGATAAGCATAAGCCTTCACCCTTTAAAAGCAACGGTTTCATGTCCCATTCCGATTTACGTGCGCAACTCGAACAAGCGATTGCTGCCGCCAGCCTCGACCTCTACCTCGTGCCGATGGTGGATGAATTCCAGGGCGAATACATCCCCGCATACGCAGCGCGGTTGCCGTTTTTGACGGGGTTCGATGGTTCGGCGGGCCTCGGTGTCTTCCGCGCGGGTGCTGAGAAGAAGCACGTGCTGTTCGTCGATGGGCGCTACACGCTGCAGGCCGCCGCACAGGTGGATGGCGAGGCGATCGAGGTCATCAATAGCGGTGAGGTGAGTTTCCTCGACTGGCTCGAGCGCGAGGGCGAGGGGTTGCGTATCGGTTTCGACCCGTGGCTGGTCACCGAGGCGCAGCGCGAGGGCTGGCAGAAAGCCACAGCCGCGCGCGGCGTGCAGTGGATTGCGCATGTGGCGAATTTGGTCGATGGTATCTGGAAAGACCAGCCCGCGCCGCCTGCGGGCGAGGTGCAGTTGCATCCGGTCGAATTCGCGGGTGCGAGCTACGCGGAAAAGTGCGATGGCGTCCTCGCCGCGATGAAGAAACACGGGGCGGATGCGGTGGTGCTTACGCAGCCGGACGGCATCAACTGGCTGCTGAATATCCGTGGCGCTGATGTGCCATTCAACCCGCTATTGCTGGCGCATTTGCTGCTGCGCGCGAACGGCACGGCGATGTTGTTCACGCACCCGCACACGCTTTCGGCGGAAGTGGCGGCTTATTTCAAAGCGGAGAAGATCGAGGTCGCGCCGATCAAAAAATTGTTCGACGGAAAATATATCCGCCCGCAACTCGAGGCGAAAACGCTGCTGCTGGATAAAGCATCGACGGCGGTGGGCTGGTTCGCGCTGGCGGAAAAGCTCGATATTGCGGTGGTGGCGGGCGAGGACCCGACGCTGCTGCCGAAAGCCTGCAAAAATGCGGTGGAGCTCACTGGCATCCGCGCGGCGCATCAACGTGATGGGCTTGCGCTCACGCGGTTTCTACATTGGTTCGACGCGCAGAATGTCGTCAGCAAATACCCGGATGAATTGGCGGTAGTGGACAAACTCGAACAGTTCCGGCGCGAGGATGCGAGCTACCGTGGTGGCAGTTTCGCGACCATCGCGGGGGCGGGCAGCAACGGTGCCATCGTGCATTACCGGGCGACAGCGCAAAGCAACCGCCGCGCGCGCGTGGGCGAGCTTTTCCTGCTCGATTCCGGTGGGCAATATCCGGACGGGACGACGGATGTGACGCGCACCATGTTCGTGAGCGGCCCGAGTGGCGGCACGCCCGCACCGGCGATGAAGGAGCATTTTACGCGCGTGCTGAAGGGCCATATCGCGCTTGCGTCGATTAAATTCCCAGCGGGCACGTTCGGCATCCAGCTCGATGTGCTGGCGCGGCAATATTTGTGGGAGGCGGGCGCGGATTACGACCATGGCACCGGCCATGGCGTCGGCGCGTTCCTGTGCGTGCATGAAGGGCCGCAGCGCATCAGCAAGCGCGGCAGTACGGTGCCGCTGCTGCCTGGGATGATTGTGTCCAACGAGCCGGGCTATTACGCGCCCGCGCAATACGGCATTCGTGTCGAGAGCCTGATCGCGGTGGTCGAGCTTGGCAAAACCGCCGATGGCAAGCCGCTCTATGGATTTGAAACGCTTACCTTAGCGCCCATCGACACGCGCCTTGTGGAAGTGTCGATGCTCAGTGTCGGCGAGCGCAACTGGCTCAACGCCTACCATCGCCGGGTGCATGACGCGCATGTGGCGGCGTTCGATTATGAGGGCAAGCGCTGGCTGATGCAGGCGACGCGGGCGATTTAGGGGTAGTAAACTCATGCCTATCCGCTCCGTCATTGCGAGGCCCTTTAGGGTTGCGGCAATCCAGCGTGGCGAGTCTTCGCCACTAATACTCACTTGAAAGAACTGGATTGCCGCGCTTCGCTCGCAATGACGCAGGAGAGGGTTGGGGGCAAAATTAATTAACCGCTGACCGTCACGGTCGTTTCTTCACTCATCGCGCTCTGCTCCACCGTGAGTGCGCTTTTGCCCGCCGAGCAATTGCGCATGCGGCACCAGATGCGGTTGCGCGCTTCGGCGATGAAGCCGATTTCCGTATGCTCGTTCGACACGGCTTCTTCGTGGTGGAAGCGCGTTGAGAGCAAATCCATTTCGCGAAGGATGTCGTGCAGCGTGTCGTCGCCGATCGCGTAGGATTTACGCATGGTGAGCAGGGTTTCGCGCTCTTTTTTTAGCGCTTCGTTCCATAAGCGGTTTTCGGCCTGCAGCAGCGGGTGGCTCATCAGGCCCGGCGCATGGTCGGGGTGCAGCGGCGTGTTCGGCCCATCGCCGAGCGATTGCAGCCGCTCGCGGTAATGCTCCTCGATGCGGGCGAGGGCGGGCTGGTGCACCGTATCGTCCGATTTTAATTCCTCAAGCCGCGCGAGCGCGTTTTTCGCCGATTCGACGCGCGCGTACCATTCCTCGTTCATGCGTTGGGGATCGAAGGTAAGCGTCAGTTTATGCACGAGCCACGGCAGGCTCACACCCTGCAGCACCAGCGTGAACACGATGATGCTGATGCTGAGGAAAATAATCAGGTCGCGCTCGGGGAAGGGCGTGCCGTCCGGCAGGGTCAGCGGCAAAGCGAGGGCGAGGGCCAGCGTGACGACACCGCGCATACCCGTCCAGCCGACGACGAAGACGTTCTGCCAGGCGGGCAGGCGCGATTTGTCCTCGAGGCCGAGATAGATCAGCAGGTAACGCAGGCCATACCCCATCGTGTACACCCAGGCGAAACGCACGACGACGCTGGCGACGCAGACGGCGGCGGCGAGCAGCAGGATATCCGGGTGATCGACAATATCCAGCTCGCGCAGCAAGTGCGGCAGTTGCAGGCCGATGAGCAAAAAGGCCAATGCGTTCAGGAAAAACACGACCATGCGCCAGATCGCTTCCGCCGGGATGCGCATGCGCGGCGCGAACAGGCTCGGTGCGTACCAGCCGATGTAAAATCCGGCGGCGACGACGGCGAGCACGCCCGACATGTTGAAGGATTCGGCGATGAGGAACGCGGCGTAAGGCGGGATGAAAGTGGTGAGGATTTCGACCGAGAGGTCACGCAAATAGGGATAAATTTTGACGAACAGCACGCCCATAATCAGCCCGACGCTGATGCCGCCGATGATTTTCCACAGCAGCAACGCGCTCGCATCCACCAGCGAAAAACTGCCCGCCATCACCGCGCCGACGGCGAGTTTGTAGAGTACGATGCCGGTTGCGTCGTTCACCAGACTTTCGCCTTCGAGGATGCTGACGATGCGCTTGGGCAGGGTGATGCCGCGTAGCGATTCCGTTGCCGCGGCGGCATCCGGCGGGGAAACGATGGCCCCGAGCACAAGGCCAAGCGCGAGCTTCACGCCCGGCACGAGGGCGACGACGACACCGCCGACGGTGAAGGCGGTGACGATGACGAGGCCGATAGCAAGCAGCAAAATCGCCCGTAGTTCCGAACGGAAATCGCGGATGGAAGTGAAGAACGCCGCTTCCATGAGGATGGGGGGCAGGAAAATCAGCAGCATGTATTGCGGGTTGATTTCGACATGCGGCACGCCGGGAATGAGCGCGAGCCCCGCGCCGCCGAGCAGGAAGGCAATCGGCGAGGCGATCTTCATCCGGTGCGCGAACAACGCACAGATGCAGATGGCGGTGAGGATCAGAAGGAGGGTGCTCGGTTCCATTGGAATAAATTAGTGGCTTCGCACATGATTGCAAGGGGGATGAAGCAGTGGCCATGCCCCAAGCTCCGTCATTCCCCGAATTTCATTCTTCATGAAATTATAGGGGAATCCAGCGTGGCGAGTCTTCGCCACTATGCTCACTATTCATTTTAGAAA
>OUNJ011029184.1_pt1 | contig 12621 bp, 11 predicted proteins | sample 1755361 | NCBI WGS metagenome assembly OUNJ01 (sample SAMEA3914825, study PRJEB12502) | metagenome | biome: forest; material: soil | place: USA | collected 2012-03-12 | depth 0.1 m
CACACTCCGTCATGCTGAACTCGTTTCAGCATCCATCAAAAAATATCCTTAAAGCCCCCGCGCCAGAAACCCGCTCAAGCGCCGGGCAAACGCGCCCGCATCCGTCACCGGTTCGCCTTCCGCGATCAGCGCCTGGTCGAACAGCAGCCACAGCGCGTCGTCGATTTCTACCGAGCCGCCCGCCCCCACTTTCGCTGCGAGCGCGACGATGACCGGATGCGTCGGGTTGATCTCGACCAGCTTCGCCGCGCGTTTGGGCAGTTGCTTATGGTCGGCTAAAAACCGCTCCATGCGCATGTCCATCGCGCCCTCGGCGACGCCGAGGCAGATCGGCGTATCCGATAATTTTCGCGTCGTGCGCACGTCGCTCACCGCTTCGCCGAATAGCTGCTTCATCGCCGCGCACAATGCTTTCGTTGCATCGCTTTGCTCGGCCGCTTCCTCGCGCTTTTCCTCCGCCGCGTCGAGCGGGAATTTGTCGAGGTCCGCGCCCGCTTTCGTGACCGAACGGAATGGCAACTCGCCGTAGGCCTGCGTCACGTTCGGCCAGAAATCATCGACATGGTCGGTGAGCAGCAGCACCTCGATGCCACGCTTGGTGAAACCCTCGAGTTGCGGGCTGTGCTTGAGCGTCGCGAGGTTGTCGCCCGTGAGGAAATAAATCGCTTCCTGCCCCTCGCGCATGCGGGATTTGTAATCGGCGAGCGCAGTGAGTTCGCCGTCTTTCGTCGAATAAAACCGGCACGCCTCGAGAATTTTCTCCCGCGGGCTATTCGCCTCGCACAGCCCTTCCTTGATCGCCGCGCCGAAATTATCCCAGAATTTCGAGTATTCCTGCGGCTCTTTCTCCGCGCGTTTCTTGAACTCCGTCAGCACGCGGCTCGTCACGGACTCACGAATCTTATCCAGCACCGGCGATTTCTGCAGCGTCTCGCGGCTGATATTCAGCGGCAAATCCGCCGAATCCACCACCCCGCGCAGGAACCGCAAATAGGGCGGCACCAGCTCCACGCCCTCATCCGTGATGAACACGCGCTTCACATACAGCTTCACGCGCCGCTTGCGCTCCGGGTGGAACAGGTCGAACGGCTTGATGCCCGGCACGAACAGCAGGCTGGTGTACTCCACTTTCCCTTCCGCCTTATTATGCAGCACCGCCCACGGTTTTTCCGGCGAGTGCGACACATGGCGGTAAAATTCCTGATACTGCTCCTCCGTAATGTCCGCTTTCGGCTTCACCCACAGCGCGCCGCCTTCGTTGAGCGTGTGCGTCACACCCTCGCCATCCGTCAGCGTGATCGGAAAACCAATATGGTCCGAATAAGTGCTGACGATATGCGCGAGGCGATGGCGGTCGAGATATTCTTTCGCGTCTTTTTTCATATGCAGCGTAATGCGCGTGCCACGGGCAACTGCCTCATCCGCCGCCGTAATCTGGTACGTCCCCGCCCCGTCCGATTCCCACTGCCACGCTTGCGCGTCACCCGCCTTGCGGCTCACCACCGTCACTTTATCCGCGACCATGAATGCCGAATAGAAGCCGACGCCGAACTGGCCGATCAGGTTCACATCCTTCGAAGCATCGCCCGTGAGCGCGCTCAAAAATTCCCCCGTGCCGGATTTCGCGATGGTGCCCAGATGCGCGATGAGGTCGTCCCGGTTCATGCCGATGCCATTATCCGCGACCGTGATCGTCTTCGCTTTCTCATCGAGCGTGAGATGAATCTTTAGCTCACTATCCTCCGCCAGCAACGCACTGTTGCTCTGCGCTTCGTACCGCAATTTGTCGCACGCGTCCGACGCATTGCTCACCAGCTCGCGCAGGAAAATATCGCGGTTGGTGTAGAGCGCATGGATCATCAGCTGCAGCACCCGCGCCGTTTCCGCGGCGAAAGTTTTGGTTTCGGTGGTGTCGAGGGTGGTGGTCATGGATGTCCCTGGGTGATGATGATGGCCGCCATATCCACTGCTTGTCACCCCGGTTTTACACCGGGATCCGTCTTTTAAAAGGCGGATCCCGGCACAAGGCCGGGATGACAGCCGGTGGGTGCGTCACCACCGATATAGCTTCCCTTTTTCCAACCACAAGCCCCGCTCATATAAAATCTTCGGCAAGCATCATGAAATTGTCATAATTGGCGGTTATGGTCCTCGTGATTTCTTTCCTTTACCAAACAATTTCTGGTGGATCGGAATCCAGCAATCGCGTGAGTGACTGCTGTTGTTTTAACCTGCTATGGAGAGTCTCCAATGATTGCAGCACAATCAGCCGCTATCCTGTCTGCGCCCCTCACCGGGACAGGTCAGGGGAAAATCGGTAAATCGGAGCACCTTCTGTTTGTTAAGCATCGAACACGATTCTTGGGCAGTTAAACGCCCCTGATTCACGCTCGATACCAGTCCGGGGCTGCAAAGCAGTCCATGTATTCGGCACAATGGCTGGATGGGACTTACCCTAGCTCCTAAGGGGCGAAGAAGAGGTGTTACCACATGGGCGAACCATTGGGTAACACCTCTTTTTTCTTGTGCTTTTATCAGGCGTATGTGTTGCTTGGAAATACCGCGCAATGTGGGGAAATAAAAATCCAAATCGCTTAGCGAACGAGCGCCCGCTGCATCAGCAAACAATCGGCGAGCACGCAGGCCATCATCGCCTCGCCCACCGGCACGGCACGGATGCCGACGCACGGATCGTGCCGCCCTTTCGTGACAATGTCCGTATTCGCGCCCGCTTTCGTCACCGTTTCGACCGGCGTCAAAATACTGCTCGTCGGCTTCACCGCAAAACGCACGACGACCGGCTGCCCGCTCGAAATCCCGCCGAGGATGCCGCCCGCATGGTTGCTGAGGAATTGGGGGCTGGATGCTGCCATATTCTTACCAGCCCCTAGTCCCAAGTCCCCAGCCCCCGCTCTCATCCTATCCGCATTCTCCTCGCCACGCAGCCGCGCCGCGTCGAACCCATCGCCGATCTCGACCGCTTTCACCGCGTTGATGCTCATCATCGCGCTCGCCAGTTTCGCATCGAGCTTTTCGTAGATCGGATCGCCCAAACCCACCGGCACGCCCGTCGCCACCACTTCGATGATCGCACCGAGCGACGAGCCATCCTTACGCGCCGCGTCGAGCGTCTGCTCCCAGCGCGCGGTCGCCGTCACATCCGGGCACCAGAACGGATTGCCCGCAATCGCCGAGGCATCGAACTGCGCGCGATCGATTCTGTCGCCGCCCATTTCGACCAGATAGCCCTGAATCTCGATGCCCGCGCTCGCGATGATTTTGCGCGCCACCGCACCCGCCGCGACCCGCATCGCCGTTTCGCGCGCGCTCGAGCGCCCGCCGCCGCGGTAATCGCGAATGCCGTATTTCATTTGGTACGTATAATCCGCATGGCCCGGGCGGAATTTCTCCGCAATGTCGCCGTAATCTTTCGATTTCTGGTCTTCGTTTTCGATGAGCAGCGCAATCGGCGTGCCGGTCGTTTTGCCCTCGAACACACCACTCAAAATCTTCACCACATCACCCTCGCGGCGTTGCGTGGTGAATTTATTCTGCCCCGGTTTGCGCTTGTCGAGAAACGGCTGGATGTCCGCCTCGCTCAACGCAATCAACGGCGGCACGCCATCCACCACGCAGCCGATCGCGGGCCCGTGCGACTCGCCCCAGGTGGTGAAACGGAAGATGTTGCCGAAGCTGTTCGATGCCATGCAAAACTTATGGCAGGCGATTGCGCATGCAGCAATATGAATGATGCGCAGTGCGCGCGTGGCGCACAAAAAGTTGGACCCCGTTGTAAAAACGGGGTGACGTCCTGTGAAATACGGCACACTCTCTCCCACGTCATCCCGGCCTTGAGCCGGGATCTCAGGCCACACTCAGAGGCCGTGCCGTAGACCCGAGATCCCGGGTCAAGCCCGGGATGACGCCAATCGCGAGGATAAAGCCCCATTCCAAACTGCTACCCCCGCTTCCACCATTTTTTGCTGCAGCGCGAATTCGCAACTGCGAACAAAAAATTGTCATAAAAGGTTCATTTTTAAAGCGAATTTCGGTGCTATAGTGACCTCAAGAAATGCGGCATGACTGCGTTTCATTAAAAAACAAAATTGCAGGAACGAGCCATGAACCCATCCAGAAAACCTACGCCTGTGGGCGAAGAAATGTCGGTCGCCACGCAGCACACGAGCGAGCTGCTCACCACCGCCCGCCAGCGCATGCACATGATCGAAATTCCCATGAACGCCATCGGCGATTGCAGCGCCCCCAACTGGGACCAGCCGCTTTTTGTCGAGCTGAGCCGCGGGTTGGTGCCGATCTATCGCGCGCTCAAAACCGTGGAGGAAGCCGAGGAACCGGGCCACATCCACCAAGGGGTGGACGAATGCGCAAAGGCCGTCGATCAACTGCTAGCCTTTGCGCGCAAAGAACTCGGCACGAAAGAACACCGCACCGATCCCAACCTCAAAAGCGTGCGCGACCAGCTCACCGCCATCCAGCACGCCACGAAGCGCGCCGCCAAAAAACTCGGTAGTGAAACATGGGTCGAGCAAACCGCCAGCAAGCAAAGCGGCCGCGAACTTAGCTAACTAAACCAGCGCAATGTCCGGCGCGTCGATCGCTTTCATGCCGACGACATGGTAGCCCGAATCGACATGCAGGTTTTCCCCCGTCGTGCCGCTGCCGAGGTCGCTGAGCAGGAACAGCCCCGCGCCGCCGACATCTTCAATCGTCGTGTTGCGCTTGAGCGGTGAGTTCAGCTCGTTCCATTTCAAAATATAGCGGAAATCGCCGATGCCCATCGCCGCGAGCGTTTTGATCGGCCCCGCCGAAATGCTGTTCACGCGGATATTCTGCGCGCCGAGATCGACCGCGAGGTATTTCACGCTGGTTTCGAGCGCCGCTTTCGCGACCCCCATCACATTGTAATGCGGCGTCACGCGTTCCGCGCCGAGATAGGTCAGCGTCACCATCGACCCGCCATTCTTCATGAGCGCCGCCGCGCGCTGCGCCACCGCCGTGAACGAATAGCAGCTAATATTCATCGTCTGCAAAAAGTTCGGCAGCGTCGTGTCGATATATTTGCCCTTCAGTTCTTCCTTGTCGGAAAACGCAATCGCGTGGACGAGGAAGTCGATGGCGCCCCACTCTTTCTCGAGCGTCGCAAACACGCTGTCGATGCTCGCCATGTCCGTCACGTCGCACGGCAAAATCAGCTTGCCGCCGACCGAGTCCGCGAGCGGGCGCACGCGGCGCTCCAGCGCCTCACCCTGGTAGGTGAACGCAATTTCCGCGCCTTGCGCTGCGAGGTATTGGGTGATGCCCCAGGCGATGGATTTATCGTTCGCGACGCCCATAATCAGGCCGCGCTTGCCCTTCATCAAATCGCCGGTTGGAATTGGCTTTTCCGCCGCGTCTTTACTACTCATTCTACTCTCACCCCTTGGTCTTCAGTCTAAAGCCTCCGCCACCAGCCCGTCACCCGTGGGCGACTGACGGCTGGTGCGCGGCGACTTCTTTATTGCGAAACGATCTGCCAGCTGCCATCCGGTTGGCGGCACGCCGTGCCGTAACCGTTCTGCGTTTGGCCGCCGACCGTGATCTTGTTCTGGAACTCGCGGCAATATTGCCCGTCCGTATTCTTATACGGCGCTTGCGCGACAATCGTGCCCGAATGGCCGGATTGCGGGTTGCTCCACGGCAGCGCTTGGCCCGGCTGGCCGGTTTCGAGCGCTTGCTGCTGCGCTTTCTGGTAGTAGGTCATGTCCGCACGGTCGAGCGAAGCGCCCACCGCATTGCCGATGCCAGCGCCGAGCAGTGCGCCGAGCGCGCCGGTGACGATTTTGCCATTGCCCTTGCCGAACTGCGCGCCGGCAACCGCGCCGCCGACCGCGCCAAGGCCGGTGCCGATGTCCTGCTTGTCCCACCCGCCGCCGCCGGTGATGCCGCCTTGCTGCGCGTTCATGGCGTTCTGCTGGCCCGAGCAACCGGCGAGCAGCGAGGCCGCGACGGTAACAGCGAGCAAGGTTTTCAAGGTCGATTTCATAAGTAACTCCGTATCATGGGTTAGAAAGCGTTGGCGTGGGTTATTCCACAAGGCGAGCACATCTTCAAGTGATTCCGTTCGTTATCCTTCACCTTCTTAGCACTTAACGCTGAAGCGAGGCTGAAGCGGTGCACCGCGCCTTAAGCATAACAATTACAAATAAAATTCCACCGCTAATCGCGAGCAGCCCGCCCATGCCGAAAATGCCGAGCGCGATTTTAATATCCGGCGCGAGATGTTCGAACCCGCCCGCCGTCTTGCGCAAAATGCCGTACCCGCCGCAATAGGCCAGCCCACCGATATGCATCAATTGCCCCACGCCATACACAATCGGCTGCCAGAAAGCGAGGCGCGTGCTGGCGACGGACTTGTACCCAAACCGCGGCAGCATCACATAAGCCATGCCCATTACCGCTTGCGTGATGCCCACGATCATCCCGTGGTAATGCGCCGGAATCGTCACGTTCTGGCCCGAGATCATGAGGCCCAGCGCCCCACCCGCGAAGAAAAGAATGAGCGAGACGATGAGTGCCGATGCATAGGCCCGATTCTCGCGGATGAACCGCGTGCGCGCCAGCGCCCACACCACCCACACCGCCATCAGCGTCGGCGCGATGCCCGCCCACTCGATCATGATCCGCGTCTGCTCGTATTTTTTCTCCACCGGCTCACCCGCATCATACGCGAAATGCAAATAGCTCATGATCGCGCCCATGATCGCAAACATATAAACGATATTCGCGTATTTGCGCGACGGCATCTCCCCGCCCAGCGCTTCGAGCAGCAGCAGCCACGCCGCCATCGCGAGCAGCGTGAACGCGAACTGCATGATATGCCCGCCGAGCCAGAAGCTCAGCTCGTAATGCTCCGTGAGGTCGAGCCCCGCTGGCACCACCGTCGCGCCATACGCATAGCCGATGAGGCCGATGAACACCGTGAAGATCGCGCAGGAAAACGCCGATTCCGCCGGCTGCAAATAGCGCTCGTAGCGCGGCTGCACATAGGTCACCAGCACCGGAATCAGCGATACCGTAAGCCCCGCCGCGAGCAGGCCCAGCGACAGCAAAAACATCGCATTATGCAGCACCGGGATATAATTGCTTTTCAGCGGCTCCCAATTGCCAAGCGGCGACAGCGCCATCAGCAAGGTCGCGAGCGCCGTGGTCCAAAAACCGGCCTTGCCCCAATACGGCCACTGGATCGCATGCCGTTCCATCAGCAGCGCGCCGCCCATGCAGATCGCCGAGAAAAACCAGATCAGCACGGAGAGATCGACATGCACCACCAGCGCCACGTCGAAAAAATGCTGCGCGACCGGCAAATCCTTGAATTGCGGCGTGCGGCCGATCACCGGCACCAGCGCGTACAGCCCCGCCGCGGCAATCGCCGCCACCCCGAGCCACAACCAATATTCCGCCAACCGCCGATGCTGTTTCATGCGGCCGACCATAGCGACGGATTCGCAAAAAGAAAGCGGCGATGCGGGACGGTGGATAGGTGCATGCTTAAGGGATAGGACACAGCCTCTCCTCCTCGTCATTGCGAGCGAAGCGCGGCAATCCAGTTCTTTCTAGAAGCTTTATAGTGGCGAAGACTCGCCACGCTGGATTGCTTCGGCCTAAAGGCCTCGCAATGACGGAGTATGTGGCCCACTCTCTCCCCACGTCATCCCGGGCTCGACCCGGGATCTCAGGCCACAAGCATCAACATCGCAATCTGCCCCGACTCTTTCTGTTTTATTACTAATGGGCCATGCCGTAGACCCTAGATCCCGGGTCGAGCCCGGGATGACGCCAGTGGTGGGACTAAGGGCAGAATGAAGCACTTCCAATTCCCTAAAATGCCATCGAACCCACCCTTGTCCACGCCGCCAATTTCTGCTATAAACGAACAGCGATTCATGAGCGGAGCCGTCATGTCCTTCATCAGCAGTTCAGCAAGCACCACCAGCAACCTGACGGCCACGACGAGCAGCCTCGCCGCCGCTTCCGCCCGCCTCTCCGCGGGCAAGCGCCTCACCCAGGCGTCGGACGATGTGGCCGACCTCGTGATCGGCAGCGCCCTCACCAGCCAGACGACGGACCTGCGCGCCCAGCTCAGCAATTTCGCCCAAGGTGCCAGCCTCCTCCAAGTCGCCGATGCGGGCCTCGGCCAACAGGCCGACATCCTCGACCGCCAGAAAGCGCTTGCCACCGAAGCCTCCTCCGGCACGCTCAGCGACGCGACCCGCGGCGCGCTCAACCAGGAATTCCAGGGGCTGACGCAGGAGCTCGACCAAATCTCCGGCAGCACGAATTTCAACGGCGTCCCACTGCTCGACGGCAGCTACAACAGCACTATCGGCGGTAGCGGCAGCGCAGGTGTGCAAGTCACCCTCGGCAGCAGCGCAAGCTCCGCACTTTACGGCGGCCAAACACTCGATATCAGCACCGCCGCCGGGGCCAGCGCCGCCTCCGCCACGCTCGACAGCGCGATCACCAGCCTCGCCAGCAACCGCGCGAATGTCGGCAGCATCGAAGCGCAGTTCGACGCCAACAGCGCGAGCCTCAGCAGCGCCCTGCAAAGCCAGACCGCCGCGGCCAGCGCCCTCACCGATACCGACATCGCGAGCGAATCCACCAACTACGCCGCCCTGAGCGTCCAAGCACAAGCCGAAATCTCGACACAGGCGCAGACGAACAAGCTCTCGGGCAGCTTGCTGCAGTTGATTCAGTCGATTTAATCAGCTTACGAATGCCGGAATGAATTCAGCGGCCGGAGTAAGCTCTGGCACTCTCCTCCTCGTCATTGCGAGCGAAGCGAAGCAATCCATCTTTCTTTTCGTGCTCAAGGTGGATTGCTTCGGCTAAAGCCTCGCAATGACGGAGCGTGCGGCACACTCTCTCCTCACGTCATCCCCCTTGCCCACCGCACGCGGCGCCGCTATACCGCCCGGCATGAACCGCCTCCAACCGCCGATCACATTCCAGCGCGCCGTCGCCCGGTGGCTACTCGTCTGTGCGCTGATGGTCGCGCTGATGGTCGCGGTCGGCGGCGTGACGCGCCTCACTGAATCGGGCCTGTCCATCGTGAAATGGAACCTCATTTCCGGCACCCTCCCGCCACTTTCCGACGAAGCCTGGCAGCACGAGTTCGATGATTATAAAAGCTCCCCGCAATTCCAAAAAGTGAACTCGGATTTCACCGTCGCCGATTTCCAGAAAATCTTCTGGCTCGAATATATCCACCGGCTGATCGGCCGCGCCATCGGCCTCGCCACCTTCCTCCCGCTCCTCTATTTCGCCGCGCGCCGCGCCCTGCCGCGCGCGCTGCTTCTGCGCTGCGCTGCGATCTTCCTCCTCATCGGCGCGCAAGGCACGGTGGGATGGATCATGGTCGCCAGCGGCCTCGTCGATCAGCCCCGCGTCGCGCCCGTCAAACTCGCCGCCCACCTCCTCCTCGCCTTTTCCGTCTTCGCGCTGATGCTCTGGACGCGCTGGCAGGTGTTGGGGATTGAACGCTCGAATTTAGGCGCATGTGTCGCCACAGACTCCCACTCCCCCCGCCTCCCTCTCCTCACCCGCACCGCCCTCGCCTTCCTCACTCTGCAAATCTTCTTCGGCGCGCTCGTCGCGGGGCTGCGCGCGGGGAAAACCTACAACACCTGGCCGCTGATGGATGGGCGGCTCGTCCCCACCGGCCTGCATACGCTCGATCCGTGGTGGCTGAACCATCTCGAGAATATCACCACCGTTCAGTTCCAGCACCGCATGCTGGCGATGCTCGTTGTCGCGGTGATTGTCGTCACCATCGTGATGGGTTGGCGGCATAAAAATCTCCACCAGTTGTTGCGAGTAATTCTCATTTCAATTTTGCTGCAATTCACCCTCGGCGTCGCCACGCTTTTGAGCGTCGTGAATATCGCGCTGGCCAGCGCTCACCAACTGGTTGCGCTGTTTCTGGTCGCCGTACTTTTGCGCCTCGTCTACGCCACGCCGCTCCCGCCAAATCCACAGCGGAAATAAAAGCGAAAGCCCGCGCGCAAAATTCACGAAAATTACTTGCCGCTGCACGCGCCATTCAATACAAGGCGAAAAACGAGTAGCGAGCGTTATGCCCCACACTGCCCCGACCCACTACGACGCCATTTTCGCCGACGCGATCGCCGCGATCAAAAGCGAGGGCCGCTACCGTGTCTTCACCGAATTGCAGCGCATCGCCGGGAAATTCCCGCGCGCCTTTTCCACCCGCACGCAGCGTGAAGTCACCGTCTGGTGCGCGAACGATTACCTCGGCATGGGCCAGCACCCCAAAGTGCTCGAAGCCATGAAACACGCCATCGACGGCATGGGCGCGGGCGCGGGCGGCACGCGCAATATTTCCGGCAACCACCATAAAATCACCTCGCTGGAATCAACGCTCGCCGAACTGCACGACAAAGAAGCCGCGCTCGTGTTCACCTCCGGCTACGTCGCGAACGAGGCCGCGCTTTCGACCCTTGGCGCCATGCTGCCGGACTGCGTCATGTTCTCCGATTCCGAGAACCATGCGAGCATGATCCACGGCATCCGCCAGAGCAACGCCGAGAAAAAAATCTTCCGCCATAACGATGTCGATCACCTCGCGAAACTCCTCGCCGCGACGGACTATCGCCGCCCGAAAATCATCGCGTTTGAGTCCGTCTACTCCATGGATGGCGACACCGGAAAAATCAAGGAAATCTGCGCCCTCGCGCGCCAATACAACGCGCTCACCTACCTCGATGAAGTCCACGCCGTCGGCATGTACGGCCCGCGCGGCGCGGGCATCGCCGAGCGTGAAGGGCTGATGGGCGAAGTGGACATCATCCAAGGCACGCTCGCCAAAGCTTACGGCGTCATCGGCGGTTATGTCGCCAGCCGCGCCGTCGTCATCGACATGATCCGCTCCTTCGCGCCGGGCTTCATTTTCACCACGACCCAGCCGCCCGCGATCGCCGCCGGGGCCGAGGCCAGCATCCGCCACCTCATGACCTCGCAAACCGAGCGCCAGCAACATCAGGCCAACGCGGCGATGATGAAGCAATTGCTCACCGAAGCGGGCATTCCCGTCCTCGCGGGCGACACCCACATCGTGCCCGTCATGGTCGGTGACGCGGTGAAATGCAAACAAGCCTCCGACATCCTGCTCGAGGAATACGGCATGTATGTGCAGCCGATCAATTACCCCACCGTGCGCAAAGGCACCGAGCGCCTGCGCATCACGCCCACCCCGTTCCATGACCGCGCGATGATGGAGCAATTCCGCGACGCGCTCGTCGAAATTTTCGCCCGGCTCGACATCACCTACTGCCAGGCCGTCGCCAGCACGGCCGAGCTGCGGTTGGTGGGGTAGTGCGGCGCTCGCGAGCATAAGCGCCCCGTTAAGCATTCTTTAGGCTGCGGCTGTTATACTTCAAGCAGCCATGACGATGCCAAAAGAACAACAAGCCATTGATTTTAATAAGATAAAGAAAACCTTCACGCAGGGTCTTCCCAAAGGCCGTTGCGTCCTTTCCCACGAGGATGAACCCACCAATAGCCGCCATAAACTGGAATATAGCGTCAAAAAGCCCGACGGCACGCCCCTACTGCAGGCAAAAATTATCCTCACACCGGAAGATGTTTTCATTGCGAGCATCAAGCTCCATCAGTCGAAAAACCTCAGGCTGCAAAAGCTCGGGATCGGCAAGAAGCTGCTGCAGAATATCATGCAAATCGCGCAAGACCTCGACCGGCCCGAGATCAGCTTGGTCGCCAATGACATGGGCTGCTACGCTTGGCCACGCGCCGGATTTGCCCAATCGCGCGAAAGCTGGTGCGAAGGATCGCTGCGCGAATGCATCAGCGAGCGGCTGTACAGCAAAACGATTCCGGCGGAAGACCGCCAAGCGCTCGAACAATTCTTGCGCAATTCCACCGACCCGAAAGACCTCTGGTTCATCGCCGATTCGCTGCACGGGCGCGAGCTGCTCATCGACCAAGGCTTCCGCGCCACCCTCCGCCGCGACGACCCGGAAACGATGCAGCGTTTTGCCGCCTATACCGCGCTCAGCCCGCTCCAGCAGGCCGCCATCGACAAGAAATTCACCCAAGCCATCGGAGCCGCGCGATGACCGAAACCGTCCTCATCGATGTTGAAACCCTGCTGGCCGAGGAAATCGCGCAACGCGAAGCACTCGACCCGCATTTCTATCGCGGCTGCCAACGCCCCCTCGTCGAGCGTGCGCTGCGGGCTGGCTTGAGTATGGCCGAGATCGAGCGCCTGCTCGCTTTGTGAAATGCGCCGGCGGGGCTTCTACCCAAAAACACCCCGTAGCTGTCACCCCGGCCTTGCGCCGGGGTCCCGCTTCCTTCAAAAAACCAAAAAAATCCCGCGCCCCCCTTCCCGGCCCCCACGTCCCGTGCGACGCTCACGAAGTCAGGTGCCAGTTGGCACATGCGCGTCCCCGGCATCGACAGGGGATCAACCTCCATGGCAGGAAGCAGCCGCATCCAGCAGCAGGTGAAGCCAGGTGTTTTCTACGCAGTTCCCGATCAGGCTGAGCCGCTTACCCAAAGGCACATCGTGCTTGTTCCATG
>OUNJ010002010.1_pt1 | contig 12476 bp, 17 predicted proteins | sample 1755361 | NCBI WGS metagenome assembly OUNJ01 (sample SAMEA3914825, study PRJEB12502) | metagenome | biome: forest; material: soil | place: USA | collected 2012-03-12 | depth 0.1 m
ACGAAGTCAGGTGCCAGTTGGCACATGCGCGTCCCCGGCATCGACAGGGGATCAACCTCCATGGCAGGAAGCAGCCGCATCCAGCAGCAGGTGAAGCCAGGTGTTTTCTACGCAGTTCCCGATCAGGCTGAGCCGCTTACCCAAAGGCACATCGTGCTTGTTCCATGAAAGAAACTGCCGACAAGTATCACCTGGCACCTGACACCGTTACACAACCGACTAAGAAATAACGAAAAAGACACTTACCGACGAAAAAATGCCGCCGGATCGCTCCGGCGGCAAGGTTGGGTCTAGGCTATGAATTTTAGAAGCCGGCGAATTGGCGCTCGAGCTGCTTGGGATCCTGTGCCCAGAGCTTGCCGACCTGTGCCGACATCGGGTCGGGGAAAATATCCTCGTTGCCCGCAATAATCCCCGCGACGATTTTTTCGGCCGTCGAAGCCGGGCTCGCTTTTTCCATCTCGATGCCCTTCGCCATATCCGTGTCGATCGGGCCCGGGAAAATCCCGAACACGCTGACATTTTTCGCTTTCAACTCCGTGCGCATCGCTTGCGTCGCCGAGAATAACGCCGCTTTCGAGGCGCTATAACCGCCGATGCCCGCCATGCTCGCAAGCCCCACCACAGAAATCACGTTGGCGACACCGCCCTTGCGCGCAGCCAGCGTCGGCGCGAAGGCGTTCACCATCGACAGCGTGCCGAAATAATTCACCTGCATGTCCTGCATCAGCAGGTCGCTTGCGCCATCGACCACGCTGCTATAGGCGAGCGCCCCCGCATTGTTGATGAGCAAATCCACATCCGTATTTTTCGCCGCCGCACTTACTTGTGCGCGGTTCGTAATGTCGAGCTGGATCGGCACCACGCGCGCATCGTTGAAGTCCGGTAGGTCACTCACTTTGCGCGCCGCCGCATAGATTTTCGCGACCGGCTGGGCGAGCAGCGCCTCCACGATGGCCTTGCCGATGCCGCGATTGGCGCCCGTAATCAAAATGGTTTTGTTCTCGAGTTTCATGGTGTTCTCCTGAAAGTAGGTGGTTCAACGGTGATTCGTTAGTTCGGATATTATGAACTATTGGACTAATTGTCAAGCCTGTGCTATAAAGAAAAAATATGAAGCCGCTTTTTCACCCGTCCATGCAGGATATTTCGGTCGAGGGCATTTTGCATGCGCTGTCCGACCCCGTACGCGTGAGCATTTTCGCGCAGATCGCGCAGTCCGAATGCTCGCGCACCTGCTCGAATTTCCTGAAAGTGCAGAACCGCGTGCTGCCGAAATCCACCCTCTCGCAGCATTTCAAGATCCTGCGCGAGGCGGGGCTGATCCGCAGCGAGCGCAAGGGCGTCGAGCTGCACAACGTCACCCGCTGCAAGGAGCTGGGCGAGCGTTTCGGCGAGCTGGTGCCGAGCATCATCGCCGCTTACGCCCAGCAAGATAAGAAGAAAAAGGGCAAGCGCGGCGCCTGAAAATTTCGCTATACGCCCGCGCATTTTTTGCTAAAACGCCATCGTTGTTTTTAGTTTCGCTTGCTTGCATGCGAACTTACTGGGTGCCGTGTTTGGGTACTCTCGCCGCGTCTGTGCATGTCAGTTACATGCGTTGAATCAAGAGGTGCTCCATGGAGATACTCCATGCTCTGGTGCATAATTTACCTACAGTATTGTGGCGCGCATTGTTCCAATTCCCCTCGAATCTGTTCACCTACGGGCTGCTTCTCGTTGCCCTCGGCATCGGTGCAGGGATACGGATAGAAATCATTGCACGCAACAAAACGGCAAGAAACTCGCAGGCCGCTATCGTTCAAAATGGTCGGTGGATGCTGGGGTTTTTCCTAACCGGCATAGCCGTTGCGGCCGTCGGTTGGTATTTGCAAAATCATTCTTGATTTCCAAGAGCGTCCTTCGGGACGCTCTTTTTTTGCGCAGCATTTTTGCAGCAAAAGTTACATGAAATAATACGGGTTCACGTCGATTTTAATCCGCACGCCGGGGAATTTTTGTGCAGCCAGCCAGCCGCGCAACGTGCGCTGCAAATGGATGCCCGGCGCCGCTTTGACGAGCAGCCGATAGCGGTATTGCCCACGCAATTTCGACAGCGGCGCGGGCGCGGGGCCGAGCACACGCAAACGGTTATCGACCGGCGCGGTGCGCGCGAGCATTTGCCCGGCGGCTTTGACCTTCGCCTCATCCACCCCATCGAGCAGAATCGCCGCTAATTGCCCAAACGGCGGCCAGCCGCCCGCCTTGCGTTCACGCGCCTCGAGCGCCATCAGCCGGTCGCGGTCATGGGCCTTCAGCGCCTTCATCACCGCATGGTCCGGGCAGTAGGTTTGCACCAGCACCGTGCCGCTCAATTCGCCGCGGCCTGCGCGCCCGCCGAGCTGGTGCAGCAGCTGGAAGCTCCGCTCACCCGCGCGCAAATCCGCGCCATCCAGCCCGACATCGGCATCGACCACGACGACCAGCGTGAGCCGCGGGAAATGGTGCCCTTTCGCGACCATTTGCGTGCCGACCAGAATATCGATTTCACCCGCTTCGATCGCCGCCCATGTTTCCGGCGCGATGGCTTCGTCGGAGGAAAGTACGGCCATGCGGGGTATTCCCTCCCCCTCTGGGGGAGGGTTAGGGTGGGGGCTTAATTGCTGCACTGTTTCCGCAATACGTGCAGCCACTGCTTCCCTATTTTCCATGACCTCATGATTCCAGAAACGCAATACTACAAATCCTTGTTCTTCTAGGAATTTTGTGCGCTCCCGATCATAGGAAGCTGCTTCCAGATCATTATGCTGCCCGCCGTCCAATTCGATAATTAATTGAGGCTTATACGCAGCAAAATCGACTATATAGGGACCGACGGGATGCTGTTTGCGGAATTGTGACCCCAATGATCCACGTCGCAATATTTGCCAAAGTTTTTTTTCTGCTTCCGTAAGATTTTTGCGTAGCTCGCGCGCATGATGCAATGTCTTTTCTAAAGGATAACCTTTACGTTCCAAAGCCCCCCTCCCAACCTCCCCCCATAGGGGTGAGGGGCCTACAGCGCCCGTGGCAATAGCTTGCACAAACATGCTGCGCGCTTCTTCCGCAATGCGCTCGACACCGGGGCCGCAAGCGGCGAGTTGCTCCGCACCCGCCTCGCAGCTCGGGCAGTTTTCCGGGATTTTTTCCTTGTGGCCGCAATGGTGGCATTCGAGGCGGTGTTTGCCGTGCACCGTCAGCCACGCACTGCAATCCGCGCATTGGAAACGGTGGCCGCAATGGCGGCAGAGCAGCAGCGGTGCATAGCCGCGACGGTTCAAAAACAGCAGCACCTGTTCGCCGCGCGCGAGCGTTTCGAGCATCGCCGTTTTCACCAGCGGCGACAGGAATTCCCCGCGCGCCGGGGGCGACAGCCGCATGTCGATGAGCGCCACGTCCGGCATGCCCGCCGCACCGAAACGCTCGGGCAGATGGGCGACCTCGTATTTGCCTTCCTTCACGTTTTCGAGCGTTTCGAGCGACGGCGTCGCGCTCACCAGCACGATCGGTATTTGCTCGAAGCGCGCACGCACCACCGCCATGTCGCGCGCGTGATAGAGCACGCCGTCTTCCTGCTTGTAGCTCGGGTCGTGCTCCTCATCGACGATGATGGCCCCAAGCTTCGCAAACGGCAGAAACAGCGCCGAACGCGCACCGACCACGACTTGCGCCTCACCCCGCACCACCGCCTGCCAAGCGCGCGCCTTGGCGACCGGCGTCATGCGCGAATGCCAGACGACGGGCGCGGCACCGAATGTTTTCTCGAACCGCTCCAGCCATTGGTGCGTCAGCGCGATTTCCGGCAGCAGCACCAGTACCTGTTTTTGCTGCAGCAATGCTGCAGCAATGGCGTGGAAATACACTTCGGTTTTGCCCGAGCCCGTCACCCCATCGAGCAGGATGGGTTTTGCTGCAGCATTTTTTAACTTATCTGCAATCATTTGCTGCGCCTGCGTCAGCGTCGGCAGCTTCACCTCAAACTCCGGCGCGGCATAGGCTTTCTTCGGCGTTTTCGCAGCATGTTGCAGCCCGCATAAGCCCAGCACCACGCCTTTGGGCGCGAGGGTGAAATCACTCACCCAATCGAGCCAACGGCGGAAATGTTGCTGCAGCGGCGGCAAGTGATCGATGACGCGCGTGATGGGCTTGAGCTTCGCAAGCGGCACAATCTTACCGACCACCGGACTCTGGCCACTGGCCACTTCTTTCGCCCACACTGCCCCAATCAAACTCCGCCCCGCGAGCTTCGCCTCGACCAGCGCGCCCGCGCCCGTGCCCGCCGGCACGAGGTAATCGAACGGGATTTCGACCAGCGCGGGCATGAGTACCGCCGCGCGCGAGACCGCTTGCGCATTCACATCCGTCACACTATCACTCATTTCCATCGCGCCACATTAAAGCAGGATCAGGAGCTGACCATGAAATTTTTTGTCGATACCGCCGAAATCGCCGAAATCCGCGAACTGGCCGATACGGGCCTGCTGGATGGCGTGACGACCAACCCGTCGCTCATCAAGAAATCGGGCCGTGATTTTAAGGAAACCATCAAGGAAATCTGCGCGATTACGGACGGGCCGGTTTCAGCGGAAGTGGTCGCGACGGATTACGAAGGCATGGTGCGCCAAGGGGAAGACCTCGCGAAAATCGCCAAAAACGTCACGATCAAAGTGCCGCTCACCTTGCCCGGCCTCAAAGCCTGCAAATATTTCACGAGCCAAGGCACCATGGTCAACGTCACCCTGTGCTTTTCCGCCGCGCAAGCCCTGCTCGCCGCCAAAGCGGGCGCGACGTTCATTTCCCCCTTCGTCGGCCGCCTCGACGATGTCGGGCAGGATGGGCTGACGCTGATTCAGGAAATCGTCACCATCTATAACAATTACCCGGAATTCGAGACGCAGGTGCTGGTCGCCTCCGTGCGCAACCCGATCCATATCGTCGAAAGCGCGAAAATGGGTGCACATGTGATGACCGCACCGCCGAGCGTCATCAAAGCCCTCGTCAACCACCCGCTGACGGATAAAGGGCTCGAGCAATTCCTGAAGGATTGGGCGGCGACGGGGCAGAAGCTTTAAGACGAACCACTGACTGTCATCCTGGGATGACAGCCTGTGGATGCGGTGACTAAACCGCATCACCCAGCCCTAAAACACGCACCGCCCCCATCATCCACGCCGCCCGCCCGCGAATGTGGCAGAAAAACCTGCTATTCTGTCGCAAAACAGAAGGAAGTGCGCATGAGTATGGCCCCCCAGACGGATGAGCGGATGAGCGACGAAGTAAGCAAAAAACTCGTCATCGAGTACCTGCAGCAAAACCCGCAATTCCTCGCCGAGCACCCGGAATTGTTCGAGGTGCTGGTGCCGCCCGAGCAGCAGCACGGGCGCGGGGTGATCGACTTCCAGTATTACGCCATCGACAACCTCCGCCGCGGCATGCGCAAAATGAAAGACCGCTTCCAGGGCCTCGTCGTCAGCGCCCGCGAAAACCTTTCCGTGCAGCAACAGGTGCAGCGCGCGGTGGTGAGCACCATTCAGGCCCGCAACCTCGAAGAACTGCTCGACGTGCTGACCACCGACCTCATGACATGGTTCGATGTCGATATCGTCCGCCTCGCCATGGAATCCGACATGGCCGGGCTCTACGAAACCTACTACCACGAGGATAATTACTCCGGCATCTGCTTCGTGCCGAACGGCACGGCGAACGCGGTGCTGCTCGGTGAATCCGTGCGCCTCATCGGCGACACACAGGGCGAACCGCCCATTGGCTTCGAGATGGTCTTTGCCGATTGCAGCAGCCTCGTGCGCAGTTGCGCGCTCGTGCGCCTCGAACTGCCGACCATCAAGCGCCCCGCCATTCTCGCCTTCGGCGTGCGCCATGCCGACCGCTTCCACCCGCATCAGGGCGGCGAGCTGCTGGGCTTCTTGGGCGAGGTGATGAGCATCATCCTCGACCGTTGCCTGACCGAAAGCGATTTCGCGGCATAGATCGCGGCGGCTTATTTACTTTTTGCTGCACCCATGCGACAAAAAGCCATGACCGCCGCCGAAAAACAAAAGCCCGCTTCCCCCATCGCCTCCGACGTGCAGCAGCAATTGCGCGCGTGGCTGAAGGAAATGGCCAGCGTGCGCCGCGCCAGCAGCCATTCGGTCGAGGCTTATTTGCACGATGTATCCGGCTTCATCGCCTTCCTGCACCAGCATTACGCCGCCTCCGTCACGCTCGAGAAACTCGCGGCGCTTGAAGAAAAAGACGTGCGCAGCTGGCTCGCTTACCGCCTGCAACGCGGCTATGCGAAATCGAGTAACGCCCGCGCCCTCTCCGCCGTGCGCACGTTTTTCCGCCACCTCAACAACCATGCGGGCATCACCAACCTCGCGCCGCTGCAAGTGCCGACGCCAAAGCTCGACAAGCCGCTGCCCAAAGCACCGAACCCGCAGCAAACCCGCGCCACGCTCGACGGGCTCGAGGACGAACACGCGCAACCCTGGGTCGGCGCGCGCAACCATGCGCTTGCCATGCTGCTGTATGGCTGCGGCCTACGCATCAGCGAGGCGCTGGCGCTGACCATGGGCGATTTGCGCGCCAATGTCGAAAGCATCCGCATCCTCGGCAAGGGCAAGAAGGAACGGCAAGTGCCGCTGCTGCATGTGGTGCGCAAAGCCATCACCGAATATCTTGACCAGTCGCCCTACCATGAGGTGAAATTCAAGCGGGCGGATACCTTCCCCCTGTTCGTCGGTGTGCGCGGCAAGCCGCTGCAGCCCGCCGTGTTCCAGCGCACACTAAAACACCTGCGCCGCGCCTATGGGCTGCCGGAAAGCCTCACCCCGCACGCGCTGCGCCATGCGTTCGCGACCCACCTGCTATCGAACGGCGCCGAACTGCGCGACATCCAGGAACTGCTCGGCCACGAATCGCTCTCCACCACCCAGCGCTACACGCATGTCGATACGTCGCGCCTGCTCGCGGCGTATAACGCGGCGCATCCGGGGGCGAAGGAAGAATAGCAACCGCGCCTCCTCGTCATTGCGAGCGAAGCGAAGCAATCCAGTTTTTCAAGAGAGCATGAGTGGCGAAGACTCGCCACGCTGGATTGCCGCGGCCTGAAGGCCTCGCAATGACGGAGTGGGGGGCACCCTTTTCACCCACTTCACCTCCTTCACGCATTTCACCGTTTCCACCCCTTCGCACCGCACCATTTATTCGGCATTTTATATATGCTGCAACGCCCTGCTATGGTGCGTTGCGGCGACGATTTACGCGGATTTTTTGTGCAATCTTTGCTATAAAGAAGATGTGGGATAACCCCATAGAAAGTGTAAAAGGTTTGTTATGAAAGTGATTCATGTTCTTACGTTGTTTCTCGTCATTCTTGGCGGTCTGCATTTCGCGCTGACCGGCTTTGGGATCAACCTCATGACCGCAGTATTTGGCGGCATGAACCTGACGATCCTGTACATCGTGATCGGTGTTTCGACCATCTACCATGTATTGCCGGTGCTGCGTACGCATCTGAACGCCATCAAGTAAGGCAACGTCGGCGCGGTAACATTGGCCGCAGCCGAGTGAGTCTAAAGCCCCGCCGGAGCGATCCGGCGGGGTTTTTGTTTATGCCTAAAGCTTCGCCGCCACCGCGTCGATGAACTGGCCGGTCGTCAAGAACTTCTGCTCCTTGCCGACGAGCAGCGCGAGGTCTTTCGTCATCGCCCCGCCTTCGACCGTGTCGATCACCGCCTTCTCCAGCTTGTCGGCGAAGGCGTTCAGCGCGGGCGTGCTGTCGAACCGCGCGCGGTAATGCAGCCCCTGCGTCCAGGCGTAAATGCTGGCGATGGGGTTGGTGGAGGTTTCCTTGCCCGCCTGGTGGTCGCGGTAATGGCGCGTGACGGTGCCGTGCGCGGCTTCCGTTTCGACCGTTTTGCCGTCCGGCGTGAGCAGGATCGACGTCATCAGCCCGAGCGAGCCGAAGCCCTGCGCCACCACATCCGACTGCACGTCGCCGTCGTAGTTTTTGCAGGCCCAGACGAAGCCGCCGTTCGATTTGATCGCGTAAGCCACGAGGTCGTCGATCAACCGATGCTCGTACCACAGCCCTTTTTCCGCGAATTCTTTCTGGAATTCCGTTTCGAATACGCGCTGGAAGATATGTTTGAAATCACCGTCGTATTTTTTGAGGATAGTGTTTTTGGTGCTCAAATACACCGGATAATTGACGGTGAGCGCGTAGTTGAAGCAGGCGCGCGCAAAGCCTTCGATCGAGGCGTTGAGGTTATACATGGAAAGCGCGACGCCAGCGCTTGGGAATTTATACACGAGGTTCTCGGTCGGCGCGGAACCGTCGTCCGGCACGAAGGTCATGGTCAGCGTGCCCGGGCGGTCGATAATCATGTCCGTCGCGCGGTACTGGTCGCCGAACGCATGGCGGCCGACGATGATCGGCGAGGTCCAGCCCGGCACGTAGCGCGGGATGTTTTTGCAGATGATCGGCGCGCGGAAAATCGTGCCGTCGAGCGCATTGCGGATGGTGCCGTTCGGGCTCGGATACATGCGCTTCAGGTTGAATTCCTTTACCCGCGCCTCGTCCGGCGTGATCGTCGCGCATTTGATGCCGACGCCGAATTCCTTGATGGCTTTCGCGGCCTCGAGCGTGATTTTATCGTCCGTTTTGTCGCGCGCCTCGATGCCGAGATCGAAATATTTCAGGTCGATATCGAGGAAGGGCAGGATCAATTTTTCCTTGATCATCGCCCAGATGATGCGGGTCATCTCGTCGCCGTCCAGCTCCACCACCGGCGTGTTCACTTTAATCTTGCTCATAGGTTTCTCCTTGAATAGGCCGTCCTGATAGCGCGCGTGCCGCAAGGATGCAAGCTGCACTGCAAACTTGCCCGGGCGCGCCGCTTCGCCTAAGCTTGCACAAAATCACCCGACGGAACCCTTATGGACGAGCCCGATAAAACCGCCGCGACCCGGCAACAAATCAAGGAAATGCGCAAAATCCCGCCGCTGCATCTCGCGCTGATGCTGGTGCTCGCCGCCACCGCCGGGGGCTTCCTCTACACGCTCAAACACGGCGCCAAGCAAGAGCACGCCGTCACCGCCGAGGATGCGGCGCTGCTCGCCAGCATCCGCGATAACAGCAACGGCGAAATCGTGCGCGCGGCGGAAGGGCGCTTCGGCGGCGAGAGCAAAAACGTCGAGCAGCGCGCGCTCGTCGCCCGTGTCGGCCATCTCATCGCCACCAAAACGGATGCGAAATTATCGCCGGTGAAGCTGCACTTCTACCTGCTCGCCGAGCCGAACAGCATCGCCGCTTACGGGCTGTCGACCGGGGATATTTTCATCACCACCGCCATGCTGAACCGCCTGCAAACGGAAGGTGAGCTGGCCGCCGTGCTCGCCCATGTCACCGCGCATGCGCTGGCGGGGGATGCGCTGACCCCCCTCACCGGCACGATGCTGCCCGTCTGGCGGCATAGCGAGGCGCAGGAAAACGCGGCGGATATCCTCACCGTAAAACTCATGGCGCAGGCGGGCTACGACCCGAACGCGTTCGTCAACATGCTGCTGGTGCTGGTGAAAGCCTATGAGGCGAAGGCGGATGTCGGGTTTTTCGTCGCCCACCCGAATGCGGATGGCCGCCTCGAGGCGATCACCGCCAATATCCGCGCGCTGTATCCGAACGGCGTGCCGAGGGAATTCAGCAAATAAGCCTTGGATCGGTCCCGTAGCTCAGCTGGATAGAGCAAGCGTTTCCTAAACGCTAGGTCGCAGGTTCGAATCCTGTCGGGATCACCACGCTTCGCCCTTTCGGGCTACGCGTGGCGCGGCCACGTTACGCTAAGGGCTTGCAGCGGTTGGCCACTATTTCTGCGAGGCTTGCAGCGCCGTCAAAATCCCCTGCCAGCTTTGGTAGCCGGATTCGGGGTCGGCCGCGTTGCCGGACTGGGCGATGTAGCCAAGCACGCCCTGCGTGCGCTCGATGTAATTGATCGGCGCGTTGTTGTAACGCTCCTGCTCGCTGGCGGAAAGCGAGCGGAACTTGCCGTCCTCGCCCATTTTGCCCAGCGGCATGCCCATCGTGTGCAGGTTGAACGCTTGCTGCAGGTTGATCTTGCCATCGACATACAGCGATTGCGCCACTTCGCGCATGGTGTTGGGCGTCATGCGGGTGAAATCGTAGGTCGCTTTGCTCGGGGCAAGCGAAGCGTTCTTTGCCGAGCGCTCGACCGCTTTTTTGGCCGATTTTGCCGCCTGGATCTTCTTGCCGTTGGCGATATACAGGTCTGCCAATGCTCCGGAAACTGCCATATTTTCCTCGTTTTTTGCTTTTAGGTTGCCGATAATCGTTTGTTATTGAAATTCTTTATTCCCATAATTGCAATTTCCATACCAACCCGCCCTTTCCCCGTCCCCGCGCTTCATGACAATTGCGTGAAGTTTTGCCCCGGTGCATTGAAAAATGGCGGATTTGCGTGCTATACTGGCCGCGATTATGCTTTTTTTGCCCGAGAAGAATTCTTTGGCAACCCAAAAGCTTATCCCGGTTTGCGTCACTTCATCGTGCCACGAACCCTGCTTAGTGACCGAGTAAAACGCGTAACTTTTTGGATGCCGCAAACCCGCGTCATCCGTTGTTTTAACTGAAGGAGCCTTACTATGGCTATCTATAACGATAAAGATAAGGATGCCATCTTCCGTGGTGTCACCGTGGTCGCCGTTGCAGTGTGTATCGTATGTTTTTGCGCCGCACGCCACAGCTACGACCAGCACCATCACGGTTCGATCCTGCCTCCTCACGGAAGCACGGCGTTCCTCGATGAAACCAACTATTAAGATGCCGCACTCCCGCGTCATCTGATTCTAGACTTGAAGGAGTCTTGCTATGGCTAACCATATGGCTAATGGCATGAACAGCATGAAGACCGGCAGAGATCTCTCTGTTGCCGGAGCGTTGTTTGGGTTGGCCATGTTGGTGGTGATATTCATCGCTACCGTACAGCCCCATCACCCGAACACCACCACTACGGCGGTAGCAAGGGAAAGCGCGGCCAGCCAATGAGCAAGCTCATCGGCTTCGTGCAACGAGAAGGCCCGATATTTCTGACGGCCCTTGGCATCGGCACACTCGCAGTTTGCTTTGTGTCTTTTCCTTTCTGGGCGCATGCGCCCTCCTGACTTCAAGGAGTCTGATCATGTCAAAACAATCGCAAAAACCGGCCGTTCCACCCGGTGCCTATCCCATCCTCGTCATCGCGCTCGCCGCGTTGATCGTGCTTGGCGGCGGCATCTGCCTTCTGGGTGGGCACCTTACCGGTTTCATCAAGTAACCATTCAAAAAAGTCCCTCACGCAAGTGAGGGGCTTTTCTTTTGCCCGGCCCGGCGCGGTTCTTGCATAGAAGACAGCATCGTTTCACGCCATGGAGGGATTCGCCATGTCCACCATCACCACGACCAGCGCCGCGTCCATCCTCAACAGCGACAGCACGACGACCAATCCCACCGCCGCCCAAGTGGCGGATGCGGATAGCCGTTTCGCTGATTTGCTGGCCTCGAGCGATGATGCGAAAACCACCCTTTCCGAAATCACTTCCGGCGGCGCGACGGGCTATTGGGCGTGGCAGATGAAACAACTCCGCCAGCAAATCGCCGGGGAAGTGATGGGCGATATGAACCTCACCCCAGCACAAATTGCCGCGATGCCCGCCGCGCAGCGCTTCGCCGTCGAGCAGAAAATTGAGCAGGCCGTGGAGCAGCGTTTGCGCCTCGCGCTGCAGGAGGAAATGAAGCGCCGCCAGCACACCACACTCGCGCAGGATGCGACCTTGCAGGCCGTCATCACCACCGCGCAAAGCATCGACACGAGCGGCATGCAGGGCTAGTTTTCGCACTTTTCGTGGGGCCGCAACTTTGCTATCCTCGCCGCCATGACGACCAAAGCCAAGCTGCAAACCGTGATCGAAAACGCCATCTACAAGGCGGATACGTCGTATTTTTTCGAGAATTATACCAACCAGGCGAAGGCCGTCATCGCCGCCATGGAAGCCGCCGGGTTCCTGTTCATCAACAAGGAATTGCCGGACGATGTGTGGAAAAAAATCTCCGACGACATGCGCATGGGCCGCATCAAACCCGAAGAACACGTGAAAGACGTCTACCTCGCCGCGCTGAAATATGCGGGGCTGAAATGAGCCGCCATGTGCTGCTATCGCTTGTCGCCCTCGCCCTGCTCGCCGCCTGTTCCGACACGGTCGATAACGCCCGCGGCCATATCCGCGGCTGGTGCGCGGATAATGCGGATTGGTGCGATGTGAATGCGGTGAAGTGATTATTCGTGGATGGCTTGAAGCTACGCATTACCTGAGAAGAAGCGGGACCCCGTGGTAAACACGGGGTGACGGCTACAGGGTATGTCTCGGGAGAAGACCACCCACCGGCTGTCACCCCGGCTTTACGC
>OUNJ010002400.1_pt1 | contig 12468 bp, 12 predicted proteins | sample 1755361 | NCBI WGS metagenome assembly OUNJ01 (sample SAMEA3914825, study PRJEB12502) | metagenome | biome: forest; material: soil | place: USA | collected 2012-03-12 | depth 0.1 m
GAATCGTCCTTCACGATTCTAGGGGAATCCATCTCTTAATTAACTAAGAGAGCCCAATTCAAAATTAGAAAGTGATGGATTCCCCTAGAATTTTCCTCAAGAGAAAATTCGGGGAATGACGCCAGCCGAACAACCAACGCCTTACTAAACCACCGCCCGCCACTCCGTCTGCTCGCGCCATTGCGCGACGGCGCGGTCTTTCAGCTCCTCGAGCGACAGCGCTTCGACTTCCTCCGCCACCCACCATTGGTGGCCGAACGGGTCGGTGATGGAGCCGCCGCGCTCGCCGTAGAACTGGTTCTTGATCGCGCCATTGAGCTTCGCACCCGCCGCCAGCGCACGGCCCACCACCGCATCGACATTCTCGGTGTGGAAATGCATCATCACCGGGCCGCTGAGGATGGCGCTTTCCGCCGCCTCATCCATATCCGCAAACGCGTCATACACCATGAAGCGCGAATCGCCGAGGCGGATATCCGCATAGACCATCCGGCCCGCGCGATCGACATAGCGGTACACTTCCTTCGCGCCGAACGCTTTTTTGTAGAACTCGACCGCCTGCGCGGCATCGCGGCACGTCATCGCGAGGGCGGTTTTTTCTTCCGCTTGCGAACGAACGATGGGTGCGAACTGGGCCATAATTTCTCCAAAACTGATGGAGCATTATTGGGGTGTATCGCGTAAAAATTCGATGCGGCCCGTCGCCATTCAAATAAAAACGATTGTGCGCTGCGATGGCGGGGATTTTAGGGAATTACCTGTATGGTAGAGCATGGGTGAAATAGGCAACAACCCGCCCACGTCATTGCGAGGCCCCTTGGGCCGCGGCAATCCAGCGTGGCGAGTCTTCGCCACTAATGCTCTCTTGAAAAAACTGGATTGCTTCGCTTTGCTCGCAATGACGAGGAGGCACCGGTAGAAGCCTCCCCACAGGCTGTCACCCCGGCTTTACGCCGGGGTCCCGCTTTTTTCCTAAATCTTTTCCCTAAATATGCAGCGCGCGCCCATAAGCATCGAGCACGCTCTCATGCATCATCTCGGAGAGCGTCGGGTGCGGGAACACGGTCGCCATGAAATCCGCTTCTGTCAATTCCGCCTGTTTGCCGATCACGAAGCCCTGCACCAGTTCCGTCACTTCCGCGCCGACCAGATGCGCGCCGAGCAGCTCGCCCGTTTTCGCATCGAACACCGTTTTTACGAGGCCCTCCGGCTCACCGAGCGCCACTGCCTTGCCGTTGCCAATGAACGGGAAGCGGCCGATTTTCAGCTCGTAGCCCTTTTCCTTCGCGGCCTTCTCGGTCAAGCCCACGCTCGCCACCTGCGGGTTGCAGTAGGTGCAGCCCGGGATGTTTTCGCGCTTCATCGCATGCGGATGGCCGCCCGCAATATGCTCCGCCGCGATCACGCCCTCGTGCGACGCTTTATGCGCCAGCCACGGTGCGCCGGTGATGTCACCAATCGCGTAAATGCCCGGCTCGTTCGTCTGGCAGTTGCTATCCACCGTAATGCGCCCATGTTCGAGCTTCACCTTCGTGCCCTCGAGGCCGAGGCCTTCCGTGTTCGCCACAATCCCCACCGCCGAAATCACGCGGTCCACCGTGATCTCCTGCTTCTTGCCGTCTTTTTCGACCACTGCGGTCACGTTGTTCTTGCCCTTCTTCAGTTCCTTCACCACCGCGCCGGTGATGATTTTCATGCCCTGTTTCTCGAACTGCTTCTGCGCGAATTTGCTGATTTCTTCGTCCTCCACCGGCATCACGCGGTCCATCAGTTCGACCACCGTGACATCCACACCGAGCGTATTATAGAAGCTCGCGAACTCGATGCCGATCGCGCCCGAACCCATCACAAGGATCGATTTCGGCTGCGCATCCGGCACCATCGCTTCGCGGTAGCTCCAGACCAATTTGCCATCCGCTTCGAGGCCCGGCAGGTTGCGCGCACGCGCGCCCGTCGCCAAAATAATCGCCTTCGCTTCCAGCTCCGCGATTTTCTTTTTCGATGCATCCGCCACGTTCACTTTGCCTTTGCCCGCGAGCGTGCCCGTGCCCTCGAACACCGTCACTTTGTGCTTTTTCATGAGGAACCCAATCCCCTTTTTCATCTGCTCCGACACGCCACGCGAGCGCTTCACGATCGCCGCGAGGTCGAACTTCGCATCCTTCACACTGATGCCGTAATCCGCGCTGTGCTTGATGAGGTGAAACACTTCCGCCGAGCGCAGCAGTGCCTTGGTCGGGATGCAGCCCCAGTTGAGGCAGATACCGCCGAGGTTTTCGCGCTCGATGAGCGCCACTTTTTTGCCGAGCTGGCTCGCGCGGATCGCCGCCACATAACCGCCCGGGCCGCCGCCGATTACCACCACATCGAATTGATCTGCCATGTTACTCTCCTTGCATGTTACCCAAACGGGCTTGTTAGTTGAGGATGGATGCTGAAACAAGTTCAGCATGACGGAGTTTGTGGCTAGCGCCTCGCCCCATCGTCACCCTGAACTTGTTTCAGGGTCCATCGAAAAATTTACCACTCCTCCGGGTTCACCGGCTTTTTCGTTACTTTCTGCGCCGGGTCTTCCGCCGCAGGTTCTTCTTTCTTCACCGTCACCACCGGCTCCTGCGCTGTCAGCAGCGCATCGAGCGTCGGCAGCGCGCCGGGGTCCGGCGGCGGGGCGATGACCGGCGGCACCACCGGATTCCCGTCCCCCGGCCGCGCCTTGCCATCCTCGCCGATGACGATCAGGCCCATTTTAATATCGAGCTTCCGCTTGGCCAGCCAGCCTTTGTCGCTCGATAATTTCACCATCAGCGGCAAGCCGCAATTGGGGCAATTCTTGGCCTTGCCCCGCTTTGCCAGCCGCAGCAGGAAGTTCCACTTGATCGGCAGCATCGTGAGCGCGAAGAACAGCTTGTTGAACACGCTCATCACGAGGCTGTCGTCTTCGCCCACATGGTCGCTCGGCGGGCGCACCGGCTTGCCTTCATACCCGCAAGCCGTGCAGATATGGCTCGCGTCGACCATCGGCTACACGAACATCAGGATTGGATTTTCCATGTAGCGCTTCAGGATTTGCAGCATTTCCGCGCCGAGCGCGCCGTCCACCGCGCGGTGATCGACCGAGAGCGTTGCGTTCATCACCTGGATTTCCTTCACGCCGCCATCGCGCATGACGAGCTTGCTCTCGCCCGCGCCGACCGCAAGAATACAGGCTTGCGGCGGGTTGATGATGGCCTGGAACGTCTTCACGCCGAACATCCCGAGGTTGCTGATCGAAAACCCGCCGCCCTGGAATTCCTCGGGCTTCAGCTTGTTTTCGCGGGCGCGCTTGGCGAGGTCTTTCATCTCGGTTGAAATTTGCGGCAGCGATTTCTGGTCGGCATTGCGGATGATCGGCGTAATCAGCCCGCCTTCCGTCGCCACCGCGACCGACACATCCACGTTGTTATACTGAATGATCGCATCGTCATACCAGCTCACATTGCAATTCGGCTTGTCGCGCAGCGCCAGCGCCGTCGCCTTGATGACGAGGTCGTTCACCGACAATTTATACGCGGGCGGCGTGCCCTTGCTGACCTTGCGCTCCGCATCCGCATTCAGCTGCGCACGCACCGCCATCAGCGCGTCGAGCTCGATCTCGACCGTGAGGTAGAAATGCGGCACTTGCTGCTTCGATTCCAGCAACCGGCGCGCAATCACTTTACGCATCGAATTGTTCGGCACCTGCGCGAATTCCTGCGGGTTGCGACGCACCGCGCCACCGCCGCTGCGGCCCGCACCCGCCTCGATATCCGCCTTCACGATGCGCCCGCCCGGGCCCGAGCCGATCACGCCGGAAAGATCCAGCCCCTTGCTCGCCGCCAAACGTTTCGCCAGCGGCGAAGCTTTCACGCGCCCGCCCGTCGCGCCATGCGAAGCCGTTGCCGTCGCAATCGGCGCGGCCGGGGCTTTGCTTGCGACCGGCGCGATGCTCGCAGCCGCTACCGGAGCCGCTACGGCTGGTGCTACACCTGCTGCCGGGGCTGCCGCCGCTTCCGCTTTCGGCGCTTCGACCACTTTCGGCTTCCACGCATCCAGCGCCTTTTTATCCTCGCCGTCCGCCTGAATCAGCGCGATCACGGCATTCACTTTCACCGCCTCCGTCCCCGCAGGCACGATGATGCGGCCCAGCACGCCCTCATCCACTGCCTCAACTTCCATCGTCGCTTTGTCGGTTTCGATCTCGGCGATCACATCCCCGGCTTTGATTTTGTCGCCCTCTTTTTTCGTCCATTTGGCGAGGTTGCCCTCGGTCATCGTCGGCGAAAGTGCGGGCATGGTAATTTCGATGGGCATCGGTAAAGTCCTATTCTTTGAGTTCAAAAATTACGGTCACGTTGGCGTTCACTTGCTGCTCGCCGACGGGCGGGGCGACGGGCTCAGCGGCCGCCATCGCCAGTTTCGCGCGCGCCATCATCGGCACGGGGAAGTTGAATTGCGGGCTGCCGCCTTCGTTGATCTGGATCACCGAACCCAGATGCGCGTCCGCCGCCGCGGCCATATTTTCCGCTTTTGCTCGCGCGTTTTTGATCGCCTCGGCAAGCATTTCGTCGCGTAATTTATCGGGGTCCGCAATCGTGTAAGTCACGTTAATCAGATTGCCCCATTGCTGCGCATCGCCATTCTCGAGGCCCGCGTTCGACAATTTTTCGAGCAAGCCACCCACCGCATCGATATGCTTCACCGTGATGTCGAGATTCGTCACCACGCTGTAGCCTTTGAAAACCTGCCTGCTATTTTCGTAAGTATATTGCGGCTGGACGGCCGAATTTTCCGTGCGCAACTGCGCTTCCGCAATCCCCGCATTTTTTGCGATGCCCATCACGTCGCGCAGTTTTTTATCGTGCTCGAGCTTCGCGGCATCGAGCTTCGGGTGCATCGCTTCGACGGTCACATGCACATGCGCTTCATCCGGCGCGACCTTGCGCTCCGCCACGCCGGAGGCCGTGATGCTGCGCACCGGCGCGGTGGCAAGGTCGGCGGCAAGGGCTGGCCCCGCCATACCCACACACAGCATCGCCAGCATCGCGACTATTTTTTTCGATGGACCCTGAAACAAGTTCAGGGTGACGCTGGTGGCACCGTCGCCGTCACATACTCCGTCATGCTGAACTTGTTTCAGCATCCATCCAAAACACACTAGTTGGGTGCGGCTCACTATCGATTCCCTACGCCGCTTTCGATTTCGGCGAGCAAATCTCGCGCGCGGCGGCGACCACATCGTCCGTCGTCGGCAGCGCGAGTTTTTCGAGGTTCGCGGCATACGGCAACGGAACATCTTTCCCCGTCACGCGCACGACCGGCGCGTCGAGTTCGTCGAACAATTCTTCCATCGCAATCGCTGCGATTTCGGAACCGATGCCCGCCACCGGCCAGCCTTCTTCCACCGAAATCAGCCGGTGCGTTTTGCGCACGGAATCGATGATCGCTTGCTTATCCAGCGGACGCAGCGTGCGTAGGTCGATCACTTCCGCGTCGATGCCCTCGGCCTTCAGTTTTTCGGCGGCTTCCAGCGCGTATTTCACGCAGATGCTGAACGCCACGATGGTCACATCCTTCCCCGGGCGGCGCACCAAAGCTTTGCCGAGCGGCACGATATGGTCGTCGCCCTCGGGCACGTCGAACTGCCAGCCATAGGTGATTTCGTTCTCGAGGAAAATGACCGGGTTCGGGTCGCGGATCGCCGCTTTCAGCAAGCCTTTCGCATCCGCCGCGTCATACGGCGCGACCACTTTCATTCCCGGGCAATGCGCGTACCAGCTCGCATAGCACTGGCTGTGCTGCGCACCCACGCGGCTCGCCGCGCCGTTCGGTCCGCGGAACACGATGGGCGATTTCACTTGGCCGCCGCTCATATACAGCGTCTTCGCCGCCGAGTTGATGATCTGGTCGATCGCCTGCATCGCGAAGTTCCACGTCATGAATTCGACAACCGGCTTCAGGCCCTGAAACGCCGCACCGACCGCGAGGCCCGCGAACCCATGCTCGGTGATCGGTGTATCGACCACGCGCTGCGGGCCGAATTCGGCGAGCAAGCCTTCCGTCACTTTATATGCGCCCTGGTATTCGGCGACTTCCTCGCCCATCACGAACACGTCCTTATCCCGGCGCATTTCTTCCGCCATGGCATCACGCAGGGCGACTCGTACAGTTTGTTGTGGCATAAATAGCTCTTAGGTTATAGGTTTTAGGTTAAAGCTTTTACCAGTTTTGGAGATTCGCCAAGGCTATCCCTCAAACCAAAAAGCATACGGGTTATTTCACTGCTGGATGCCAGCAATAATTCGATTTCTTCATCAGGCGCATAACCTAAATCACCAATTAATAGCAAATAGGTTTCAACTTCGGCTAAAGAGCCCCGCGCAATATTGAGAAAATAGGTAAATTCTTTGGAGGTATGACGGGAACGGCCTTCGGCAATATTTGCAGGCACCGAAATCACTGCGCGTTGAATCTGGTTTACTAAAGTATATTTCTGGTCTTTCGGCAGTTTCTCGCACAGCACATATACTGATTTAGCCAAGGCCATCGCCTTTTGCCAAACCTTCAAATCTCTGTAATTCTGCACCATAAGAGCTATAACCTAAAACCTGCAACCTATTCCCTACGAACTCAACACATCCGTCCAAAGTTCCACCGCGTCCGGCTCCGGCGATTCCTTCGCGAATTCGGCCGCTTCGTTCACTTGCGCTTTCACCTCGTCCTCGATTTTCTTGAACGCGGCTTCGTTGGCGATGCCCTCTTTCTCGAGGTATTTGCGGAACTGGTTGATGGAGTCGCGGTTCTCTTTGTAATCCTCGACCTCCTCCTTGCTGCGGTATTTCGCGGGGTCCGACATCGAGTGGCCGCGGTAGCGATACGTCTTCACCTCCATGAGGTACGGCCCTTTGCCGCTGCGCACATGCGCGATCACTTTTTTCGCCGCTTCGTACACTTCCAGCACATCCATGCCGTTCACCTGCACGCCGGGGATGCCGAACGGCTCGCCGAGCTTGTATAATTCCGCCGAAGCGTGGCTGCGTTTGACGCTCGTCCCCATCGCATATTCGTTGTTCTCGATGATGTAGATCACCGGCAACTGCCACAGCGACGCCATGTTCATGCTCTCGAACACCTGGCCCTGATTGCTCGCGCCGTCGCCGAAATAGGTCATCGTGATCGCGTCCGACTTCTTGTATTTCTGCGCAAACGCCATCCCGGTGCCGAGCGGCACGTTCGCGCCGACGATGCCGTGCCCGCCGAAGAACTGGCGCTCGACCGAGAACATATGCATGCTCCCGCCCTTGCCTTTGCTAAACCCCCCGATGCGGCCCGTCAGCTCGGCCATGATGCCTTTCGGGTCCATCCCGCAAGCGAGCATGTGCGCGTGGTCGCGGTAGGTCGTAATCACCGCGTCGCCCTCTTTTGCCGCCGCCTGAATCCCCGTCACCACCGCTTCCTGCCCGATATACAAATGGCAGAACCCGCCGATGAGCCCCATGCCGTAAAGCTGGCCCGCTTTTTCCTCGAAGCGGCGGATCAGCAGCATTTCCTTGAACATGCCGAGCAGTTTTTCCTTGCTCAGCGGCGCGTCTTTCGCGGAGGATTTTTTCGCGGTATCGACCGATTTGAGGGCTTGGGTTTTGGCGGGGGCTTTGGCAGCAGCAGGCATGATGATGTTCCCGGTTGGCGTGGTTAAAGACGTGGATTGTTGTAAACGAGAAAACGCGAAGCACAAGCAGATAACTCAAGCTTTGTGCGGGTTGTAGTGCAGTGCAGCATAGGCTGTGGGCAATGCGCCACGCTCGCGCGCCGCGCCATGCCCGCCGCGCAAGGTTGCGCTTTTTAATGTAAATTTAAGGCTTCGCTGATACATTACCCGGATGGATAAACCCTTCTACCTGCCCGTGGATCCGCCGCTCCCCCTCGAGCAAGTGCGCCAGTTCACGCCCGAGCAGCTCGCCGCACGCACGCTGTACGACCCCCATTATGCCGGGTTCGACCCGAAATTCGACTGGCACGATTACGTCGCCCTGAACATGAAAAACGGCCCGTTCAAAAAGGAAGTCGAAGCCGCGCTCGACCATATGGCGACGACCGAGGAAGGCCAGCACACGCTGCGGCAAGCGGCGGCGCTGTGGAACATCGAGAAGCAGCATGGCAACCTGCGCCATTTCGACGACACGCTGGACACCGCCGATTTCATGCGCATGGGCGATGCCGCTTTCAACCACCGCAAACGCACCGAGTTCGCTGCCGCCACCGACAAAATCATCATCGACGACGATAAAAAATTCGCGACCGCCTTGAGCGATGGTGGCTGCGCCGCCTCGCTCGCGCATGGCACGGTGCACCTCAACGAAGCCCAGATCCGCCATTTCGAGCCGCTGGCGACAGACGGCAAGTTGCACCATGAAAGCACGGAAAATTACCTCAAGCACGAGCTTGGCCACCTCATGGACCCGCTGAACCTCTATCTTTATCGCGGCCTGATAGAGCAGCGCAGCCAAGCGACGCATGCGCAGGTCGAAACCAACCTCGACCGCGCCTTGCGGCAGGCCGGTTTCCACGGCCACCTGCCGACCGGCGACCTGAAAGCGCTCGACCAGTTGAGCCAACACCTGCTCGCACCCGCCGCCTATGCCGCACTCCATGCCCGCGACGAAGCGCTGGTCGAACGCAACGACGCGCAGGTGGAATACCCGACCATGCGCGACGCGAACGCCTATAACGCGCACCACCTGCACGAATTCGAGCGTGCGATGGTGTATAACCAAGCCACCATCGTCGACGCCGCCGAGCCGCTCAAGCCGTTGCCGACGGGCAAGCCGACCGCCCGATCCCCCCATGGCCGATGATCGCCGAACAAATCGCCTGCATAATTCCTTTGCGTCCGGCGTTCTTGCATTGCACAATGCGCCCATGATTCGCACCACGCCGCACCGCCGCCCGCACCAGCAGGGGCTGAGCTACCTTGAAATGGCGATCGTGATCGTCATCGCTGGCCTCATCGCCGGTACGGTGATGGTCGCGCGCGACCTCAAGCAAACCGCGAAGTTGGAAGCCCTCACCGCCGACCTCGTCGGCTACGAGGCCGCCATCAACCAGTTCCACAAGCAATACAACGCCCTGCCCGGCGACATCAAAAACGCCACCTATCTTTGGGGCAAAGCAGGCGGCAATGGCGACGACGCGGCCTGCCAGGACACGCTCGCGAGCGGCCGCCCCACCTGCAACGGCAATGGCGACGGCATCATCGCCACTTCCGTCACCCCGCTCGATGAAAGCTTCCGCGCGTGGCAGCATTTGCACGACGCCACCCTCGTCGCGGGCGAATTCACCGGCAGCATCACCGGCATTCCTTTCGCGAAGCGCCTCGGCCGCGCCTTCCCCACCACGAAAGACCGCACCATCGGCTACCAGCTCATCACCGAGGATAAAACCAGCGAAGGCTGGGCCCATGCGCCCGAGGGCACGGCGCTCATCCCCGCCATCCGCATCGCCGCGCCCATTAACGAGGACGCCGCCCTCACCGGCAACGTGCTCTCCCCCGCCAGCGCCTATTTGATCGACCAGAAAATCGATGACGCCAAGCCCGGCACCGGCAAGATCTACGCCGTGCTGACCGGCAGCGACCACTGCACCGACAGCAACGAAACCACCAGTGCGAACTACCTCGCGAAGAACCACCAGGTCGGCTGCTTTTTGCAGTATAGTTTGTTGAAGTAGTAGGCCGCCGCGCCGAAAATTTCATCGAGTTGTCATATTTCAGCAGCTTTAATCTGCTAATGTCGCCCCATGGACAGCACGTGGAGCAGCAACCCAGCCTATATCAACTCGTCGCCCGCACGGGTGGTCCCCGCATTACGTGTGGCGAGCTGGAATGTGTCGGGGCTGGGGCAATTATTTCAAAACGGCGCACCGGTCGATGTGCGCTATCCAGGCATAGCAAAAACCATTGTGCATCGCCTGCAGGCACCGCATATTATTGCCTTGCAGGAAATGTCCGTCGCGATGGCTGGACGTGATGGGCGTCCAGTCTCCGCCGATCAAACCGCAAAAATACTGATCGATGCAATTAAAACTGCTGGCGGGCCGGAATATCGCTATTGCGAATGCGCGCCGATCAAGAACAGCAATGGCGGCCCGCACGATACGAATATCCGCTGCGGTTTCCTCTACCGGCCGGATCGCGTGGAACTGGCAGCGCCCATCGCCAACCCAAAAGCAGGTACCACACCGGCGCATTCGCTTCCTGCGGCCTATGTCATGAAAAGCCCGGCAGGGTTGCGGATGCTCAACCATAACCCCGCCCTCATCGCACCGAATGCGGATATTTTTGAAGGCGCCCGCAAGCCGCTGGTGGCGCAGTTCATCGACCGCATGACGGGTGAAACCTTTTTCATCACCAACGTGCATTTATCCGCGCATTACCGAAAAGTGCATGAAACAGCGGATGCCCTCAAGCATCTTGAAGCACGCCGCCTGCAACAGGCAAACGTTACCCTCGATTTTCAAACCAAGCTGGACCGCCTCATCAGCCAGCTCGGAGAGCGCCCTACCACCCATCGCATCGTATTGGGGGATTTCAATATGCCCCATACGCATCACTCCAATCAGGAACCGGCGCTGGATGCCGTGGGCATCTTTGAACAACATGGGATGACCCTCGTAAGCGCACCGCTACAGCATAACCATATCCGTCGCTTTGGTGAATCGCTTCCGCCGATTGACCATGTGCTGGTATCGGCCACTTTGCAGGATCGCGTCGTCGGCCTTGATGAGCCTTCCATTCAATCGCACAAGCCATCGTTGACGGACCACAACCCAATCCAACTGCACATTGCACCGGCGCGCATTCAGGAAATCAGCCCGCTCAGCAGGTAGCCTACTTCCCATCCCCCGTCAGCATGACGATTTCGCCCTTATGCATCACGCCCATCATGCGGCGCATTTGCTCGTCGAGCAGGTCGCGGTCGAGCGACGCGTCGCGCAAATGGCTGACGCGCAATTCCATTTTTTCGCGCTGGCTCTTGGTCGCGGCGAGTTCCTGCTCCAGCTCCGCCGCCTCGCGACGGTCGCGCATCAGCGCGTAGAGCCCGCGGTCGCCGTGCAGCGTGTGGTAACCCATGTAGAACGCGAGCAGCATCCACATCAATGGGCGTGCGAGGCGCATCGGGGTCAGCGGTTGCTTTTTCACACGCATCAGCATCGGGGCATGCGGTCCTGTCAGTCACGGTTTGCGGCTCATTATTGAACGAGCATCCAGCGACCTGAACGCCCATCAACACGAGATAATCCAGATGTTATAGCAATTTAGCGGCGGTTTTTACAGCATTTTTACGCCGGATTTTAGCTTTTCGCGGGCGTGGGGATTGTGTGCAACAGGTAAGCGGCGGCGGATGTAAGGGGCATTGCTCGTGCCACAAACTCCGTCATTCCCCGAATTTTTGTCCTTCACAAAAATTATAGGGGAATCCAGCGTGGCGAGTCTTCGCCACTATGCTCACTATTCATTTTAGAAAAGATGGATTCCCCTATAATTTTCGTAAACGAAAATTCGGGGAATGACGCCAGTGGCACCGCCGGTGCTTTATTCCATTACCTACTTCGCCTCTAACCCATCGCCTGCCCGGCGTAAATCGCCGTCGCGCCGAGCAATTCCTCGATGCGGATCAGCTCGTTGTATTTTGCCGTGCGGTCCGTGCGGCACGGCGCGCCGGTCTTGATCTGCCCGCAATTCGTCGCGACGGCGAGATGCGCAATCGTCGCATCCTCCGTTTCGCCCGAACGGTGGCTCATCACCGCGCGATAGCCCGCCCGGTGCGCCATTTCCACCGCGCGCAGCGTTTCCGTCAGCGTGCCGATCTGGTTCACTTTCACCAGCAGCGCGTTGGCGAGCCCTTTGCCGATACCGTTCGCGAGGATCGCCGGATTGGTGACGAACAAATCATCCCCGACGAGCTGCACGCGGCGGCCCAGTTCCATGGTGATCGCCGCCCAGCCCGCCTCGTCTTCCTCGCTGCACGCGTCTTCAATCGAGAGGATTGGGAATTTCGAAACAAGGTTGTCGTAGTAAGCGATCAACCCCGCCACATCGAGCGATTTGCCCTCGCCCTTCAGCTCGTATTTGCCGTTTTTGTAGAACTCGGTCGAAGCCGCATCGAGCGCGAGGCTGACATCGACGCCCGGCTTATACCCCGCCGCTTCAATCGCCTTGCAAATAAAATCGCACGCCTTCTCCGCGCTGCCGATATTCGGCGCAAACCCGCCCTCATCGCCAATGCTGGTGTTGAGGCCCGCATCTTTCAACTGCTTTTTCAGCGCGTGGAACACTTCCGCGCCGATGCGGATCGCCTCCGCCATCGTGTTCGCCGCGGTCGGCATGATCATGAATTCCTGAATGTCGATCGGGTTATCCGCATGCGCGCCACCGTTGATGATGTTCATCATCGG
>OUNJ011018689.1_pt1 | contig 12429 bp, 12 predicted proteins | sample 1755361 | NCBI WGS metagenome assembly OUNJ01 (sample SAMEA3914825, study PRJEB12502) | metagenome | biome: forest; material: soil | place: USA | collected 2012-03-12 | depth 0.1 m
CGCCGGCGCCGCTGTCGTCGGCGACGTAATGGCGCCCGGCTGGACCGCGCCCGGGGCCATGTTCGAGCCTGGCGCGCTCGGCTGGTCGAAGCTGGCGCCGCCGGCGCTCATGCTGGCGCTCATCGCCGCGGTATCGATATTGGTCTTCTTCCACACGTGGTGCGTGGTCTTCTTGGCGGTCTGGGCGTCGGTCAGGGCGGGAATCGTAACGGCGCCGGCGGTCAGCACGACAACGGCGGCGAGGGGGATAAAGGTACGCATGACGGGCTCCTTAAGGCGATTTAAGGCGATTTTTTTTGGGGGGGGGCGTATGGGGAGGAAAAAGGCCCCCGGTTTGACCGGGGGCCTGGAACGCGTACGCGCACCGCTTACTGCGGGCTGCTATTGGACATATTGTTGCTGGTGTCGGCTTGCGGCGTGGTCGCCTGAGGCGTGTTTTGGGTGTCGGGCGTGGTGCCGTTCACCGGCGGCGACTGCGGCGGCATGACATTGCTGCCGGTGGCGTCATTGCCATTGGTGCCGGTGCCGTTCTGGCCGGCGGGCGTTGTGGCGTCCGGCTGCTGTTGGATGGCGGTTGCGGCATCGACGCCCGACGTATTGGTGGCGCCGCTATTGATCGAGCCGGGTTGCACATCCGTCGACCCCGGCATGCCGGCGGGCATGGCGCCGGCCTTGGCCAGTTGCTGCTGGTTCAGCGAGTCGGAGCTGGCCGAATTATACGGGTCATTGGCCTGGTCGCCGGCCTTCATGGCACGGGCGTGCTCGCGGGCCAACTGGGCCTTGGAAGCCAGTTGTGCCGGATGCTTTACCGGAGCGGCCTGGGCCGAATTGACGGCGCCAAGCCCGGCGATCAACGCCACGGCGGAGATAAGAGCTGCTGTTTTGATCATGGGAAACATCCTTCTGCTTTGAGCCGGCATAGGCCGTTACGGACTTCGGGGGAGGAAACCGCCACGCCGTGTGCGCCGGCGCGGCGGATTGGGTTTAGCGGTTGGTACTGGTATTGACGCCGGCCGAGAGGCCGCCGGTGGAAGCGCCGGCCGTGCCGGTCGACGTGCCGTTCAGGTTGGCCGCGCCCGTGCCGGTGGCCGTGGCCGAGCCGGTGCGGCCGCTATGAGTAGCGGAGACCGTGCTGCCGACGGCGCCCGAGCCCGCAGTCGTGCGATGACGGCCGCTGCGGCTATGGCTGACCTTTCCGGTCGCCGTGGTGGCGCCGGAGACCGTGTTGCTGCCGATGGCGCCCGGACGGACGTCGGAGTTCGAGCCCGAGATCGCCTGGCCGGCATCGAGGCCGGCATTGCTGGCGCTGTTACGCGTGCCGTTGGCGCTATTGGCCAGCGAACCCGTCACATTGCCGGCGCCGGTCAGCGCGCCATTGCCGTTTTGGCCGCTGCCCATGGTGGTGACATTGGAGCGGATTGAGTCGGTCGTGGCGGTCAGCGAACCGTTCTGGCCCGACGCCATGGTGTTCAGCGCGCCGGTATTGTTGACGGCGCCGTTGAGGCTGCCGGTGGCGCCCTTGAGCGTACCCGAGGCGGCGCCGCTGGCGGTGTTGTTGACCGCGCCCGTAACCGCGCCGGCCGTATTGCCGTTGCCGGCCTGGCCGCTGAGGGCGCCGTTGACGGTGTTGCCGGCGGCGCCGGTTGCGGAACCCGCGGCATTCTGGCCGGCGGTCGCCGCCTGGCCGGTGATGCCGGCTTGCCCACTCAATGTGCTGCCGACGGCGCCGGTGGCATTGCCGACCGCGCCGCCCAGGACTTGAGCTTGCGCAGCCAGGGGCGACAGGGCCAGGGCGGAAACAACGGCCAGTACGGCGGTCGTGTGATAAGCGTACTTCATATAATCCTCACCAATCTTACAATGTTATAGCGGCCGGTCGGCCGGGATATTCGGTCGCGAAAGAAAAGGGGAGGAGAATGTCTCGCAAAACCCGCGGAATTCAGCCCTTTGCGACCCGCAATTGCAAATTTTAGGGTCAAATCGGGCGGAAATGTGTCAATGAAATAATGATGCGATGGGGTAAGGACCGGTATTGGTTTGGCGAATATATGGATTTATGGAATATTTATTTCACGCTTATGTTGATTTATTAAAAGGTGACTTTGGCCAGTCTTTTAAGGCAATAAAAAAGGCCTCCGCGGCGGAACCGCGGAGGCCTGTTTCTGAGTCTGGATCTATGATTTAGAAGACGTCGTAGACCACATCGACGATCTCGCCGGTGTCGAGGTCAACCAGGACCGCGTCCTCGCCGACGAAGAACCAGCCGCAGCCGTAAGGCGCCGGGGGCAGGTCGTAATAGCCCCAGTCATAGATGCGGTAGCTGAAGAAGAAGCGCGGCAGGAACTCGCCGCGGCCCCAGTGGTGGCCGTACCATTCACCCGGTACGCGGTAATAGCCGCGGCCCGGAGCGAAATAGAAGCCCTGGCGTATGCCGTCATAGCCGTGGAAGCGGGCGTCGCCGTGCCAGTCGAAGCGGCCGCCGCCATGCATATGGTCGTCGCCGTGGAAATCGCCGCGCGCCGGAGCGCCGTGGCTGTCGCCGCGATCACCGCCATGCCAGTTGCCGCGATCGCCGCCGCCACGGCCTTGCCAGTTCTGCGAGCCATGGATGTCGGCGGTTACATTGACATGACCCTGGCCTTGGGCTTGCGGGGCGCCGCCACCGCCGTGATAGTCGCCATGCGCCTGGGGCGCGTTGCCGCCGCCATTATTGCCGCCACCTTGGGCGTGACCGCCACCGTTGCCGCCGCCATTACCGCCGTCACGGTGTCCACCGCCGCCGCCATTGCCGCCGCCCTGGGCATGGCCGCCGCCGTTGCCGCCACCACCGCCGCCACTGCTGCTGTCGTGATGGTGATCCTGGGCGAAGGCCGCCGCCGGAACGCTCAGGCCCAGGGCTAGGCCGAGAACGAGGCCGGGCAAAGCCATTTTCGTAAGCTTGCTGTTCATTTGATCCTCACAGTCGGGAAGGTCGTCCCGCGAGTAGCGGGGAATCTGCGGACCTTGTTCGCGGGCGATAAGGATTTATCGTCTTGCCCCGCACTATGATCCGTGCCGTGTGAACTGAAGCTGAACGAACTTGTCAGTTTGAAGTGCGGTTAAAGAGCGGTTGATTTAGCCCGCTGGACTGGCAAGCTGTATAGGACTATTGCCGATTCAGCTTAGCGGTTAACCGTGCCAGTCCCGGTTTGGTTCAGTATATATCAAATATTATGATGTTGTTATCAATATATACTTTGAAATTTGCAATTTATTATCCAATATTGCGTAGTTTATGAACAAGATTTTTAACATTAACTCGCGATTTACACAAAAAATTCAAACTAAATATCTCTGTTAACTCTAATTTTATCCGGCGATGATGAACTCCTCGTATCGAAATCTGAGGAGCGCGCAAAAAGCGCGACACACAAATGACTATCGAAGTGAACGCCACGACGATCCCGCTGCCGACCGCCGACATGGGTGGTGAGGAACTGTTCCGCCTCGGCATGATGTATTCCACCGGCCAGGGCGGCGCCCCGGTCGATCTGATCTCGGCCCACATGATGTTCAACCTGGCGGCCATGCGCGGCTCGCTGGAAGCCAGCGTCTATCGCCGCGAACTGTCGCGCGAAATGGACCGCGAAGACATCGCCGAAGCCCAGAAGGCCGCCCGTCAGTGGATCGACCAGGGCCGCATCGGCTACGCCGCCTAAGATTGCCATGTTCGGACTGTTTCGGACCCCGATCGCCTTTCACGTCCGCGTTGTCGATGCGGGACGGACGGTCATCGGTCTGCCGGGCATCCATCCGGACAATCTGACCGCGGTGATGACAGCGCTCAAGGCCGCGGGCCGTCTGCGCATCAAGTCCCGCGTCAACGACTTTGGCCGCCTGACCACCTATTTTTCGGCGGCCTTCGAATCCTACAGCCTGCACTGCTCGGGCACGGGAGCGGTCATTCGCGGCGAAAGCGGCGGTGACGAGGTCGATCGCCTGGCGCACTATATGCGCGCAAGCCGGCGCTTCGTCGAAATCGACCTGCGCAATTCCCGCTGACGAGACCCGATCAGTTCGTGAACGTCTTGTAGGTAAAATAGTTGAGCACGGCGCCGGGGATCAGGTTGTTGATCCATTGCTCGACGAATACGCCGGCCTCGGCGACCGAGGTCCGCGGCACATAGACGATGTCGTAGCGCCGAAGCGCCGTCATCTGCGACGCATGACCGCTCAGCGGATCCTGCAAATCGATAATCTGGCGCATGGCCGCACCGTCGCGGCGGCGGCGAATGATCACCACCTCGTGCATCTTGGCCGAATGCAGCGGCCCACCGGCGGCCATCACCGCCTGCAGCGCGTCGAGCTCGCCGTTCATCGGCACCCAGCCGGGCGTCTTGACCTCGCCACCCACCATGACCTGCATCGGCGCTGTATCGCCGGGCAGCACGGTGACTTCCGGATCACGCAGCACGGTGCGGTATCTCTCGATAATGTCGGCCTGAAGCTGCGGCACACTGCGATAGGCGGCCATGACCCCGCCGATCAGCGGCATGGTGACGCGGCCATCGGGACCGACCGAGGTGGTGCGTGACAGTTCCGGCGCGCCGGAGACGTCGATCTCGACCTTGTCGCCGGGATAGAACAGATAAAGCGGCTCTTCCTCGGTCCAGGTGGCAAAGGCGATCCCGGAGGCCTGCGGCATCTTTTCCTTGGCGCTGAACAGGCCACGCGCCTCGCCAGCGCCGGCGATCAGGCCGGTGCCGAGCACGAGACCGGCGGCGGCGCGGCCAATGAGAAATCTGCGAGTCACCATGGCGGCCGGTTGCCTCGATCTGCAATCGTTAAACAAATTTACCGTGTTCGCAGCCTTGCCCGGGAAATCGTAAATCTTCGTTAACGACCGCTGGCTAAGCCTGACAATTCAACGCTGCGGGAGGATGACTCGCGGCGCGGGAATCGGTGTAGCCTGACGTCGCAGGCAAGGATTTTTATGCAGTCTGAGGATGTTTGGGACGGCGAGGACGGGCGCGGGGCAAGGCCACGCGCGGCGAAGGCGCGTGCCAATGCTGCCTCTTCGGATCGGGTAGTCTCCCTTCGTCGTGATCCGGCCGCCGAGCCGGTGAGGGGGCGCCTGCATATGAGCCCGGCCGATATCCTGGCTTCGCTGACGCGCGAGATCGCCCTGATGGCGGTGGTTTTCCTGGTCATCGCCGGTCTTGGCCTCGTCGTGGCGATGCGCCTGCCCAAGGACTACACCGCCAACGCCTCGCTGCTGATGCAGCTCAACAAGGATTACGTCTATAATCCGCTGGCTGGCGACGCGGCGAGGGGCGCCATCGCCACTGTCGACCAGATGGTCCAGGCGGAAACCGAAATCCTCAACTCGACCGAACTGAAAAAGCGCGTCATCGCCAAGCTGGGCTACAGGACGCTGCTGCCCAAGTCGCCGGCCCTGTGGCACCCGGTCAGCGACGTGCAAAAGGCCGCGGCGGACCAAGCCGCGCTGCGCGTCCTGACGTCGGGCCTCTCGACGGCCACGGCGCCGACGGACAGCGTCGTGCGCCTGAGCTTTAAATTCAATGACGGCGAAGACGCGGCGCTCATCCTCAACACCCTGATCGACGAATACCAGGCCTATCGCCAGAGCGTGTTTAGCGACGCTACCGGGCCCTTGCTCGAGGCCCAGAAGGCGCATTTCGACGACCAGCTGGCCAATGCCGATGCCGCCTATCAGCAGTTCCTCGACCGCAACGGCGTCGGCGATTTCGACGCCGCCAAGGCGACCTATTCCAAGGTCTACGACCAGGTCCAGACCGACCTTTACACGGCGCGCGCGGCGCTGGCTCAGGATCGGGCGAAACTGGGCGACGTCGAGGTCAATCTGAAAACACTGAGCCCTGAGATGAGCGTCGAACGCGATCTCGACCTGTCGATCCCGGCGAAAATTCTTTCACTACAGCAGGACCGCCAGGACAAGCTGTCGCGCTATCTGCCCGACTCGCAGCCGATCAAGGACCTCGACGCCCAGATCGCCTCGCTGCAGGCCCTGGTCAGTTCCGGCAAGGGCGTCGGTGAAAAGGACCACAAGCTCGGCATCAACACCGTCTATCAAAGCCTGCTGCAGCAAAAGCTCGACCTGCAATCGGACATGGCCGCCCAGCAGGGCCGCATCGGCCAGTTGGAGGCCCAGTCCGGTCAGGTCATCGCCAAGGAGCAGCAGCTTCAGGGGGCGGACGCCGAATATAATGCCCTGGCCGCCGAACGCGACACCTTGCAGAACAACATCAAGACCTTCACCCAGCGTATCCAGGAAAACGACGCCACCCGACGTATGACCCAGGGCGACGACGCCGTGCGCGTCGTCGAACGCGCCACGCCGCCCGACAAGGCCAAAAGCCTGAAAAGCGTGGTCATGATCCTGGCCCTGCTGCTGGCCGCCGTCACCGCCCTGGCCGTCGGCGTCCTGCGCGTGCTGACGCGCAAGGGTTTTGCCAGCGCCGGTATGGCGTCGAAGGCGCTCGATCTGCCGGTCCTGGCCCAGGCCGGGAAGAAGGCGGCGTAATGGTCGATCTGACGCGCGAAATGGCCGGACTGATGACGGCGCTCGGACGGCCGTCGCCGCGCGGCCGCGCCCTGCTGTTCGTCTCGGCGGTGTCGGGCGAGGGGACGTCGACCGTGGCGCGCGAATATGCCCGTTGCGAGGCGGCCTTTGCCAAGAAGCCGGTGTGGCTGATCGACGCCGATCTTGGCAACCAGACCCAGATGCAGGCCCTGGCCGAGGACGGGGCCCGTTTCGGACCGCCGGGCAAGCTCAGCCAGGCCAGCCCCGACGGCTCGACCTTCTTCCGCATGGTGCCGCCGGGGCGCGATGCCGAGGGCAAGCTGATCGGCAACGACCGTTATCTGAGCGCTCGGCCGTTCTTGGATCGTCGGCTGTGGGTGACACGACTGCGCGAAAACCACTTCTCGGCGGGGCAAAAGGCCAAGATCCTGGCGCGTCCCGACTACTGGCAGGCCCTGCGCGGCCACGTCCAGACGCTTATCGTCGATGCGCCGGCTTTCGATCGCGCCACCACCGCCCTGCAACTGGCGCCGTTCATGGACGGCGTCATCATGGTGGTGTCGGAAGACCAGGGCGACGTCCAGGGCGGCGTGACGCTGAAGGCCGAGATCGAGGCCGCCGGCGGCCGCGTCATCGGCATGGTCTATAACCGCGCCCGGCAGGCCGGCAAGGACGCCTCACGCCGGCTGTCACTCGCCCGTTTGGGAAGCGCCGCGGCGTCGCTTTAGGCGGTTTACCGCTACCATGCCGGGAAACTTCCAATCCCTTGCTGAAAAAGGCGTTGTGGCACGGTTCTTGAACCCTGAAGCTCCGGTTTCGGGCCCTGTCCCGATTTGCCTTTTCCGGGGTTTGGACTTTGGACGATCAGGCGCATATTTCACACTTTCCGGCGGCCCCGGGCGAGCCGTTGACGCACGTCTATGCCGGCGAAGCGGTGGTCGTGCGCTCGGCGGTGGAAATCCTGGCGACGCTCGATGCTGGTGGTGCCTGCGACGGTGTGCCTTTCATGCCGGAAATGGCGGCGATGATCGGCAAATTTCGTCGCGTTCACCGACGCGCCGAGCGCGTCTGCGTTGAAGGCCACGGCTTTCGCCGCCTGGCCGACACGGTTTTTCTCGAAGAGGCGCGCTGCGACGGTTCGGCTCACGATGGCTGCCAGCGCAACTGTTTGATGCTGTGGCACGAGGCGTGGCTGCGTCCGGCCGGCGCGCCCGAACGTCCCGTCGATGGCGCGGTCGAGGCGCGGGCCAAACGGGCGCTCAGGCACCTGCACACGCGCGTCGGCGATCAATATAGCTGCCAGTCGACGCACTTGGCCGCCGCCAGCCAGCCCCTGCCGGGTGCCAACGTCAAGGCGCTGCTGCGCGACGTCAAAAATCGCGACATCACGCCCGCCGGCCTGGCCGGCATCACCCTGCGCGCCGTCGTCAACCGCGCCCGTGGTGCTGTGGGCCTGCCGCAGATGGGCATGATCGTGGGCGAGGCCGGCAAGAAGTCGCGCGGCGAGCTCGATCTGAAGGCCGGCGAATGGGTGCGTATCCGCGACGAAGCCTTTATCCGTACGACGCTCGGCCCCGACGGCAAGAATCTCGGCCTGTCGTTCGAGCCCGAAATGGCCATGCTGATCGGTCAGGTGCGTCAGGTAGATCACGTCGTCGAGCGCATGATCCACGAAGAAACCGGCCGCATGGTCAAGCTGACGCGGACGGTGATGCTCAAGGACACCTTCTGCCGCGGCCTGTGCAGCAAGCTGTGCCCGCGCGCCAATCCGCTGTTCTGGCGCGAAGTATGGCTCGAGCGCGTCGAGGCGCCGAACTGAATTACTTCTGATAGACCCGCACGTAATCCACGGCCATGCTGGCGGGAAAGTGTGGCGCGTCGATGCCCTTTTGCCCGGCCCAGGAGCCACCGACGGCGACGTTAAGGATCAGATATTCCGGCTGATCGAACGGCCAGGTTTCAGGCGTCGCATTGGCCGGCCGCGCATAGGTGTGAAACGGCACGTCATCGATCAGGAAGGTGACGGCGTCGTGCGTCCATTCCAACTGATAACGGTGAAACGCTGTGCACGGCTCGGTGATGTGGGCCGCGGCGCCAGACGGCGTGTGATGGGCGACCGAATCCGGCGTATGCGCCGTACCGTACACGGTTGACGGATCGAAACCCAACTGTTCCATGATATCGAGCTCGCCGCCCTTCGGCCACGCATCGCCCATCAGCCAGATCGCCGGCCAGGCGCCCGCCGTGCAACTCAACCGGGCGCGAATCTCGAAGAAACCGTAGGTCCAGCGCGCCGTGCCGTCGGTGATCAGCCGCGCCGAGCTATAGGCCTGGCCGCCGTAATCGGCGTACTTGGTCAGCTTTTCGTGGCGCGCCTCGATGATCAGCTGGCCGTGCTCGATGCGGGCGTTTTGCGGTCGGTTGGCGGAGTAGTACTGGGCTTCGCCGTTCCACCAGCCGTCCTTGTTACGCCAGGTGTCGTAGCGCCACTTGGCCAGCGACGGCAGGGTGCCGCGGTCGAACTCATCCGACCAGACGAGGTGATAGCCGGCCGGCACGGCGCCGGCGGGACCCGACAGAACAATGCCTGCGGCGATGACCGCCAAGGCGGCGAGGCGCTTGAGTTCCATCCTATTCGGCCGGGGTATTGACGCGTGGCGCGCGGCCGGGGACGAGCTTCAGCGCCAGTTGACCGACGCGGCCCCAGAAGTCGACATAGTCGCGGACGATGTCCTTCCAGAAATCGAAGCCTTGGTCGTAATATTCCTCCACCCCGATCGCCAGCGTCTGGTCGGCATCGCCCTTCCAGGTGCCGAACAGGCGGTCCCACAGCGGCAGGATAGCGTAGTGGCCGACGCCGCCCTTATAGTCGAGGATGTGGTGCAGGCGGTGGTGGTTCGGCGACTGGATGATGTAGCGGCCGATCCAGCCGAAATTGGAATCGATGCCCGAATGGATGACCAGGCCGATCACCGTGACGATCAGGTTGACGGTGATCATCTCATCGACCGGGGCGCCCAGAATGGCCATCGGCATATTGATCAGCAGCACCGGCGTGAAGGCCGCCGGATGCTGGCGCAGCGAGGTGATGACGCAGAAGTCCTCGGTCGAATGGTGAAAGCGATGCAGCGGCCAGAAGACGCGGGTATGGTCGAGGCGGTGCGTCCAGTAGTCGAAGAAGGTGTAGATGAAGAAATAGCCGAAGATTTGCAGTGCGTAGGGCAGGAAGGACAGGCCGATAGACACGCCGGTCGTGCGCGCGATCTGATCGTGCAGCCAGGTTCCGGCGGCGGCCGACAGGCCAAACGTCATCAGGTGGCCGGCGATGCGCAGCAACTGCGCCTGATCGGCCAGGATGCAGCCGATATCCATGCGGATACTGTCATTGCGGTCGAACAGGATGCGGCGCAGCGCCGCGCGCGGCCAACCGACGATCAGGGCTTCGACATAAAGGGCGAACGGCAGGGCGGCCAGGATCCACAGGCCGGACGTAAACAGCTTTTCGCGCATGTGGTGGGCGCCGATGGCGTGGCTCTTGATCGTCACGGTCCAGTCGTCGGCGATATGCGGCGCGAGCCATTGCCACGCCATCCATAGAAACCAGACATAACCGCCGTAGACGAGGACTGCACCAAGACGCGACACCCAGGTCAAGGCGAGGTCAAGGCTGTTTCGTTGTGAGCCAGCCGCCTTGCGCGCACCATCCAGGTAGGAATTGGTCGTATTTGACTGATTTTCCTGGGTATTTGTCGGCATGTGGGCATCACCTCTGTGGGAGCCGAAGCTCCGTCTCAGGCGTGTCCCTGCAAGCGCCATGCCCGTCACAGGGGAAAATGCGCCTTAAGCCATCCTTCAATACTGGGCTGCTAGAAGGAGCATGGCTTTCACAGGATTTGCGATGCCCGCACCGGCCTATGGCACTCAGCCCGTTCGTACCGCCCCGTCACAGGGCTGGTGGACGCGTGTGCCGGCGCTGGCCAGCTTTGTCGAAGACTGGTCGGGGATGGGACCGTCCCTGGCCTTCGGGCTGATGATTGTTTTCATCTTTTCCCAGGGCTGGACCTGTCCGATCTTTGGCTACGGCACGACGCAGTCGGCCCAGGACGGCGGCCTGATCCGCCTGGCCTATTACCCGGCCTATGTCTGCGGGCTCGGTCTGGCCGGTCTGTCGTGGAAGCGGCTGTTGGACGCCTCGTGGCGCACGCCGTTGCTGCTGTGCCTGATCCTGATGTGCCTGGTGTCGATGGCGTGGTCGATCGATCCCTCGACCACCCTGCGCCGCTTCATCGCCATGTTCATGACCAGTGCCTGCGCCTACGGCATGGCGGCGCGCTTCAGCTGGCGCCGGCTGACCGAGATTTTCGCCATCACCTTTGTCGTCCTGGCCATCGCGTCGATTATCATGATCGTGCTGATCCCGGACAAGGGCCGCATGACCGACCTCTTCCCCGGCGCCTGGCGCGGGGTCTACGAAGAAAAGAACAGTCTGGGCGCGGTCATGGCCATCGGCTTCGTCGCGTCGGTGGCGGCAGCCCTGCACAATCCGTCGCGCTGGCGGTGGTGGGCGGGAGCGGCGCTGGTCATGGCCTTTCTGGTCGTCATGTCGACCTCGAAGACCGCGCTGCTCAGCCTGATGATCGGGCTGTCGGTGATCGCCGCCCTGTGGATCGCGCGGCGTGGACCGATCATGGCGGTCCTGGTCAGCTGGGCCACGGCCACTGGCCTGATCGGCCTGGCCGGGATCATCCTGATGGCGCCGACGCTTTTGTTCTCGCTGCTTGGGAAAGATGCAACATTGACGGGCCGGACCTTCATCTGGGACGGCATCATGCGCCAGATCCATACCCGCCCGGATACTGGTTTCGGTTACGGCGTGGTGTGGACCATCGAGGATCGCTGGGCGCCGCTGGCCAAGATCGTCGCCGTGGCGGGCTTCCGTCCCTATCATGCCCACTCCAGCTGGCTCGAAGTCTGGCTGGCGCTCGGCATTGGCGGGCTGGTGCTGTGGGCCTGCGTCTTCGCCGAGGCCTGGCTGAAGGGCCTGTGGCGAGCGATCAAGGGCGACGGCGGCTATTTCGCCCTGCCGTTCCTCGCCATGTTCTCGATCGAGAGCCTGACCGAAAGCATGACGTTAGCGTGGAACGATCTGCGCTGGTGCCTGGTGGTGCTGGTCATCGTCAAGCTGTCGGTGAAAGGCGATGTCGACAGCGTCGCCAGCGAAAAACCGCGTTAGGCAGCCAGTCGAAGCGCGGGTTGGGCGCGGCGCGCGCCTTCGGCGAAGGTGACGATGTCGAAGTGCAGCTCGAGCGCCTGGATGACTAGCCGCTCCAGCGCCTGCGGCGTACAACCCCAGTCGGATGGGTTGTGGCGAACGTCGTGGGTGTAGAGCACGAGCCACGCCTTGGCCTCAACGGCGCGATTCATCCAGTCCATGGCGGCGGTCTCGCCGGCCTTGCCTTCGATGCCGACGGCCGGCGCCTGGTTGAGGTCGGTGCCGGTGGTGATCAGGCCGTGGTGCAGGGCGCGGCCGGCCAAATATCCATCATTGATTAACCCTTTCGCCGCCGGCGACACGTCGCCATAGGGATAGGCGAAGGTCTCAGGCGCAATGCCAAGGCTTTTCAAGGCTTGTGCATTGGCGGCAAGCTCCGCGGCGATGGCTGAGGCGCGCGCCTTGCCGCAATCGAGGTGGCTGAAGGTGTGACAAGCAACCTCGTGCCCGAGTGCTGCCAGACGGGCGACATTGTCGAGCGTGGCATAGCCGCCGAGGTGATCGACCTGACCCGCCAGACCGGCGGAAATGAAGTAGGTGCCGCGCACGCCGTGCTTTTCGAGCATGCGCGCGCCATCACGCACCGCCGAGGCCGGGGCGTCGTCGAAGCTGA